>Ga0209890_10001609_pt1 | contig 10195 bp, 7 predicted proteins | sample OrgsoiDNA2013049_FD_185799 | JGI IMG/M metagenome (GOLD analysis project Ga0209890, IMG submission 185799) | Permafrost soil microbial communities from the Arctic, to analyse light accelerated degradation of dissolved organic matter (DOM) -... | ecosystem: Environmental > Terrestrial > Soil >... | reverse complement strand
GCTGGAACGCGCTGCAGATCCTGTTTCGCGTGACCGGGCAAGCAGCGGATGCCGAGCTGGCTGCAAGTCATGTGGCGACGCTTGCGGCCCTGCCGGTCGAGGTCGTGACGGCCTCGAGCATGTTCGCCGATGGTGAGATCCACGAGGCCGAGCGGATCATTCGAAAATTCTTGCTGGCGCACGGCAATCACATCGAAGCCATGCGGCTCCTTGCCAAGATCGGCACGAAGCTCGACGTTCTGGATGATGCCGAGCTGCTCCTCGACGCCGTCTTGGTGCTCGCACCGGACTATCAGGCCGCGCGCTACGACTATGTCCAAGTTCTTCTCAATCGACACAAGCATGTGAGAGCGCTCGAGGAGCTCGACAAACTCTTGAAGGTCGAGCCCGGCAATCGCACCTACCGGACCGCGTATGCGACCGCCCGCGTCGGGCTCGGTGACAATAAGAAAGCGGTGCAGCTGTATCGTGAACTCCTTCTCGAGACGCCCCGGGCGTTCGAGCTGCACCTCTCGATCGCGCACGCGCTAAAGACGCTCGGACGGCAGGACGAGGCTATCGAATCCTACCGGACCGCGGCGGGGATCAGACCGAGCTACGGGGATGCCTACTGGAGCCTTGCGAACCTCAAGACCTATCGATTCGCGGACGAGGAAATTGCGCGCATGCGCGTCGAGGAGTCCGCACCAAACACTGCGCTCGCCGATCGGTTCCACCTGTGCTTCGCGCTTGGCAAAGCGCTCGAGGACCGTGGCGAGTACGCCGAGTCCTTCAAATATTACGAGCGCGGCAATGCGCTCAAGAAGGCTGAGTCGCGCTACAAGCCAGAACATACCGAGCGCAATGCACGCCTGCAGGCATCCGTCTGCACTCGAGAACTCTTTGGCGCGCGACAAGGTGTCGGCAGTGCGAGCGCTGCGCCTATTTTCATCCTGGGACTGCCGCGGGCCGGCTCGACGCTGCTCGAGCAAATCTTGGCTTCGCACTCGCAGGTGGAAGGCACGATGGAGCTTCCGGACATACCGCGAATTGTTCAGGAGCTGCAGGGCCGGGAATCAACCGACGCCGATCCGCGCTACCCGCGCGTGCTGGCCGAACTTCCTGCAGAGGAGTTCCGCCGACTCGGCGAGAAGTACCTCGCCGATACGCGTGTGTACCGCGCGGGCAAGCCGCGATTCATCGACAAGATGCCGAACAACTTTCGCCACATCGGCCTCATTCACCTCATCCTGCCGAACGCCAAAATCATTGACGCGCGTCGCGAGGCGATGGCGTGCTGCTTTTCCAATTTCAAGCAGCTTTTCGCATCAGGTCAGGAGTTCACCTATTGCCTGGAGGACATCGGCCGCTATTACAGAAGTTACTTTGAGCTTATGGCGCATTGGGACGCGGTGCTGCCCGGCAAGATTCTGCGCGTCGAGCATGAGAACGTGGTCGAAGATCTCGAGGGCAACGTGCGGCGGATCCTTGCGTTCTGCGGTCTTGAATTTGAACCACAGTGCGTCGAATTCCACAAGACCGAGCGCAGCGTACGCACCGCAAGTTCCGAACAGGTGCGCCAGCCCATCTTCAAAGAGGGCTTGGATCAATGGCGGCACTTTGAGCCGTGGCTGGATCCTCTGAAGAAAGTGCTCGGGGATCTGGCGCAGAGCTGACGCGCGACAGCACGCGCTTATGCTGTCTTAAGCTTGCGGCTGGCCCTCATCAGGCGCCCTCTTCCTGGGCAATGCATGCCGCGCCTTTCTCGGCGACCATGATGGTCGGCGCATTGATATTGCCCGAGGTGACGGTCGGGAACACCGACGCATCGATAATACGCAGGCCCTCTACACCGTACACCCGCAAGGACGCATCGACGACTGAAGTTTCAGGATCAGGCCCCATGCGGCAGGTGCCCACGGGATGAAACACGGTGCCTGCACGCTTGCGAAAATCCTCAAGCAGCTCGGCATCCGACTGCAGGGCGACTCCCGGGGCCATCTCCGATTCGATGAAGCGCGAAAGTGGCGCGCTGGCGGCGAGTGAGCGCAACAGGTGCACGCCCGCCATGACGTCAGCCACGTCCTTCTCCGTCGCGAGCGAGTTTGCGTGGATCGCCGGGGCGTCGAACGGGTTAGCGGAGCGGATCTCAATGTGGCCCCGACTCGTGGGCCGGCAGGGATTGAACGACAGGATGAACGCTGCGAACGGATCTGGATTTAAGGCGCGCCGGCTCTTGCCCTGCGCAAGATAGCTGATCGGGTTGAAATACAGCTGCAGATTCGGTCGGGATTGGGAGGGATCGCTCTTCACGAAGCCGCCGCCCTGATTGACGCTCATGGCAAGCGGGCCGCGGCGAGTGAAGAGGTAGCGCAGTGCGACCTTCAATTTCCCCGCAAGCGGCACCAGTTGGTTGTTGAGCGTCGGCACCTTGGAGCGATACAGATACGAGACCGCGAGGTGATCCTGAAGGTTGCGGCCGACCGCGGGACTGCTCGCGACCAGTTCAATAGCGTGGCGCGCGAGGAGCGCCGGAGCGCCGACGCCGGAGAGCTGCAGGAGCTGCGGCGAATTGACGGCGCCGCCGCAGAGGATTACAGCTTTGCGCACGCGGGCCTCGAGCGTGCGGCCGGCGTGCTGGTAGCGCACGCCGACCGCGCGGCGGGACTCAAATAGAATGTGCAGAACCTGCGCGCCGAGGCGCAAAACCAGAGCCTTGCGCTTGAGCGCCGGGTGCAGGTAGCTCCTCGCGGTCGAGTCGCGAAGTCCGCTTTTCGTCGTGATCTGATAGATACCGATGCCCTCGCCCGCGGGGCCATTGAAGTCCTGATCGGGATAGCCCAATGCGCGGCAGCTATCGATAAAGCTCTGGCACAGCGGGTGGGCGTCGGCCGAAACATCGGTAATGTGGATTGCGGGACGCTCCGAAGGCCTCGCGACAGTCCCGCGCTCCTCAAATTGTTGAAAGAGCGGCAAAACGTCCTTGAAGCCCCAGCCGGGATTGCCCAGATCCCGCCAATCATCGAAATCAGCAGGCAGCCCGCGGTAATAGACCATGGCATTGATGGATCCGGAACCGCCTAAAACCTTGCCGCGGGGCCAGAATGCGCAGCGTCCGGCCAGCGCGGGATCCGCCTCCGCCTCATACAGCCAATTGATGCGCGGATCGTTGAAGGTGCGTCCATAGCCGATCGGCAGCTTGATCCAAAAGCGCCGATCGGAGACGCCCGCTTCGAGGACGAGTACTTTGCGGTGCCCGCCTTCGGCGAGGCGACTCGCGACGACGCAGCCGGCCGTGCCGGCGCCGACGACGATGTAATCGAATTCGTCCATAGGTTCCCTAAAAAAGCTTAACCGAACGGCCGCGCCGGAAGAGCTCAGGTCTAGACCTGCGGCGGAGCGCGGGCGTGAAGTCGCGCGCTATCCGCGCGGCGCTTGCGCCATCTCAAGGTGCAGCTTGCTACCCGTGTACGGATGGTCCTTGATGAACGCCTCGTCGAGCTCGACGCCGAGTCCCGGGGCCGTGGGAGGAATGACGAAACCGTCCTGCCAGAGGAGCGGCTTCTTGAGAATGTCGGCATGAAACCCATCCCAGCGCTCGATACCTTCGAGGATAAGGAAGTTCGGGCTGCAGGTCGCAAGCTGGATATTAGCGGCGCCGACCACCGGCCCGCAGTAAAGATGCGGTGCAATTTGCACATGATCGACCTCGGCCATGCCGGCGATCTTCTTGGCCTCGAGGATGCCGCCCACGCGGCCGAGATTCATCTGCAGAATTGCCGCTGCCCCCGCGCGCAGGAGTCGCGCGAAGTCGTATTTGGTCGTGAGCCGCTCGCCGGTCGCAATCGCAATCGTGGTGGCGCGCGCGACCTTCGCCATCTCCTCCGGCGCATCCGGTGGCACGGGCTCCTCGAACCATAGAGGATCGTAAGGCTCGAGTCGGCGTGCGAGGCGAATCGCGCCGGCGGCGGTCATCTGGCCATGGGTACCGAACAGGAGATCAGCCTTCGTGCCGACCGCCTCGCGCAATTGCCGCACAAAGCGCTCGCAGCGCTCAAGGTCGACAAGCCCCAACTGTCGGCCATCGAAGGCACTGTAGGGTCCCGCGGGGTCAAATTTGAGGGCGGTGAAGCCCTGCGCCAAGTACTCAGCCGCACGTTCTGCAGCAAGGTCCGGGTCATGATAGATGTCGGAACGATCCCCCGCGCGGGCATAAATGTACGTGTAGGTGCGCAAGCGCTCGTGCACCCGCCCGCCGAGAAGCTTGTAGATCGGCTGGCCGGCCTCCTTGCCGACAATGTCCCAGCAGGCCATCTCAAGCGCGCTTAAGACTCCCATGAGTGTCAGGTCCGGGTGCTGGGTGAAACCGGACGAGTACACTCGTCGCCAGAGCGATTCGATGTCGTGCGGGTCGCAGTTCCTGACGTAGCGCTCGAACACATCCTCGAGCATCCGTGCGACCAGATGCGGATCAAACGGCACGCAATACGCTTCCCCGACTCCCTCGACATGGCCGTCAGTGATCAGTTTGACGAACACGAAATAGCGACCGCCGTTATGCGGTGGTGGATTCCCGACGACGAAGGTCTTGATGTCCGAAAGCTTCATGGTGGTGCTTCCCCCGGGCGCGCGGTGTCGACTCGAGTGGTTTGGTTTGAGTGTTAGAGACGAGCGCTTCGGACGTGGCGCCTACGATTCCGCGGCAACGCGCGCGGGCGCGCTGCGTGATCCGCCGCGCATCAGCGAAAGCGCGAGCAGCGCCGAGGCCAGCATCAGGAACAGACTCACCGCGTTCAGCACCGGCGATGCGCCTTCGCGCATGCGTCCGTACATCATGACCGTAAGCGGCGGATCGGCCCCCACCAGCATCAGGGTCGTGTTGAAGTTTTCAAACGACATGAGAAAGGAAATTGCGGCTGAGCCAATGAGGGCGGGGCGCAGGTACGGGAAGGTGATCGTGCGCAGCACCGCGACGTGCGATGCGCCGAGATTGAGGGCCGCCTCCTCGAGTGTGCGCTCAAAGCGCTTCAGGCGCGCGCTCACCATGAGGGTTGCGATGGTCGCAATGTACGAGAACTGGCCGAGCACGACGAGCGGCAATCCCGGCCGCAGAAAATCGAGGTCAAGTCCAAAGAGTGCGTCGGCAAGATCGGCGATGCGGCTCGACAAGGCCAGAATCGAGATGCCAAGAATGACGCCCGGAATCACGAGCGGCGTCAGCATGAGCACCGACAGCGCCTGCTTGCCGGGGAAACGATAGCGCTCCATAAGGAAAGCATTGGCCGTGCCGACTGCGACCGACAGCACGGTGACCCAGCTTGCGACCACGACGCTCGTCCAGACGCTGCCCAAGAGCTCCGTATCGTGGAACAGTCCTACGCGATGGGCGGACTCGTTACCCATGAACCAGTCGAGCGTGAAGCCGCGCCAGGGCGGCGCGGGATACGGCGCATTGTTGAAGGCGAACACGGCGACGATGACAAGCGGCAGGAACAGAAAAATGAGGAAGGCCGCAACATACAGCACGGTCGCGGTGCGCAGCCAGGCGGAGCGCGGCAGGGAGGCGATCATGAGCGGCGCATGACGTCAACAAAGCGCTGGCCGCTCAAGCGCAGTCCGAGCGCGACCATTGCGGTTGAGAGTGCCAGCAGCAGGAAGCCAAAGGCTGCGCCCTGCTCCCAGTTGAAGCGCACGATGAACTGCGTGTAGATAAGCTCCGTGAACCACTGCGAATTCTTGCCGCCGAGAAGGGTCGGGGTCAGGTAATTGCCGAGGGTCAGCATGAATACGACGATGCACCCGGCCGTGATACCCGGCGCGGCATGCGGAATGACGATGCTTCTCAAGATCGAAAAGCCGCTTGCCCCCAAGTCGTACGCCGCCTCGATGAGAGAGTTGTCGAGGCTCTCAAGGCTGCTGACGAGCGGCACCACCATGAAGAGGAGCGACGTGTACACGAGCCCGACGAGGATGGTCGCGTCGTGGTACAGAAGTTCGACCGGCACGGCGGTGATACCGAGTCTCACAAGCAGCGCCGGCAGCACGCCCGATTCGCGCAGCAGGATGAGCCAGCCGAGCGCACGCACGGTCTCGCTCACCCAGAACGGTATCAGGCAGACGACAAAAAGAAGCGCGCTCGCCCTGCCCTGCGCCACTTTCGTGATGACCCAGGCGATCGGGAAGGCAATGACCAGCGTCAAAGCGGTCGCCACCCCCGAGAGGAGCGCGGTGCGTACGAATACCTGCCAATAGAGCGGCTCGACGAAGAACGTTCGGTATTGATCGAGGCTCGGCCGATACTGATGCGGGGCGATACGCTCGCGAATCGATAAGAAAGCGAGATCGACGTGCGGCAGCACAATGAGGCTTAGGAGCCACAGCAGGGCCGGCGCAAGGAGCAGCGTCAATACGAGCCGCCGCTGCCAGCCGCTCGCCCCTTGCGCCTCAGCCATGATCCACCGCCGCGCCGCCGCTGCCTGCGAAGCAGATCGCGCGCTCGGGATCGAAGCTGAAGTACACGCGCTCGCCGACCTTGAGATCGGCCAAGCGCCCCGTCTGCGGCAGTGCCACCCGAAATTCGAAGCGGCTGTCCTCTACGCTCAGCAGCACAGCCGAATTCGCCCCGTCGAAGAGCAGGCTCTGCACTTCGCCGCTAAAGCGCGCGTGCGCGTCGGGCAGCCGCTGCGCCTCGCGCTCAAGGGTTGCGACTTCCGGCCGCACGAACGCGACGACCGCATCGCCTTGCGCCATGGCGCCGCTTTTGCGCGCCTGCACGCGCCAGCCGTCCGCGGTCACAAGCTCCGCAAGTTCGCCGTCATCGCGCGTCACGCGGCCTGCGATGCGGTTGTTGGCGCCAACAAAACCGGCGACAAACGCGGTCGCCGGCTCGTAGTAGAGTTCCTGCGGGCTGCCGCCCTGCTCAAAGCGGCCGTGGTTCATGACCGCGACGTGGTCGGAGAGCACGAGGGCCTCGGACTGATCGTGGGTGATGTAAACAAAGGTCGTGCCGAAGGCCGCCTGCAGCTGTTTTAACTCGATCTTCATGTGCTCGCGCAACTTCAAGTCGAGCGCGCCCAACGGTTCATCGAGTAACAGGAGCGTGGGTTCCAGCACCAGGCTGCGCGCGATCGCGACGCGCTGCCGCTGGCCGCCGGAGAGTTCATCGACGCGCTTGCCCGCCGCGCCGGAAAGTCCCACCCGGTCGAGCATCGCATTGGCGCGGCGCTTGCGCTCGGCCTGACCGACGCCACGGCGCGCGAGACCGAAGGCGACATTTTCGCCCACCGACATCATCGGAAAGAGCGCCAGCTGCTGGAATACCATATTGACTGGACGGCGATTCGGTGCGACGCGCTGCATGCTCTGTCCGCCGATCAGGATGTCGCCGCTGTCGGGCGCCGTGAAGCCCGCAATCATCCGCAACAGCGTCGTCTTGCCGCAGCCGGAGGGCCCGAGAATGGAAAAGAAGCTGCCGCGCTCGACGCTGAACGATAGATCATCGACCGCGCGGTGATCGGCGAAGTGCTTGACGACGCGGTCGACAGACAGATCCGGAGTGTTCAATTGGCAGCCTTAATGCGATCAAGTATGCGACCTTCCTGCTCCTCAAGACCTGAGGGAATCGCCGGGTACCATTTGATGTTCTTGAAGGCGCCTTCGGGGAAGCTTGCGTTGTACTGCGCGCGCATTCTCTGGTCGACGAGCTCCTCGGTAGCGCGCGCCGCCGTCCAATTGCCGACGTTGCGCGTGATCCGCGCCGCAACATCCGGACGCATCGTGAAATTGATCCACGCGTACGCCGCCGCATCGTTGCGGCCCTTGGCCGGCAAGGCGAACGTATCGAGCCAGCCGAGTGCTCCGGAGCGTGGCACGACGAATTGAATATCGGGATTCTCGCGATTCAAGGTCCAGCCGCCGGTATCCCACATCATCGCCGCAACAACCTCGCCCGATCGCATGCCATTCATGAGCTGATCTTTGTTGTCAAAGAAGAAGCGGACATTGCCCTTGCAGGCGGCGAGCGTCTTGCCGACGCTTTCCATGAGGGCGTTGTAAGCGGCGGGATTGCCGTACAGGGCGAACGGGTCCTTGCCGGCTGCGAAAGCGAAGGCCATGAGCGTGGGGCGGCGCAGGCGCATGGAAGTTTTGCCCTTTAGATCCGGCCTGCAAAGATCGGGATAGTCGGCAACCTTGGCGCGCTTGGTGTTGACCACCAAGCCTTCGGCGCCCCACAGATAGGGCAGCCCGTAGAGCTTGCCGTCGAGCGTTGTGTTCTTGCGCGTGATCTCCAGTATCTCCGGGCGGAACTGATTCATCTTGACCTTGCTCACGTCGAGCGGCTTGTAAATGCCAAACTCGCCCTGTACGCCGGTGATCCGATCCTGAGAAGGCTGGGCGAGATCGTAGCCCGCGCCGCCGGTCGCACGCAGCTTTGAGATCATCTCCTCGTTGTTTGACAGCGTGACCTGCACCTGAATGCCGGTCTCTTTCTTGAAGAGCGCCACCACGTCGGCGGGTGCATAGTCCGCCCAGGTAATGAGGCGCAACTTCGTGGCATCGTCGGCGTAAGCCGTGCCCGCCACAAGAAGATCCAGCATCAGCAAGCTCGCGAAGAGGGCTTTCATTCGGTCTCCATTCTGTTTCGTGCGCCGCGCGCAAGCGCGCCGGCGGTCTATTAAGGAGCCACGGTGCCAACGGTCGCATCGCAGCGATCCCTTGGGATCATGCGCCGCCAGCGGGCGAAGCATGCCGAAAGTCAGCCGGCGGCGCCAATCGCCCGCTCATGGTCCTGCCGCAGCGTGCGCGCACAGGAAAAATAGTGATACGCGGACCAGAAGCCGGTCGGCGCCAGACACAAGAGCGCCAAGCGCAGGGAGGCTGCGTTGGCGACGTGGCCAGGCGCAAACAGATCGCTCAAGAACCCGATGAGCTGCGGCGCGATGATGAGATTGCCGACGTTAGCAATGAGGAGGGTTGCCGCGCAGAACTGCGCGCGCATGCGTGGCGGCGACAGGTTGTTGAGGAGCCCGAAGCAGGGTCCGATGTAGAAATAGATCGACGGAATGAAAATCCACAGCATCGCTTGCGCGAGAGCGAGTGAGTGGGTTGAGAAAATAATGATCGAGGGTACGGTGGCGAGCCCGATGCCTCCGCCCAGGAACCACACGACCCGGCGCGGATCATTCATGAACGGCCGACCGAGGAACCACCCGGTGAGCACGGTCGCCGCGGTGCCGGCGACGAGATGAATGGGCCCGGTGATGCTGCCGGCGTGCCCGGCGGTGAGCCCATAACTGCGCATGAGAAAGGCCGGCGTCCACCATATGAGGCCCCAGCCCCAGAGCGCCGTGAGGGCGCTCGCCAGCATGAGGTGACATGCGGAACGCTGGCTCAATAGAAACTTCGTCGTATCGGCAAGCGAGCACTTACGGCCGGCGCCGGTCGCGTCGAGCTGGCCGCGCTGCGGCTCACGGACTCCAAGATATACCAACAGTCCGAATACGACTCCAGGAACACCGAGCGCGAGAAACACGGCACGCCAGCCGAATGCATCGGCGATGCGGCCCGCAACATCAGCGCCTACCCAGGCGCCTAGCGGTGCGCCCAGCGAAAAGACCGTTAACGCCATGGGACGGCGATGCGCTGGAAAATAGTCCGAGATAATCGAGTTCGCAGCCGGTGTACCGCCCGCCTCGCCGATGCCAACGCCGATGCGCGCGAACAAGAGCTGCCAGTAGCTCGCGGCAAGTCCGCACAGCACGGTCATCGCGGACCAGGCGATGAGCGACACCGCGATGATGTTGCGGCGATTCATGCGATCGGCGAGCAGTGAAAGCGGTATACCGAAAGATACGTAAAAGAGCGACAGCGACACGCCGGTCAGGAACGCGACGCCTGAATCGGTGAGGTGCAACTCGAGGCGGATCGGCTCGAGCACGGTCGAGATGACGTAGCGGTCCGCTATACTCACCATATAGACGAGGCACATCACGAGAAGCACATACCAGCGCATGATGACCGAGGCCGTCGCAGGAGCGTGGACGGGCTCAAGGACTGCCGCCTTGATAGTCATGCGTGGCGCATCCGCGGCGTGAAAACCTGGCGCCGAGTGATCATGCGTCGACGCTACGCAGCGCAGTACACGAACGCGTTCGCCGGGACGCAGAATCCACCACGACCTCGCGTCTCGGGTAGCTGCATGCTGCGGAGTGAGCCG
>Ga0209890_10001608_pt1 | contig 10196 bp, 8 predicted proteins | sample OrgsoiDNA2013049_FD_185799 | JGI IMG/M metagenome (GOLD analysis project Ga0209890, IMG submission 185799) | Permafrost soil microbial communities from the Arctic, to analyse light accelerated degradation of dissolved organic matter (DOM) -... | ecosystem: Environmental > Terrestrial > Soil >... | reverse complement strand
GCCGCGCGACCTGAAGAACCTGTCGGCGGAGCAGCTGCGTGAGCTGGCCGACGAATTGCGCTACGAGACGATCAGCGCGGTGGCGGCGACCGGCGGGCATCTCGGGGCCGGCCTTGGCGTGGTGGAACTCACCGTCGCGCTGCATTACGTGTTCGACACGCCGACCGACCGGCTGATCTGGGACGTCGGGCATCAGGCCTATCCGCACAAGATTTTGACCGGGCGGCGCGACCGCATCCGCACGCTGCGCCAAGGCGGCGGGCTGTCCGGCTTCACCAAGCGGGCCGAGAGCGAATACGACCCGTTCGGCGCCGCGCATTCCTCGACCTCGATTTCGGCCGGGCTCGGCATGGCGGTGGCGCGGGATCTCGCCGGCAAGAAGCACAACGTCATCAGCGTGATCGGCGACGGCGCCATGTCGGCGGGCATGGCCTATGAGGCGATGAACAATGCAGGCGCCCGCAACGAGCGCCTCATCGTCATTCTCAACGACAACGACATGTCGATTGCGCCGCCGGTCGGCGCCATGTCGGCCTATCTGGCGCGGCTCGGCTCCGGCCACATGTATTTGAAGCTGCGCGACGTCGGCAAACAGCTCACCCATCACCTGCCCAAGAGCTGGGACCGCGCCATCACGCGGGCGGTCGAGCACGCGCGCACCTATGTGACCGGCGGCACGCTGTTCGAGGAGCTCGGCTTCTATTATGTCGGGCCGATCGACGGGCACAATCTCGACCACCTGCTGCCGGTGCTGCGCAACGTGCGCGACGCCGAGATCGGGCCGATCCTGGTGCATGTGGTGACGCAGAAGGGCAAGGGCTACGCCCCGGCGGAGACCTCGGCCGACAAGTATCACGGGGTGGTCAAGTTCGACGTGGCGACCGGCGCACAGGCCAAGTCGAAGGGCGGCGCGCCGCAATACACCAAGGTATTCGGCGAGAGCCTGATCAAGGAGGCGCGCAAGGACGACAAGATCGTCGCCGTCACCGCGGCGATGCCGTCGGGCACCGGGCTCGACCTGTTCGAGAAGGAGTTCCCCAACCGCTGCTTCGATGTCGGCATTGCCGAGCAGCACGCGGTGACCTTCTGCGGTGGCCTGGCGGCGGAAGGCTTCAAGCCGTTCGCCACCATCTATTCGACCTTCCTGCAGCGCGCCTATGACCAGGTGGTGCACGACATCGCCATCCAGCGGCTGCCGGTGCGCTTCGCCATCGACCGCGCGGGATTAGTCGGGGCCGACGGGCCGACCCATGCCGGTGCCTTCGACGTCGCCTATCTCGGCTGCCTGCCCGGCTTCGTGCTGATGGCGGCGGCCGACGAGGCCGAACTGGTGCACATGGTGGCGACCCAAGTGGCCATTAACGACCGGCCGTCGGCGCTGCGCTATCCGCGCGGCGAGGGGCTGGGCGTGCCGATGCCGGCGGAGGGCAAGGCGCTGGAGATCGGCAAGGGCCGCATCCTGCGCGAGGGCCACAAGGTGGCGCTGTTGTCCTATGGCGCGCGGCTGGGCGAATGCCTGAAGGCGGCCGACGAGCTGGCCGCGCTCGGCCTCTCCACCACGCTGGCCGATGCGCGCTTTGCCAAGCCGCTCGATACCGACCTGCTGCTGCGGCTGGCGCGTGAGCACGAGGTGCTGGTGACCATCGAGGAAGGCGCGGTCGGCGGCTTCGGCTCCTATGTGTTACAGGCGCTCTCCGACAACGGCGTGCTCGACAATGGCTGCAAGGTTCGCACCATGGTGCTGCCGGACCTGTTTCTCGACCAGGACACGCCCAACGCCATGTATGCCAAGGCCGGCCTCGACGCCCGCGGCATCGTCGCCAAGGTGTTCGAGGCGCTCGGCAGGGACGCCGCCGCCGAGACCGTGAAGCTGGCGTAATCCTCTGGTGTCATCACCCGCGCAAACGGGTGATCCAGTAATCACGGAATTTGCGATAATCTTTAACCTCGGCGATTACTGGATGCCCCGCTTTTGCTGGGCATGACAACGGAGCGTGAATGTCCACCCGCCAACGCGCCGATCGACTGCTGGTCGAGCGCGGCCTGTTCGACAGCCGCGCCAAGGCGCAGGCCGCGATCGCGGCCGGTTTGGTCATCGCCAATGACGTCACCGTGCGCAGGGCGTCGGAGGCGATCGCGGTGGATGCAAGCTTGCGTGCGACACCGGCGTATCCTTACGTCTCGCGCGGCGGGGTGAAACTCGCGGCGGCGCTCGATCATTTCGGCTTCGATCCACGCGACCGTGTTTGCCTCGATGTCGGCGCCTCCACCGGCGGCTTCACGCAAGTGCTGCTGGAACGCGGCGCCAAGCACCTCTACGCGATTGATGTGGGACGCGGGCAATTGCATGAATCGCTGCGCCTACGCCCCGAAGTTGTTTCGCTGGAGGAAACCGACATCCGTACATTCTCCCCTGCCCGCCTGGATACGATGCCAGATTTGATCGTCATCGACGTCAGCTTCATCTCGCTCAAGCTGGCGCTGCCGCCCGCGCTCGCTCTGGCGAAAACGCCCGCGCAACTTGTCGCGCTGATCAAGCCGCAATTCGAGGCCGGCCGCGCCGCCGTGAAGAAAGGCATCGTACGCGACCCGGCCGTGCACGCCGCGGTTTGCGACGACATTTCGGCCTTCGTCGCCTCGCTCGGCTGGCGCGTGCTCGGCATCATCCCCTCACCGATCGCCGGTGGCGACGGCAATGCCGAATTCCTGCTCGGAGCCGCCAAGTGACTGAACAGCTCACGATTGCCCGCCTCGGCCATCGCGGCGACGGCGTTGCCGACACGCCGGCCGGGCCGGTCTATGTGCCCTATGCTTTGCCGGGCGAAACGGTGACGGTCGAGCCGGTCGCCGGCCATCCCGACCGCCGGCATCTCGATCGTGTCGACAAGCCGAGCCATGAGCGCGCCATTCCGGTCTGCAAGCATTTTGGCCAATGCGGCGGCTGCGCCCTGCAGCACTGGTCGCTCGCCGAATATCATTTGTGGAAACGCGGGCTGGTGGCCGAGGCGCTCAGCGACGCCGGGCTGATCGCGCCGGTTGAGCCGCTGATCGACGCGCATGGGCAAGGCCGCCGCCGCGTGGTGCTGCATGCGCGGCGCGGCGTGCACGACGTGCTGGAGGTCGGCTTCACGGCGCCGCGCGCGCATCACATCGTCGCCATCGACCGCTGCCCGATCCTCGCACCCGGCCTCGCCGGCGCCATCGCGGCGGCCTGGGCGATCGCCGAGATCCTGAAGCCGGCGGACAAGCCGCTCGACATCCAGGTGACGGCGACCGATTCCGGCATGGATGTGGACGTGCGCGGCTCCGGCCCGCTTACCTCCGGACGCACGACGGCGCTCGCCGGCGTCGCCGAAAAGCACAAGCTTGCGCGCATCACCCGTCACGGCGAGCTGGTTGCGCAAGCTTCGCAGCCGCTGCTGAAAATCGGTCGCGCTCATGTACCGCTGCCGCCGGGCGCATTTTTGCAGGCGACCGCCGAGGGCGAAGCGACGCTGGCGCGGCTGGTGCTCGATCATGTCGGCAATGCAAAACGCGTCGCCGATCTGTTTTGCGGCATCGGCACGTTTGCCTTGCGGCTGGCCGAGCGCGCGCGCGTCTCCGCGGCCGACAGCGAAGCGAGCGCAATCAAAGCGCATGAGCGTGCGGCGGCCAATACCAGCGGCTTGAAGCCGGTGGAGTGCCAAGTGCGCGACCTGTTCCGCCGCCCGTTCATGGCCGCGGAACTCAAAACCTTCGACGCCGTGGTGTTCGATCCGCCGCGCCAGGGCGCCGAAACGCAAGCGCGCGAACTGGTCAAAAGCGCCGTGCCGGTGGTGGTCGCGGTGTCGTGCGATGCGGCGAGTTTTGCGCGCGATGCGCGCATCCTGGTGGACGGCGGCTACAAACTGGTGAGCGTCACGCCGGTCGATCAGTTCCGCTATTCGTTCCACGTCGAGATGGTGGGCAAGTTCGAGAAGTAGCGGTTACTGAAAATCGAACCCCCTGCCGCCCCAGCGCTCCTGCCACATCTTCTCGCCGATGGTGCAGGAAATGCGCGGCGCCTGCGCGGACGCCGGCACGATGCGCGGTTCCGGCTCTCGGCCGGCGACTTCCAGCACCAGCTTGGTGCGCGTCGCCTCGATGAATTTCGCGCGCTCGCGGATCGGCACCACGAAGGCGCCCGGCCCGCCGATCACGCAGTCCTCGTAATAGACGTCGAGGTTTTCGATATCCATGGTGCCGGGATTGGGCCGCTTGAGCATGATCGGCAGCCCATTGATGGTGATGCCGGCGGCCAGCACGTCGTCGCGCGTCGGCACGATCAGCGGCCCGGCATTGTTGGTGCCGTCGCCCGACACGTCGATCACCCGGCGCAAGCCGCGATAGCCGCTATGGTCGAACAACGTCTTCGCGAAAGTCAGCCCGCCGGAAATCGAGGTGCGCGCGGCGCGCCGGTACGGCGCGGCGGCAATCTCATTGGCGACCGCGTCGGCCGATTCGGGACCTTCGATCAGCCGCCACGGCATGATGATTTTCTGGTCGAACGGACCGGCCCATTCGAAATAGGTGATGGCGATCTTGCTATTGGCGCCCTCGCGTAGCGCCTGCATGAATTCGCGCGAGGTCAGCGCCATGATGTAACCCTCGCGCTGCAGCGCCTGCTCTTCCGGGTCCATCGAGTAGGAGACGTCGACCGCGATCACCAGTTCGACGTCGACCGCAATGGCGCTCGGGCTTTTGTCGGCGATGCGGAAACTAGGCGCGGCGGAGGCCGCGAGCGATAAAGCCGCGGCCGTCATCACGCTGGCGATGGCACTATAAAAACCGTGTCGCCCCATACCGAAATGCTGGCACGGGCAGAGGGCGAAAAAAAGACGTTATCCCGCCTGACGCATGATCTTTTCCGAAAACCGGTTTCCACTTTTCGGGATCATGCGCGGATCAGCTTTCCAGCGTTTCGGTCCCCACGATCTCGATGCCGAAGCCGCCGAGGCCGACATAAGTGCGCTTGCTGGAAGAAAGCAGCCGAATCGAGGAAATGCCGATGTCCTTGAGGATCTGCGCACCCAGGCCGATCTCGCGCCATTGCTTTGAGCGCGCGGCGTCGGCGCCGGTGTCGCCCTCATGCGGGATTTCCGCCACCGGCACGCCGGCGGTGCCGTCGCGCAAATAAATGATGACGCCGCGTCCGGCAGCCTTGAAACGCGCCAGCGCCGCGTGGATCGGCTTGGCGCCGCCGAACACGTCGCCGATCACGTCGGCGCGGTGCAAGCGCGCCAGCACGCCCTTGCCGTCGCCGATCTCGCCATAGACGAAGGCCATGTGATGCACGCGGTCGAATGGCGTCACATAGGCATAGCCGTTGAGCGTCCCGATCTCGGAGGCGACGTGGAATTCGGCGACCCGCTCCACCAACTTGTCGCGGTTCTGCCGATAGGCGATCAGCTCGGCGATCGAAACCTGCGTGAGCTTGTGCCTCTCGGCGAAGGCGGCGACGTCCGGTCCGCGCATCACGGTGCCGTCGTCTTTCATCAGCTCGGACAGAACGCCCACCGGAGCAAGGCCGGCGAGCCGGCAAAGATCGACGCAGGCTTCGGTATGGCCCGAGCGCATCAGCACGCCGCCCGGGCGCGCGACCAGCGGGAACACGTGGCCGGGGCGCACGAAGTCGGACGCGCCGCTGTTGTCGTTGGCCAGCGCACGCACGGTGTTGCAGCGCTCTTCCGCCGAAATGCCGGTGGTGAGCCCGTGGCGCACGTCGACCGTCACCGTGAAGGCGGTGCCGAGCGGGGCGTCGTTTTCCGCCACCATCGGATCGAGATGCAGGCGGCGCGCGAGCTCGGCGCCGAGCGGCGCGCAGACTATCCCTGAGGTATTGCGGATGATGAAGGCCATCTTTTCCGGCGTGCAGAGCGAGGCGGCGACGAACAGATCGCCCTCGTTCTCGCGCTCGTCGTCGTCGGTGACCACCACGATCTCGCCCTTGGCGAAGGCCTTGATCGCCGCATCGACGCGCTTGTGAGTTTCGGACACGTGCTTTACCTCGGACAATGCATTACGCGCCGGGCTTGAACGGCCACGCCGTCCCCTCGCCCATCTGGCCGCGATGCATCAGAAAGTGATCGGCCAGCACGCAGGCCACCATCGCCTCCCCGATCGGCACCGCGCGGATGCCGACGCACGGATCGTGGCGGCCCTTGGTCACGATCTCGGTGTCGCGGCCGTAGCGGTCCACGGTCTTGCGCGGCGTCAAGATCGACGAGGTCGGCTTGACCGCGAAGCGCGCAATGACCGCCTGCCCGCTGGAAATGCCGCCCAGGATGCCGCCGGCGTGGTTGGACAGGAACACCGGCTTGCTTTCATTGCCCATGCGCATTTCGTCGGCATTTTCCTCGCCGCTCATCGCCGCGGTTAAAAAGCCGTCGCCGATCTCCACGCCCTTGACCGCGTTGATGCCCATCAAGGCGCCGGCCAGATCGCCGTCGAGCTTGGCATAGACCGGCGCGCCGAGGCCGGCCGGCACGCCTTCCGCCACGATCTCGATCACCGCACCGCAGGACGAGCCGGCCTTGCGCACGCCGTCGAGATACTCCTCGAAGAACTTCGCCTGCTTGGCGTCCGGACAAAAGAACGGATTTTTGCCGACTTCGTTCCAGTCCCAGCGCGCGCGGTCGATTTTGTGCGGGCCCATCTGGATGAGCGCGCCGCGCACGGTCAGGCCGGGCACGATCTTGCGCGCGATGGCGCCCGCCGCGACGCGCGCCGCCGTCTCGCGCGCCGAGGCGCGCCCGCCACCGCGATAATCGGTGATGCCGTATTTGACGTCGTAGGTGTAGCCGGCGTGGCCGGGCCGGTACTTGTCCTTGATGTCGGAATAATCCTTCGAGCGCTGATCGACGTTCTCGATCAGCAGCATGATCGGCGTGCCGGTGGTCACCTGTTTGCCACTGGCCTCGTCGGTGAACACGCCGGACATGATCTTCACCGCGTCCGGCTCCTGGCGCTGGGTTGTAAAGCGCGACTGGCCGGGCCGCCGCTTGTCGAGATGGGCCTGGATGTCGGCGGCTTCGAGCGGAATGCGCGGCGGACAGCCGTCAACCACGCAGCCGATCGCCGCCCCGTGACTTTCGCCGAAGCTAGTGAACCTGAAAAGATGGCCGAACGTATTGAACGACATGGTTGTTTCGCTTTGTGCGCTGTTGGTACAGCGCGCCCTCGCGGCGGTCAAATCCTGCTTAATAGCGCATGATCTGATCCGAAAACCGGCACCCACTTTTCGGGATCATGCGCTCAAGCGTACCGCGTGAGGTTTTCGCTTTCAAACACGTAAACCACGCCTTGTGCGATATCGAGCAAGGGAGCTGCGGCCGGCTTGGCGATGCCGAGATGGGCGATCAGCCCGCGCGCGGTGCCTCCATGGGCGGTTACCACCGTGTCGGTCGCCAAGCTCTCGTACCACTCAGCGATGCGCGCCGACACCATTTCGTAGCTCTCGCCGCCCGGCGGCACGAAATGCCATTTGTCGTGCTCGCGCTGGGCGATGCGGGCGGGATCGCGCACGTGCAATTGCGCGATGGTGAAGCCCTCCCATTCGCCGAAGGCAATTTCGACGAGCCGCGGCTCGCGCCGGTAACCTTGCGCGCCAAGACCGAGCGCCGCGCGCGCCAATTCCATGGTCTGGCAGGCGCGCGCGAGCGGGCTCGATACGTAGTCGAGGCCGGCTGGATCGCGATTGTCGCGCGCGAACAGGCCGCGCAGGATTTCGCCGCAATGGCTGCCTTGCGCGCGGCCGCGTGCATTGAGCGGCACGTCGCGGCGGCCCTGCAGACGGCCGGCGATGTTCCAGTCGGTCTCGCCATGGCGGATGTAATAGACGGTCGGCCGCGGCATTGCCGATGCGGCCATCAGTCAACCGTGAAGTCCGGCGCGTCGGGGCGCTTGATGCCGACGATGTGATAGCCGGCATCGACGTGGTGGATCTCGCCGGTCACGCCGCTCGACATATCGGAGAGGAAATAGACGCCGGTCTTGCCGACATCGTCCAGCGTCACGTTGCGCCGCAGCGGCGTGTTGTATTCGTTCCACTTCAGAATGTAGCGGAAATCGCCGATGCCGGAAGCGGCCAGCGTCTTGATCGGCCCGGACGAGATGGCGTTGACGCGGATGTTCTTGACGCCGAGATCGGCGGCCAGATAGCGCACCGAGGATTCGAGCGCGGCCTTGGCCAGCCCCATCACGTTGTAGTGCGGCATCCACTTCTCGGCGCCGTAATAAGTCAGCGTGAGCAGCGAGCCGCCATTGCTCATCAGCTTTTCGGCGCGCTGGGCGATGGCGGTGAACGAATAACAGCTCACTACCATGGTCTTGATGAAATTGTCCTCGGTGAGGTCAACGTAACGGCCGTCGAGCTGGTCCTTGTCGGAGAACGCGATGGCGTGCAGGACAAAGTCGAGCGAGCCCCAGGCCGATTTGACGTTGGCGAACACCGCGTCGATGCTGGCCGGATCGGTGACGTCGCAATGCCCAACGACCAGGCCGTCGACCTCCTCGGCCAGCGGCTCCACGCGCTTCTTGAGCGCCTCGCCCTGGTAGGTGAAGGCAAGGTCGGCGCCATGCTCGCGGCAAGCGCGCGCAATACCCCAGGCGATCGAGCGGTTGTTGGCCACGCCCATGATCAGCCCGCGTTTGCCGCGCATCAGGCCCGTGGTTTCCGGCATTAACTTTCCCGTCATGCCGGTGAGTGCCGGCTGCTTTCGTATGGCATAGGGTCAGGGGGTCATCAAGCAATGCGCCCGGTCCGGTCGTTTGTCACTGTTAATTCAATTCGTTTCCGGGAATATGATCGCGATTGAGGGGTTTTTTCTAGTGATTGGCGCTGCCGAAAGGCATGCGCTTTGGCGAAGGGGGTCTGATTGGCCACGTTCGGGCAGAATGTCGAGGCGACGATCCCGGCGCTGCGCCGTTATGCGCGGGCGCTGACGCGGGATTCCGACATCGCCGACGACCTGGTGCAGGACACGCTGGTGCGGGCCTTGCGCTCGGAACATCTGTTTCATGGCGGCGAGATACGCAGCTGGCTGTACACGATCCTGACCAATCTCAACCGCAACCGGCTGCGCTCGCTGGCGCGGCGGCCGACGCTCTCGCCGCTCGAGGACAACGACGCGCCCGATTCGGCGGGCCCGGAAGGCGGCGGCCGCGACATCGAACGCGCGCTGGCGACTTTGGTGGAGGACCAGCGCAACGCACTTCTGCTGGTGGTGCTGGAAGGCCTCAGCTACCGCGAAGTCGCGGAGGTGCAGGGCGTGCCGATCGGCACCGTGATGTCGCGTCTGGCGCGGGCCCGCGTGCAGATCAAAAATTATCTCGACGGCGAGCGCCCGGCGCTGCGCCGCGTGAAATGACAGAGAAGGTGAGACTATGATCGATCGCGATTCACCCGTGACGGAAGAAGAACTGCATGCCTATGTCGACGGCGAATTGCCGGCCGACCGCCAGGAAGCGGTTGCCGCCTGGCTTGCCGCGCATCCCGACCATGCCACGCTGGTCGCCGGCTGGCGGGCGCAGGCCGACAGCATCCGCGCCCGCTACGGCGCGGTCGCCAGCGAGCCGGTGCCGGAGCGGCTCAAGCTCGCGCAAGTGCTGCGGCAAGGCCGCTCGGCCGGCCGCCGCTGGCTGGCCTACGCCGTCGCGGCGTCGGTCGCCGCCTTTCTGATCGGCGGCACCGCAGGCTGGGTGGCGCGCGGCGCTTCGGCTGCCGCGCCGAGCAACTTCGACGCCATCACCGCCGACGCACTGGAAGCCTACAAGCTCTACGTGGTCGAGGTGCGCCATCCGGTCGAAGTTCCGGGCAGCGAGCGCACGCACATGACGCAGTGGTTGTCGAAACGGCTCGACTCCGAGCTGCGCATTCCCGATCTGCAATCGATCGGCCTCAAGCTGGTCGGCGGCCGGCTATTGCCGGGACCGACCGGAGCCGCGGCCTTCTACATGTACGAGGGCGCCTCGGGCGAGCGCTTCACCATCTATTGCGCCAAGGCGGCAACGCCGGAAACCGCGCTGCGCTTCAAGGAAGGCCAACGCTTCGCCGCGTTCTATTGGGTGGACGACAAGGTCGCCTATGCGGTGAGCGGGCCGGCCGACCGCGACCGGCTCGAGCAGGTCGCCAAGACGGTCTACGAGCAGGTGGACAAGACCGGGGCAAGGAAGTCGTA
>Ga0209890_10001604_pt1 | contig 10214 bp, 7 predicted proteins | sample OrgsoiDNA2013049_FD_185799 | JGI IMG/M metagenome (GOLD analysis project Ga0209890, IMG submission 185799) | Permafrost soil microbial communities from the Arctic, to analyse light accelerated degradation of dissolved organic matter (DOM) -... | ecosystem: Environmental > Terrestrial > Soil >... | reverse complement strand
TCCAGCGCGGCACCGATCCTCCGGTGCTAGCGCCCAGTTGCGCGGACGACACAAGCTCCTGCACCTCGGCTCCGGTCTGTGCTCGCAATGCGGGGGCAGCGCCACCGGACTCCGGCAGTCCCGCCACAAAAATTCGTTCAATGTTCAGACGGTACGTGTCCTGAAAGAACACCACCGACGGATAGACTTCCTCCGCCAGTTGCTCCCCCGTGATCGTCACCCCGCGCGTATTTTCGAGCGTCCGAAACAGTTGCAACTGATCTTCATTCAGGATCGCGATACTGGTCGTATGCGCATCCACCTTGATCACCAGTGTTGGCCGCTTCGCATCCGCGGCGCCTAAAGCCGCCAGCGTAGAAGGCAACACGACGCCCGGATTGAATCCCGCATCGCGGAACGCGGTCTCGTAGTCTTCGATTACGCTGGCCATCGCCACGGCCGCGACCACCCGCACTTCGTTGTTTACCTTCTGTGCGTGGTAGGAAACTTTCGCCTTGTCCACGTCAAACGGCAGCGACTTCTTCAGCCGGAACCGCACCACCCCGAGGGCCTCTTCGCGATCGGAGGGAAGAGTGTCGAACTCCACCAGCATCACGCGCACGGCCGCGTCCGGCACGATCGCAATCACATCTTTCGAGCGCTGCGCCACGCCTCCCAGCGCCGCTTCAATCCCGGCGCGCACCGCGTCCCTCTGGCGCAGATTGTTTTCCACCAGGTCGGGAACTACGCTTCCCGGCGCCAGTTCGCGCGCAGCGGAAGCTTCCAGGCCGTCTCCGTTGTCGCTGAAGCGCCCCGCGAGCACGCGGTCCGCCGCAATTTCGCAGGCCAGTTTCGGCTTCGGTGTGTTTGAATTCGAACTCATTCCAGAGAACGCCCCTGAGAAAACTCTTTACTAAATCAGAACCCGAATCACTCACAAATGCAATAGCTGAAAGGGCACTTGGATGCCACCCGCCATTGTCATCCCGAGCGAAGCGAGGGATCTTGGTTTCTGCCCCCGCAGCAGCGGACTCGTGGCGGCGCCTGCAAGAACCCAGATCCCTCGCTTCGCTCGGGATGACAAGAAGGCGGCCGCCTCTCCCTACCGCATGGCCTCAATGAAGGTGACCTTGTTGATCTCTTTCAGCGTAGTCATACCCAGCCGGACCTTGTCCAGCGCCGACTCGCGCAGGAAGCGCATCCCTTCGTCGCGGGCGGCGCGCCGGATCTCCGACGTCGGCTTCTTGGCCAGAATCATTTCGCGGATGCGGTCGCTTAAGTCCAGCAACTCGTGAATCGCGGTGCGCCCGCGGAATCCCGTGCCCGCGCACTCAATGCATCCCGGCCCTTCGTAGAGAGGAACCTTGCTCCACTGCGCCGGATCCAGTCCACTAGCCTCCAGAATGTCAGGCGCATAATGCACTTCGGTGCGGCACGACTCGCAAATCAAACGGACAAGGCGCTGCGCCAGAATGCAGTTCAGCGCCGAAACAAAGTTGTAGGGCTCCACGCCCATGTTCAGGAAGCGCCCAATCACGTCGACCACGTTGTTGGCGTGAACCGTGGTGAACACCAGGTGTCCGGTCAGCGCCGACTGAATGGCGATCTGCGCCGTTTCCGCGTCGCGGATTTCGCCCACCATGATCTTGTCCGGGTCATGGCGCAGAATCGAACGCAGCCCGCGGGCGAACGTCAAACCTTTTTTCTCGTTCACCGGAATCTGCGTAATGCCGCGCAACTGATATTCCACCGGATCTTCAATGGTGATGATCTTGTCTTCATCGGTCTTGATCTCGTTGACCGCGGCGTACAACGTAGTCGTCTTGCCGGAGCCCGTCGGCCCCGTCACCAGCACCATGCCGTAAGGCTCTTTAATGTAGCGGCGGAAGCGGCGCAGGTCGTCTTCGTCAAACCCGACAACATCCAGCGTCAAACTCTTGAATTTCTCGCTCATCGACTCTTTGTCGAGCACGCGGAGCACGGCGTCTTCGCCGTGAATCGAAGGCATGATCGAAACGCGGAAGTCGATAGCGCGACCGTTGTACTTCACGCGGAAACGCCCGTCCTGGGGCACGCGGCGTTCGGAAATGTCGAGCTCGCTCATGACCTTGATGCGCGAAATCACCGTCGAGTGATGTTCTTTGCCGATCGGCGGCATCGCCTGCGTCAGCACGCCGTCGATGCGGAACTTGATGACCACCGAGTCGTCGCGGGTTTCAATGTGAATGTCGGAAGCGCGCCGCTGCAGTGCCGTGAAAATCGTGGTGTCGACCAGCCGGATGATCGGACTGGTATCGCCCGTAGCCGTCAGCTTGTCGATGCTCAGCGTCTCTTCGGCGCCGGTATTCTCGTCTTCACGAATGATCTGGAAGCCTTCGCTGGCCTCCTCCAGTACGCGCTGCGACTGCTCGGTCTTCTTGAGAATGTCCGAAATCTGCTTGAGCGTTGAAACCTTGGTGATGATGCGCTGCTTCAGCAGCAGGCTGATCTCGTCGATCATCATCAACTGGCTGGGATCGGCGATCGCGATGGAGAGCTTCCCGTCGGCCGTCTCTTCCAGCGGCACGAAGTTGTAGCGGAACATCAGTTCGACCGGGATCTTCTTGAACAGCTCGTGATGGAGTTCGAAGCCGGAGAGGTCGATGAATTCGCAGCGGTAGCGCCGCGCCACGTCCTGCGCGCGCTCCAGGTCGGTGATGGGATTCCCGGTCGGGCTGATTGGCCCCCCGTTCCCGCCTATGAATAACGATTTCTTATCGGCTGTTGCCATTCTTTTACCTGCGTCCCCGACCACCAACCCTTGTCATTCCGACCGAAACCCCTTGTCATTCCGACCGAAGGGAGGAATCTGCTTCTGCCCCGCCCTCAGTGCACTCCCAACGTGAAGATCGGCAAATACAGCGAGATCAGCACGCCGCCCACGAAAATCGCCATCACGATCAGGATCAACGGCTCAATCAGCGCCATCGATGCTCCCAGCGCCGTCTGCACATCCTCTTCGTAGAATTCCGCCACCGAATTCAGCATAGCCGGCAGCGCTCCAGTGGATTCGCCCACCTCAATCATCTCCACCGCCAGTTCCGGGAAAATCTTCTGCTCTTCCAGACTCGGAGCCAGCCCCTGTCCCTCTCGTACGCGAATCCCCGCCCGCATCACACCTTTCAAAACGCGCCGGCTGCTCATGGCCGAGCCCGCCGTTTCCATCGATGGCACCAGCGGCAATCCGCCCTGCAACAGCGTCGCAAGCATTCGCGAAAAACTTGCCACCTGGTGCTTCAAACGGATATCGCCCAGCAGCGGAATGCTTAGGATCACACGATCAATGCGGTCCGCCCCGCTATCCGTATCTTTCCAGCGCCACAGCACGAACCCCAGAATCGCCAGCCCGACAAACACAAACGGAGCATATTTCTGCGCGTTCTGGCCCACAGCGAGCATGAACAGCGTGATTGCCGGCAGCTTCGCATCCAGACTATTGAACAGGTCCGCAAACTTGGGAACGACGTAGGTGAACAGAAACGTCACCATAATCGTGACTACCGTGACCAGCAGGGTCGGATAAATCAGCGATACGAACAACTTCTTGCGGAACGTCATCGCCAGTCGCTGGAAGCTGATGTAGCGCGTCAACACCTCGTCGATGTTCCCGCTCTTCTCGCCCGCCATCAAAGTCGTGGTGTAGATTTTGGGCACAATCCCCTGTGCTGCAAACGCTTCCGACAGCAACTCTCCACCCTTTACGCGCTCCCGGACGTTTTCCAAAACCGTACGCAACAGGCCGTCTTTTTGCCGCTTGATCAGCAACTCCAGCGAGTTCAGGATGGGCAGCCCGGCGCGGATCAGCGTTAGAAACTGCTGGTTGAACACCAGAAACGTGTCCTGCTTCAGCTTCCGCCGCCGGTGCAGCGAAACGCCCGAGGTCAGCATTCCCTGGGGTTTGACCCAGTAAACGAGATATCCCTGCTGCGAAAACCGGTCGCGCACCTCGGCTTCGGAATAGCCATGCTCGACGTGTTGCTGGACACGTCCGCGATCGTCCGCGATTTTTACTACAAATTCAGCCATTTGCCGACTTTTCTGCCAGTTTTTCCGAGATCCGTCCTACCGCTCAGTTTAGCATTCCCACTTACTATTCTATGCCGCCAACCACCCTCAACCATCCCCCCGCCGGTACCGCAAGTAACCGCCCCGGCAAAGGTATATAGGGCTGCCGCGCCGCATGAGCCTGATCATTTTTCGGGCGAAGCCGTTGCCACTCGTACTTTTGTCGTTCCGAGCCACGCGAGGAACCTGCTTTTTGCCGGCCCGCATGCCGGCCCTTCACGGCTCCAACCCACCCTCCACCGTCTCCGTCCCGACCGGTGGTTTGAACTCGAACCGCCCATCCCCGATCGCCACGTCTTCCTTCATCTCGCCAAACCTATACTCAGTGGCTGCCCCATCCACTTCCTGGATGACAATCCGCGCGATCTGGCGGTCTGGGGTGACCTCCAGCAGGATCTCGCTTACCCGATCCGCCAGCGCTTGCGGCACCCCACGCAGCACCACATTCCCCACTCGCAGCGGCTCTACATCCGGAGCTAGAGATAATCCCTGCAACTCTTTCTCCAGTTTGGTCTTACCCAGCAAAAAAGCCAGCGGAGAGCGAATGTCCTCCAGCTTCTTGGCCGCCGTTTTCCGCGCCTGCCGGTCCGCCGGGACGTAAAACCACGCATCTTTCCCATTGCTGACAAACAGCTTCTCTCTGGGAGAACGGTACTCCCACCGCATCTTGCCAGGTTTTTTCAGCCACAGCGTCCCCGTCTCGGTCCGCTCCATCCCCGACCCGCGATACACCTCAGTAAACTCCGCCTCGAGCGACCGCAGATGGTTGTAGTGCGTGTCCACTGCCGCAGCCAACGACTTGACGTCAACGGCGTAGCCAGCCGCCGTCAAGACGGTCGCCGCGACACACAGCAGGATTGCAAAGCGAAGCCGACGAACTCGCATCTCGATAGATTTTCACCGGGTACCGACCCACGAATCGAAGCGTCCTCCCGCGGATTCGGGAAGGGAAATTGCGGGCAAGCTCCAACGAGGGAACTCCAACTCACATTGTAAGCCGCACTCGAAGTCTTGTCATACCGCGCAACCAGCAGGTCGCGGCTCACTTGGAAGAGATTCACCACCAACGGCACGAAGCTCACACCAAGGAAATGCATACAAATGAAGCCCTTCGTGATACTTCGTGTCCTTTGTGGTTCATGGTTTTCTGTCTTCGCCAGAATGATCCAACGAACACGCAAACACGCGCGAGCCTTCTCTTCCGCAATTGCCGATCCGCCCAGGCTATGTCAGAATCGGGTCGCCAGGCGCCGGACTTCCCCTAGTCTGCTGGCCTTGGCCCGAGGGCTGCGCATGTTCCGATCCCCCTGCTTCAGCCTGCTTTTCGGGCTGATCGTGGTTTCTTGTTCCGCTCAATCGCTTTCTCAATCGCCTTCGAGTCCGCCCGCGCGTTCCAGCACAACCGTCGAGCCGTCGCCTGCAGCGGCCAATCCACTCGGGGACGCCCGCGCACTGTACCGGAAAGGCGACTTCGATGGAGCCATCGCAAAATACGAAGACTTCGAGAGGGACCACCTGCGGTCGCCCGACGGCTATGCCGGGATGGCCCGGGTGTACCTCAAACAAAAGAAAGTCGAAGAGGCAGAGCAAGCGGTGCAACAAGGGCTCGCCCAGTCCGATGCTCCCCGTATGCATGTCGCCCAGGCTGAAGTGTGGTTTCGCCAAGGCAAGATTGTCGAGGCGGAAACCGAATGGGCGAAGGTCATCAACGCCGGACACCCAGAGGCCCGTGCCTATCTCGGCTTGGCGCGCGTGCGTCGTGCGATCGCGATGTACAAGACCGCCAAGAGGCTGATCGACAAGGCTCACGAACTCGATCCCGACGACCCTGACATCGACGAAGCGTGGGTCGAGACTCTCTCCCGCGCCGAACATATCAAATATCTCGAAGCTTCCTTGGCGGGCGGCAATAACTGGGACGCGGATCGGCGAGCCAACACCGCCATTTACCTGCAGTACCTCAAGGAGCGATCCAAACAGAATCGTAACCCCTGCCGCCTGGTCAGCAGGATCAATGCCACCGAGGCGCCACTGGTTCGTCTGCTGCAAGATCCCCAGCATATGCGGGGCTACGGTCTTTCCGTGTTCCTGAATGGACACAAGAGTTCGCTCATGCTCGATACCGGAGCCAGCGGAATCCTGATCACGCGCTCGATCGCGGAGCACGCGGGCATTTCGAAAATTGTCGAGGTCAAGGTCGGCGGTATCGGCGACAAAGGCCGCAAGGAAGCATTCGTCGGCGTCGCCGACTCCATCAAGGTTGGCAACCTCGAGTTTCAGAATTGCCCGGTCGAGGTCATAGAACGTGGTTCGATTGTCGGTGAGGACGGTCTCATTGGTGCAGATGTCTTTTCGAAATTCTTGGTGGATCTCGATTTCCCGAACGAGAAACTCAAGCTCAGCGAATTGCCCAAACGTCCCGGTGAACCCGACGAGAAGCTCGCACTCAGTGACAGTCACGAAGATTCTGACGAGCCCGATTCCTCCGACTCCAAAGAAACCGACGCCAAGGCAGCCGACGCTAAGCTCGCCGATGCCAAGACGCCGTCAGTCGGGCCGCAAGACCGCTACATCGCTCCTGAGATGCAGAACTACACTCGGGTCTTCCGGTTTGGACACTTTCTTTTGACTCCAACCAAGATCGGCGACGTTCCCTACAAGCTCTTCCTCCTCGATACAGGCGCGGTTACGAATTCGATCTCACCCGCAGCAGCACGCGAGGTGACCAAAGTTGAGGGCGATTCCCATATGACCATCAAGGGCATCAGCGGCAGCGTTGACAAGGTCTACACGGCGGACAGAGCCGTGCTCCAGTTTGGTCATCTGCGCCAGGAGAACCAGGAACTGACCGCCTTCGACACAAAACACATCAGCGACGCTGCCGGCACTGAAATTTCCGGCTTTCTCGGCTTCATCATGTTGCGCATACTCGATATCAAAATCGACTATCGCGACGCCCTGGTCGACTTCCAGTACGACGCCAAGCGCTTTGGCCGGTGAGTTCGCGCTGTTTTCTTACCATCCGACCACCTTCAGCGAACGGCGAACAGCGAGTACTGTTGCGTGCCAGCAATCTTTCTCAGCCGCGTGTTCTCGCTCAGCACGTGCTCCAGTAGCGGGTTGTGGTAAAGCACGTAGACCGCGCGCGGACGCGTCCGCACGCTCTCCTCCAGGTTCATCATCACCCGCCGCATTCCCGATTCTCCAAACGGATTGAACAGAAAAATAACCAGCGGATCCGCGGGAAGGGGGAAGGCGGTCGCGTCCGCACAGATCGATTCCACCGCAAAGCATCTCTGCGACTCACTCTTGTACTGGAGTAAATTCTGCTGCGCGATTTCGTGCAGAGAACGCAGAAGTTCCACGCCGATGATCCGTCGGAAAGGATAATCAGACGCCATCAGCAGCGTGCGTCCCTTGCCCGAACCGAGATCGATAAAGGTGAAGTCATGGAAGTCGAAAGTAGTTTTGAGAGTAGCGCTGAGACTGCTCTGGCCGGGCCCCGACGTCCGCAGCAGGGTTTGTTGAAGACCGTCGAGCATCTCGTGAAATGCCGCCGGCTCGGTCGGCTGGTACGCGGAATGGAACATCCCCAGCAACCGGTCGCGCCATCCGACTGCGCCGCTGGTCGTGTTTACGCGGTAGTCCCAGTCGTAGTCGGCATCGCCATAGCGTTGCCGCAAGCGCTCCGGCGTGGAATCGCGGACATACTCCCATAGCACTCCAAGCAGGCGGCGCGTCGCCGCAAAATATCCTTCATAGGCGGCAGCGTACTTCCACCATTGCCACGCGGTCTGCAGCACGCTGATTTGGGAAGGCGAATCCATCGGAGAGCGATGACAAGCGCTTAGACATGATACGGGGAACTGGTTCGACCGTGAGCAAAAGTCAGTGGCCAGGGACTAGTGGTCAGGGGCCACTCGAATCGTTCGCCCCAAAGAATGAGCCACTGACCCCTGGTCCCCTAACCCCTAGTCGTGAGTGTGAAACTTGGGCATAGGAGCCTTGTATCCGGGAGGCACGCCTTTGGTGAGGAAAGAGAAATTGTCCGGGTTCTGGACCAGAACGCGCCCCTCCGCGGTCACGATGTAGGGATTGCCGTCGGGATCGATCGGGATGCCCGGCAAGTGTTCCGCCACGACGAGTTCCGACATGCTGCTGGGAAAACGTCCGACCCGTTCACGGAATTGAGCCACGTCGGATTCCAGGTGCGTGACGTCTTCGTCCACCTTGATCGAGCGCAGGTGTTCGATGGCATTCATGCGGATGTTGCTTTCGCGGCTGGTCTCGTAAGTGGCGCTCCACAGCATGCGGGCGGTCGCAAAATCGCCGGCGTGCGCCGCCATCTGCGCGGCCATGATCCTCATGAAGGGATGCGCGTCGGGCACCTTCGATCCGCGCTCAAAGACCTCGGCGGCGTTCCGGTAGTCCTTCAGTTCGGTGTAGTACACAAAGCCCAGATCGTAATAGAGGTGCCAGTTGTCCGGATTGTGCTCGATCCCGTACTCCATCAGATGAATGGCGCGCTCCGGTTCACCGGCGCCGTTCGGCGGAGCGGGTGCGAGAAAGCTGGCACCGAACTGGTACGCGGGAAATAAATGCGGATCGAGTGTGGTGGTGATTTCCAGTAGCGGGGCTAGCTCGTTATAGGAGTGCGCGCGGTCGTAGTGGCGATGGCCGAAGTACTGCACAGTGCGCGTCCAGTAGATGCAGGCCATCAGACCGTCGAATCCCATGCTGGCGCGCTTCACCATCTTCGGTGAGTTGATGTAGAGGGCGTCCTCGAGAGTGGCTTGCGGACGGATCTGGTCGATGTGCCGCAGCAACAGCACGCATGCGCTCATCGACACGGCCATGCACACGGCGGCGACTACGGTAGTGCGCTGCCGGGAGGTCATCGAACCCTTCCTCTGCCGCGCAAGGGCTGTCCCCACACAATCTTGAACGATCCTATCCATCGCGGCATCATTTCAGGTTTCTGCGCTCGAAGATCAGAACCGCTCCGCTCAGCGCCATCGCCGTATAGAACAACGCATAAAGCGTGTTATGCAGAATCAGTTGCCAGCCCAGCGGTTGCTGGTGTGCGACCGCGCTGATCACGTTGAGCGCGGAGAAGTTGGGCACCAGATAGGCCGCAGCCGTGGCGAACCAGCGGGTGATGCCGTGAGTCAGGGCGGCGAATCCGCGGAGGTCGTCGGCGAAACTGCCGATCACGAAGAGCGCGAACGCGAAAACCGCGGAGAGCAGCGGGGAAGAAAAGGACGAGAACAACAGGGCCAGCGAACAGATGATCAGGAATTCGAGGACGATGAAATAAAGCGCGACCAGGATCAGCGCATCCGGCTTGGAGAACTTGTGAGCCACATACAGCAACGCTCCAAACACTCCGATGGCCATAAAGAACGTGTTCACCACCAGCGTTCCGGCCAGACCGAAGAACTTACCCACGATGAATTCCCAGCGTCGCACCGGCCGCGAGAGCACCGTATAGAGCGTCCGCTTCTCAATCTCTTTCGAAACCAGCCCAATCCCGATAAATATGGCGATCACGATGCCGAACAGAGAGACGGCCGTGAGCCCAAGATTGACCACCACCAGGCGCTCGATGTCGATGGAGATCTGGCCCACGAAAATGGCTGCCCCCGAAAGCAGCAGCGCAAAAGCGATCAGGTTGTACAGCACGCGGTCGCGCACCGCTTCGCGGAACGTGTTGCGGGCAATGTGAATAATTCGCAGGCTCATTGCATCTTCCCCGCGGTGGTCTGGGAATGCTGCAGCTTCTCGACGAAGTAAGCTTCGAGGGAGGTGCGAAGCGGCGTGATGGCAATCAAGCGGATGCTCTCGCGGCGCAGGGCGTCGATAGCGGCGTCCTGCTGGTTCTCAGGGAGGACGGCGCGGACGGTGTCCCCCGTGACGTGGCATTCCGCGCCCAGCGATTTCATCGACGCCGGAAGCGCCGTGCCTTGCCAAATGACTTCCACTTTGCCCTGAACCGTCGAGGTCAAATCTTCGACCGCGCCCACGCCGCGCAATTCGCCTTTGTGAATGATGGCGACGCGGTCGCACAGCGCTTCGGCGTCTGACAGAATGTGCGTCGAGAAAAATACCGTCTTGCCTTCCTGCTTGAGTTG
>Ga0209890_10001601_pt1 | contig 10225 bp, 7 predicted proteins | sample OrgsoiDNA2013049_FD_185799 | JGI IMG/M metagenome (GOLD analysis project Ga0209890, IMG submission 185799) | Permafrost soil microbial communities from the Arctic, to analyse light accelerated degradation of dissolved organic matter (DOM) -... | ecosystem: Environmental > Terrestrial > Soil >... | reverse complement strand
GCTGAAACATCTTGGTGATGGCCTTCTGCAACTGTTGCTGATTCTTAGTACCGTTGTTGCCCAGCGTGCCCTGACCGATGCCGCGCCAGATCAAACTCTGGGTCTTCGCGTCGTAAAGGTCAACGATCAATGTTCCAATAACATTTTGTTCGGGAGTGATACCGCCCATGCCGCCGCCGATCCCGCGCATTCCCCACGCAGAATAAGAGGTCTGCTGTTTCATTCCGCCATTAGCGGTCACGATCACGTCGGGATTCTGGCCTTCTGTGACTTTCGTCCAGCCCTTGGCCTGTAATGCGGTGTCGATGTTTTGTACCGCTACCTGGGCCATGATCGAATCCTGGACTTGGTTGGCGTTGTTCGAACCCCAAGCATAGGAGTGATACCCAGAGAAACTCTGGCTGTGGTTGTAGTTGACTGAAACTTGTTGCCCGAAGGCAATCGTGGATGCGATGCCCACCAGCATCGCGCATAAGGCAAATTTTGTTTTCATGGTGTCCTCCTTAATTCGTATTCCGGATACCCACTTTGTGACCTCAACCCTTGCTGAGGGCCTCTAAAGCAACTCAACAAACACGTCGCCGAACGGACAATTCCCCGAACCGGACGAGTCGCAGCTCACCGCGTGAAACTTAAGACTTATTTCGCCTTGACACTACTGTCAGAAAAGACAGTCTCGTCAAGGTATTCAGGTACCGCGGATAGCTAGCGGCGCCAAGAGATAGGCGTGACTGGTGCTTTTGACAGTTCCCCCTCGTAGCCCTCCCGCATAGCCTCATCTGAGAATTCCGTAGAGTCGGGACGCAGAAACCGTACCCCTTATAGCTGAGCGCGATCGACGATGGCGAGTGCACGCATGAACCACAAGCCGCGAATCACATCACGGACCGCTCGCCCGTATTCGCTCACGCGCTCGGCGTGGATATTGTTAGCGGTGACAGCAGTTTCAGGGGCAGTGGCGGTCGCGGTACTTCGTCCCTGGCCTCTCCCTCCCGTCACTCAAGTCGAAGCGGGCGCACCGGCCACCAAAACGACCGAGGCCTCGCTTTTCGGTCCCACCATTCCCAACACGTCTCCGGCTCCGGCGCCGTCCGTACCCGGAATGGCGTGGATTTCCGGCGGTGAATTCGCCATGGGTGCAATGGATCCACCAGCCAAGGATGAAGTCGGCATGCACGCCGCAGCCGATGCCCGCCCCATCCACAGAGTTTATGTAGATGGCTTCTGGATGGATAAAACGGACGTGAGCAACGAAGAATTTGCCCGCTTCGTCAAGGCAACGGGTTACGTGACCATCGCAGAGCGCACTCCGAAGGCGGAAGATTTTCCCGGTGCTCCTCCCGAGAATCTGGTCGCCGGTTCGGTTGTCTTTTCACCGCCCGATCATCCCGTGCCTCTTAACGACCATTACCAATGGTGGTCATATGTAAAAGGAGCAAACTGGCGTCATCCCGAGGGGCCCCAGAGCAACCTCAAAGGCCGCGAGAAATATCCCGTCGTTCAGGTGGCTTACCCAGACGCGCTGGCCTACGCAAAGTGGGCCGGCAAACGCTTGCCCACGGAAGCGGAGTGGGAATTTGCAGCCCGCGGAGGCCTCTCCGGAAAACTCTACCCGTGGGGCGATCAATTTCGCCCGGACGGAAAATGGATGGCGGACACCTATCAGGGGCGCTTCCCCAACACCGATACCGGAGCGGATGGGTACGCGGGGATTGCTCCAGTCGCGCAGTTTCCGCCGAACGGCTACGGCCTGTATGACATGGCGGGCGACGTGTGGCAATGGACCAGCGACTGGTATCGCCCGGATTACTACCAGAAACTGGCGGCGGCCGGGGGCGTGACGCGAAATCCGCAAGGGCCAGGCACGCCTTACGATCCCGACGAGCCGGGAGAGAAAAAGAAAGTGCACCGTGGTGGATCGTTTCTGTGCACCGAACAATACTGCTCGCGTTATGTAGTCGGCACGCGGGGCAAAGGCGAAGTCACCACCGCGACCAATCATCTCGGCTTTCGCTGCGTAAAAGTGGTATCCGGAAATAGGGAAATTGTTGCCGCAAGCAACCTGACCCCGTCACTGAAGGGAGAAGGGCAATGAAAACCAGGCGCGCACTCAATCTGCTCAAGAATAGTGATTTCAGCCTCAGGACTGTGACCATCAATCTGATTGGCAGCTTGCTCCTCAGCGGAGCCGCGGCGGGTCAAGATCTCCCGGCCAGCCCGTCGACCCCGCTGCCGGTTCTACCTGGGGCTCCCAGTGTTCTACTGAAGGCACAATTCACCCCTACTTATGAAGTTAAAGCGGGCAATCTTCGGCCGATGGCTGCCACTTCAGCGGCTGCCGTGGGTGCGGCGCATTCCGATGTAACGGTTACCTCTACCGGAGCCCGGCTGATCACGTTGCAACAGGCCCAGGAGAAGGCCGCGCCGGCAGGCGGCAACCCCATGGTCCGCCTCGGTGAGCTCTCGGTTGAAGTGGCGAGACAGACTCGGCTAGGCACAGAATCTACGTTCTTCCCTCAGATCAGTTCGATGTTCGACAACATGCACTTCAATAAGTTTATGGGTCAGGTCGTGCAGGCCACTGGCCCGCTCGGCAACACGCACATTATTGGACTTCCGTTGCTTGGGAAGGACGAAACTATCTTTGCTGTTACTGCGACCCAACCGGTCACACCCCTGTTGCAGTTGCGCGAACTTTATAAGATTAACCTTGCCGACGAGCGCATTGCGCGAGTCAAAGCCGGCATGCCCGTCGCCGAGACGGCGACCAAAGTCGAAACGACCTATTACCAGTTGCTGGTTGCCCAACGGCAGTTGGACTTCGCCAAAGCGAAGGCTGCGGAAGACGGGAATAAGTGGCTAGTGGCCAGCAATTCGGTAGTGCCTGTTGCGTCGTCCGACCACGACGAAGAACTGGTTGAAATCAGCAACTCGCTGGCCATCGCCTCGACCAAGGTGAAAGAATTGACGGCCTCGCTCAACGACCTGCTCGGCTGGCCGCCTGATACAGAACTCCAGTTAGTCGCTCCCGACCCACGCTTTGAAGATATTTCACTGAAGCAGGCCACCGACAAAGCCCTGGCAGCGAATCCCGAGGTCATCGAGGCGGAGCAAACCGTAATCAAGGCGCGATCGGCGGTGACCATACACAAATTGGACTACGTCCCCGTGGTCGCGGTAATGGGCGGATACGCCTATAACGACAACGTGATCCCGCTCCTGCCACGCGACTTCTCGTTTATAGGAGTCGTGGCGACCTATAACATTTTCGACTTTGGAAAGCGCGAACACACAATCAAAGGGGCGAGCGCGCAGGCTGAGATGGCGGAGATTGCTCTGCAGTTGACGAGGGCGAAAGTCGCCGCATCAGTCAAGAACAGCGTTCTTGAACTGGAGCGCTCGCGACAACTCAGCGAACTCACCCGCCGCCTGGACGCAGTCATTCACCTGGAGAGAACAACTTACGAAGAAAATGGCGCCGAGATCGCAGCCGCAAAGAAAGCCAAAGTTGAGGCAGCCATGTTTCAAGCTGATCTCGATTACCGCCAGGCTCTGGCAAATCTGAAAACCTTGATGGGGGAAAAGTGAAGCGCACAAACCTAGTCTTAGTCCTACCTTGCCTCTTCCTAGCCTGCGTATCGCTGTTGCAGGCACAACAGAAAGAACAAACCAGTGCCAGCGCAATTCCACAGACTGGACTCACCTATATGGCCTCGGCTGCTCCCGATGTCGCGGTCGCCGCCGAGTCACCGGCCCCTGACCCTGCGAAGCCTGCCGATCCCGGTCCCCCTCAAGCTGGGACTGCCCCCAAGGCGAAGGCCGCCGATGATGAGTGGCATCTCGCGGTAAGCCCGTATCTCTGGCTACCCGGAGTGCACGGGACCATTGGAGATTCCAACCATGACCTCAGCTTTCGAGCGAGCGCCGGCGATCTTCTTTCGCATTTCCGCTTCGGACTGCTGGGGTTTGTCGACGCTCGCCGCAACCGACTGCTGGTGCCGATCGACATGATGTTTCTGAGGCTCGGCGACAACAAAGCGCTCCCGTTCCCCGGATTTGGCGCCCAGACTGCGGACATTACAGCGAACATGTTCATTCTCACTCCCAAGCTCGGAGTCCGTGTGGTCGATGGGAAGATGATGAAGGTAGATGCTTTGGCGGGAATCCGGTACTGGCACTTCCATGAGAATGTGTCGTTTACTCCGATCGCTCCCAATGTGAATTTTTCCAAATCACAAAGCTGGGTCGACCCCGTGGTGGGCGGAAGAATTATCACCGCGCTTTCACCGAAGGCCGAGGTCACAATTGCCGGAGATGTCGGCGGATGGGGAACTGGCTCGCAACTCGAATATCAGGTGGTCGGCCTTCTCGGCTACAAAGTCAAACCAAACATGAGCTTGCAGGCGGGTTATCGTTATCTATATTTTGACAAAAACTTCGGGAACAACGGAACTATCAACACCGCCTTGTCCGGCGTCATACTTGGCGCCACTTTAACTCTCAAGTAATAGGAAGCGGGCCGGGAATCGCTTCCGGCCCGGTTGCGTTTGTCAGAGAACCACCCGTGCACGCGGCAAAGCCGCGTTCAGGTTTTAGAAAATTCAAGAGGACACTCATGAAAAACATAGTCCCCCGTAAGTTGAGCACCACGCTGCTCTCCGCGCTGGTGATTCTTGCCGGCACGGCATCCGTTCCTAGCGCCAGAGCTCAAAATCCGGAAGTGCAGCAGCAGGTCTCGGACGTCCAGCAGTCGATGGCGAAGAACAAGGAAGCACTCGCCTCGTACACCTGGAACGAAGTGGTCACCATCAGCTTGAAAGGCGAAGAGAAAAAGCAGCAGCATTACCAGGTGCGGCTGGGGCCAGACTTGAAGCCGCAGAAGACTTCGTTGGACCCGCCGCCACCGCCTCCTTCCGGCGGACGTCTGAAACAACACGTGATTGCGAAGAAGACCGACGAGTACACGGACTACGCGGAGCAGATGAAGGCTCTGGCGCAGCAGTATGTTCCGCCCGACAAAGATCTGCTCGAACAAGCCCGCGCCCAAGGAAACATCACATTGGGTCAGACGCCGGGCGCTCCCAATGAAGTCCAACTCATCATTCACAATTATTTAAAGCCCGGAGATTCGATGACCCTGGTTTTCGACAAAGTCCAGAAGCGCCTGCTCGGGCTTCAGATTGCTTCCTATATGGACGGCCCGTCGGATGCGATGAATCTGACGGTCCAGTTTGATCAGTTGCCGGATGGGACCAACCACGTTTCCAGTCTGACCATCAACGGCGTCAGTAAGCAGTTGACCATTGCCATTCAGAATGGGAACTACCAGCACGTTTAGCCTCAACGCGAAAAGGAGAAATGCAAGATGACAACGTCAAGATCCCGCCTCGCGGTTGCCGCCTGCAGCATCGTGTTCTTGCTGATGCCGGCAGTTGTGAGGTCCCAGTCTCCGGAGGTACAGCAGCGTGTGGCGGCGCTCAAGCAATCCGTGGCCCACGATCAGCAAAGCATCCGGACGTATGAATGGATTGAGACCACTGTGATCAGCCTCAAGGGCGAGGAAAAAGTGCGACAGCAGAAACAGTGCTATTACGGCGCGGACGGTGTTCTGCAAAAGGTCACGGTGGATGCGACTCCGCCGCCCGACAAAAAGCGCGGGATCAGGGGCCGCGTCATCGCCAAAAAGACCGCAGAACTGACCGACTATATGAAGTCAGCGGTGGCGCTGGTGAAGACTTATGTTCCCCCCGACCCGAACAGAATCCAAGCCGTGAAGGACGCGGGCAACGTCAGCATTGTTCTACCTGGTGGAGGCCGAGGTGTAAAAGTGAACCTCAGCAGCTACGCCAAGCCGGGCGACCTGTTGTCGGTGGAAGTTGATCCCACCAGCAACCGGGTGATTGGGTTGACGGTGGCCACCTACCTGGACGACGCAAAAGATACCGTCACCCTGGATGTTCGCTTCTCGACCCTACAGGATGGGACGGGATATCCGGCGACTGAGGTTTTGGTCGCTGCAGCAAAGAATCTTTCGGTCAACGTTACCAACTCGGGATACCGCAAGTTGGCACAATGACTAAAGAACTCCGATAAGAATTTTGGCTTCGCACCGTTACTGGCACGTGATTCCACGAGCCACTGGAAGCGACTTCCGCTGGCTCAGGAAGAGGAGTAATCTTTCGGAGATATGGACAAGAAACTGGGTCCGACTTCAGAGCCGATTTTAGCTGGCGAGGGCCGAGCAGGGAGAATTGTCCGGCTTCTGGTGGTCGATGACTACGAGCCGTTTCGGCGATTCACCCGTTCGACACTGGAAGGAATATCTGGTTTTCAGATCGTCGGAGAAGCGGCGGACGGGTTGGAAGCAGTTCGCAAGGCCGAAGAGCTGCAGCCGGACTTGATCGTGCTCGATATCGGTCTTCCCCTCCTGAATGGAATCGCAGCCGCTAGAAAAATCCGTAAGCTTTGCCCGGAATCCAAAATACTGTTCTTGAGCCAGGAATCTTCTGCCGACGTGGTGCGAGAAGCTTTAAGTTTGGGAGCAATGGGCTACTTGGTTAAGACCCATGCCGGAAGTGAGCTATTAGCCGCAGTGCAAGCGGTCTCCCAGGGCAAGCAGTTTGTCAGCCGCGGAGTGTCGGGCAACGATAACACCAGCCGTGCGTGTGTCCGCAACCAGGCTTCCCCACCGCCTGCAACGAGAACGGTGGCGACCGATCGTAATCACGCGGTCAAATTCTATTCTGATGACGCTTCGTTTGTAATTGGATTCGCTCGCTTCATCGAAATCGCGCTGAACGCCGGGAATACCGTGATTGTGGTTGCCACGGAGTCGCACCGGAATAGCTTTTTTCAGAGACTGCAGGCGCGTGGCCTGAATATCGGCGCCGCCATCGAGCAGGGAAACTACATTCCGTTGGACGTGACTGACACACTTTCGAGCTTTATGGTGAATGACTTTCCGGACACCGCGCGATTTCTGAAGGTCGTGGGCAATCTGATCGCCGCAGCGTCCAAAGGATTGAACGGGGAACGTCCCCGCATCGCCGCCTGTGGGGAATGTGCGCCGGTGTTGTGGGCGGACGGAAAGCCAAACGCTGCGGTTCGGGTGGAACACCTCTGGGACGAGATCGCCAGGACCTGCGACATTGATATCCTGTGTGGGTATGTGCTGAACGGGTTTCAGCGCGCACACGAAAGCAACGTCTACGAGAAAATCTGCGCAGAACATTCCCTTGTGTGTTCCCAGTGACGGGCTCTTGGTCAGCCTTAGACGAGCACTTCCACACCCGCACCCAGCAAACTCAGCTCATTGTCCGCACGAGTGAATTCCGCAAAGCCGCAATCCAGACACACGCCCACCATCGGGAAGGTTAATACGGAGGGAATCTCCAAACCCATCCGGCCTGGAAAATGAAGGTTCATCTCCGTGCGAAACTCTGCCGGGTTTTCAGACCGACACCATCTACACGCCATAAGTCCCCTCCTTTTTTTTCCAGACAAGATTAGGGATATAACACTGAAAGTGGCAGTGATCTGCCGTCCACAAGGGAGTGAGCCGAATCACGGCTAGGTTTGTTTGGGACAACGCCGATGGGTTCCGAAATCTGCGATCTCAGCCGGTCGCCGGCATGGAATTGCTTTCCGAACTGAGCGGCACTCGAGCGTGAAGCACTGTGCCGCGCTTGGGTTGTGATTCGATGGAGAGCGTTCCCTGCAGAAGTTTCAGTCGCTCTTCAATCCTGACCAGACCTAGTCCCTCACCCGCCCGGGCCGCCGCGAGGTCGAAGCCGGCGCCGGAATCGCCAACCGTAAGATGAATTTCCTCCGCCGTTCCCCACAGTTGCACTTCGAACTGATGCACACGGCTGTGCTTCACCGCGTTGTACAGCGCTTCCTGTAAAACCCGGAAGAGGCAAATAGAAACATCTTGCCGCACCAGGTTGGGTAAGCCACGGCTCTTAAAGTCAATTTCCACTTTCTTGCGCTCGCCAAATTCTTTGCAAAAGCATCGCAAGACTTCTGCGATGCCGAGATATTCCAGTCGCGGCGAGTGCAATTCGTGTGCCGAGGCTTTGACGTCGGTCAGAATGTCCAAGGTCTGCTGCCAAACCGCGTCCATGCGGCTTCGGAGTTCAGCCGGCTGACCATGAGTCTCGGTAATCTGCTCGATCTCAATCGCCAACAACGCCAGACGTTGACCGATGTCTTCGTGAAGATCTCTGGCGATGCGGTTGTGTTCCCGCTCTTCGGCCTCAATCGCTCTCCGGTTCACATTGACCAGGGCTTCTTTCGCTCGCACGCGCTCGGTGATGTCCTGAGCCGTGCCCCGCAGCTGGACGATTTGGCCGGTGGCATCGCGTTGCACTTCGCCACGCGCCATGACCCATCGCTTACTGCCATCCGGACGGACCATCTCCAGTTCGAGTTCGTAAGCCTTCCCAATTCGCAGCGCTTCTTCGACGGCGCTCCGCAGTCTCTCCCAGTTTTCACCAGGGTAGAGCTGTGGATGCTCCTTAAAGCTGACCGCGGGCAAGCTGGGATCGCGCCCAACGATCCGGTAAAGCTCCTCCGACCAGATGACGGTGTCCGTGGCAGGGTCCCATTGCCAACTTCCCACTTGTGCCAGGCGCTGAGCTTCCGCGAATTCGGTGTCTCTCAGTCGCAGGGTCGCTTCCGATTTTTTACGTTCGGTAACGTCCACCGCCATGCCCAGCATTCGAACCGCCTCGCCGTCCGGCGAATAGTAGAATCTGCCCCGGGCTGCGACCCAGCGTGTCGTGCCGTCATCCCACACTACGCGAAACTCCGCCGTATACGGCTGGTGGCTTCGCATTGCATCATTCACCGCTTTCCAGACCTGTCCCCGATCATCCGGGTGAACCCGGCGACGAAAATCTTCCACCCGTCCCACATAGCTGCTGGACGGAATTCCGAACATTGTTTTCAGGTCACCGAACCAAACGTCGCGACCACTCTTGACGTCCCAGTCCCAGCCGACTGATCTAGCTGCTTCCATCGCCATGCGGAGCCGATCGTTGGCCAAACTGACGTGCGCAGCGAGATCGCGTCTGGCGAGGTACTCCCTTATGTACACCGCACTGACCAGACACACGATCGCGGCGATCGCGACCAGCAGCCTGATCGTGCGCGCCCCAGTGGTCTCGTCCCTCTTGAACAACTCCCACACCATCGGGATGGAGATCATCACTACCACGAGCATCGCCCACACCGACGCCTTTGATATCTGACTGCTCTCGGATTCGGCCGTGGTTGCGTCAGCTCCGGTCAACTGCCGTGCCCGCAGCGGTATCCAAACAAACCAGCAAACCGAAGCGGTCAGTCCCAGGCCATAAAGTTTTCCGTTGGCGTACCCTCCCGAGTCAATTGCAAGGTTGGCGACGGCGGAACTCAACGCGTACAGGGTGGACGCGCCCAAAAGATGAAGATAGATCGACTTCCAGGGGGCTTGCGCGCGAAAACTCACAATCCCTAAACCCAGGACCAGAGCCAAGTTTTCTGCCAGATAGAGAATGTCAAACCGCAGGGCGTAGCTGGTGGAGTTCGAGGAAAAATATTCGTAGGGAAGGACGGTATAACCGTAAAGAAAGCTCCAGAAAAACAGCAGGAGCAGAGAATTCAAGATCGTCCGCTGCAGCTTGTTCCCGGATAGGCTCCGATGTGGCAGGATCGCGACCGCTGCCATCAGCGGCACGAGATGCAGGAAAAGCGCCGGATCGGCAATCGAATTGTCAGGTACCTCGACCCCTCGAAGAAGTTGGTAGTACACAAAAAGGCTTTGGTCCAGCGCCCACAGGCCAAAGCTGATTGCGAAGAAAGTCCAGAATGGCCGATTCCCCAAGGTCTTCCGTATTGCGTTGTACGTGGCCAGGCCGACCGCTAAAAGCAGAAGAAGGAAATAACTGATTCCGCTGTACGATTCCGCAAATGAACCTGGCTTTAAAGCGAGGGAAAGGACGGCCTTGATGATAACGATTGCGATCGGTAGTAGCGACCAGGAAGGAAACCCGGGCTTCCGGAAACTCGACGAGTATGGTGTCACCCGGCCGCCCGCATGGAACCGTTTTCTGAACCGAGAGGCACACGAGCGTGAATGGTTGTACCACGCCTGGGTTGCGAATCGATCGCAAGCGTTCCCTTTAGAAGTTTCAGCCGCTCCTGCATGCTGACTAGGCCAAGCCCTCGACGGTGCTTTGCAGCTTCG
>Ga0209890_10001600_pt1 | contig 10234 bp, 10 predicted proteins | sample OrgsoiDNA2013049_FD_185799 | JGI IMG/M metagenome (GOLD analysis project Ga0209890, IMG submission 185799) | Permafrost soil microbial communities from the Arctic, to analyse light accelerated degradation of dissolved organic matter (DOM) -... | ecosystem: Environmental > Terrestrial > Soil >... | reverse complement strand
ACAAGCTTCGCCTGGAAGTGCCGCCCACCGACCTGTCCGAATGGCGCGCCGTGGTATCCGCCAAGCAAAATCCCGAGGCGGTGGTCGACATCGGCATGGTCGGCAAGTACGTGCAGATCCGCGATTCGTATATTTCCTTGAACGAATCGCTCATGCACGGCGGAATCAAGACGCGCACGCGCGTAAATATTCATTATTTCGAGTCGCAGGACATCGAACGATCGGGTCCCTCGGCGCTGCAGAATATGGATGCGATCCTCGTGCCCGGTGGCTTCGGCGACCGCGGCATCGAGGGCAAGATCCAAGCCATCCGTTTCGCACGGGAAAATCGAATCCCGTATCTTGGCATCTGCCTGGGGATGCAGCTCGCGATCATCGAATACGCGCGCAACGTGCTGACTCTCAAGGGAGCCAACAGCACGGAATTCGACCGCGCCACCAATCACCCGGTGATCGCTCTGATCACGGAATGGCAGGATCTGGCGCGCGGGCAGCAGGTGCGCGACGAGAAATCCGAGCTGGGTGGCACCATGCGGCTGGGTGCGCAAGAAGCGCGGTTGGTTCCGGGTTCGCTGGTGCACGCGCTGTACGGGAAGGATTCGGTGTACGAGCGCCACCGGCATCGGTACGAGTTCAATAATCACTACCTGGATGAGTTGTCGCATGCTGGAATGACGTTCTCCGGATTCTCGGCCGATGGATTGGTGGAATTCATCGAAATCGCGAGTCATCCCTGGTTCGTCGCCAGCCAGTTTCACCCGGAATTCACTTCGACTCCGCGCGACGGCCATCCGCTGTTCTCGGGATTCATCAGAGCGGCGAGGGAGTATCGGGCGGCGCTACGGCCCGGCCGCGCAACGGCATGAAGCTCGGAACCTTCGAAGTCGGGTCCGATCGCCCGTTTTTCTTGATCGCCGGCCCCTGTGTCATCGAGAGCGAGGCGTTGGTCATCGACGTGGCGGGACGCTTGCGCGACATGACGACGACGCTCGGCATACCCTTTATCTTCAAGGCCTCGTTCGACAAGGCAAATCGTTCCTCGAAGGCGAGTTTTCGCGGCCCCGGCATCGATGCCGGACTCAAGGCCTTAGGCCGCGTGCGCAAGGAGATCGGAGTTCCCGTCTTGACCGACGTGCATGAGGACACGCCTCTCGGCGAAGTGGCCGCGGTCGTCGATGTGCTGCAAACGCCCGCGTTTCTATGCCGCCAGACGAATTTCATCGTGAACGTGGCGTCCCAGAACAAGCCGGTCAACATCAAAAAAGGCCAGTTCCTGTCCCCTTGGGAAATGCAGAACGTCGTGGATAAGGCGCGCTCCACCGGCAACTTGCAAATCATGGTCTGTGAGCGCGGATTTTCTTTCGGCTACAACAACCTGGTGTCGGACATGCGTTCGTTGGCGGTGATGCGCGGCACGGGATGCCCCGTCGTATTCGACGCCACCCACTCGGTGCAGCTGCCGGGCGGCCAGGGCAATTCCTCCGGCGGCCAGCGCGAGTTCGTCCCCGTCCTGGCCCGTGCGGCGGTTGCCGCCGGCGTTGCGGGAATTTTCATGGAGACCCACCCTGATCCCGCGAAAGCGCTGTCGGACGGCCCCAACGCGTGGCCGTTGGACCGCATGGCATCGCTGCTTTCGACGCTCGTGGAACTGGATCTTGCGGTGAAAAAGAAACCATTCGAGGAGTCTTTGTTATGAGTCGTATCGTCGATATTCGCGGGCGCGAAATCATCGATTCGCGCGGAAACCCTACGGTCGAGGCCGATGTGGTGTTGGAGTCTGGCGTCGTCGGCCGCGCCGCCGTGCCATCGGGAGCATCCACCGGTTCGCGCGAAGCGGTGGAATTGCGCGATGGGGATGCGAAGCGCTTCATGGGCAAGGGCGTGCGCAATGCCGTCGCGCACGTCAACAAGACCATTCGCGATCTCGCGATGGGCTTCGATGCGCAGGATCAGGGTGGCCTCGACGCCAGGATGATTGCGGCCGACGGCACGGAGACCAAATCGAATCTCGGCGCCAACGCCATTCTCGCGGTATCTCTGGCGGCGGCCCATGCCGCGGCGCGTGACCGCAAATTGCCCCTGTATCGGCACTTGGGCGGCGCCGGTGCGGTGACCATGCCGGTGCCGATGATGAACATCATCAACGGCGGCGCGCACGCGGACAATAGCGTCGACATTCAAGAATTCATGATCCTGCCCTTGGGTGCGCCGTCGTTCTCGGAGGCGCTGCGCTACGGTGCCGAGGTGTTCCATACGCTGAAGAAAGTGCTGCATGGGAAAGGACTCAACACGGCCGTGGGCGATGAAGGCGGATTCGCGCCGGATCTGCCGTCCAACGAGGCGGCGCTCACCACCATTTTGGAGGCCATCGAAAAGGCCGGGTATCGCGCCGGGCAGGATATTTACCTGGGACTCGATGTGGCGAGCACCGAGTTCTACAAGGACGGCGTTTATCATCTGGAATCGGAGGGCCGTCAGTTCAATGCCTCGGAATTCGCCGACTATCTGGCCGGGCTGGTTGCGAAATATCCCATCGTCACCGTCGAGGATGGAATGAGCGAGGGCGATTGGAACGGCTGGGCGATTTTGACGCAGAAGCTCGGGCGCAAAGTGCAGCTGGTCGGCGATGATTTGTTCGTCACGAACACGAAGATTTTCGCGGAGGGAATTTCCAAGAGCATCGCCAATGCCATTCTCATCAAGCCGAACCAAATCGGCACGTTGACCGAAACGCTGGCCGCCATCGACATGGCCGCCAAGGCCAAGTATGCCGCGGTGGTATCGCACCGCTCCGGCGAAACCGAAGATGCGACGATTGCCGACATCGCCGTGGGAACGTCGGCCACCCAGATCAAGACCGGATCCATGTCCCGCTCCGACCGAATCGCGAAATATAACCAACTGCTGCGAATCGAAGGCGAACTCGGCGCGACTGCGATTTTCGCCGGCCGCGGTGCGTTGGCGGTTCCAGTTTCTTAAGAGTTCGTGCTAAGCTGCTGTCCCTATGAGGATTTTTGCTGGCATTTTGGGCTTCTGCCTGGTGCTCCTGCAGTACCGGGTGTGGGTCTCGGATCACGGCCTGCGCGAGGTTTCGCGCCTTGGGCTGGCCGTGGAGGCGCAAGCGGCAGCGAACGTTGAGCAGCGGGAACGCAATCGGCAGCTGGTCGCTGAAGTAAATGACCTCAAGGGAGGCCTGTCAGCGCTCGAAGAGCGTGCGCGCAGCGAGTTGGGCATGGTGGGCAACAGCGAGACCTTCTATCAAGTGGTCACCGTCGGGACGCCGGCGCCCGCCGCACCCGCCACCGCCATCACCGCCCGCGCGCAGTGAACTCCCGATTGCGACGCGTGTGGGCCGTGGTTCCGGCCGCCGGCCGTGGCGCGCGATTCGAGACCACGCAAGCAAACGAACCCAAGCAGTACGCGCGGCTGGCCGGCGCAACCGTTCTCGAATGGTCCCTATCGGCGCTCCTGCACGAGCCGCGCGTCGCCGGCATCGTAGTCGCATTGGCCGCCGATGATACGCGGTGGCCGGATATCGCGGCGTCGATGACCGGTTCCAAAATCGAGACCACGATCGGCGGCGTCAGCAGGCAAGAGTCCGTCATGCGCGGGCTCAAGGCCCTCGCGGGCAAGGCCGGCGCCGACGATTGGATCATGGTGCATGACGCCGCACGGCCTTGCCTGACGTCCGTCGACCTTAAGGCGCTCATCGACGCCGTCGAGGGTTGCGAGGGTGCACCCAATACGGCGGTCGTCAACGGAGCGGTGCTGGCATCGCCCGTTCACGATACCGTCAAAAGAGAACGGGACGGCATTGCGGTCGACACGGTGGATCGCGCTGGATTGTGGCGGGCGCTCACGCCGCAGGTGTTCGGCTATGCACGCCTGACGCAGGCTCTCGAGGAAGTGGCGACTTTGGGATTGGCGGTGACCGATGAGGCGCAGGCGATGGAACGGCTGGGTTTGCCGGCACGATTGGTGCGCGGATCGCCCTTCAACATCAAGGTGACCACGGCGTCGGATCTCGTCATGGCGGAGTCCATATTGCGGGGCACGGAGAAGAACCACATGCGAATCGGTCAAGGGTTCGACGTACACGCCTTCGGCGCGGGCGACCACGTCGTCTTGGGCGGCGTAATAATCGACCACCCCAAGGGGGTCGTCGCGCATTCCGACGGCGATGTCGTGATCCACGCGCTATGCGACGCCGTGTTGGGCGCGCTCGGGATGGGCGACATCGGTCAACACTTTCCGGACAGCGATCCCCGCTACCGCGGCGCCGACAGCAGAGTGTTCTTGCGTGAGGTGACGGCACACATGCGTGCTGCCGGTCTCGAATTGGTCAATGCCGACATCACCGTGCTTGCCGAGGCACCGCGCATCGCCAAGCATCGCGCCGCAATGGCCGAAAACCTCGCCGCCGATCTCGGGGTTGCGGCAAAGATCATCAACATCAAGGCAACCACCACGGAGCGATTGGGATTCATCGGCCGCGGCGAGGGACTTGCCGCGAGCGCGGCCGTCCTTCTCGGCGCCAGATCGCCGCCGTGAATATGCACGGCAGACACGCCGACGCGTGGAACCGTGCCGCACTCCACCCGCCGCGCGCACATGGTGCGCCACTGCCGCCGGCGGACTTCAAATCGATCCCCGATGATTTTCGAGTCGAGGAGCAGCTTTCGTTCGTCCCGTCGGGCAGCGGTCCACATTGGCTGGTGCGCGTCGAGAAGCGCGGTGCGAATACGCGATGGGTGGCCGCAGAGCTTGCACGGCAGGCGCAGGTGCCAGCAAACGAAGTGGGCTTCGCCGGGCTCAAGGATCGCCAGGCCGTCACCGTGCAATGGTTCAGCGTGCCGGTTCGCTCGACCACCGCCGAATACTGGAGCGCGGTGCACACCGCCGAGTTCCGGGTGCTCGAGGTTCTGGGCAATTCGCGAAAACTGAAACGCGGAGCTCTCACGGGCAACCGATTCCGCATCCGCTTGCGCAGGCCGGCCTGGTCCCGTGAACAATTGGACCTGAAATTGGCGGCCGTGAGGATGCACGGGGTTCCGAATTATTTCGGGCCGCAACGCTTCGGCCGTGAGGGCTACAATCTCGACCGCGTTCAAGCCTGGCTGCAGAGCGGACAGGCGCCGCGTGGCCGCGCCGAGCGCGGTTTCGCGTTGTCGGCAGCGCGTTCGTTGCTGTTCAATGCGGTACTGGCGCGGCGCGTAGAATCCGGCGATTGGTCACAGCTCTCGCCGGGCGACATAGCCAGTCTGGACGGTACCGGCAGCCACTTCAAGGTCGGTGCCGTGGACGATGATGTGCGGCAGCGTTTGGCGTCGTTCGACGTTCACCCGTCGGGACCGCTGTGGGGCCGGGGCGATTTGCCCAGCGAGGGCCAGGCTCGCCGACACGAGACGGAAGCTGCCGAGGCATTCAAGGATGTCGCCGACCTGCTCGTTGCCGAAAATCTCGCACAGGAGCGGCGCTCGTTGCGTTGCGCGGTCCGCGACCTCGTCGTCGAAGCGGATTCCGGAACGATCACGCTCGGCTTCACGCTGGGACGAGGGCAGTTCGCCACCTCGGTGCTGCGCGAAATATGTGAACTCGGGCCGGGTCTTTCGTTGGAGTCGGACGAGGACTAGCGAACCTCGTCAGCTGCGCAGCAGCACGTAGACGGCCCCGGTGCCCCCGTCGATGGCTCGGGCGGACGTGAAGGCCATTACGTCGAGGTGCCGCCGCAGCCACAGGTCGACTGCCGTCTTCAGCACGGGTCCGCGTGCGCCGGAGCGGTAACCCTTGCCGTGGACGATTCTCACGCAGCGCCGGCCGGCATTGCGGCAGTCCGTCAGGAACTCCGCGAGTTGGTACCGTGCGGCCGCTTGACTCAAGCCGTGAAGATCCAGTTCGCCCTCAATCGGAATCAGACCGCGGCGCAGGCGCCTCACGACTTGGGTGCGCACGCCGGCGCGCTGATACGACAGCGCATCGCCGCCGCCGATGGCGCCGGCCGATTGTGGCGCGCCCGACAGCCGATCGCCGGGGTCGAATGGCGGAACAGGCAACAGCGGCATCAGCTCGTCGAGACTGCCCCCGGCCGGCGGCGACTTGCCTGGGCGAGCGCGCGGCCTCGTCTTCGCGAGGCCTTGCGGCTCGGGCGTCGCTTTGAGCGGCTTGACATCGCGGACGGCGGCTCGAAACGCAAGCGTGTCGTGAAGCGCGCGGGCAGCATCGCCCGTCGACGCGTCGTCGCTGCCGGGGGGTGTGCGTTGTTTGGCCATGATTGATGATCCGATCGCGCAGGGTGTCCAGCGTTACAGTATAGTCCGCAAGGCGGGACCCGCCAGCCTTGGGCAGGCTAACGACTCTTGTGAAAATTCTTCTTTCCAACGATGACGGGTATCAGGCAGAGGGCCTAGCGGCGTTGAACCTCGCCATCAAACCCTTGGGTGCGGTCACCGTGGTGGCGCCGGATCGCAATCGCAGCGGCGCCAGCAATTCGCTCACTTTGGATGTCCCGGTACGGGCCACCACCTATGCCGTCGATTCCTACTATTGCAACGGCACACCGACCGATTGCGTGCATCTCGCGATTTCCGGCCTGTTCGATTTCGACCACGACATCGTCGTGTCCGGCGTGAACGACGGCGCCAACCTGGGTGACGATACGCTCTATTCCGGCACGGTGGCTGCGGCCGTGGAGGGCCGGTTTTTGGGTCTGCCGGCGATCGCGATTTCCTTGTGCGTCGAGCCCGGCAGTCCGCGCAATTTCGCGGGTGCCGCCCAAGTCGCGGTGTGGTTGGTCGAGCGGCTGTCGAAATCGCCGCTGCAGGAGTCCGTCATCCTCAACGTCAACGTGCCCGACCTTCCCGACGGGGCGATTCGCGGCATCCAAGTGACTCGTCTCGGCAATCGTCATCGGGCCGAAAGAGTGGTGCGTGCAAAGGATCCGCGCGGCCGGAACGTCTACTGGGTCGGATCCGCCGGTGCCGGGCAGGACGCCGGTCCGGGTACCGATTTTCATGCGATCGCAGAGGGCTATGTCTCCGTCACGCCATTGCAGATCGATCTGACGCGCCACGCCGCGTTGCCCGAGCTGGAGCGATGGCTACACCTTGAGTAGTTTCACGGAAGGTCCACGTCTCAGCGGTATAGGAATGACTTCGGCTCGCACCCGCGAGCGATTGGTGCAACGGCTGCAGGACCAGGGCATCAAAGATCAACGGGTGCTCGACCGTATCCGCAACGTACCGCGGCATCTTTTTATGGACGAGGCGCTTGCGACCCGCGCTTATGAAGACACCGCATTGCCCATCGGCTTTGGACAAACCATCTCCCAGCCGTATGTGGTCGCGCGCATGACCGAAGCATTGCTGGCGGCGGGTCCCACCGCGAAAGTCCTGGAAATCGGCACCGGGTGCGGTTATCAAACCGCGGTCTTATCGCCCCTGGTGGGAGAAATCTACACGATCGAGCGCATCTCGAGTTTGCTGGGGAAGGCTCGCCGAACGTTGCGCGAGCTTCGCATTCGCAACGTCCACTGCCGCCACGAGGACGGCAGCGCCGGCTGGCCCGCGCGCGCCCCCTACGATGGGATCTTGGTCACGGCTGCGCCGCATGAAGTACCGCCGGCGCTGTTCGATCAGCTCGTCGTGGGCGGCCGGTTGATTGCACCGGTAGGACCGGACGGCCGCCAGGAATTGATGCGGTATACCAAGGGCGAGAATCGGCTGCACAAGGAATCGCTCGGAGCGGTGAGCTTTGTTCCCTTGCTGTCAGGGCTGCAGCGCTAGTGTGAACCTCACGCGCGGCGCGGTGAAACTCACGCGAGCGATCGCCGTCGCCGGGCTTTGCTGCATCATGACCGGGGGTTGTGCATCCGGTGGTCCGTACCAGCCCGCAACCTACGTGGTTCGTCCGGAGGACACGTTGTACAGCATCGCGTGGCGCTATAACCTCGATTACCGAATCCTCGCGAAGTGGAACAACATAGGCACCGACTATCGTGTTTCGATCGGACAGGTGCTCGTTCTTCAATCCTCCATTGAACCCCGCGCGCCGCAGAGCGACGCACCCAGGACCTCGCAACCGGCAACCTCGGCGGATGTCCGGAACCAGCGCGCCGGGAATGTGCCCAGCGTGGGCAAACCTGTTCCACTCGCCGATCCGCCGGCGGGCGTGGCCTACCCAAGCGGCAGACAGCGAAGCACGGCCGCAACGCCCAATGGCGCGGGCGCTCCCAGCGCTGCGGCAACGATGGGGGCGGCACCGGCATCGAACGACGGCCACTCGAAGTGGGTTTGGCCCACCGATCGACTTTCGGCGCCGCGGGCGGTGCCGGGAGGCGGGATTCTGCTGCTGGGCCACCTCGGCCAAGACGTACGCGCCGCGGGTTCGGGCCGGGTCGTCTATACCGGCAGCGGACTGCGCGGCTACGGAAACCTCATCATCATCAAGCATGGCGATGGTCTATTGTCTTCCTATGCGCACAATCGAGAGCTCTTGGTGCACGAAGGACAGGATGTTGCGGCGGGCCAGGTCATCGCGCACATGGGCACGGGGCCTCACCAGATCTCCGCCCTCTACTTCGAGATCCGCGTCAACGGCAAGCCCACCGATCCGCTGCGCTATCTGCCCGCCGCACCTTAGGGGTTCTCTGACATGGTGACGCTCGATCTGATGGTGTTGATTGCCTACATGGTGGGCATCCTCGCGGCAGGGTATTGGGCGAAACGCAAGGTCACCAGTCAAGAGGAATTTCTGGTCGCAGGACGTTCGGTGGGCCCTTGGCTCTATGCGGGAACCCTTGCGGCGATCGTGTTGGGCGGGGCATCGACCGTGGGTGGCGTCAGGCTCGGGTACGAGTACGGCATTTCCGGCATGTGGCTGGTCTTCATGTTCGGGCTGGGCATTCTCGTGCTCAGCACCGTGCTGGTGCCACGGATTCTCGACCTGAACCTTTACACCGTGCCGGAACTTCTGGAGCGCCGCTACAGTGCAACCGCGCGCATCGCCGGCGGCGTGGTGATGGTGGCGTACGACTTCATGGTCGCGGTGACAGCCACCATCGCGGTGGGTTCGGTGATGGAAGTGATCGTGGGCATTCCTCGGATTCACGCCATCCTGCTCAGCAGCGCCGTCATGGTCGCCTACTCCGTGTTCGGCGGAATGTGGTCGTTGACGGTCACCGATATCGTGCAATTCGTCATCAAGACGATCGGAATTCTCTTCATCCTGCTGCCCGCGGCCATCCTGCATGCCGGCGGTCTGGGAGCCATGCAGCAGCACGTCCCGGCGGGTTTCTTTTCGCTGTCGCACATCGGCGGGGCGAAGATTTTCTCTTTTTTCATCTTGTACTTTTTCGGGATCGTCCTCGGTCAAGATGTCTGGCAGAGAGTATTCACGGCCCGCAGCATCAAGGTCGCGCGCAACGGCGGCGTTGCCGTCGGGATCTACTGTCTCGTCTATGCGATGGCGGGCGCGTTGATCGGCACCGCGGGGCATGTATTCCTGCCCCGGCTTGCCGACCCGGATTCCGCCTTCGCCTATATCGTCAATGCGGTGCTCCCGGTGGGATTGCGGGGCCTCGTGCTGGCGGCGTCGCTCGCGGCGATGATGTCCACCGCGAGTGCCTGTCTTTTGGCGGCCTCGACGGTGTCGCTCGAGGACGTGTATTTGCGCCTGCGCGGCTCCGGGAACTTAGGCTCGGTCGCACAGAGCAGAATCGTGACGTTGGGATTCGGCGTCCTCATGACCGCCGCGGCCTGCCGCATGAACAATGTGATCGCTGCGATCACCATCGCGTATGATCTGTTGGTGGGCGCCTTGCTGGTTCCGGTGCTCGGCGCGATGTTGTGGCAGCGGGGCACCGGTGCCGGGGCGCTGACCTCCATCGCGGTCAGCGGTATTGCGGTCGTCGTGCTCTTGTTTGCGCGGGGCATCGATTCCGGCGCGCCGTCAAAGGTGAGCGCCATCTCGATTCTTGCGCCGAGCGCCTTTTCGTAGAACTTGAAGGCGGCTTCGCAATCGCCGTTGTAGTACAAATAGGGATTGACCTGCATCGCTTGCTCCTTTGGGGTTGATTAACACGTGATATCTCTTACGTGCCCCGGACGCTGCGCAGCGCCATCAGCGCGTTCACGCGCGTCTTTGACGCGCTATGCTCTTCGGCGGCGTGGTGCGCTGCTGATCCGGGGTCCACACTTTACTCATGGGGTCCCGGCGCTGCGCCGCGTCCGGGACACGA
>Ga0209890_10001598_pt1 | contig 10238 bp, 6 predicted proteins | sample OrgsoiDNA2013049_FD_185799 | JGI IMG/M metagenome (GOLD analysis project Ga0209890, IMG submission 185799) | Permafrost soil microbial communities from the Arctic, to analyse light accelerated degradation of dissolved organic matter (DOM) -... | ecosystem: Environmental > Terrestrial > Soil >... | reverse complement strand
GGTCTACACCGTCTACGCGCCCCAACACCACAAGCCGGGCAAGGTGCAGCAGAGCAAGGCGACCGCCGACACGGACACCGACGACGAACCCGCCGACTGGTCCGTCCAACCAGACCCGGTCGCAGACCAGCACGCCTAAGCCCAGCCGCCGGACAAAAACATCCGCTATTGCCGCTGGGCGGGTCGATTCCCACGGACCAGCGGCGGATACTGCTCCTCATGACTGTGCCGGCGTTTGACCCGCGCGAGGGCGGAGTCAAGGTCGTCTTCGATGTTCCGGAAGACGTTGTTGACGACGTTGTCCGCCAGATAGCTGCCGCGGGCTTCGCCGTTGGTCGGTACTACTCACGGGAGACCGAGCATCGCATCGGCGGGTCGGAGGCCGGCTGGATTCGGCTTGGGGCCGAGCGGCCGATGGTCGAGTTCACCGAGGCCGAGCAACACCGCATCGTTGTCGCGTTCGATGCGGTGTTGCAGGAATCAGCAATCCCTTGTCGCAGGATGGGCACCGACGCGTGGACTGCGGGTGGCCGCGATACTGGTTTGGCCGGTGACCGTGAACCCCGCCGTCCTGCGCCCATCACCGACAGCCAAAGCGCACGACTGTAAACACTTCTGCTGCCGACCGCGTTCAGCTGAACGCGATCATTTGCCGCGATGACGCGCATGAGTCGACGACATCGCCGGCTGCGGCGGGCTCGAGGTGAAGACCGAGGGCGATGTCGGACCACCGGCGTTCGGTCCACCCGGGTAGCCGCCGCTTGCACAGCCTGAGGCGGCGATCACCGAAGCGAGTGCGATCACACGCAGCACCTGATGAAGCTGCATGTCGGTGTGACGGGCTCCTTTCGTATTCGGTTCCACACACGGTCGACTGGCCCGGAACCTGCACGCTCGTAGTCACCGACCCGATCGCAAGCCTTCGGCTCAGCCAACAAGACTGTCACGACGAACGAACGTTCCCTGCGCAGAATTGCGTTGTTGCCGCAATGACGCGCGAGTGTCAGGGTTCGCGTCGGGGACCAACCATGCACGCAGTCGAGCGAGCACGTCGGGTGGTTGACAACAATGACGTCCACCTAGCCGTCGATCTCGGCCACTCGCATGCCGGTACCGAAACTGCGCTGGGCTGGGGCTTGCGGTCTACCAAGCTATTGCCGGTTACTGAGCGACCCAGTGGTCATCCGAGTCCGACGGTCGACGGCTCGACCAGATGGGCGTCGACGAGGTCGGCCCACAGGTCCTTGGGCACCGCCTGGTGGTATCGGTCGACGTTGCTGTCGACTTGGTCCGCGCTGCGCATGCCGATCGCAACGCTTGAGACGGCGAGGTGGAGTAGCGCGAAGGCGATCGCTGCCGCGGGAAGCGTCGTTCCGTGCCGCTCACAGACGCCGGCAAGTTCGCGGGCACGGGCGATCAGGTCGGGCGGCGCCTGGCTGTAGTTGTACCTCGCATCTGATGCGGGCCAATCAGTGCTGAGCAGCCCGGTGTTGTATACGCCGACCACGACGATGCCAGCGCCGGCGGCGAGGGCGGGCTCGAGCGCCGTCCGCAGGCCGCCGTTCTCGAGCAGGGTGTATCGACCGGCGAGCATCGCAACGTCGAGCAGACCGTCGCGGAAGAGTCCTGAAAGCTCGTCGACGGAATTTGTACCGACTCCGATGGCGCGCACGACTCCCTGCGCTCGAAGCTCTGCGAGCGCCTCAAGCCCATCGCGCGCCGCCCCTTCGCGGAATTGATCGGGATCGTGCGCATAGACGATCTCGACATGGTCCGTTCCCAAGCGCAGCAGGGACGAGTCGAGCGAGCGACGTACACCGTCACGCGAGAAATCCCATTCGCGTCGAAGATCGCCCGGCACGTCGAAGCCATCGGTATCACGCGGAGTCGGATCCGGATTTGGAGTAAGAAGGCGACCCACCTTCGTGGATATGACGTACTCGTCACGCGGATAAGCGGCCAGGGCCTCACCGAGGCGGCGCTCCGACAGGCCGAGCCCGTAGTGCGGGGCGGTATCGAAGTACCGGATGCCACGTTCATACGCTCGCTCGACGGCGCCGGCCGCCTCGTCGTCAGCCGCAGCGGTGTACAGGTTGCCGATGCTGGCTGCACCGAACGAGATTTCGGTGAGCCGAAGGCCGGTCGAACCAAGCGGGCGCGTTGAGAGCGGAGGCTGGGTCATGTCATTCATCCCCTACCCGCAGCCGACGCTCTCAAGCTTGCCGAGTCGCAAACGCACCGCAGTAGATCGTATGTGTGACACCGCGACGACGCGCGTACCAGAGCTACTTGCCGGTGAACGTGGCCTGGCCGACGCCCGCCTCAAGGAACGAGCGCATGCCGATCTCACGGTCGGTGGTGCCGAACACGTCGGCGAACGCCTGCCGTTCGATCTCGAGAGCAGCGGTCATGTCGAGGTCGACGCCGACGTCGATCGCCCGCTTCGCCGCGGCCAAAGCGACCGCGGGGCCGTTCGCAAGCGCAGCGGCCCAGGCGACTGCGGCCGGGTAGACGTCGGCCGCGGGCATGACCCGGTCGACCAGTCCCCACGCCAACGCTTCGTCCGCCCTGATGCGCCGTCCGGTGAAGATGAGTTCTTTCGCTCTCGCCGGCCCGACCAGGCGCGCCAACCGCTGGGTGCCACCGCCACCCGGCAACACGCCGAGCAGAATTTCCGGCTGCCCCAGCACCGCGTCGTCCGCGCAAAAACGGACGTCGGCGGCGAGCGCGAGTTCACAACCGCCACCCAGCGCCGGGCCGACGACGGCCGCGACTACCGGCTTGGTGATCTGCGCGACCGCGGTGAAAGCGGCCTGCATTTGACCTGACCGCGTCGTCATCTCGCCAGCGGAGACGACTGCGAGTTCGGTGATGTCGGCACCGGCGGCGAACGCACGGTCGCCACCGAAGAGCACGACCGCGCGCACATCGGTGCGGGTTGATGCTTCGATCGCGATCGCGCACAACTGGTCGAGCAGCGCAAAACTCATGGCGTTGACCGGCGGACGGTCGACCCTGATGGTGCCGACGCCGCCGTCGACTTCGAGGCGAACGAACGCAGCTGCTGGCTCGGCCATTCGCCCAGGCTATCCCCGCGAAACACGCGCACGGCAGAATGCGCGGCATGGCTCCGCTGGCTCCGCAATCGCTGCGCGCCCGCCTTCTCGCGGCCGCAGGCATCGTAGGGCCGTCGGTTTTCATCGCCGACTGGGCGACTCTCGGCGCCCACGCGAAGAACTACTCGCCGGTCAGCGACGCGATCAGCGAGCTGGCCCGAATGCACGCACCCACTCGCCCGGCGATGACGGCCGGATTCCTCGTCCTGGGCGCGGCCCTGCCGACCTACGCCATCGTGCTGCGCGAGCGACTCGACGGACCGGCCTGGCAGTTCGCCGCGGCCCACGGCGTGGCGACGTTAGGCGTCGCTGCATTCGCCCTCGGCACGCCCACGTCGGGCAACATCCACGGTGTGTTCGCCGGCCTCGCGTATGCCTGCCTGGCCGCGACCCCGATCGCCGCCAGCGCGCCCTTGCGTCGCCGCGGCCACCACGCCCTTGCCCGGACGTCGATAGGTGTCGGTGTCGTGTGCGCTGCCGTTCTGGTGGCCAGCGTGGCCGGGCCGACCCACGTGCACGGCCTACTTCAGCGCATCGGCCTCACCCTCGGCGACGCCTGGCTTATGACGTCGGCAGCTGTGATCGCGAAGTCGGCCAGATGACGGTTGGGTCGCCGGGCCAGCGCGTCTGGCCTGGGCGGTGGCAACCGCTTGGCGCCACGCCCGACGCCGCGGGCACGAACTTCGCGGTCTACTCGCGTCACGCCCAGGCGGTGACGCTGTGCTTGTTCGACGACGCCGGCCACGAAACCCGGGTGCCCCTGACGCAGTCGACCCACCACGTCTGGCATGCGTACCTACCGGGTGTCGGTGCCGGCACTCGCTACGGGTACCGCGTCGACGGTGTGTTCGACCCCGCGCATGGAACGCGGTTCAACCCGAACAAGCTGCTGATCGATCCCTACGCGTTGGCATTAGACGGCGATCTCGTCTTCGACGACGCGGTGTTCGGATTTGCCCAAGGCACAAGCGATCTCACCCGCGATGATCGCGACTCGGCCGCGTTCGTGCCGAAGGCGGTCGTCGTCCATGACGAGTTCGATTGGTCGGGCGACACCGCGCCGGCGATCGGCTGGGCCGACACCATCATCTACGAACTGCACGTTCGTGGTTTCACCAAGCAGCACCCCGATGTGCCGTCCGAGCTACGCGGCACGTTCGCCGGGCTGGCCCACCCGGCGGCGATCGCGCATCTGGTTGGGCTGGGCATCACGACCGTCGAACTGATGCCGGTGCAACATTTCGTCAGCGAACCCGGTTTGGTGCGACGCGGCTTGTCGAACTACTGGGGCTACAACACCCTCGGCTTCTTCGCACCGCACGCGGGCTACTCATCGACCGGCTCAGCGGGCGGCCAAGTCAGCGAGTTCAAGACGATGGTGAAGGCCCTGCATGCCGCTGGGCTCGAAGTGATCGTCGATGTCGTCTACAACCACACCGCAGAAGGCGATGAAGTCGGCCCGACGTTGGCCTTTCGTGGCCTCGACAATCAGGCGTACTACCGACTCGCAGACGCGGGCACCTACGTCAACGACACGGGTACGGGCAACACATTCGCGGCCGACGACCCAGCCGGCCTACAGCTCATCACCGACTCGCTGCGCTACTGGGTGACGCAGCTGCACGTCGACGGGTTCCGCTTCGACTTGGCGACGACGTTGGCGCGCACCTCGAGCGGCGTCGACATGACATCGTCGTTGCTCGCCGCGATTGCGCAAGACCCAGTGCTGTCGCGCGTCAAGCTGATCGCCGAACCGTGGGACATCGGCCCGGACGGCTATCAAGTCGGCCGGTTCCCGTCGGTGTTTACCGAATGGAACGACCGATTTCGCGACGGTGTGCGCGCGTTCTGGATGCAGGGCGGCACGGGTGTGCGCGATCTGGGCTACCGACTTTCGGGTTCGTCGGATCTCTACGACCGTGACGACCGACGGCCCTCGGCCTCGCTGAATTTCGTTGCCTGCCACGACGGTTTCACCTTGCACGACCTGGTGACCTATGTAGGCAAGCACAATGAGGCCAACGGCGAGAACAACCGCGATGGCGCGGGTACGAATGACAACTGGAACTTCGGCGTCGAAGGTGAAACCGACGACCAGGTCGTGACGCAGTTGCGCGCGCGTGCGGTGCGCGGCCTCCTGGGCGCGCTGCTCCTGTCAGCCGGTGTGCCGATGCTGGGTCACGGTGACGAGATGGGCCGCACGCAACACGGCAACAACAACGCGTACTGCCAGGACAACGAACTCACCTGGATTGACTGGTCAACGGCCGACAACGAGCTGCTGTCGTTCACGCGGGCGCTGATTGCGCTACGTCGCGCCCATCCGGTGTTTCGGCAGAATGCGTTCTTCACCGGTCGGCCGGCACGTGGCGACGAGGTGAAAGACATCGCCTGGTTCGCCGCCACCGGCATACAGATGACCGACGCGGATTGGTACGACGCGGGCCGCCGCACGATCGCCATGTATGTCTCCGGGCGCGACATCCGCGATGTGACGCCGCACGGCGAACCAGTGAGTGACGACTCGTTCTTCGTCATCATTCACACCGGGCTCGCGGCCACCACGTTTACCTTGCCCGACGGAGCCTGGGCGCACAGCTACCAACTCGTCATCGACAGCACCGCTACGGTCTCGACCGCGCCACTACCCGCGGGCACCTCGATCGACGTCCCTGGTCTTGCGTTTGTCGTTTTGCAGGTGACCTGACGGCCGCGTCATCACGCCGCTAGCGAAGGTCGCCGGTGACCATGCCTTCGCCATCGGGCGGGACGGCGATCAGCCCGAGCTCAGCGGGAGTGGCAAGCAAGGCGTCGGTGGGCAGCACCCGAACGCTGTATCCGAAGGGCCCGGTGCGGTCGAGTGTCATCTCCCCTTCGTAGACCCAGCTGCCGTCGTCGCGCTTGTCTGACAACCGCAGCGACGAGTAGGTGGCGCTGGCAATCTCGTCGTGCTCGTCAACGCGGCCATAGGCCACCTGCACGTCGACGTCGGAAGCACCGAGATCACCCAACGCGACGATGGCCCGCAACGAGACAACTGTGCCGAATTCGAGTGCGTCGGCAACATCGTGTGCCTCAATGTGTTCGACCCGCACCGCTGGCCAGGCTGCGGCCACCCGCTTCTTCCAAGCCGCGAGGTGACGTGCGCCGGCGTACCCGACGGCTGCACCCGCAGTCCCGCTATCGCTCTCGGCTGCGTCGGCCAATACACCCGTCAACCGCCGGTACGACTGGGCCGCCGGCGAATACAGCTCGAGGACGTAGTCGCGCAGCATGCGGGTCGCGACGACCTTCGGCCCGAGCGACGACAGCGTGTGCCGCACCATCTCCAGCCAGCGTGTCGGCAATCCGGATTCGTTCTGGTCGTAGAACCGCGGCACCATCTGCGTTTCGACGATGTCGTAGAACGCGGCCGCTTCGAGTTCGTCGCGGCGGTCCTCGGGCATCGCGTCAGCCGACGGGATCGCCCAGCCGTTGCTGCCGTCGTACCACTCGTCCCACCAGCCGTCGCGGATCGAGAGGTTGAGCACGCCGTTGAGCGCCGCCTTCATGCCGGACGTGCCGCAAGCTTCGAGCGGCCGGAGCGGATTGTTCAGCCACACGTCGGCGCCGGCACACAGCACCCGAGCAAGCGCCATGTCGTAGTCGGGCAAGAACACGATGCGGTGCCTGACGTTCGCCGAGTCGGCGAACTTGACGACTTCTTGGATGAGCCGCTTGCCGCCGTCATCGGCCGGGTGCGCTTTACCCGCGATCACGATCTGCACCGGTCGCGCCGCATCGAGCAGCATGGACGTGAATCGTTCGCGGTCTTGCAGCATGAGGGTGAGCCGCTTGTACGACGGCACCCGGCGAGCGAACCCAATGGTCAGCACGTCGGGGTCGAGAACGTCCTGAATCCAGCCAAGTTCCGACTCGCCGGCGCCGCGCTGAAGCCATGAGGCATGCAGGCGAGCGCGGGCTTCGTCGACCAGCCGGCCACGAAGTGCGCGGCGCACCTGCCACAACTGGTGGTCGTCGAGCCGGTCGGCTCCGCCCCAGGCCGCGCCGTCCGACCGAAGATCGACGCCGAGGTCGCTTTCGACGAGGCGCTGCATCTCGCGCGACACCCACGTCGGCGCATGCACGCCGTTGGTGACTGAGCCGATGGGTACTTCGGCCCGGTCGAAGTTTGGCCAGAGCCCTCGGAACATGTCGCGGCTAACGTCGCCGTGCAGCAGCGAAACACCATTCGCCCGCTGCGCCACCCGCAAGCCCATGAGGGCCATGTTGAAGACGGTCGCGTCGCCGCCGGCCGCGTACTCAGAGCCAAGGGCGAGCACCCGATCGATCGGCAGGCCGAGCGCATTGTCGGGCGGCCCGAAGTGATGCTCGACCAGCCCGCGTGGGAACCGGTCGATGCCGGCAGGCACAGGCGTGTGGGTGGTGAAGAGCGTCGACGAGCGCACTACCTCGAGTGCCTCGTCAAATGACAGCGCGGCGCCATTGACCAGTTCACGAATCCGCTCAAGCGCAAGGAATCCGGCGTGCCCCTCGTTCATGTGGTAAACCTCGGGCACGGCATGGCCGGTCAAGCGGCAGAACGCGCGCACCGCCCTGATGCCACCCACGCCCAGCAGCAATTCCTGGCGGAAGCGGTGGTCGCTCCCGCCGCCATATAGCCGGTCGGTGACATCGCGCTCAGCAGGAGCGTTGCCCTCGACGTCAGAGTCGAGCAGCAACAACGGCACGCGGCCGACTTGGCAGAGCCACAACTGAGCTTGCAAGTCACGACCTGGCAGCCGAACCGAGACGACGACCGGCGAGCCGTCGGCCTCCGTCAGCACGGTCAGCGGCAGCCCGTGCGGGTCGATCGGCGGATACCGCTCCATCTGCCAGCCGTCGCGTGACAACGACTGATTGAAATAGCCGCGCCGATACAGCAGCCCGACGCCGATGATCGGCACGCCGAGGTCGCTGGCCGTCTTGAGGTGGTCGCCCGCCAAGATGCCGAGCCCACCGGAGTACTGCGGCAGCACCGAGGTGATGCCGTACTCGGGCGAGAAGTACGCGATCGCCTTCGGCGCTTCGGACCCGAGCGATTGGAACCAGCTGTCTTCGTCAAGGTAGCGACGCAGGTTGGCGGCGGCTTCGTCGAGTCGACCAAGAAAGTGCTCGTCGTGGGAGAGCTCGACCAGGCGGGCGGTCGGCACGAGGCCGAGCAGCCGCGACGGATCGCCACCGACCTTGCGCCAGGTGACCGGGTCGATCGACTCGAACAGGTCGAGGGTCTCGGGATTCCACGACCACCGCAGGTTGGTCACCAACTCACCGAGCGCGACCAAGCGAGGAGGCAAAACGGTGCGGACGGTGAACCTTCTGATCGCTTTCACCCGCCTGACGATACCGAACGGATCGCGGCGTACTTCGAGGTCCTGTGAACACCGTGAAACGATTGACGACGGGAGCGGTTGCAGGATTCGTACAGCGGCGCCCTACAGCACTGGTCGGTTTGCGCTCGGATGCCCGGCCCGGCCCGGCCCGGCCCTGCCCTGCCACCTATACCTACCGGGCCGCTTTGCTCTGCTGCTCCACAGCAGCAGAGCTGCTCTGCTCGGATACAGCAGCAGAGCAAAGCGCGCCGAAGAGAAACGCACATCTGAACTGCCGCACACCGGATTGCGGGTGTTGAGTTCACACCTACCTGGGTAGGGCCGAGAGTGCGGCCGACCAACGTGGCGACGACCGTCGGCGGAAAGAGGGCGGAGAAGATCATCGAGGCTCTCGCGGTGGCAGGCCACCGCCCGATACGTTCGAAGCGATGACGACGAACAAGTCCAGGCCGATCCGCCCGAAGGAGCCGCCGACGTCTGCGGCTCCTGAGGTGCGATCCGCGCGGGTGAAGGCGGTCGCCGCCGCCCTCGCCGCTCCCCCAGCGACAGCGTCAGCACCCGAAACACCACAAGGGCGGACGCCGATGGGCCGGCGAATCCCGATCACTGGCGTATCGCCGGTGATCGAGGGCGGCGCCTACGCCGCCAAGTTGGTCGTCGGCGAGCCGGTGACGATCGGCGCCACCGCGTTCCGCGAAGGGCACGCGGCACTCGGGGTCAACGTGGTGTTGCGCGATCCGTCCGGACGGCCGGGGCCGTTCACTCCGATGCGGCTCGTCGCCCCGGGTACCGACCGCTACGAAACGGACGTGACCGGTTCGGTGGTCGGCCCGTGGACCTTTGAGATCGAAGCCTGGGGAGATCCGCTCGAAACCTGGCGGCACGACGCGATGATCAAGATTCCCGAGGGTCAAGACGTCGAGTTGATGCTCGAAGAGGGCGCGCGGCTGCATGAGCAGGCGGCGGCCCAGCTCGCCGCAGGCGCAGGTGCCGCCGTCGTCGACACCCATGCAATCGCCGCCGCCGAACTCACTGAAGTAGCGACGGCCCTGCGCTGCCCAGGCGATGCCGTCGAGCGACTGTCAGCTGCGCTGCGCCCCAACGTCCTCGCCTTGCTCGCACGGCACCCGCTCCGCACGATGGTGACGACGTCGGCGCGGTACCCCCTGTGGGTCGACCGCGAACGTGCGTTGTACGGCGCGTGGTACGAGTTCTTCCCACGATCTGAAGGCGCGAAGCCGCCGAAGTCCGGCACCTTCGCGACGGCCGCCAAGCGACTGCCCGCGATCGCAGCAATGGGGTTCGACGTCGTATATATCCCGCCGATTCATCCGATCGGCACGACGTTTCGCAAAGGTCCCAACAACACGCTGAACCCAGGCCCGGACGATCCGGGTGTGCCCTGGGCCATCGGCTCGGCCGACGGCGGCCACGACGCCATCAATCCCGATCTCGGCACGCTCAAGGATTTCAAGGCGTTCGTCGCCAAAGCCAACAAGCTCGGTCTCGAGATCGCCCTCGACTTCGCACTCCAGTGCTCACCCGATCATCCGTGGGTGCGCGAGCACCCCGAATGGTTCAGCACTCGAGCAGACGGCAGCATCGCGTACGCCGAGAACCCGCCGAAGAAGTACCAAGACATCTACCCGCTCAACTTCGACAACGACTACGCCGGCCTCTACGCCGAAATAGTCCGGGTGTTGCGGTTCTGGATGAACCAAGGCGTGCGTATCTTCCGCGTCGACAACCC
>Ga0209890_10001597_pt1 | contig 10244 bp, 12 predicted proteins | sample OrgsoiDNA2013049_FD_185799 | JGI IMG/M metagenome (GOLD analysis project Ga0209890, IMG submission 185799) | Permafrost soil microbial communities from the Arctic, to analyse light accelerated degradation of dissolved organic matter (DOM) -... | ecosystem: Environmental > Terrestrial > Soil >... | reverse complement strand
CCCCGGACCACGCATGTAATGTTGTTCTGGGTGGTATTTCCTGACCGGCCCGTCCGAGGACGGACCGAGAAACGTCACCAGCGAGTTGACGGCGCTGCGGAGAATGGAAACGAGATCGGATGCAGTGAACGAAATCTGTCGCATGTAATCCTCCACGCCGGCAACTGAGCCGGGACCTGCAAGGCAGATATCAGTCTTCGCGGCCGCTGGGTCCGCCGGGATTGCGCGTCACCCAATTGTCGTTGATCCGGTCGAAGCGAATGCCGCGCGGCTCGAGCTCGCGTTCCATGCGGCGCACCTTCGAGTTGGCGATAGCCTCGATCATATTCTTCAGGTAGCCGTTGACCCGCCTCAATGCGGCCCGCGCGTGAGCGCGAACGCGTTTTCCACGCATCCGGCCAAACCGGTAACCCCCTGCTGAGTCACCCTGGTTGCCAAGATACGATCGATAATCATCGTCGTGGATCAGATCGCGATATTCTTCATCGCTGGTAAGGAAGTGGGCCATCTGCGGACTCCGTGTTAGCTCAGAGGAGCCATTGGTCCAAAGATGCGGATGACGGCATAGGAAATCGAGACGACCTCCTGCCCTCTCTCATAGCCGCTGCATAAAAGCTTGCCGCTATTGCGGCGGCGTCATTTCGTCTCCAGAATTCCTATATCTCTCTTATGCGATGCAACACCGATCCATCTCGCTTTCCTATGGCATTGTCGGCACATCATGGGCGTTGGATTCGTGAGGAGGCCACCATGGCCACGATCACTTTTGGCACCCTGCATCAGGCAGAGCTCGTCCGGGGACAACTCAAAACCGTTCTCGCCGCTTTCCGCGCAATGCTCGATGCCTTTGTCAGCAATCGGATGCGACGGTCTGCGGCGGAGGCCGAGCATGTTCGCCCCCTGGGCACGCCGTCGCGATCGACAAAAGCCAGATGATTGCCATGCAGCTGACAGGCCCAGATATTTCAGGGCGACAGGTGCCGAGAGGCTCGACTGCTGCAACCGGGCAGGAAAGCGAACGCTCCTGCATCTTGCCGGCCGATCATCCCGCAACCCTTACTGCGCAGTTTCAGCCTCTCGATCCCGACGTCGTCAGCGAGGGGATCCCGGCATTTTTCATTGGCCGCAACAAGGAAGGTTTTTGGGTCGCCCGTGACGCCAAGGGGCGGATCGGCGGAATTTTCCTGCTGGAGAACTCAGCACTGTCGTTCGCAAGAGAGAACAGCCGGCCGGCGGGATGCGCAACCATCTTTCCGTCCGAGCGGTTCGAACTCGATCTGGAAAACAGAGGCAATCCGCTCATCGTACCTGTTGGGGATATGAAACATTTTGTGTCGGGTCAAGCGAGGCGAATAGTTGGGTTGGTCCGCCTCTTGGCAGCCGCAGCGGGGAGCTTCCGACGCGGCATCCGTTTTGCTGCGGTTCATACTTCGAATCGCGGGAGCCGCACGAACTCTAAACCTGACTCTTAGATCTCAAGCCGCTTTCGGCCGAGTTGCCCGGGAGACGTCGGTGCCGCGCACGATCCCAATCACCTCCCGGCCATCTCCTTTTCGATGACCGGCCGCCACGGCACGAGGCTGAGGCCGAGCCCATCATCAATCATGACCAAACGCCCGCTGGCGAATTGAGTGGAGCCAATGAGCCTGCCACGTACGGTCTGTCCGTCCTTGATCCCGCTGAAGGCATGGCCCCGTTCCGTGGCAAGCTCCCATCGACCCAAGGTCGAATGTTTGGCGGCGTAGCGGCAGTACCCGCATTTCGTAAAGGGGCGCTTTAAGTTGGCATTCTTCGTGAGAGGCCTCTGCTCGGAAGCGACACGCGGCGAGGAGGTTTTCGCGAAGCTACGCCGCCGTCCGCTCATGCGTGCCGCCGTCGGCCAGCGTGATCGACTGCTCGAACAATCGGACTAGCGCAGCTTCGCGAGATGCACGATCGAGCGCATTGGACGTTTGGCGAAACCTTTTACCCTCAAGCAGGCCTTTTATGAACCCGGCCCCTGTCACTCGTCAGAACCATGCGTCTGCCGTCGTACATGTTGACGGTCAAGCACCAGGGCTAAAACACGGACAACTATGTTGACTAGCGCATCTGGTGCCGCAGGACGTTCGTCCGGGTCGAACGCAAGTCCAATGACGGCATTCTGGCCTTCGGCCGTCTCCACAGGCCAAAAGTCAAAGCGCGAGGCCAGATTCGGGTAAACGCCGCTGCGCACTACTGTTCCAATCGCCAAGGACGATCGCGCCGCCTCCAATTCGGCCTCCTGGGGTTCTACGTCGCCGACTTGTTCGAGGGAAACCACCCTGTCCTCCGTAACGAGCATCACGACGACAGGAACTTGGAAGAGTGCTGCAAGAGCGCGGGAAGTGATTGAGACGATCGCGTTCGTGTTATCGGCCGCGACGACTTCACGGCTGTAGCCTTGCAGCACAGTCGCCTGCCTTTTTAACAGTGCCGCCTCGCTCGCCCTCTGGCGGGAGGTGAAGGCAACGCTACTCACGATGAGACCGACGACAAATAGCAGTCCAATCGCCCAGATGTTCGCCGGGTCGTCGACGGCCAGTGAGTAGCGAGGCTCAGTAAGGAAAAAATTGAAGGCTAGAGCGCCAAGTATCGCCGAACAGAGTGACGGACCCAAGCCGAGGCTAACGCCCGCGATGATCACTGGAACTACAAATACTAGGGATAGGTTCGGGATGGTCACCTTCCTGTCGACACCGACAGCTATGACTGTCGCGGTGGCGGTCATTGCAATTGAAGCGAGGTAGCGCACCAACTCCGACGCTACCGGGCCAAAAAGGGGATCAGCATCTGGCGCCGGCGTGATGTCCTGCCGTAGCTTCGATTCAACATCAGCCACCGCTTCAACTCCTGCCTAGCACGAGGCGACAATTCGTTGACTGAAGAGCAAGCCAGCCAAAGCGAGGTCGCGGCTCTGATAAACTAACCGAGTATACACCAACTTCATTGAGCCGCATGAAACATAAATTCAATGTCTCTCCGGTGGTGACGCAAGTTGCCGGATGGGAAGCGAGCCGCGTTCCATGCCGAATTGGCGCTCCGCAGCGAGAGATCGAACATCGCGCTGCAATTTATGAAATTCCTATAACGATGCTGGCGCGAGCGTCTCGAAAACATATGCCCGTAGTGGCAGCACTGACTGAAAAACACGGACGAGGCACAGGGTCGCGAGCCGGTTGGCTGTTGATTCTATCCCAAATTGCCTACCGAGATGGCGCGATAATTGTTCCGATCATAACTACGCGCAACAAGGAGGAGCACTCAATGATGGACGTTATTGTTCTGGGCCTCGCGTTCGGCTTTTTTGCGCATGCGATCGGCTACACCCACGTTCGCGAACGGCTTTGAGGAGAATGGTCATGATCTTTGACTATTCACTCGCCGCCCTCGTCGCTGCCGGCTTGCTGTGTTACTTGCTCTACGCCCTGCAGCGGCCTGAGCGATTTTAGCGCCGAAAGAGCCTGCCCTTGACCTTGGTTTCAGGCAGCCAACCTGGTCGCGGCGGGCGCTCTCATGACGACCAGAACCTTCATTGGTCCGGAAAACACTGTCGCGAATTGGTGACTGGCACATCCGTTTGAGCCATGCTGACGGGCGGTGACGGTGTCTGCTGTCGGGGTAGAACCGACGTGCCGCTCAAGCGGGCGCACCTCCACCGGTTCTCGGAAATCTCTCTGACACCGAATTGGCTCATGTGCAAGCCGATCGAGCGCCGGCTGCGCGTCTCTTGGTGCACTTAGCTGACATTAGAGCGTTGGCTAACGACCGCTTCGCGCCGATATTGTTGATTTAGTCTGCGGTTGATCGTAGTTGGCCGCCGTGATTCCATTCTCGTGTTGCTTTGCGGAGGAGCGGAACAATGATGGGGATGCAGACGGCGCCGGCGCAGCTGTTTTACGATTTCTGCCTCGACGACCATGTCCCTGACGATCACCTGCTCCGACGCATTGACCGATTCCTCGACCTCGAGAAGGTGCGCACGGAGCTGAAGCCGTTCTACAGCAACATCGGCCGGCCCTCGATTGATCCCGAGCTGATGATGCGGATACTGATTGTCGGGTACTGCATGGGCATCCGATCCGAACGGCGGCTGTGCGACGAAATCCATCTCAATCCGGCCTATCGCTGGTTTTGTCGCCTGGGACTTGACGGCGGGGTGCCGGACCACTCCACCTTCTCGCGCAACCGTCATGGTCGGTTCCGGCAGAGCGATATCCTGCGGCATTTGTTCGAGACGGTGGTGCAGCGGTGCCTGCGCGAAGGTCTTGTCGGCGGCGAAGGCTGGAAGCTCGCAAAGCTTCGAGCGATGCCAGCCGCTTGCCCCGTGCCGGCATGACGGCCCCAAAGGATTGGCGCCGACGCCCGGCCCAATCCTCGGACAACACCCCAATAAAATAGACCGTGGACCTGAAAACGGAGGAGCCCGAAACAAAGCGGCGACTAAATCAACAATATCCGCCAGAAGCAGCCACTCGCAAATCCAATGTTGTCGGCGTCAACGAGAACCCCTCCGCTTTTCGAGGGACGTTAACAGAGCATCACAGACCTCTTTCTGAAGCTTCATCCGCGAACTGACCAACTTCTCGGATTGGGCCGCCTTATCACGCGCGCTCGATGAGATCAAAGCAACGTATTCTGCTCGACGAACCGGACCAGAATAAATCTTTTTATAATCGCAACCACTGGCCTGGCTCACCATCTGCACGGTTGAGGCAACCAGTGTTTGGAGCAACAACCATGAAAACGAATTCGATTGTCGCGATCGCCTCAGCGGTCGCCTTGTCCGCCTTTGCCTTGGCCGTGACGCCAGGAGCGGCCAGAGCGGGGCCCATCGTACCCCCGGGGCGCTACTGCCTGTTATATGATGAAGGCGGTACGGATTGCAGCTTCACCAGCTACGCGCAGTGCTTGGCGACAGCCTCCGGTCTGGCTGCCGAGTGTTACGGCAAAACCGTTAGCGACGACGAAGCCTCCAGCAATCGCGGCTGGGCCGGCGAAACCCGCGCTTCCGTATTGTGATGGCGCCGCGATGGACCAGCCAGCTACTCAGGCCTGTTGGCTGCCGGGGCAAACGATCTCCACCTGGCCACCCGGACCGGGGTGTATCGCTAGTCGAAAGCCATGCAGCTTGACGATCGCCGCCACTAGGTTGAGGCCAAGCCCCACGCCCGGCGTATTGCGTATCTTGTCGGAGCGATAGAAACGCCGAAGCACGGCCTCGCGCTCGTGTTCGCTGATACCGCAGCCGGTATCCGTTACCCGCACCGTGATTTCACCGTCGCTGCGCAAGAGCTCGATGCTCACGCTGCCGCCCTCAGGCGTGAATTTAATGGCGTTGTCGACGAGATTGGCAACCGCCTCGAACAGCAGATCGCGGTCGCCGCGCACATTGAGCCGGTGTTTCACCTCAGCTCGCAAGTTAATGCTCTTGTTTTCAGCTATCGGCTCGTAGATATCGCAGACTTCACGCAGCAATTCGTGCAGCGGGACGCTGCCGAAACCAGCCGACCTTCGGCTGTTCTCGATTTCGGCCAGGCGCAATAATGCGGTGATAATCGAAAGCGACTGGTCGATACCTGCGATCGCCTTGTCCGCAGCCGTCTGAAGCTGCTCCAGCGTAGTTGCATTGGTGCGGCCCCGCTCCAGCGTGAGCCGCGCCCGCGTAAGCGGCGTTCGCAAATCGTGGGCGATGTCGTTGCCGACGCCGGCGAGCGCATGAATCAAGGTTTCCATTTCGTCGAGCATGCCATTGACGATGACAGCGAGCTTCGAGAACGGCTCGTCGACGTTACGGTGCGGTAACCGTTCCCGCAGATCACCGGCGATGATACGCTGAACACGCTGGTTGACCTCTTCGACCCGCTTCTGCGCGCGCACGCTCAGCCACGCACCGGCGAGCAGGCAGAGGAGAAGGCCCGGCAGCAGGCCTAGCGCCAGCGCCTGACCGACGACATGAGAGATTTCGCCGGCTTCGTCGACATTTCGGCCAAGAACCAGTACATCCCCGTTCCGCATTCGCCGTGCAATCGCACGGACAGTCTGTGGTTTCCTGGTGTTTTGGTCCGCCCTGATGATGTCGACGCCTTGCGCGGGACCGTCGATCCGCAAATGCGGTGGCAGACCCTCCACATTACCGGTAATCCGATGGCCATCGGCGGCAAATGTCGCTGCGAGTTGCACCCCTCGGGGGTCCTGTCTCAGCTTCTCTTCGATGGCCTCGAATCGGCGCTCCGGCGACAGGCCGGCAATGCCGTCCACTTCCACGGTGATCACACGGTCGGATCGCGCCGTCAGATAGTCATCGATCTTCCAGTAGATGAATCCGAACAGCACGACAACGAAGGCCGCGAACACAGCCGCCACCGCGAGCGCCCAGTGGAAGGTATTCGAGCGTATGAATTGCGGTTGCCGCATCGGATCCTGCCGCCCGGATTTCGCGCCTGACGTTGGCAGCGGCGCAGCGCTGCCGGCCATCTGAACGCTATGGTCCAGTGCGGAGAATAAAGCCGGCGCCGCGGACATTATGGATCATAGGGACGTCGTCAGGCCCGTCCACTTTATGACGCAGGCGCCCCATATGCACGTCGACAAGGTTGGTCGCGGGAACGAATTTGTAATTCCAGACCTCCTCCAGCAGCATGGCTCGCGTCAACAACTGGTCGCTGCGCTGCATCATGTATTCGAGCAGGCGAAATTCGCGCGGCAGCAAATCGATCACACGATCACCGCGCTTGGCGGTACGCTCGATCAAATCGAGTTCCAGAGGACCTACCCGCAGCGTGGTCTCGCGTGATTCCGCTGGCCGGCGCAGCAGCGCTTCAATTCTCGCGACGAGTTCCACGATCGCGAACGGTTTTGTGAGATAATCGTCGCCGCCCATCCGCAATCCGCGCACGCGGTCGTCCACCGCGCCGAGCGCACTCAGCACCAGCACGGGCGTGCGCACCTGGTCCTTGCGCAGCGCCTCTATCACCGTGAGGCCGTCCATGCCGGGCAGCAGCCGATCGACAATCATGGCGTCGGGCCGCAGCGAACGCGCCTTGTCGAGGCCTTCGATACCGTTGGCCGCCCATTCCACTTCAAAACCGCGATCGGCGAGCTCGGCGGCGATTTCCTCGGCCGTTTCGCTGTCGTCCTCGATGAGAAGTACCTTTGCCATCAGTTCATACTCTGTTGCCGCGACAACTTTCGCGGCGCCCGCGCCCGGTTTACTCAACATCCCGTGCTTGCTCGAAACCAATGCCATAGCGTCAACGACCTGCAAATACCCTGATTTCGTTCTTCAGGAGCCGGACGGCACCGCCCTTCTTATTCAGGGAGGATAAGACTGGCATGCGCCGTCCGCTCTGCGACCATCTGAACACCGCCTCCGGGGGCAAGCGCGGTGGGGCCGCTCGATGACAAATATACTCACGGCTGATTGGCCACGCCACTAAATAGGGTTTTAATGTCGGCCGAGGGCAACCCGCGTTGCTACTTCAACTGCACCTGCACGACAGGACCGGGCTTGTCGGCATGGCCCGCCGCGATCACCAGGTAGCGCGGCTCGATCTTGTCCTCGCCGTGCACGACCTGTCGGATCGCGCCGGTGGCGTTGACAATCGCCGAGCCCGCCGGATTGGTCATGAAAGTGGCCAACGGCTCCAGCGGCCCCTCGCCGTTCCGCTGGTGGGAAAGCCCAAGAATGTAGGGATGCATGGGTTCGAGTCCGGTTACTGCTGCTTGCAATACCTGGATCAGCCCCTGATCGAACAGCGAGACGCTGGTGGGAGCCTTTTCTTCGCTACCGGCAACACCGGCACTGCCAACGGTCTTTTGGCCTTCGGCTGCGAGCAAGAGATGAGCGGTCTGGCCGGCGACGCCGAGCGGCTGCAAGCCCTGCATGCCGTCGCCTTCCGGCACAGCGTTCGGGACATAGGTGATCGCCTGCGGCGCCTGGCCGACCGGACTGGTCGCGAGCAGCTTGTTGGTGAGGGTGTCGATGGCGGCCATGCCGTCGGCATTTTCCAGCCCGACATAAATCCGGCTGCCGTCACCTGACGGCCAGATGCCGTGCGGCAGCTTGCCGACCGCAATCGTTGCTACCTGCAAGAAGTCGTCGGTACGAAATACCTTCACTTCGTTCAATCCGCCGACCGTGACATAGGCGAAGGTACCGTTGGCGTTGCGGACCATATTGACGTGGTTGGTAATCGGCCCGGTATCGATCGATTTCAGCACCGAGAAGGGCGGCCTTGCGTCGAACACCATGGTCCTGCCGACGTCCTTCAGCGTAAGCCAGACCTGCTTGCCGTCAGGGGTTGCAGCAATGTTCGGACAGAACGGGCTGTCCTGCTTGACGTGGCCGACGATCTGGTGATCGGCAACGGTGATGATGACGGTCTCCGGATTGAAGGAGGAACAGACATAGCCGTATTTGCCGTCGGGCGAGAAAATCTGCATGCCCGGTCCGGCCGGCACCTTAATGCGTGATTTCTCCTCAAAACTATGGCCGTCAAGCACGGCGATGTAGTCCTCGCCGCGGACGGTGACCCAAACTTCCTTGCCGTCGGGCGTAAAGAACGCCTCGTGCGGCGAGCGGCCGACATAGGTGGTGTGCTTGCCCGCGTTGGTCGCGGTGTCGATGAAGGTGACGGAGTTGCTGCCGATCGAAACCACCGCGATGGTCTTGTGATCGGGCGAAAAGCCCATGCCGTGAACAAGGACCTGCCCCTTATAAAGCGGGCTGAAATTACCCGGCTGCGGGTCGCCGAGACGAATGACGCCGAGCAACCTATTGTCGACGGGATCGGTCACCGAGACAGTATTGGAAAACTGTTCGGCGGAATAAATCCGGTCGTGATGGCTAATCGGAATGTCAGCGTCGGACGCAGATCCCGGCGCCTGCCCGGCCCAGGCCGCCATTTGTCCAATCAGGCAAACACTTGCGAGAAGACTCAGAGTCAAAGGGCCCCGCTTCATGTGTCACTCCTGCTTCATGTTCATCTTCATCGAATCATGCGACATCTCGCCGTGAGGGGTCGTCGGAGAGGCCATAGTGTCCGGCTGCGTCGGCGACGCCACCGAGGGCGGCAATTCCTCGCCAACCGAAAAACGCATCGCGGAAATCTCCTGCTGCTGGGTCACGACGATTTCCTGCGCGATCCGGCGAAGCTGCTCGTTATGACCGTATTTGAGTTCGGCCCTTGCCATATCGAGCGCTCCCTGATGGTGCGGCACCATCATCGCTACGAAATCCCGGTCGACGTCGCCGGTCGGCTTGATCGTCATATCCGCCATCATCCTGTTCATGACAGCGTCGTTCTCCTGCAGAAACGGCTGCTCGTCGGAGTAGTCCGGCCGATCCGTAGCATACTGGATCGGCATCGCTCCACGGACGTGGTAAGCCCTCATCGGATCCTGCGCCAACGCAAACGACGTCGCCGCTACCGATGCGGTGGTCGCCAGCGAGATCACGCGTTTGCGGATAAAGGAGCGCGAGAACAAAATCATCTTTACCTCCAGACACAGTCAACCGTTGCGCACGTGGACTTTTCTACGACCCAGCGTTTGTGTTTCCCGATGTCTTCGAAAGGTTCATCCAGCGAAATTCCCGGCAGCGCAACCCGGGCGCCCCCGAACATGACAGCCGACCACCACGTTCTCAATTAAAATTCAATTTAGAAATCTGAAAACCCATTCGGTGCGGTCGCAACGCCCTATCACGCGACCCATGTCGATATTGTCCTCTGCGTATCGACTGAAGCACGATGGCGGGAGCTTCCCTCAATTAAAACGAAATTTAGAATCTTGGAGTCGAGTCTGGAACGCCCTGGAATCGAATGGATTTCTGCGCAATACGGACCGGACGATGCTCGCGCATAAATCCTTATTTAATCGAACTCCGGCGCAGGCGAGAGCATTTTGATCGGGAAGCAACGGCGCCCGATCAGCCGCGTCGCCGCCAAGCGCAGGAGTTGAACGATGATTCGTATTCCGTCCCATCACACCGACATGGAATTCGTCGATATTCAAGGAACGCCCATTCGTGCTTCGCGCATCGCGCTGGGAACGTGGGCGATCGGCGGCTGGATGTGGGGCGGCAGCGATGACGCCTTGTCGATCCGTACCATTCAGTCCGCCGTCGATCGCGGCATCACGCTGATCGATACGGCGCCGATCTATTGTTTCGGCCGCTCGGAGGAGATCGTGGGCAAGGCGCTGGCTGAGAACGGACTTCGTCA
>Ga0209890_10001596_pt1 | contig 10249 bp, 10 predicted proteins | sample OrgsoiDNA2013049_FD_185799 | JGI IMG/M metagenome (GOLD analysis project Ga0209890, IMG submission 185799) | Permafrost soil microbial communities from the Arctic, to analyse light accelerated degradation of dissolved organic matter (DOM) -... | ecosystem: Environmental > Terrestrial > Soil >... | reverse complement strand
ACCGCGTCCGAGGCACTGGTTGGTGTTCGCCAAGCGCCAAGGATAGTCACATGCCTGCCGGATTACCATCCGCGGGTCGATGCGGCCGAATCCTTGTAGACTAGTCGATTATGCCGCAGCGCACTGAATTTGCCGGACTTGTGCGAGTCCGGGGATCGCCGACATCGACGCCGTGCGCGCTTCGATAGCGCGCTTGAGTACCGTGCTTCGACGCTTTAGCCTCGCGGTCGCGCTTGCAATCGGCCCCTTGACGTCCGCGAGCGATGTTCCGCTTTCCGGCGCCGAGGCCGAGTATGCGGACTGGCTCGACGCCACCAGCGCGGTGGCCACCATCGATTCCGGCCTGATGGCTCGTGTCGACGGGCGTGATCGATCCGAATGGGACCGGCAGCGGCAGGAATTGGCGGCGACCCTGGAATCGCAGCTCAAGCAGGTCAACGAGTCGGCGCTCGGCCCCGAGGATGCGCGAGCGCTTGGCGTCATGCGCAAGGGACTGGTGAGCAATGCCCTCGACTCCTCCGAGTCCGGGTCCGGATCCGGCCGCTGCGCCGATCGCATCGACACCGGCGGCGCGGACGAACCCACCGCGCTACAGGTGGCCCTATACGCCTGCTTCGAAGAAATCGGCAATCGCATCCCCTTCGAAGGTCATACGATCGTACGCACCACCGCACTGAAATGGCTGCAGGAATTGGACGATGCCGAACGTCGCAAGCGACTGTTCCTTGCCTTCGAACCTCTGTGGACCGCGGTCAACGGCAACAATACTCCCGACAGCCCCTACCGGCGCATGATCGGCTTGAGCGCCGCGCGGCGCGGCGGCAGCTCACCCATCGATGATGCCGCGGCGACACTCGGCATGAGCGCCGCGCAGGTTGAACACTGCTTGGAGGAGATTCTCGAGGCCTGGCGGGAGCATACCCGCGGAGCCGCGCGCGAACCCTGGGATTATTGGTACGTGTCCGCGGGCGTCGCCCGCGAGCTGTCGCACGCAATACCCCGCGATGCCGTGCTGCCGATCAGCGAGCGGTTCTACCGCGATCTCGGCGCCGACTTGCGCCGGCTCGGGGTGTTGCATGATCTCGACGTGCGCCCGGGCAAAGCGCCGCTGGCGTATACCGATCTTGTGCGCATCGGACGCCGCAACGGCGGGGGCTGGCGCCCGGCGATCCCGCGGGTCTCGGCGAATTACCAGGAAGGCGGCATGTTCGTGCTCAACGAGCTGATTCATGAAGACGGTCACGCGGTGCACTATGCCGCCGTGCGCACGCGCCCGGCGTTTTATTCCCTGGGCGACGACCTGTTCTTCGAAGCGTTTGCCGACGTTCCGGCATGGAGCAGCATGGAGCCCGCATGGCAGCGCAAGTACCTGGGGACCGGCGCGAGCGCCGCCGCATCCCTGCGGGAACTGTATTCGGACGTCATGCTCGATGTCGCCTGGGGTCTCTTTGAGTTGCGCATGCTGCGCGATCCGGGCGCCGATCCGAACGCGCTGTGGACCGACATCACGGCGCGGTACCTCAATATCGTTGCGCACCCGGAAATTTCCTGGTGGGCATTGCGGGTGCAGCTGGTGCGCTGGCCCGGATACATGATCAACTACGGCTTGGGAGCGGTGCTGACCGCGGATATCCGCCAGCGCATCGCCCGAGCCATCGGTCCGTTCGATACCGGCAATGCACGCTGGTACGCCTGGACCTCGGCGCATCTGCTTCAATTCGGCTCATCGCTCGAAACCGCGGACCTATTGCGCCGGTTCCTGGGCAGACCGGTGTCGACCGAAGCCCTTCTCAACCAGCTGCGGCGCCTCGGACGGGTAGATGCTCACCCGCCAGGGCGTCCTTGAGGGCGGCTTCGAGCAATCCGACCGCTTCGTCCACATCCGCGTCTCCGATCAGGAGCGGCGGCATGAATCGAACCGTGCTCTGCCCGCATGCAAGCAGAATCAGGCCGTGGTGGTATGCGCGCGTGATCAGTGTATCGCAGAGCTTCTTGGCCGGCGCTCTGCTGGCCTGATCCGTCACCAATTCCATTCCGATCATCAATCCTTTGCCGCGTATCTCGCCGATCACCGGAAATTTTTGGGCGAGCAGGCGCAGTTTATTCATGAAATAGTCGCCGACTTTGGCGGCATTCGCGCAGTACTGGCGCTCCACCAGATCGAGGGTCGCCAGCGCCGCCGCACAGCACAGAGGATTACCCCCATAGGTATTGCCGTGCGCGCCGCGCGCCCATTTCTGCATGATGCTGCGTTTGGCTACCATCATGCCGATGGGCATGCCCGATCCCAGGCCCTTGGCAAGCGTGATGATGTCCGGCGCAACCCCCCAGTGCTGCGCCGCGAACATCTTGCCGGTGCGACCGATGCCGGACTGCACCTCGTCGAATATCAGCAATATGCCGTGCCGGTCGCACAGTTCGCGCAACCCCGACAAAAAACCATCCGGCGGCACGAGATAACCGCCCTCGCCCTGGATGGGCTCGACCAGTATTGCCGCCACCTCGCTCGCCGGCACGTTATAGGCAAACAAGCCCTCCTCGATGTAGCGCAGTACCGCCTGCCCCTGATCGGCGCCGGCAAACAGCGGTCGATAATTGTTCGGGTAAGGCACGTGCGTCACGCCCGGCATCGTCGGGAAAAATCCCTTCTGCTGGGTATATTTGCTCGCGGTAAAGGCCAGCGAGCCCATGCTTCTGCCATGAAAGCCGCCGAGAAAACCGATGAAGCGGCCGCGCCCCGTGACGTAGCGCGCGAGCTTGAGCGCCGCTTCGACGCTTTCGGTCCCTGATTGCGCGAAGAAACTCATCGCCGGCACGCCGAGCGGCGACAATTCGTTCATCCGCTCGGCGAGCCGCACCTGGCCCTCGTGCCAATAGTCGGACGAGATGTGAATGAAGCGCTCGGCGGCATCCTTGATCGCCTGCACCACCGCTGGATGACTATGCCCGGTGCTGCACACGGCGATGCCGGCGGCAAAATCCAGGAATCGATTGCCGTCCACATCCCACACCTCGGCACCCTTGCCGTGAGACATGACAAAGGGGTAATCGCGCGGATAGGACGGCGAGTCCACCAGCGCGTCGCGCGCCAGAAGCTCACGCGCCTTGGGTCCCGGAAGTTCGGTCTTGATATGTGTTCTTTTCACAGCCAGCTCCCGCTCGAGTGCGCTTCGAAGATCGTTTGCCGGCTTTAGCAGCCGGGTCGGCTCATTATATCTCCAGCCGGTGACATTCTTCGCCATCCATCGCGCAGCCGCCGCAGCGCATCGGGGCGGTATCGCGCCGGCGGCGCGCTTTGATTCGTGCGCGCAAAGCGTTTACGATCTCACCGATGCGATCTGTCCATGCCCCCCGGCCGCTGCAGCCCCTGGATCGCCGATGACACCCCACAAACGACCGCAACTGCTCGGTTTTTGGATGTGCGTCGCATGGGTGGTGGGGAATTCCTATTTCCCGGTTCGAAACGACGTGCGGCGGTTGGCATGATCTGGTGGCGATCATTGGTGGCGGTTGCGGTGGGGGGGCTGCTCGGCTGCCTGCTGCGCTGGGTGTTGTCGATGTTCCTCAATCGGTATTTCCCGACCGTGCCGCCGGGAACCTTGGCCGCCAATCTCATCGGCTGCTACATCATCGGCGTGGCACTGGCCTTTTTCACGCAATATCCGAGCTTCGCACCCGAGTGGCGGCTGTTCGTCACCACCGGCTTCTGCGGCGGCCTGACCACCTTCTCGACCTTTTCGGCCGAAGTGGTATTTCTCATGCAGGCCGGGCGCATGGGAGGCGCAATGCTCGCCATCGCCGTGCACCTCGGCGGCTCCCTGCTGATGACGTTCGCCGGGGTCGGTACGGTGACCTGGCTCAAGGGCTGAAGCTGCCGCAAGAACTGGGGAGATATTCGCCCAGGATCCCGTCGACACGCCCGCCGGTCCGCGATTTCCCCGGCGGCTGGCCCTGATCCAGCACCAGACCAAGCTATCGCGTCAGCACATCGAACAGCGTCAGGATGATCATGATCGCGATACCGACGAAGCCGATGACCGCGATGATTTTAATCAGCGGGTGCGCCGAGCGCAGGTGCATGGAGAAAAGCATCACAAGGGCGGCTTGCGTCACGCTGACCGCGAGATTCAGCGGCGTATTGGCCCAGCCCAGAGGTAGAAACGCGGAACTCACCGTCACGGCCAGCAGCACCAGCAACGCCAGCCAGACCAAAACGTAGACCATGGGGCGGGGATAGGTGCGGTTCGTCATGAGCGCGAGATGAGATAGAGAATGGGAAACACGAACAGCCAAATGACATCGACCAGGTGCCAATACAGACCGGTGACATCGATCGGCGTGAAGTAGTCCGGACTGAACGCATTGCGCGCGGCCATGACCGCGATCGTCGCGATGCAGCCGATGCCGATGAGCACATGCAGGCCGTGCACGGCGGTGATGAAAAAATACATGTAGAAGAAAAGTTCGACCTGGTCAGCCTGCGGGCCGGCATAGCGAAAATCGAGAGTCGGCACCAGGTGTTCGAGGTAGTCGAGGCGATACTCCACCGCCTTGATTGCCAGGAAAGCGCATCCGAGTGCAACAGTCAAGCTGAGCCAGCCGACCACGGCACGGCGCGCACCGTGCTGGGCGGCGTGCACGCCGAGCGCCATCGTCAGGCTGCTGGTCAGGAGCACCGCGGTATTGGTGCCGGCCAGCGGCAGGTTGGTCAGGCGGCTGGCGGCGGCAAATGCGTCCGGAAAGCGAACGCGGGTGATCGCGTACGCGGCAAACAGCACCCCGAAGAACAGGATCTCAGTGGCCAGAAAGATCCAAATGCCCAAATTCGAGGCCGTGCGCTGCTGCTCGGCGTCGTCGAATTGCGGAGCGTGGGCCGCGAGTGCATCAGCCATGGGGGGACTCCGAGCGTGCGTAGGCATACGCTTCCTCGGACACCAGCGGCGTGGCATGAAAATTCTCCGACGGCGGCGGCGACGCCGTTTCCCACTCCAGACCCTTGGCGCCCCAGGGATTGGCCGGTGCGCGCTCGCCGTAGCGAAGCGACCACAGCAGGTAGATGAGCGGCAAGATGTAGCCGAAGACCAGCAGCGACGCTCCGGCCGACGACAAGACGTTCCACGCCTGAAATTCGGGTGGATAGACCGGGTAGCGGCGCGGCATGCCCAAGTATCCCAAGATGAACTGCGGAAAGAAGGTGAGGTTGAAGCCGGTGAACGTCAGGATCGCCGAAAAGCGCGCCCATCCTTCCGGGTACATGCGTCCCGTTACTTTCGGCCACCAAAAATGCATTCCCCCGAAAAACGCCATGACCGCGGCGCCCACCATGATGTAGTGAAAATGCGCGACCACGAAGTAGCTGTCGTGCATGTGCACGTCGAGCCCCAGCGAGGCGAGGAACAGCCCCGTCAAGCCGCCGATGGTGAACAGGCCGACGAAGCCCAGCGCGTAGAGCATGGGCGCATGAAAGGTGACGTGACCCTTGTACAGCGTTGCCGTCCAGTTGAACACCTTGATGGCCGAGGGCACCGAGACGAGGAAGGTCAGCAGCGAGAACACGGTTCCGGCAAAGGCCGACTGCCCGCTGACGAACATGTGATGACCCCACACCAGGAAGCCGAAGGCGGCGATCGCCAGCATCGCATAGGCCATGAAACGATAGCCGAAGATCGGGTTGCGGCAGAAGCAGCTGATGATTTCGCTTGCCACCCCCATCGCCGGGACGACCATGATGTAGACGGCCGGATGCGAGTAGAACCAGAACAAATGCTGGAACAACAGCGGATCGCCGCCCAACGCCGGATCGAACACGCCGATGCCGAAGATGCGCTCCATGCCCATCAGCATCAGGGTCATTGCGAGAACCGGTGTGGCCAAAACGAGTATCAGACTGGTCGCGTACATCGCCCATATGAACAGCGGCAGGCGAAACCAGGTCATCCCGGGCGCGCGCATCGAGTGGATGGTCACGACGAAATTCAAACCGGTCAGAATCGACGAAAAGCCGGCGATGAACACGCCGGTGGCGGCCGCAAAGACCTGCGAGGTGGAAAACGTCGTCGAATACGGCGCATAAAAGGTCCATCCGGTGTCCACGCCGCCGGCCAACAGCGCGTAGATGGTGAAAAGGGCGCCGCCGACGAAAAGATACCAGCTTGCCAGGTTCAGGCGCGGGAATGCCAAGTCGCGCGCCCCGACCATCATGGGGACGAGAAAGTTGCCGAGCGTCGCCGGGATCGAGGGAATCAAAAAGAACCACACCATGATCACGCCGTGCATGGTGAAGAGCTTGTTGTAGGTCTCGACGCTGACCAGCTGACTGTTCGGGGTCAGCAGGTCGAGACGGATCATGGCGGCTGCCGCACCGCCGATGCCGAAGAGCAACGTGATCGTGATCGTGTACAGAATGCCGATGCGCTTGTGGTCGAGGGTGGTCAACCACGCCCACCAGTTCCAGCCGCTGCTCAAATAGTTTTCCTCTGATGCGATCGAAGCGCTGTTCATGGCATCACCTGTTGGGTTGCATTGCCCAGGGACTTGAGGTACTCGATGATCTCGAGCAGTTCTTCTTCGCCGATTTGTCCGCGGAACGAGGGCATGCTCGCATCATAACCGGCCGGCACCTCCCGATTCGGCAGCAGCACCGCATCGCGTATGAAGCGCTCGTCGGCGAGCACGGAGCGGCCATCGCGCAGCTCGACCGACCTGCCGAACAGACCTTCGAGTTTCGGCGCGTGCACGCTGGCCTGCGCACCGTGGCAGCCGTCGCAGCCGAGCTGACGGTAGCGCTGCGCGCCGCGCGCTGCCATGGTCGGCAGGTTGGCGTGCGCGGACAACCAGCCCTCGAAGGCGGCCGCCTCCATCACCACCACCCGCCCGACCATGTGCGAGTGCGAGGCGCCGCAGAATTGCGTGCAAAACAGGTGGTACTCGCCGGCGCGATTCGCCGTGAACCACAGCGTCGTGTAGCGACCGGGCAGGACGTCCTGCTTGATGCGAAACCCCGGAATCGACAAGCTGTGAATCACGTCCTGCGAGGTCATCAGGAGCTCGACCGGGCGGCCGAGCGGGACGTGCAGCTCGTTGATTTCGCGCTCGCCGGCCGGATGCTCCGCATGCCACATCCATTGCTTGGCGACTATGTAGATCGGCAGCGCACCCCTCGGCACCGTCACGTTCACGTAGTAGACCCGGGCACTCCACACGAACATCGCGAGAAACAAGACGACCGGCACGACGGTCCAGACGATCTCGATCCGGCGCATTCTCTTTTCGGACTTGGCCGCATCGGCCACGATCCGATTGGCGGCCGAGCCCCGGCGGTAACGGACGGCAAACCAGATGAGCAGCAGCGCGACCGCCAGCGCCACGACGCCCGACAGCGCGAGCCAGGCAAAATACAGGTTGTCGACCTGGCCGGCGGTGGTCGAGGCGCTAACCGGAAAGAACGGCAGAGAATCCATGGTCAGGCTTCCGAGGTCCGCGCGCGCCGCGCGCGCCTGAGCAAGATCCAGGCGAGCGCGGCGACGCCGAGGAGCATGAGAACCGAAGCCGCGCGCAGCACCTCGATGATCAGCGCACTGTAGCGCGCATTCGCCAGGTCATAATGAAAACATACCATCAGCAGGCGCGCGATCGGCGAGGCGATCCGCTGGGCGGCGGCTTGGTCGAAGTCACGCCCCAGCTCCTCGGCGGTAAAGTCAAAACCGAAGACGTAGCGCGCGGTTCTTCCCGCCGGGCTGATCAGCACGAAACCCGCCGGGTGGGCGTACTGGTGCGTCTTCTCGTCGTAACCATAGCTGAACCCGACCGACTCCGTTAGGCGGGCGATGTCGGCCGGGGCCCCGCTCAGAAAATGCCAGCGTTCGGACCGGACGGTCGGCGCCAAATTGTCGAGGAACTTGTGCTTGGCCCGATCCGCCGTCACCGGCGTATCGAGCGGATCGATGCTGACGACAAGCATCTGGGCCTCGGCCGCGGCGCCGCCCGACGTTTGGGCCAGCCGTTGGGCCAGGTTTCGAATCTGCATTGGACATAGATTCGAGCAGCCATAGTAGGAAAACACCAAGGCCGAGGGAACCTTGCCGAAGTAATCCCCCAGGCGTACCGGGCTGCCGTGCTCGTCGCGAAATCGCAGATCGGCGGGCAGAATCCGGTCCAGGTGCTGCACAAAATCCGCGCTCGCGGTGATTGCGCGGCCGGGGTCGGCGTCCGCTGCCGACTGTACGGCCGGCTGTGCGGCCGCCGGCGGCGCGGCCAGCAGCAGAGCGAGGATGGTCATCATCGCAGCGGTGAGAGCGTTCATCGCCTCTGCGCCCCGCCGGGTTCGGGCGCGGCGGGAGCCCGCTGCCCGCTCCCCTCCGCGGCCACCAATTCCATCGCCCGCTCGACGGGAATCTGCACCACTCCGCCGGCGCGGTCGATCCAGCGGTAGCTCTCGAGGGCGGTCGCCTTGTCGCGCCGGTAGCTGCGCAGGTCGTCTTGCGGGGCGCTTTGCAAGGTCGCGAAGGGTTGAGTGGCCGACCCTGGCGTGTCCGGGGCGGCGGCGGACGCCGCGCGCGGAAGCGGAATGCGAAAACCGCCGAGCATGGCAAAGGCCGCCGCCGCAGTGATGATTATCAACACCAGGATGCCGAGCGAGAACCAGCGCATGAAGCTCACATTCAGATCGAAGCTCTGCTCTCCGCGTTGCACCGGCGGCGTGCTCCCCTCAGACCCGTGTGCCATGCTCAAGTTCCCTGACCAAGGGCGCCGCGCAGCGGGTCGGCCGCCGGACGTCCGATGACGAAGATCAAACAACCCAGCCAGAGCCCGCCGACGGCGAGCAGCGCTCCCAAGTCGCTCCACTGCAGCTCGAATCCGCGCGGGCGAAAGTTCGGCACGACCAGCCAGAAGCTGTCGGCCAAGCAGGCAAGCAGCACCAGGGCGGCCACCGTCGCGAGCAGCGCCGGCGCGCGCTTGGCGCCACGCGAGAGTAAAAACACGAATGGCAGCGCAAAGTGCGCGACCACCACGAAGGAAGTGAGGGCACTCCAGCTGGTTCGGGTGCGCAGCAGGAACCAGGCAATCTCGTCGGGCAGGTCTTCGATCCAGATGATCAGGAACTGCATCAGCGCCAGATACGCCCACACCATGACCAGCGCAAGGGTCAGGTTGCCTAGATCGTGAAAGCGCCGGCGCAGCGGCACATCAACCTTATGCGCCAGCGCAGCAGCGCCGATGATGCCGCCCGCCAGCGCTGAGAGCGCCTGGCCGGTGCCGATCAGCAGGCCAAATACCGTCGAGTGCCACGGCGGCGTGAGCGACATGGTCCAGTCGACCGCGGCAAAGGTCATGGTGAGGGCATACAGAACGAAGCCGACGGCGGCAATGGCCTGCGCGGAGGGGCCGCGCCGCGCGCCGGCGCGCGGCGGCGCGCGCTCGCTGAGCAGCCGGGCAAGCCCCAGCCAGACGGCAAAATAGATGATTGCGCGAACGTAAAAGAAGGTCGAGTTCAGGTACCAGTGCTGAGCGGCCAGGACCCCGTCATCCGGGTCGCCGTTGCGCATCCACGGCAGCAATGCGGCGGGTGCAAAAAGCAGCGGCAACGCGAGCAGCGCGTTCAAGGGAAAGAGCCGCAGCGCCGCCTGAAAGAAGGGACCCGCAGCTCGACCCCAGCCGCCGCCCGTCAGATTGTGCACGGCCACCCAGGCGAGGCTCCCGAGCGATAAGCCGAGCACGAACAGCCAGACGAACAAATACGAGGGCAGCCATGGCTGGCCGCCTCGGCCGACCACGACCAGCATGAGCAGGCCGGCGCCTGCCGCCACCAGGCAGGACGCAGCCAGACGCCGCGCGGCGGGAGTCGCCGCGGCCATCAAGGCGCCTCCTCGAGCAGCACCTGCTGTTCCGCCGGAGGGACATCGTGAATGCTGGCGTGCCGGCTGCGCTGCAAGGCGCGTACATAGGCAACGATGGCCCAGCGATCCGGCGGCCCGATCCGGTCGGCAAACGGATACATCACGCCCGAGCCGCTCGTGATGACATCGAAGAGGTGAGTGTCCGAAGCCGCGCGCATGAGCGGGGCATGGAGGCTCGCCGGCGCAGGAAAGCCGCGGCGCACGACCATGCCATCCCCGTCGCCGCTCACGCTGTGGCATGGCGCGCAATAAATGTCATAGCGCTCGCGCCCGCGCCGCAGGGTTTCGATCGTCACCGGCGCCGCGGCAGGCGCCGGCTGCGCGAGATCGCCCCGGCGGCCGCTCGACGACGC
>Ga0209890_10001595_pt1 | contig 10251 bp, 8 predicted proteins | sample OrgsoiDNA2013049_FD_185799 | JGI IMG/M metagenome (GOLD analysis project Ga0209890, IMG submission 185799) | Permafrost soil microbial communities from the Arctic, to analyse light accelerated degradation of dissolved organic matter (DOM) -... | ecosystem: Environmental > Terrestrial > Soil >... | reverse complement strand
AGCGCACGCTGAGTTCGGGATCGTTGAACAGTTTCACCAGCGCCAGGCGGATTTCCTCCTGCGAATGTCCGGGCATGATGCGGCAATTGACGTTGGCCTCGGCGTGCTGCGGCAACGCGTTCGGCGCGTGGCCGCCGGCGAGCATGGTGGCGACGCAGGTGGTGCGCATGGCCGCGTTATAGTGTTCGTCCTTGGACAAGCGCTCGATGGCCGCCGGGTCGGGCGGCGTCGCCAATAGGGCGCGCAGGTCCGCGGCCCGCTCGCCGGTTTCGAGCAGCGCTTTTTGTTTGAAATATTCGCGGGTGACGCTGTTCAACTCCAACGGGAACGGCGCTTTCTCGAGCGCCTCGAGCGCATGCGCGACCTGGTATATGGGATTGTCCGGTCTTGGCCGCGAGCTGTGTCCGCCGCGATTGGTGGCAAGCACCTGATAGTCGGCATAGAGTTTTTCGGTCGCCTCGAAGTCCACGGTCAACGGCCTGCCTTGCTCCGGGAACAATCCGCCGCCGTCCGGATTCAGCACGTACTCGGCATCGACGAGTTCGCGTCGGTTCTTCAGCAGCCAATCCACGCCGTTCGATTTTCCGCCCTCCTCGTCGGCGGTGAGCGCGAGGATGATGTCGCGGTCCGGCACATAACCTTCCTTTTTCAAACGGATGAAATCCGTGACCAGGATGGCGTCGCTGTCCTTCATGTCCTGGGTGCCGCGCCCATAGTAATAGCCGTCTTTCTCGACGAACTGGAACGGATCCGTGGTCCAATCCTCGCGCCGCGCTTCCACCACATCGAGATGGCCGATGAGCAGAACGGGCCGCCGTTTCGACCCCGCGTTGCCCCGATAGCGCGCGATCATGTTGCCCTTGCGGTCGTTGGGGCCCACCACAATCACGTCTGCAGCCGGAAATCCGGCATCGAGCAATCGCCGGGCCATTGCCTGCGCCGCGACAGTGGTGCTGCCGATGGAATCCGTGGTGTTGATCTCGATCAACTGCTTGAAGATGTCGTGTGCTGTGGCGCGTACCGCGGCATCGCTCATGGGAGAGGCGCCCCAGGCGGATTGCACGCAGAGCGCGAAAAGGATCGTTCCGGCATACTTGAGGACGGTGCGGTGATTCACGGATGATCCTTCCGGACAGAAAAAGGAGAATGAGGATGTCGCTTATGTTCGCCCGAGTCAATCAATCGCGGCATTCGCTGCGGGCGCTCGTACCGCTCGCCTATCTGCTCACATGGAGCGGCGCGGCGGCGGCGCAAAGCGCCACGCCGGTTCCGGCGCCTGCCCAGCTGGTGCTGTTTAACGGCCGGATACTTACCGTCGATGCCGCCGACTCGATCGCGCAAGCGATCGCGATCCGCGACGGAAAGATCGTCGCGATCGGCACCGACCGGGACATCCTGCGCCTGGTCGGCGCCGGCACGCGGCGTATCGATTTGAACGGCCGTGCGGCCACGCCCGGACTCATCGACAGCCATGCCCACGTTGCCGACGGCGGCGTCGAGGAGCTTTATCACGTGCATCTCAGCGACGCCAAGTCGGTGGCAGAAGTGGTGCGCCGGGTGCGCGCCGGAGTTGCGCACTTGAAGCCTGGCGAATGGCTGCAGGGTGACGGCTGGGACGAGGGCAAGCTCGCCGAGCACCGCTATCCGTTGGCGGCCGATCTCGATCCGGTGTCGCCCGATAATCCGGTCTGGCTGATGCAGACCACCGGCCATTATGGGGTGGCGAACTCCGCTGCATTGCGCATGGCGAAGATCTCGGCGCAGACCCCGGATCCGCCGGCCGGCACCATCGACCGCAACGCGCGCGGAGAGCCGACCGGCGTTCTCAAGGAAGCGGCGAAGGATACCGCGCTCGATCTCATACCGGCGCCGACTCCGGAACAGCGGCGCGCCGGCATCGTACACAGCATCGACCTGCTGCATCGTGAAGGCATGACCGCCGTCAAGGACCCCTCCATCGACCGGCCGGTCTGGGACGCCTACGTCGAGCTGCTGCGCGAAGGCAAACTATCCGAGCATGTGTGCGTGTTGTGGTATGCGGGCAGCACGCTCGCCTCAGCTCGCGCCGCGCTCAAGGAAATCATGGCGCAGCCGCGGCCGCCCCAATCCCTCGGAGACGGCCGTCTGCTCTCCTGCGGCGCCAAGATATTCATGGACGGCAGCGGCGGCGCACGCACGGCATGGCTCTACAAGGACTGGAATAAGCATTTCAACGGCGTCGATGCCGGCAATACCGGTTATCCGTCGACCGATCCTGAAGTCTACCGGCAGCAGGTGCGCCTCTTCCACCAGGCCGGCGTGCACATCGGTACTCACGCGATCGGCGATCGGGCCATCGATTGGGTGGTGGACACTTACTCGCAGGTGCTCGCGGAAGTGCCGACCATGGGCTTAAGGCACAGCATTATTCACGCCAACATACCCACAGACCATGCGATCGCGATCATGGCGTCGCTGCAAAAAAAATACGAGGCCGGCTACCCGGAGGCGCAGGCGCCCTTCATGTGGTGGATCGGAGATACCTACGCCGGCAACTTCGGCCCGCAGCGCTCGCTGCGGTTGGTGCCGCTCAAGACCTTCCTGAACAAGGGGATCCTCTGGGGAGGCGGTTCGGACTATTCGGTCACGCCGCTTGCGGCGCGCTTTGGTTTGTGGGCATCGGTCGAACGTGAAACTCTGCAAGGAACGTATGGTGCGCATCCTTTCGGCACGGCCGAGTCGATCGACATTCACGCGGCACTGCGCTCGTACACGTCGTGGGCCGCGCGGCAATTGTTCCTGGATGAGCGAATAGGCTCTCTCGAGGTGGGCAAGGATGCGGATATCGCGGTCTGGGATCGCAACATGTACGAGGTGCCCGCGGCGCAGCTGCGTGATCTGCACTGCGACCTCACGATCCTGCATGGCGAGGTGGTCTACGATTCGAAACATCCATAGTGCGGGATCACCGCAGCCGCGCGTGTGCCGGGATGTTATCCTTCACCGCGGCGGGATTCGGTCCTTAGTATGCAAACGGTTCTGTAGGGAAGCGGGAAAGCAATGGCCAAAAAGAACAACCGGGCGGTGACTCGCGGCGCGGCCGAAGCCGCCGTGCAAACGCTGCTGCGCTGGGCGGGCGAGGATCCCCATCGGGAAGGGCTGCGCGACACCCCGAAGCGCGTGGTCGACGCCTATCGCGACTGGTTCTCCGGCTACGCCGGCGATCCGAGCGCCTATCTGCGGCGCACATTCGAGGAAGTCGAGGGCTACGACGAAATGGTGGTGTTGCGCGATATCGCGTTCGAATCGTTTTGCGAACATCACATGGCGCCCATCATCGGCCGGGCGCACGTCGGCTACCTGCCCACCGATCGAGTGGTCGGCATCAGCAAGCTCGCACGGGTCGTCGACGGATTCTCGCGCCGTTTCCAAGTTCAGGAAAAACTCACGGCGCAAATCGCGGCATGCATCAACGAGGTGCTCAAGCCGCGCGGCGTCGGCGTCGTCATCGACGCCGTGCATCAATGCATGACCACGCGCGGGGTGCACAAGCGCGGCGTGTCGATGATCACCAGCAAAATGCTCGGCACGTTCCGCGCGGATGCCAGCACCCGCGCAGAATTTCTGCGCTTCATCGACATCGAGGGTAGCGGGCTGCGCTAGCTGCCGGTCAGCTGCGCTTGCGCTCGGCGGCGGCGCCGACCGGACCGGGGCGCGCCGGAGCGCCGGAGCGCGCCGGAATGAGATCCACCGAAAAGCTGTATTTGTGACGTTCGCCCGGCTGCAGCGCGCCCACGCCGACCACCTGCCGGGCGATCTTCTCGCCCTGTTCATTGGTGATCGATACGACCACACAATATTCGCAAGCCTCGCCGCGGCCCGGGTGATGAATCGAACCTTCGATTCGCATGGCCGGCACCCCTTCGGACTGGGGCTCGGAATTTGCGGCACTGAATCTCAGGTGATGCTGGCAGCCGGGGCAGATGTTGGCGCTTTGCAGAACAGTCGCCTTGCAGTGCGGGCATGTTCGCGTAGCGCCAAGAGTGCCCTGACGAACGACACTCATGACGAGGCTCCTAGCTGCCGCCGGTCGCGGAACCCGCGAGCTTCACCGTCTTCTCATCTCCCCAACCGAATTCGACGTGGCCGCGCATGCGCGAGCCCGCCGCAACCGTGATCGATCCGGCCTTGACGTCGCCGACGATGACTCCGCCTTCCAACACGTCCACGCGCTTGGCCGACTCGATATTGCCCTGCAGCTCGCCGCCGACCACGACGATCCCGGCCAATACCTGGCCCGTCAAATGGGCGCCGGCATCGATGCTGAAATTGCCGTCGATACGTACGTCGCCCTTGAAGCGGCCGGCCATGCGCACGTTGCCGGATCCCTCGATCTTGCCCTCGATCGACAGGTTGGCGGCAATCACGGACTCGCCGCCCTCGCCGCGTTCCCGGGGCACGGGCCGGTGCGATGCCGAACCCACCACCGCTTCGTTCGCGCTGCGCTCCGGCGCCGGCGTCACCGCGGGCTGGCCGCCGCCCACCGGCGCGGGTGTCATCGGATCCTTGCGACCCGCCGGCGCAGGGGTCGGTTTCTCATTCCAAAGTGCCATAGCTCAATATCTCCTGCGTTTGAGGTGGGTAAAGCGTACACGCTAATGCCGCAAAATGGCATCGGGCCAATGTCTTTGATTGGAGACGGTCGGCCCCCGTCAAATACCCCTACCGGCCTCCCGTACCGGGACCTTGCGAGTATCCCGGATACCAATTCCAGCGGCCGGCAACGCTCATGAAGGCGGGAACGACGAATGCCCGGATCACGCTGGCATCGACCAAGACCGCAACGCACAGGCCGACCCCGATCATTTTCAACGCCGGCAGGCTCGCGCTGACGAACGCGCCGAATACCGCGGTCATGATCAGCCCGGCGCCCGTGATGACCGGACCGACGGCCGCCAAGCCTTCGGCCGTCGCGCGATCGTTATCGCCGTGCAGCGCGAACTGGCGCTGGATGCGGAACAGCAGGAACAGCTCGTAGTCCATGGACAGTCCGAAGCTCAAGCAAAAAATCATCAGCGGCACTTCGGGCGGTATCGAGGAAAAAGGCCGTTCCAGGCCGACCAGTCCGTGCAGCCAGCCGAATTGGAATATGGCGACCACCACGCCGTAGCCGGCGGCCACGGCGAGCAGATTCGCCATCACCGCCTTGAGCGGCAAAAGGTACGAGCGGAAAGCGGCGAACAGCAGGAGCAGAGTCGTGACGATGACGAAGCCGAACACCTTGGGGAAGCTCTTCCACATGGTGTCGCCAAAATCGTTGTAGAAGGCCGGCGTACCGCCGATCGCGACCTTAAACGGCCCGTTGGGCGCGAGGTGCTGAAGGTCCCGCGCCAGCTGTTGAACCTGCCGCATCGACGAGCCGTTCACCGGCGTAATCTCGATCAATGCGCAATGTCCGTCGCGGCTCAAGTAAAGGTGCGCCGCATCGCCGCGCGCGGCGAGCGGCGATGCCAGTTCCGCCACACGCGGGTCGCGCTGCAGCCGCGCGAGATAGTCGTTCAGGGCGGCGTCGTGGTCGGCCGCGAGCACCGGTTGTCCATCGGTCGTGCGCAGCAATGCCCGCACGGTCAGCGCCGCATCGGCCGAGCCCTGATGGGCCAATAGATCGGCCCCGATGCGCGATTCCAACTCCCTCGGCATGAACCACGCTTCGTTGCCGAAACCGCTGTGCGCGCCCAATACCGGCAACGCGAGCAGCATCACCGTTCCGGTGGCGGCCGCCAGCGTGCGCAGCGGGCGCCGCACGATCCATTCGGCGAGCCGTTCCCATCGGTTCTTACCGCCCGGCGGCGCCGCGGAACGCCGTCGCCAGGGCCAAAGTTCGATCCGGTTGCCGAGCAGCGCGAGGCAGGCGGGCAACAGCGTCACGGCGGCGAGCACGGATACCAGCACCACCAGGGCCCCGCCGATGCCGACGCTGCGGGTCTCCAGGATGGGACTGAATAGCAGGCCCAACAGCCCGATGGCGACGGTCGAACCCGACCAAAGAATGATGGTGCCCGCCTCCGCCACGGTCTGCGCCACCGCCTCGAGGGTCGGGGAATGCCGCAATCGCTCGCGATAATCCTTGACCATCAGCAGCGAGTAGTCGATGCCGATTGCGAGTCCGATCATGGTCACCACATTGCCGAGGAGATTCGATACCGGCATCAACCGCGCCAGCAAAAACGCGAATCCCAGCGACACCATCGTCGTGGCGAGACCCATCAGAAACGGCAAGGCGGCCGCGATCAGGGTGCCGAAAGCGACTATCAATATGGCGAGCGTGAGCGGCAAGGCCCGCTTCTCGGCACGATCCCCTCCTTGCGCACTCGAGGTATTGATGTCGTAGTCGGCTGCCGGGCCTCCGGTCACCGCGACTCGCGCGCGGCGGTCGAGCGCCGTCAACCGCGCTCGCAGCGGGGCCAGCGCCGCGCGCACGATGGGAACGGCGCGCTGTTGCCCCGGCACGTCGGTGGCGGCGAGTTCGACCAGAATGAGCCCCTGGCGGCTGTTCGGCGCGCGCAAATGCATATCGCCGGAGTCCGAGTACGCGGCAACGCGCTTGACGGAAGGCAGGGCGCGCAACGCCCGCGCCGCATCGCGGTCCCACGCCAACAGCGCGGGGTCATCGCCCGAAAGCATCGGGCTCGAAACCGCGACAATGAGCGGCTCGAGGAACGGAACGCTGAAATCGGAGCGCAATGCCTCGGCGACCTCGTGCGAGGGGCTGCCGTACAGGTCCGATGTGCCGCTTTGCGCGGCAAGCTCGAATTCGCCCGACCCCCAGACGCCGAGCGCAATGGCGATGGCCCAGGCGGCAAGCACGCTTCGCGGGTGCCTGCAGACGCAAGCGCCGAATCGGTGGAAAACAGGGCTCATCGGTTGTGGATTGGGTTTAAGTTGACGCTCAGGCTGAGCCGGCGCTCAAAAGGGGTAGTTGATTCCGGTGAACACGGCGCCCCCCTCGGAGCCGTAGCCGACGTCCACATAGCCAACGACGAAGGGGCTCGCGATCCCGCGAAAACCCAGTCCGCCGACATGGTGCAGGTGCGCCACCGGGGAATCCCTCGAATGAGCGAAGACCTCGCCGAAATCCATGAAGGGCGTCACTTCGATGTCGATGCGCGTAGACACCGCATCCACGGTGAGCACCCTTTTACGGAACTCGATGCTGCTGGAAAAGGAATTTCGGTCGCAAAAACGGCCCTGGCCATAGCCGCGCAACGGCTGGCTGCCGTCCATGGTGCTGCGGTCGCCGCCGACGTTCGACAGACTCCAGAACGGCACATTGGTCGTGCCCGGCATGTAGCGCAATGCCGCATGCGCGGCGATGGTATTTCCGGAGGCGAGCGTCCACAGCTGCCGCGCGTCCAGTCCGGCCTCGCTGTACAGCGTCGCGTCGAACACCCCGTCGCGCGCCGCCGCCCCGCCGTAAAGGACGTAGGCGCCGCCGCGCGTCGGGACCGTGGGATCGTCGCGCGTGTCGTAGACGACCTCGACCCGACTCAGCGTTTCGTGGGTGGTGCCGACCCCCGGGATCGGCCCGAAATAATCATCGAGCGATGGGATGCCGTCGAGCGTCCCCTCTTGGATCTTGACCTCGCGCGCGCGCATCGTATAGGCGAGCTGCCAACGATGGCTCAAATTCCAGCCGACCCTGACCCGCGCAAACATCTGCTGCAGCGTGTAGTTGGTCTGATCGCTCTCGGGCGTGCTGTTGCCGATGCCGTAAAATCGCGGGGTGCCGCTGCGGTCATACACCACGCTGGTGTTGATCGACAGCGCGGTGTTGCGCGAACGCCCCGTCTGGTATTCGGAATCGAATTCGCTCTCCACGCGCTCCTTCGCCCCGGCCACGGTGGACCACTGCGCGTCATCCGAGGGGAAGGCATAGATGCGGCCGCGGATGCCGTAGCCAAAATACGGGTTGTAGAGCACATCGGGTGCGATGATCTTGGTGATCTGCTGCTTGTCGTCCGTTATCAGCCATGTCGGGATCAGGCCCAGGGTCAGGCCGCTGTTCGGATCGTGGTCGATCTCCGGCACCGGGATGAACGGCGCGGTGCTCGGATTGAACCAGCTCGCGATCCCTGTCGGCGGTGTCTGTTCCTCGGCTCGCGCGTACCCTCCGCCCGCGGCCGCGAGCGCCACGGCGAGCGCCGCGCCGGCACACAGCGGGATCTTGCTCAACGCTCTGGCCCGCACGGTCTAACTCGGTCCCGCCGGATACGCGCACAAAGGGCATGCCCAATCGCGACGGATGTCCGCGATGCCATGGCCTATAATGTGCTCTGCAAAAATAGGGGCATACACACTTGTTTCAACATATCGACCGCTTGAACCCCGACGCCATCCTCGGATTGATGGCGAAATTTCGTGCCGACACATTCTCTCAAAAAGTCGATCTCGGTGTCGGGGTCTATCGCGACCTGAGCGGCAACACCCCGATACTCGAGTGCGTGCGCCTCGCGGAACAAATCGTATTCGCGTCCCAGACCACGAAATCCTACGTGGCCGCCGCCGGCCGTGAGGAATTCAACAGCGCCGTCGAGGCGATGGTTCTCGGCGCCTCGCATGCCGCGCGCCGCGAACGGCGCGCGCGCACCGTCCAGGCGCCCGGCGGCTGCGGCGCCCTGCGCGTCGGCGCCGAACTCATCCGCGCGGCCGCCCCGTCGGCCACGGTGCATGTCAGCGATCCGACCTGGGGCAATCACACGCCCCTGCTCGGCAGCTCGGGGCTCAAGCTTGCGCGTTACCCTTACTACGATGCCAAGGCGCATCGGCTGCGCTTCGACGCGATGCTGGAGAGCCTGGAGCTGGCGCACGAGGGCGATGTGGTCCTGGTGCACGCCTGCTGTCACAACCCCTCGGGCGCCGATCTTGAGTCGGCTCAATGGCGGATCCTGGGGGATTTGCTGCAGCGGCGCCGGCTGACGCCGTTCCTCGATCTGGCCTATCAGGGGTTCGGGACGGACCTCGATGCCGATGCCGCCGGAATTCGCCTGCTCGCAGAGATGCTTCCCGAGGCGCTCATCGCCGTATCGCACTCCAAGAATTTGGGACTGTACCGCGAACGCGTCGGCGCGCTGATCGTGATCGGCGAGAGCGAGTCCCGCGCGGACGCCGTGCTGAGCCATGTGCTGCAAATCGCTCGCGGCATCTATTCGATGCCCCCCGACCATGGCGCGGCGATCGCCGCATGCATCTTCGCCGATCCGCAGCTGCGCCAGTCCTGGGTGGCCGAATTGGCGAGCATGCGCAGCCGGATCCAGGACATGCGCAAGTTGTTGGCGACTCACCTACGGGGGGTCACCCACGATGACTCCTTCGATTTCATCGAGACGCAGCATGGCATGTTCTCGCTGCTTGGCGTGTCCGGCGAGGCGGTCGAGGCGCTGCGCGACAAGCACCACATTTATATGACCGTCGACAGCCGCATGAATCTTGCCGGGCTCATGCCGCACAACGTGGCCTACGTGGCCGAGTCGATCGGGGCGGTGCTCTGAACGCCCCTCAGCGCTTGACCGAAGGCCTGCTGCTGAAACGGTGCCGCACTTCGCCGTCCTGCGCGCGTTCGGTAAATCGGCCGACGCAATAATCCGAAACCACCCGCCGCCAAAACGCCACGGCGCCCGGATTTCTCTGATATTCGACGATGTCCCAATCGCCGGCGAAACGATCGAAGATCAAAGTCGCGGCATCGCGGCCGATGCCGTGCCGGCGGTATTGCTTGCGCACGAAGAACTCGGACATATGGTAATTAACGGCTCCCTCGCCGACGGTCGCGATGCGCGGACGCGTGACCAGGGCGAAACCCACAGGCTCGGGTCCCTTGAGAATCACCAGGGGATGTGAATGATCGTTCGCGAACCAGTTGGCGAAGATCTCGTCTTCGTGCGGGTTGCCCGAGCCAATTACCGGAAACAGCCCGGTATTCAGATCGGCCAAGGCATCGATGTATTCAGCGTAGACGTTCTGGATCCACTGGCGATCCTTCTTCGAATGTCTACAGTCGCGAATGCTGACGAGCAACTACGCTGTTTCCTCGAAGCCACAAAACACAGCCCGGACGAGCGCCAATGGCCACCCGCCCGGGCATGTGATCAGCTATCGAATCGATTACGGCTTGGAAGCCGGCGCAGCAGGTGCTGCGGGTTCTGCCGGAGAAGCTGCACCAGCGGCGGCGCCAGCACCGGCATCAGCGGCCGGGGCAGCAGGAGCAGCGGCCGG
>Ga0209890_10001594_pt1 | contig 10255 bp, 6 predicted proteins | sample OrgsoiDNA2013049_FD_185799 | JGI IMG/M metagenome (GOLD analysis project Ga0209890, IMG submission 185799) | Permafrost soil microbial communities from the Arctic, to analyse light accelerated degradation of dissolved organic matter (DOM) -... | ecosystem: Environmental > Terrestrial > Soil >... | reverse complement strand
CCGCGGCCGGCGCGCCCTTGGCCGCCGCGTCGATGTCTTCTTTCTGGATGCGACCTTTGTTGCCGGTGCCCTTCACCCGACCGAGATCCACACCCGATTCGCGCGCGAACTTGCGCACGCCGGGACCCGCATAAGCGAGCCCGAACGCGACCTCGTCAACGGCGCCGGCCGGCGCCGCGGATATTGCGGCCTTCGCGGCGGGCGCAGGGGCCGCCGTCGCAGCTGCGGTCGTCGCCGGCGCACTGGGTGCAGCGACCGTGCCGCTCCCGGTCGACAGCGTCAGCACTACCGCGCCTTCCGACACCTTGTCGCCGAGCTTGACGTTGATGGACTGCACCGTGCCACCAAGCGGTGCCGGCACTTCCATCGTCGCCTTCTCCGACTCCAGCGCGATCAGCGGATCTTCCGCCTTCACCGTGTCGCCTGGCTTGACGAAGATTTCAATCACCGGCACGTCCTTGAAATCGCCGATATCCGGTATGCGTACCTCGGCGATGCCGCCGGGTGCGCTGGTCGGCGACGGTGGCGCTGACACCGCTGTTTTCGGCGCAGCCGCAGGCGCCGTCGCCGGCGCACTCGCTCCCCCGTCGAGCAGCAGAATCACGCTGCCTTCGCTCACCTTGTCGCCGAGTTTGACCTTGAGTTCCTTCACCGTGCCGGCGGACGGTGCCGGCACTTCCATCGTCGCCTTGTCCGATTCGAGCGACACAAGCGGGTCCTCCGGCTTTACGGAATCGCCCACCTTCACCATGATTTCGATGATCGGAATATCCTTGAAGTCGCCGATGTCCGGCACTTTTACTTCGGCTACTGCGCCCATGTCGCCCCCATTCAAAATGCCCTGCGTAGTCCTTGCGTGGCCGTTCACACGGTCCAGGGATCGGGCCGCTCGGTATCGAGTCCGTACTTCTTGATCGCCTGATCGACGATCTCCGGCTTGATTTCGCCGTCGTCCGCCAGCGCCTTGAGTGCTGCGACCGCCACGTAGTACCGGTTCACTTCGAAGAACTTGCGCAGCTTCACCCGATAGTCACTGCGACCAAAGCCATCCGTGCCCAGGACGACATAGCGCCGCGGAATCTGGCTGCGCACCTGATCGGCGAAGCTGCGCATGTAGTCGGTCGCGGCCACGACGGGCCCCGCGTGGCCTTCGAGCGCGGTTTCGAGATAGCTCTTGCGCCGCGGCTTGGACGGATGCAGCAGGCTCCAGCGCTCGGCGCTCATACCATCGCGACGCAGTTCGTTGAAGCTCGTCGCACTCCAGATATCGGCGTTGACCTTGAAATCGTCACGCAGCAGATCGGCGGCCGCCATCACCTCGCGCAGGATCGTACCCGAGCCCATCAACTGCACGCGCGGCCCCTTGCCCTTTGCGCCTTCCTGCAGCAGGTAGACGCCCTTGACGATGCCCTCCTCCGCGCCCGCCGGCATGCCGGGGTGCGGGTAGTTCTCGTTCATCAACGTGACGTAGTAGTAGACGTCCTCCTGTTCCTGGTACATCCGTCGGATGCCGTCGCGAATGATCACCACGACCTCGTAGGCGAACGTCGGGTCGTACGCCACGCAATTGGGAATCGTCGAGGCGAGGATGTGGCTGTGGCCGTCCTCGTGCTGCAGACCTTCGCCGTTCAGTGTCGTGCGTCCGGCGGTGCCGCCGAGCAGGAAACCGCGCGCTCGCATGTCGCCCGCCAGCCACGCGAGATCGCCGACGCGTTGCAGGCCGAACATCGAGTAGTAGATGTAGAACGGGATCATCGGCAGGTTGTTCGTGCTGTAGGACGTCGCCGCCGAAATCCACGAGCTCATCGCGCCTGCCTCGTTGATGCCTTCCTGCAGCACCTGGCCCGCCTTGTCTTCGCGGTAGTACATCAACTGATCCGCGTCCTGCGGCTTGTACAGCTGGCCGACGGACGAATAGATGCCGAGCTGGCGGAACATGCCCTCCATCCCGAACGTGCGCGATTCGTCGGGGACGATCGGGACGATGTGCTTGCCGATCGCCTTGTCGCGGACGAGGGTTCCCAGCATCTGCACGAAAGCCATCGTCGTCGAGATCTGGCGGTCGCCCGAGCTTTGCAGCAGGCGATCAAAATTCGACAATGGCGGCGCGGGCAATGAGGTGGTCTTCCGGCGCCGCTGCGGCAGGTAGCCCCCGAGCGCGGCGCGCCGCTCGTGCAGGTATTTCTTCTCCGGACTGCCATCGGGAAGTGTGATGAACGGCATCTGGGCGATCTTGTCGTCGGGCATCGGAATGTCGAAGCGGTCGCGGAACTGCTTGAGCGCCTCTTGCGTCATTTTCTTCGCCTGATGGCTGATCATCTGGCCTTCGCCCGATTCGCCCATGCCATAGCCCTTCACGGTCTTGGCGAGAATGACGGTCGGCTGGCCCTGGTGCTTCACCGCCGCGGCATAGGCAGCGTAAACCTTGAACGGATCATGGCCTCCGCGACTGAGCTTCCACACCTGGTCGTCGTTCAAATCGGCGACCAGCGCCTTCAGTTCCGGGGTGTTGAAGAAGTGCTCGCGCACGTAGGCGCCGTTCTTGCTCTTGAAGTCCTGGTATTGGCCGTCGACGCACTCTTCCATGCGCTTCAGCAGGATTCCTGCCTTGTCCTTGGCAAACAGCTTGTCCCAGCCGGAGCCCCATACCACCTTGATCACATTCCAGCCAGCGCCGCGGAATATACCTTCAAGCTCCTGGATGATCTTCCCGTTGCCGCGCACCGGTCCGTCGAGCCGTTGCAGATTGCAGTTGATGACGAAGACGAGGTTGTCGAGTTTCTCGCGCCCGCCGAGCGAGATCGCGCCGAGCGATTCCGGTTCGTCGCATTCGCCGTCGCCAAGGAACGCCCACACCTTGCGGTTGTCGGTCTTGGCCAGACCGCGGCCCTCGAGGTATTTGAGGAAGCGGGCCTGATAGATCGCCATCAACGGACCGAGGCCCATCGACACCGTGGGGAACTGCCAGAAGTCGGGCATCAGCCATGGGTGGGGGTACGAAGGGATGCCCTTGCCCTCGCTTTCCTGGCGATAGCCGAGGAGTTGCTGCTCGGTCAGACGGCCTTCGACAAATGCGCGCGCATAGATGCCGGGCGATACATGACCCTGCACGTAGATCAGGTCACCACCATGGTCCGCAGTCGGCGCATGCCAGAAGTGACCGAAGCCGATGTCGTAGAGCAGTGCCGAGGACTGGAAGCTCGCGATGTGGCCACCCAACTCCGACGACTCCTTGTTCGCCCGCAGGATGATCGCCACCGCATTCCAGCGGATCGCCGCGCGGATCTTGTGCTCGAGATCGCGGTTGCCGGGAGACTTTGCCTCCTGCTCCGGGGAAATCGTGTTGCGGTAAGGCGTGGTCGCCAGGAATGGCGGCATCGTGCCGGTGCGCAGTGCTTCGTCGCGAAGCATGCCGAGTAGATACTTGGCCCGCTCGGGGCCTGCATATTGCAGAACCGCGCGCAGCGAATCGACCCATTCCTGGGTTTCCACCGGATCGTGATCGTTAAGGATGCCCATGGATTTCCTCCTTCGTCGGTACCGTACGTTGAATCTATGCAGTGATTGCGGGACACACCCGCGCTAGCGTTCAGTCAGTCCGATGGCAGACCCTGAACGTGAAACAGCTCCTCCAGGTGTGGGCTCATAGGCAGGTTGAGGCGCACACCGGACGGCAGCGGCTTCTGGAACCAGCGTTCGTAGATCGCCACGATTTCGCGGCTGCCCGCGAGCTTTTGGAACGCGCGCTCCACGACCTCGGCGAAGTCGGGGTCGTCTTTGCGAAACATCAGCGCATAGTCGGCGTACGTTAGAAAGTCGCCGACGACACGGAAATCCGCGGCCGCCTTCTTTTCCGCGACCATCCCGTATAGCTGCACGTCGTCATTGGCGAACGCATCGGCCTTCCCCGCGGAAAGCATCTGGAACGACTCGCCGTGGTCGCTCCCGAACACGAACTTGATCGGAATGCCCTGCCGCTGGGCAAGCTTCGGTATCGCGGTCTCGTGCACGGTGCCGCGCGTCAGGGCGACCGTCTTGCCGGCCAAATCGCGAAAATTGAGGATGCCGCTGCCGCGGCGCACGAGCAGTTTGGTGCCGGTCACGAACATGGTCGGCGAAAAGCCCATGGTCTTGCGCCGCTCGAGATTGTTCGTGGTCGAACCGCATTCGAGGTCGACTTCGCCGGAAGTCACAAGCTCAAAACGGTTCTCCGGCGTCACCGGCCGCCGAATGACCCGGACGTCTTTTCCGAGTTCTGCCGAAACTTCCTCGACGACGATTTCGCAGAGATCGAGCGAGTAACCTAGCGGCCTTCGCTGCGCATCGAGAAACGCGAAAGGGGGGGAATTTTCGCGATAGCCGATGCGAAGTTCACCGCTGTCGTTTATCTTCTTGAGCGTTCCCGCGTAAGGCACCACGAAGGACGCGTCGCGCTGCTGCGCGTTGGCCGGTTGAACCAAGCACAATGCCAGGGCTGTCACCATCATCGCCGTGACAAATTGCGAAGGCACCGCTAACAGGAACGCCGCTCCCTGGCGCACGAGGGCCGCGACCGACGCGGACGGTGCGCAGCCATACGTGCTCATCATGGGTTCCTCCCCCTTCCTTCGTGACGGCATGACACCGTGCATTGCGGTGCCGTCGGCGCTATTTTAGAGCAGTGTTCGTGCCATCTCAGTGCAGCAGTGAGGCATTCATCCAAGTAGTTGATTGTGAAAAGAACGTGCTTTGCATTTCATTGTGCAAATTGTCAGCGCGTGCGAAATCCCGGAATTTCACACTTCGACAAGCGTGGGAAACCGCACACGTTGTTTCGCTCAACGCCATTGCCCTGTTGTCGCTCAATCCTGCCGCACTTCCCCTTCGGTTGCGATGCGCCTCTGCGTGATCTGCCGCCAAGGCACACCCGACTCGTCCGTTCCTTCAGGGGTCGCAAGCGCACACATCAAAAAGACCGCGGAAATGCCGTGTGTCGTCCCGTCCGCAGAGGCTACGGGCTGTAGGCGGACGAGACAGCCGGGCGGTCAGGGTGACAGTTCCTCGAGTACCCTGCCTTTCGTCTCGATTACGAACAGGAGTGTTACGAGGCCGCCGACGAGCGCGACCGCCGCGAACACCGCGAATACGTACCGGATCCCGAAGTCGCCGACGATCCAGTGTTTCAGAAGAAGACGCAGCGCACGTCGCAACGCGACATCGAGATTGCGAAAGCTCGATTCAGGGAAATGACGAGAGATCGAAGATGACCAAGACGAAGGTTTACGCAAGCGTGTGGGACGCGCTCGCCGATACGCCCGAGCAGGCAGCGAATCTGCGCGCACGCGCCGAACTCATGCAGCAGATTGCGGCCATTGTGAAGAAACCCCGCTGGACGCAAACCGAGGCTGCGCAACGGTGCCGAATCACCCAGCCTCGAATGAACGATCTGCCGCGCGGCCGCGTGTCTCGCTTCTCGCTCGATGTCATGGTCAACATTGCTACCGCGATCGGTCGCCGAGTCCACGTGGAGCTGGAGTCCGTCTGACCTATCGCGTCTTGCCGACTCAATTCGAACGATCGACCCGCGGATTAATTGCTACATGTAGCAACAGTGCGCATGCGGCGCGATTGCTGGTACGACGGCAAGCTCTTGAATATCGGCGAAAGATTCGTGCTGGACGGTGTCGACGTGCAGATTTTTTGCTACATTTTCGTATACAGCAGGCGTAGAACCGATCGCAGGAATCGGAGGCATGCTGTTGATTGAATTGGCTCCCCGACCTGGGCTCGAACCAGGGACCTGCGGATTAACAGGCCTCCGCGGATTCGAGCACTTTCAGTTACTTAGGCGAAATTCCGTTCCGCAATTTGCGCGGGTTTCCGCGCGTTGGTGCCCCGAAGATACCGATAGCCCTCAATTTTGCGGAACGGGAATTGGATACCAATTAGCGCCCTCGGCTGACGGGTCAGCCGCCCTTGACGGCTCCGGCCGTGAGTCCGGCGACGATCTGACGTTGGGAGAAGACCGTGAGCAATAGGACCGGAAATGTTACGAGAAGCGCGGCCGCCGCGAGCGGCCCCCAGCTGAGTTGGTCGAATGAGATCATGTTGTAGACCGCGACCGGCAGCGTCCGCGTCTCGCGACTTGCGAGCACGATGCCGAAGACGAAATTGTTCCAGGAGAAGATCACTGCCAGGATCATCGCCACGGCAATACCGGGCCGAGCGATCGGCAGCGCGACGTACCGAAACACCTGCCAGCGCGTTGCGCCATCGATAATGGCCGCTTCTTCGAGTTCCATCGGTGTCGTTTCGAAATAGCCGATCATGATCCAGATCACTATGGGCACCGTCACGACCAGATGGATGATGATCTGCGGCCAGAGCGTGCCAAGCAGCCCGATCCACTGGAACGCAAGGAACAGCGGAATGAGATAGGAAAGACCGGGCGTGATGCGGGCAATCAGGATTACGATCGCCGACTTGTGCGCGCGCATGCGCGCGATACCGTAGCCGGCCGGCACGCCGACCGCGAGCGCAAACAAAGTTGCAGTCCCGGTGACTATAAGGCTGTTGAAGAAATAGGTGACGAAGTGGTTGGACGTAAGGACAGCGGCGTAGTTCTTCCATGCCAGCCGGTCGGGGATTAGGATCGGAGGATAGCTGGCATTGTCGACCTCGGGCTTTATCGAGAGCGAGACCATCCAGACGAAAAACAGGATCGCCGGTGACACGATGATAACCACCGAGAACGCGAGCGCGATCTTGCCGAGGATTCGACGCGGACTCATGCGTTGGCTCCGGCCTCGCTCCAGTGCATGCGCTGCCGCAAATAGAGCAATATGGCGGCAAGCACGACGATAAGCACGAAGAACACAAGCGCGATCGCCGAGCCGTACCCTATGTCGTAGTAGACGAAAGCGACGCTGTACAGATAGAGATTGATCGTTTCGGAGGCCGTTCCCGGGCCGCCCTGCGTAATGGCAAAAATAATGTCGAAGCTCTTCACCGCGTCGATCATGCGGATCATCGCAGCGATGAACAGGAATGGCGTGATCAGCGGCAGCGTGATGTAGCGAAACATCTGCCAGAAGCTCGCCCCGTCAATCCGCGCGCTCTCATAAGGCTCGGCCGGTATCGCGGCGAGCCCGCCAAGCACGATCAGCATCACGAGAGGCGTCCATTGCCACGTCTCCACCATGACCAGCGACGGGATTACGGTGCCGGGGTGGAATACCCAGAGCTGCGCCGGCAGGCCCACCAGCGAGAGCAGATAGTTCAGCACGCCAAGTTGCGGATTGAACATCATGGTCCACACCAGCGCGATGGCTACCGGTGTTGCCATCATTGGCATGATGAACAATCCGCGCAGGAAGCCGCGCAGCGGAAATTTCTGGTGGAACACGACCGCGGCGAACGTGCCCAACACAAGTGGCAGCAGCACCGACAGGAAGGTATACGCTATCGTGTGCCAAGTTGCTTCGATGAAGCGCGGATCGTTCGGTAGGCGCAGGTAATTGGCGAGGCCAACGAAGACCGTCGGCGAGCCGACCTTCCATTCGTTCAGGCTCATCCAGATGGTAAAGAGCCAAGGGAAGATGATCACGCCGAGGACTACAACCAGCGCCGGGATCACGAATGGCCAATAGGAGCGTAGCCAATACTTCTGCTTGAAACCTGTGTCGGCTTCGATGCTTTGCTCGCACATGGTCAATTCTGGAAGCGGTAATCCTGCTCCGGAAATATTCCGGAGCAGGAAAGGTGCAGTGACAAGGTGATTGTTACGACGCCTTCTCGGATCGCTCGAGAATTGGCCGGAATTGCTCGTGCGCCTTTTTGAGTTCTACTGCGGGATCAGCACCCGACAGCGTCGCTGTGACACCGGCACCGACAATGTCGCGGAACTCGGCCACCGGGATGATGACCGGCAGACCGAGTTTGCTGATCTTCGATGCGTCGATGACAGATTGCAGCCACTCCTGCGGTAACTTGACGCCTTTGCGAACTTCCGGGTCGTTGAGCACGGAGTTACGAAATGGAACCCCGCCGCCAGATTGCAGAAGGCGTGCACCCTGCTGCTTCGATACGGCCCATTGGCAAAGCAGGAAGGCGGCTTCCTTGTTCTTACTCGCCTGCGCGATGCCGATGCCGTCGCCGTAGGTCGCCGAGAAACGGCCCTTCGGTCCGGCAGGAACCATCGTGTAGCCGACCTTGCCGACGACGCGCGAGGCGGCCGGATCCTCCACCGGCGGGGCCCAGCCGACGCCGTCGATCCACATCGCCGCTCGCCCTTGGGTAAAGGCCGCCATGGATTCCATCCAGTTGAATCCGGCCACGCCAGGAGGAGCATCCTTCATCAGGCGCTGATACATCTTGGTCGCTTCAACTGCCTCAGGACCGTCCGTCAAGATATTGCCCTTGGCGTCCAGGAATTCGCCACCGTAATTGAGGTAGAAGTTGGACCAAAGCGTCATGTTGGCGTTGCGGAGGCCGCGCCCGACAAAGCCGAAGGTGCCTGACGCGGGGTCTGTCAACTTGTCGGCAGTCGCTATCATCTCGTCGAAGTTCTTTGGTATTGCAACACCCTTCTTCTGGAAGATTTCCTTGTTGTAGTAGAGGATGAAGTAGTCGACCGACCACGGCAGCGAAAGCAACTGCCCCTTGTCGTTCTTGGCATAGGAAAGGCCTGCGGCCGAAAAATCGCTTTCGACGAGATCTGGCGCCGTGAGGTTCGGGTCCTTCATGAATCCCGAGAGGTCGGCGAGCCATCCGGCCCTTTCGAACTGGCGCTTCTGGACGTGATAGCTCAGGTGGACGACGTCGAAGCTCGGCTTGCCGGACGAGAGTTCGATCACAGCCTTCTGGCGCTGCTGCTGCTCGGGCACTTGCTCGGACTCGACCTGTATGCCAGTCAGGTCGGTGAACTCTTTGATGTTTTTCTGCAGATTATCGCCGCGCGGACCCTTGATGAGGAGCACCTCGAGTTTCGTACCGGCGTATTTCCTCCATTGCGGCTCCGCAAAAGCGGGCAGGCCCACCAATCCGAGCACACCGGCCGCGGCCGATGCTTTCAGCAGCTTACGACGAGAAATTTCACGATTGGACACGTTGTTTTCCTCCTATTTTCTTTGGGCTGGTCGCGCAGCAGCCTTACTGGACAAGCGACAAGGTGACCGTGGCGGAATAGCTACACGATATTTAGTCCATCCTCAGTAGTTTCTTTGAATCGCCCCGGGTTCTCCCGACACTATGGAGCCGCTCGAGGTACTGCTTTTCGTACTCTACCGGAGAACGCTTGTTGCGACCGCTTCTGGCCGACAGCGACTACGGAACGACAAAGTCGGCGCCCATGATGAGCGCGCGCGGTCGAATCGATAGCAGATTTGGATTGCGGAACGTTCCGCAACAAGTCCGTCGGTCAGAACTGACCTAACGTACTGAATGAATTGGCTCCCCGACCTGGGCTCGAACCAGGGACCTGCGGATTAACAGACCACCGCGGAGTTGCGCGTTTTCAGTCACTTAGGCCCGATTCCGTTCCGCAATTTCCGCGAGTTACTTCGCTTTCGCGCCCGTAAGGCACAGATAGTCGCACTCTTTGCGGAACGGCCATCCTGCCGTCCGGAGCCCTCCGGTGCCAGTAATCGGAGCCCAAGACCGTCACGCGATTCGAAAGGCCAGCTCCCGACCCACTACAGACGTTGAGCGAAGCTGGAAATCGCCTTTGAAACTGATCGAAGCTGACGTTGAGGTCGCAGGATGGATCTGGGCAACATCAAAGTCAGTACGATTAGACCACCGCCTTCCTCGTGCCTCTTTCGCCAACGCCGCGCGAAAGATCGCTCAACGAACGTCTGAATCAAGCGGAGCCGCGAAGCCGCTTCTTCTTTAATGAATTAATAGACCATGGCCTATACATTCTTCACGCGCTCCTGCAAGCGCTGCAGCAGGTAGGTCTTTGCGCGCATATTTTCTTTCATAATTGGAAGCGTCGGAACTTTCTCAAGGGGTGCGTTGAACAACGCTGCACTAGTCTCCATTTCCCAAAGTCTCGCGTAGTACAGCTTGTCCTCGGTTAGATGTGCAACAACCACCAATGCGGTCAATAGCGGATGATTGTTCGTAATGTTACTTCCACGCGTCTTACCATGCTCCAGCTCGACGGCTAAAGCATATTGAAACTCCCAAAGGTGGCCAAGCGTCTTGGCGCGCTTGTATCGTCTTCCTTTCGGCAAGAAGTCGGAAAGTATGTCCGGTTGTGGGTTGTTCTTATTTT
>Ga0209890_10001592_pt1 | contig 10265 bp, 10 predicted proteins | sample OrgsoiDNA2013049_FD_185799 | JGI IMG/M metagenome (GOLD analysis project Ga0209890, IMG submission 185799) | Permafrost soil microbial communities from the Arctic, to analyse light accelerated degradation of dissolved organic matter (DOM) -... | ecosystem: Environmental > Terrestrial > Soil >... | reverse complement strand
AGGCACGTCCGTGCCGGTGTCGTATACGAGGCTCGGACTTCGCTGCCCGAACACCGCCGGCAGCGACATCCATTTGGCGGCGATCACCGACCACGGGCCCATCGCGACCACGACCGCATCCGCCTCGATGACTCCGCCGTCTACCTCGACACCTCTGACGGTAGATCCATCCGCACGCCGGACGATGCCGGTGATCCGTCCGCGGCGCAGTTCGGCGTCGTGGCTCTGCGCAGCGCTCATCATGGCGGTGGTGAACGCGCGGGGGTGAACAATGGCGGTGGTTCCCGTCGTGCCGAGCTGGGAGCCGATGACGACGCCGTCGGAAAGCCAGGCGAGTTCGGCCGGGACGTGACGACGAGCGTCACGCTCGGGAACGACGAAACCGCTATAGGCGGTCATGCGGCGATAGCCCCAATCGCCCGCAATCTCACTGGGCAGGGCAGCGTGAAGCCCGAAGCTCCGCTGCGCCAGCGCATCGAGCGGAGTGCCGGCGCACCAATCGAGCGCCAGAAAGCCACCTGCCTTGCCCGACGCCGCGGCAGCGCCGCATCCAAAGCCCCGTTGAGCAGTTTTTAGGATCAAACGATCTTGACGGGTACTTTTCATTAGCAGCCGAGTTGACGACGCCTAAGTCGGGAGGACTTTGCTTCGCGCTTTTTTATTTGCTTGACCCGTACCCCTAAGCCCATTGCCCCTAATACAGGAACGACAGTCGTCCGATTGGGATAGGCACCTTCACAGGCGAAAGCGCGATATACACTCGGCCGCGCCAGCTTGGTCTTTTTAGCAACCTCAGATATGTCGTGAACTTTAGCGGTTGTGTCGATTGCCTTCGCGATTCGGGCGACGTTCACCCGAGCTAAACGCCGCGTTCAGGCAGTCTTCGATCTGAGCCTTGTTAGGACGATGGTCCTGACCCTGAGATTGTTCCGCCATAAGCGGCCGCCCCATTGATATTATTAAGAATTTCCTAACAAAGTCGAGCGGCGCTTTCTAAGGGGGTGTGGCTTTTGAGATACTGCCTTTCTGACCCCCATGCGCTAGTAAGTAACCATCAACGTGGCGCTCGCGTCTATATGAAACGCTTCCGATTGTTCTAAGGAAGCGCAGAACAACTGGAGATGACCCGTGAAAAAATTCTTGCTCGGCACTGTTGCCCTGATCGCCCTTGCGGCGCCTGCCGCTGCCGCTGATCTCGCTGCGCGTCCGTACGCAAAGGCGGCCCCGATTGCGATGCCGATGATGTACGATTGGTCGGGCTTCTATATCGGTGCCAACGGTGGCTATGGCTGGTCTCGGCAGTGCCTTGATATCACCCAGGTTGGTTTCGTTAACGTGTTTAGCGAAGGCTGCAACGACAAGGGTGGTGGCATCGTCGGTGGCCAAATCGGTTACCGCTGGCAGGCAGGCTCTTGGGTGTTTGGATTGGAAGCTCAGGGCGACTGGGCTAATCTTCGAACCGAGCGTGTCTTCGTAAATACGCCGCTCCTTGCCACAAACACCTGGAAGACCACCATCAACGGTCTGGGCCTCTTCACGGGTCAGGTCGGTTATGCCTGGAATAACACCCTTCTTTACGTGAAGGGCGGCGCTGCCGTTGCCAACCAGCGCTTCGACATCTTCAATACCGCAACCGGCATCGGCCTTCTGCAGGCGGACAGGACCCGTTGGGGCGGGGTGGTCGGTGTGGGCCTGGAGTACGGTTTCGCCCCGAATTGGACCGCTGGCGTCGAATACGACTATCTCTTCAGAGAGAGCGACAGCCGCACTTTCGTGACGGGGAACCTGGCACCTATCTCGGTCACCGCCAACACCAGGTCGGATATCAGCATGGTCACTGGCCGCATCAGCTACAAGTTTGGCGGTTACGGAGCTCCGGTGTCGGCCAGGTACTGATCTGGTCTGCAACTATTCTCCAGCAAACTAAAAGCCCCGGCATTGTCCGGGGCTTTTTTGTTGGTGACCGATTGGTCGATGTCCGGTAGTCAAATTGAGGCCGTGAGAGCCATAGAGGCGTCTGAAGTAGGTCAACTCACGACATCAAAATACGGCGGAGAAGCAGTCATGGAGGAGACGAAATGGCTGAAGCCTTCGGTTACTTGTCACGAATTGGTGACAGCAGTTAGCAGCATTTCGCGCAGACACGAAAAGACGAAAGCCCCGGTATTGCTACCAGAGCTCCTTATTTGTGTCAGCTGCGCGCGTGTTTAGGATGATCTGGCTGCGAGTTAGCTTAGCACCGCAAGGTAGATGATAGCCGTCGCGAGCACGGCACCAATTGACCAGAGGGCAGGATCCCAATCGCCGGATTGGGCATGGTCGGTTTCTATAGTCGTCATCTCGCGTTCTCCGACTAGCGAGTAACCGAACTAGCTGAACTGGTGATTGCCATGGGCTTTCCGGCTTTGATAACGCCTGCAGTCTGGGTGGAACCAGCGTCGGAGTTGGAGCGCGACGATAGGCCGAAGCCACCTACGGCGATACCGGCCACAAGCGCAATGACCACGATCTTGAGATGGGTCGCGCGATCGGCACTGTAAATCGAATGGTTCATTGAAGCCTTCCCCTGCCGTCTTTGCGGCTCATCGTTGGGATATGGATAGCCAGCGCCGGTTTCAGGACGATTGCGTCAGGCCCAAAAATGGTTTCGTCGCAAGGGAGAGTTGTTTCGTCTCAGCTTGGGATCTGAAGTCCCGGCCTCGCCCCAGCTTTTTGTTGGCTTGACCACCATGTCTGTTCGGGGTCAAAACCGGTCCCCACGGCCCTGAAACGCGACTTCCGTTGTGCCCCCAGGACCGGACATCACCGACCGAGCCGAGGGCCGAGGGCATGATCTCGGTGCAGGTATCGATTTACAAAAGCGTCACTAACCCGAGCTAACTAAAACTGGCCGCCGTCCACATCGGTGGCCTGCACGGTTCCGCCGCACCCAAATGCCCCCACCGGCGGGACCGTGCCCTCGGGACTCAATATCTGTTCTGATCCCGAGAGGAGGCATCGCGGTTCGGCGCGGTCTTGGTCGAGAAGTTGCTAGATTAAATTGTCATCGTGGCGGGTTTATAATTCCCTCGTAAAAATCTATCACCCGGGTGGAGGATACATGAGAATCCTGCCGAGAGGATTGACAGCCGCACGTTGCCTTTTGTCGAGCGCGATCCTGCCGCTCGTGATCCTGTTGCTGATCCTGTCGAACCCGGCAATAGCTGGTCCGGCAGCCGAGTCGCCCACGGCGCCCGAGGTTCACGAGGAGATGTGGGCTATTCCCTCCTCACCCGTTCCGATTCTGGCGTATCTGCTCCGGCCCGTCGGGGACGGTCCGTTTCCACTCGTCGTCATGAACCATGGCGTCGCCCTCGACTCGCGGGAGCGAACCTATTTTCCCCCGATCGAATTCCGCGACGCCGCGCTGTGGATTGCGCGACAGGGTTACGCGGTGGTCGCGCCCATACGTCCCGGATACGGTCCGACCGGGATCGAAATCCCGGAGCGAGGCCTGTTCGGACTGTTTTTCTCGGGCGTGGGGAAATGCTCGGATGCCGACTTTCGTGAGGCTGGGCTTGCCGTCGCGTCGATCGACAAATGGGTCATGGAGTACATGTTCACCCAGTCATTCATCAAACGCCGGGACGTCATCGTCGTCGGGCAGTCGGGGGGAGCATGGGGGGCGATTGCGCTTGCCAGTCAAAATCCGGAGCCGTTGCGGGCGATCATTGGCTTCGCGGCCGGCCGCGGCGGTCATTTCAACGGCAAGCCCAACAACAACTGTGAGCCCGACCGGCTCGTCGACGCCGTCGCCGAATTCGGACGAACGGCGCGCGTTCCGATGCTGTGGATCTATGCCGGTAACGACAGCTATTTCGGACCCGAAATCTCGAAACGGATGGCGGACGCATTTCAGGCCGCCGGCGGAAATCTCGAATATCACCTGCTGCCCGACTTTGGATCGGACGGACATTACATGATCGACTCGCCCGACGCCGTTCCAATCTGGGCGCCCCTGGTCAGCGAATTCCTGGCCAGGCATCCATGAAAGGCACGCAACCCATGGACATTCGGCTTCTCACCTCATTGGACAGCAAAACCTGGACGCGAAGGCTCGTAACAGGACTGGTGATGCTGTCGGCGGCGACCGCGGCGATCGAGGCCCGCGCGCAGCAACTGGTGCCGTTCGGCGACGTGCCTGCGACCGACAATTTTTCCGAGGCGGAGATGGCGACGCGCGGACGCAAACCGGATCGCCCGCTGACCTACGCGCCGTGGCGCAAGGTCTGCTTCAGGACCACCCAGGTTGATGGATCGAAGATGGTTTGCCGCACCACCATCAACGGCCGATGGGACAGCGGGCAGATGGCGCTCCGAATGGACCTGATCGAGCGCGAGGGCGATCCGGTTGGCCGTTTCCAGATTTTCGTTCCGCCCGGATCGTTCCTGCAGTCCGGCATCAAATTGACCATCGACCAGGGTCCGCTGATGCAGATTCCTTACGTCCTGTGTCTGGCAAACGGTTGCGTCGCCGGAAGCGCGGCGACCGTCAGCATGATCAACGAGCTTGAGAAAGGCGAGACGCTGATGCTGGAGACCGTCAATACCAATGTTGTGGGAGTGACCAACGCGATTCCGCTCAAGGGTTTTGCCGAAGCGCACTTGGGCGCCCCGGCGCAGATCTTCGAGCAGCGGCTCGAAGGAGACTGGGAGCATTAGAGAGCAGGCGCCAAGCCCTGCTGGCTAACCTAGAAGCAACGGACTGCGTCGGCCGCGCGTGATGCGTAGGCACTCAGCTTGTTCGATGATAGGAACCCTATTCGGGCGATATCCGGGTCCAACTCAGACCTCGACCCGTTTGCGCGGCATGTCCGTTCTACTCCCAGGAGCAGACATCGCCCAGATACACGCTCAGGTCCGTTTTGTGCCAATACGCGACATTGGAAATGCAAGAGGCCATCAAACCAAAGGACGCCTTATTCGTCTGTACGCCAAGCTCCGAGCATAAATCTGCGCTCTGCTTGGAGCCCGCATTCTTTTGGACATCGGGCAGGTCGACGGCGTAACGTTTCATGAATAGCTTGATTGCCGCCCCAATGATCAAGAACGGCGCAACGTAGATTGCGAATACTTCGAAGGCTTTCATGGTGCTCCTCCGCGATTGCAAATCAGGACACTAGCACAATCGTATTTGGCTTCGCGGCGTGGGCGAATTAGAACTTGACGAGAGAGTACCTTATATGTAGTGTACTAGTCAATGCATACAGACTTGCTGAAATCGCTTCGTCTCGATAATTCGGGCGTTCCTATCTACGTCCAGCTTCGGGACCAGATCTTGCGGCTGCTTGGCGCAGGAGTGCTGACGAGCGGCGATCAGATGCCGACGATGCGCGAAGTGGCGGTCGAACTGAAGATCGATCTCAATACAGTCCGGCACACCTACGACGAACTGGACCGAATGGGCGCCATCACACTGGTTCGGGGCCGCGGCAGTTTTGTAGCCCAGCCTCCGCCTGCCATGGGTGTTCGCGCGCAAGCAGTCCAGATCGACAGTCTCGCAAAACAGGTTCTCGCCACGGCCGCCGCCGCGGGCATCGACCCCGTTGCCTTGGCCGATCGGATAAAGGTCCTCGCAAAGCAGAAGGAATAGTCGTCATGAGCAGCTATTTTAAAGCCAAAGGCGCCAACCAACCCGCGATTGTACTTGCGGTGGCGGTGCTGGCGTTCGCGGCCCTGGCCGCGTGGTTCGCTTACGACACGAACTCGCGGGGCGGCTATGTTCTTGCCGGTGGCCTCTCGATCGTCGCCTTCCTGATCCCTCGTTCCATCTTGGTAGCGGATCAGTGGCAGCGCGCGGTCGTTCTTCGGTTAGGCAAGTTATCCGCCATTCGCGGCCCTGGGTTATTTGTGATCGTACCCTTTGTCGACGACGTCGCTTCCTGGCTCGATCAACGCATTCAGACCACTGAAATTAATGCTGAGAAGGCGCTGAGCAAAGACACCGTGCCGGTGAATATCGACGCGGTGATATTCTGGCAGATCCATGATCCCGAGCGCGCGGCGCTTGAGATTACAGACTACCGGCAGGCGATCACCCAGGTCGCACAAACCTCCCTTCGCGAGATGGTCGGCTCGTCATTGCTCTCGACGCTGTTGTCCGAGCGCAAGCAGGGTGACCAGCTTTTGCGCGAGGAGATCGGACGCAAGACCGCAGAATGGGGCGTGGCGGTTCTTTCAGTTGAAATCAGGGACATTGGTGTCCCGCCTGCATTGCAGGACGCGATGAGCCGGCAGGCGCAAGCCGAACGCGAGAAACTGGCGCGTGTCCTGCTCGGCCAGGCCGAACAGGAGATCGCGCAAAAATTCGTGGACGCCGCCGACATCTATGCTCGCAGCCCGGCTGCGCTGCAGCTGCGCGCTATGAATATCATCTATGAAACCACTAAGGAGCGTGGCACCACCATTCTGATTCCGACAGCGATGGTTGACGCCATGAATCCCGCCGGTGCGATGGGTATCGTCGCGGCCACGCGGCCGCTTCCGGCTTAGTCGTCAGCGGCAAAAGGTTGATTGCGCGGCTGTCGTGCCGCGGCCGGGAACTGCGAGGTAATCAGTTCGTTAAGGAGGCGCTGCAATGAACACGACCTTCAGAACAACGGGTTTGGCCCGGTCGACTGGATCGACGCGGCGCTTCTTCAGCCTCTTCAGGAGTTATTGCGGTGCATTTCAAGAATGGCACAAACGCGAGAGGCTACGCGCCGATTTGTGCGGCCTAAATGACAGGGAGCTCCAGGACATCGGCATCGCGTGGGAGCCTTAACAGCGCCCACATCCATGGCACCGATGTGCCGGTGGAGGAGCCGTCCACAGCATCAAAACCGGAAGTGTCTGTCATTTGATCACGTTGCGTAACGTCTCTCATTCGGGAAGGCCAACCAATTGCAACGGCTTGATCAACGCATCGAGATGTTCCTGATTGCGATAGGGTAATAGACGGCGATGACGTCGCTTAGTGCAGCGCAATCTATGGCGTGTTTGGAAGCGGTTTTCGTTACCAAGGCAGCCCAAAGGGCAGAAGATTCAAAAGTGCAATCTTGAAGGCGCGCCGCTTCAGGGACCGGGCAATCCGGCTGCTTCGTCCTAGGCCGTTCTGCCGGATCAGGGAGCAAACAATGATAGAGATCACCAGACGTCAAGCCATCGGAACCATGGGAACCGCGGCGGCATTCGCAACGGGTCTCGGGCGTCCGGTCTTCGCTGAGACCGTAGCGGCCTCGGCCAGCATCGATCAGACACTGACCGAAGCGGTCAAATCCGGGAGGGTGCCCGGGGTTGTGGCTCTGGCGGCCAATGACAAGGGCACGATCTATTCGGGCGCGTTCGGCGTGCGCAGCCTTGGTCAGTCCCAGGCAATGACCCTCGATTCGGTGTTCTGGATCGCCTCCATGACTAAGGCTGTGACGACAGCCGCTGCGATGCAGATGGTGGAGCAAGGAAAGCTGAAGCTCGATCAGCCCGCCAGCGAGATCCTGCCGGATTTGGCATCGGCGCAGGTGCTGGAGGGGTTCGACGCGGCGGGTACGCCCAAGCTCCGCCCAGCCAAGCGGCCAATCACGCTGCGGCAACTGCTGACGCACACCGCGGGATACACCTACGACATCTGGAACGAGAATACTGGGCTCTACGAGAAAAAGGCCAACCTGCCGGGAATCATTACCTGCAAGGACGACGCGCTCAAGACGCCCTTAGCATTCGATCCCGGCGATCGCTGGGAGTACGGCATCAATATCGATTTTGCGGGCAAGATGGTCGAAAAGGTGAGCGGCGAGCGGCTCGAAAGCTATTTCCACGATCACATCTTCAGTCCTCTCGGCATGGCTGATACAAGCTTCAAGCTCAGCCCGTCGCAACGCGAACGGCTTGTGGCTATGCACGCACGTGGCGACGGCGGCTCATTGAAACCGATCGAATTTGAAATACCGCAAGAGCCTGAATTTTTCATGGGCGGCGGCGGCCTCTACTCGACGGGACCCGACTACTTGAAGTTCGTGCGCATGTTCCTCAACCACGGCAGCCTCGACGGCAAGACGGTGCTGCGACCGGAGACGGTGGCAATGATGGGGCAGAACCAGATCGGCAACGTCAACGTCGTCGTGCTGAAGACCGTCTTACCCGGTAGCTCACTCGACGCCGAATTCTTCCCGGGCATGGTCAAGAAATGGGGGCTCGGCTTCATGATCAACACCGAGACTGCGCCGACTGGCCGGAGCGCCGGCAGCCTCGCCTGGGCCGGCCTCGCCAACACCTATTTCTGGATCGATCCGACCAAGAACATCGCCGGCGTCATCCTCATGCAGCTCCTGCCATTTGCCGATCCGCAGGCGTTGCAGACCTTTGCCGAGTTCGAAAGCGGCCTTTACAAGGTCGCCTAGGTCTCGACGGTGGTCGGCGCGCCGACGCCGACCACCGGTGCTAAAGGGAGAGTCTCCGTGTTCTTGAAGAACCCACGGGGGTGAAGGGCGCCACGTCTGCGAGACCAAGCTACCAATCTGTGTAAACTTACCGCCAAAACCGAAGACACGCCCTTAGCAGGGAGGAGCGCGCGGATGGATCGGATGAGTCGCCGACAGATCGTCAAAGGCGCCGCAGCGGCCGCCGCGATGACCCTGGGCGGGCCGTCGGTGAGGGCCCAGAAAGACAAACAGATTCTTCGCTTCGGAGCAGAAGCCGATCTGAGGATTCTCGACCCCGTGTGGACGACCGCCTACATAACGCGCAACCACGGTTATCTTGTTTATGACACTCTCTTTGGCACAGACGAGAGTCTTCGGATTAAGCCACAAATGGTCGATCGAACCATCGTGTCTTCGGACGGTATGAAGTATACGTTCAGGCTACGCGACGGTCTCCGATGGCACGACGGAAAACCTGTCCTGTCAGAAGACTGCGTGGAGTCTCTAAAGCGCTGGGGAAAGAAAGATCGCTTGGGCCAGCTCCTCATGGCGCACACGGGGAAGATCGGCGCCGTTGACAACAAGACTTTCAAACTCGAGCTGGTCGAGCCCTTTGGCCTTGTGCTCGACGCGCTAGGAAAGACTGGCGGCAACGTGCCCTTCATGATGCCGGCGCGAATCGCATCCACGTCACCGGAGGAACAGTTTAAAGAGGTCATCGGGTCCGGCCCATTCAAGCTCGCAAGGGACGAGTGGAAGCCGGGCGAGCAAGTCGAATACTTAAGGAACGCCGATTACATCCCGCGCGACGAGGCGCCGAGCGGATCAACCGGTGGCAAGAGGGTGTATCTTGATAAAGTAATCTGGCGATACACCGCTGACCCCTGGGACGCGGCAGAAGACCTCGCGGCGGGTGAGGTCGACTGGTGGCAAGAACCGCCGTTGGATTTCATCCCAAAAATTGAACAAAATCCGGATCTACGGACGTTTCTGATTGATCCTCTCGGACAGCAAGGTTGGCTCCGGCCCAATTTCCTTCACCCGCCCTTCAACAACAAGAAGGCACGCCAGGCACTGCTTCATGCGATGGACCAGATCACGTTTCTTTACCTGTCCCTCGGACAGTCGGAATACTACCGATCTTGCAATTCGGTATATGCTTGCGGCGGCCCTTACGCCACGACGATCGGCGCCGAGGCTATTGTAGAACACAGCCAAATAAAAGCGAGCCAGCTCCTGAAGGAATCAGGCTACGACGGCACGCCGGTCGTTGTGCTCCAGATTACCGACAGGCCGTTTCTCAATGCCGCAGCTGTCGTCACTCGCCAGCGACTGGAGTCGGTTGGTTTCAAGGTGATCCTCAAGGCGATGGATTGGTCGACAAATCTCGTCGTGCGGGCGCGCAAGACCCCTCCCGACAAGGGCGGCTGGAACATACTTTTCACTTGGTTTCATGGAGCGGACGTCATCGACCCCGCCGTGCACTTCGGCCTGTCGGGCGCAGGTCCGAACGCCTGGTTCGGCTGGCCTAACGTTCCGCAGCTCGAGAAGCTCGGCACCGACTGGGTGCGCACGACCGACCAAACGAAACGGAAACAGCTGGCCGACGAGATCCAGAAGATCGCCCTCGACGAAGTTACCTACGTGCCCTGGGGAGAATGGGTCCAGCCAACGGTATTTCGAAAAAACGTCCAGGATGTTCTGAAGTTCGGAGCGCCAATTTTCTGGAATGTGAAGCTCGCGTAAGCCAACCTCATCGGAGTCTTGCTGTGTGCAGGTTTTCGGATGTTGCGCCAGGAAAAGTCCAGGGAGGGAGGATGATGATGTGAT
>Ga0209890_10001591_pt1 | contig 10267 bp, 8 predicted proteins | sample OrgsoiDNA2013049_FD_185799 | JGI IMG/M metagenome (GOLD analysis project Ga0209890, IMG submission 185799) | Permafrost soil microbial communities from the Arctic, to analyse light accelerated degradation of dissolved organic matter (DOM) -... | ecosystem: Environmental > Terrestrial > Soil >... | reverse complement strand
TGGATTTCCCACCAATCGAATTGCGAACACGATCGCTGCCGCAGTTACAACCAAAATACTCGTCTTGAGGATTCGGGACGAAATAGCCGCTCTGTGCCAGGCCTTCCCAATAACCGGCTGCTCGGGTTCTTCGGTATGATCGGAGAGAAAAAGAGGAATAAGATTGTTCGCCATGGGTGATGCCTCCACGCTAAACGCAAATCGGGCATCTTGGCATCAGCTTCTTATTGTTCTTGTTGGCCAGCACCCCGCTATCAAGGGCCTAGAAAAAAGCAAGAATCACCGACACAAGTTAGGAGAAACCTTGATTTCATTGGGGCGTCACCGCGCGATTCTTCGTGGTTTTTGCGGATTGGTAACCCGCGACCTTCAAGATGATGGACCAGTCCGGCCACAAGTCGATCGACACCCTGCGCGGCTACGTTCGCGACGGAGAACTATTCAAGGATCACGCGGGGGTCGGATTGCTTTGGGCGTCACTGCCAGCGTGGTCGATCTTCACTGGCTCTCCCGCGCGGCGGTGACGCCGCTACAGCCCTCTACGTTGGCTGAGACAGGCGGCGGAGCACTATGTGCGTTGATTGTGCCCGGGACCACCGTATTGAGTGAACGCGTATTTCACCGGGTGCCACTCCCAGCAAGCGGTTGTCGTGTGCCCGGTAGTGATCGGGCCATCATATTCTATGGAAATCTTTGCGATCACTCGACTAGCCTCGACGAGTAAACTACCGGGGATGAGCGCCATTCCGCCTCTAATCTGATATTCGTGAGCGGGCTTGTCGTCGTCTTCAAGACGGAAGCCCTGAACGACCTGTCGATGTTCTCCCCCCGCAATAAGTGGTGCAGTTAGGAAATCATGGACAGGTGGCTCATCCTGCATGGACGGGATCGACTCGCCGATTCCGATTCCAAGTTTAACAGCCTTGATGAAAGCCGGGAGTTTTCCGCCATTCGCTACGGTATAAACCAATCCACACTCAGGGCCGTCAGCCTTAGCTTTTTCAGTGAGAAGCCAATTGTAATCTAAAATGAACAAGTAGGGCCTCTCCAACTTAGTGAGAGCTCTTTCGGCGATTCGCGTCGAATCTTCAGCTGCTTTGATGGATCGTCTATTGTCACGAACTTGGCGGAAACCAAAATAAACGAGACCGCCAGTGACGAGGGCCAAGAACCCCGTGGCCCAGAAAAGAAGTCGGGCATAGTGGGCGAGATCGCCCGTCAATTTCACGAGCTGTCTGTCGGCGTCCTGCTTTTCTATTTCGCGGGCGAGTTCATCCTTGGGTTTCTCGGCTGGAAGTACCTTGACCACGACAGGAGAGTCCTCGGTTCCTCGTTCTTGCTGAGTGGCTTTTTGCTGGCTTGCTTTGGGGGATGGCTGCTTTGACTGTCCCCAAGAATCCGACGCGATTGCAGCTAATAATAATGTCAGTGCAATCACTAGGCATCGGAGCCTCATGCGCCCTCAATCCCTGTTCCGAAGATGTCCTCGCTAAAGCAGTTGTTATAGCGGAATTGGAACGACGCGCCACTCCGCTCTGTATCGCACTAAGGTTTTATCGAGGCGCCGCGAACAGCAAGACCCGCAATCACATGGAAGGTGGGATAGACGCTGGCGCCACCGCGGTCGAGCCACGGCTGGGCATGCGCCAATTTGCGATAGATCATCCCTTGCGAGCCAGTGGCCACGGTGTCGACACCGGCCGTTGAGGCAGCCGACAGATAGCCGAGGTACCATGCGGCGGCGAAGAAACCGCGCTGGCGTGGATCGATATCGGAGAGACAGACCTGCCCATTATCGGGGTTTGGCGCAACCGCTGCGCCATAAGGGTTGTCGCGACAGGGAATACTGGTCGGCCCGATGTGATAGGGCACTTCGCCGATCATGGCGCGCAGAGGCGAAGATCCACGGAAGGGTCTCGAGCGTCTCCATGATCGAGACATGGGCACGTCCCGACGACCATGTCCAGAACGTCATTTTCAAGACCGGGCAACTCGGACTTGCTTGGGAAGCCACGCGGGGGCACGATGAAGGCAAGCGAAGCGGGTAACTAGCCGAGCACAAAAAAATCGGGGAGGCGCGATTGCCATGGCGTTGGATACGTCGGCTGACAGGGAACATGGAGCTATCGGCAGTCTGTTCGGGCAGCTGCTGAAGAAACCGTCGCAGGAGCAGATTGTGCTGTTGCTGACGCTGGGGCTGTTAGTGGTCTTCAGCTTCACCCTGCGGGATTTCTCTTCGATCACCAATCTGCTCAACCTGGTGCGCAGCATTTCCATTCTGGGCATCCTTGGCCTCGGAATGGGGCTGATCGTCATCAGCCGCGGCATCGATCTGAGCGTGGTCTCGATCATGGCTGCCGCATGGTCTATCCCGCTGGTCCAGATCGAACACGGAATGCCGATCGGCTGGGCCGTGCTGCTCTCCCTCTTCATTGCCGCTCTGATCGGGACCGCCAACGGCATCATCATCGCCTTTGTCGAAGCGCCTCCGCTGTTCGTGACGCTCGCAGCCAGCTTCGTCATTTATGGAATGGCGTTCTGGATCGCGCCCGCATGGGTGGTCTATGCCCCCAAGAATGCCCCGATGCTGCTTTATCCGGGGCAGGGGCTGCTGCTGGGCATGCCGATGCCCATCATCGTGTTTCTGGTTGCGGCCATCGGCATGCATTTTTTCCTGTCGAAAACCTCCGTCGGACGGTTCGTCTATGCGCAAGGCGACAATCCCGAGGCCGCTCGGCTTGCGGGTATCGGGCTGCGGCCGTTGATCGTGCTCGAATATCTGATCGTTGCGCTGCTGGCCTGGCTCGCCGGCCTGGTCTGGATCGGTACCACCGGCAGCATGCAGATGTCGATCACGCAAGGCACGATGGTGTTTGACGTCATCCTCGTCGTCGTGCTGGGCGGCATCAGCCTGATCGGCGGCCGTGGCAGCGTATTCAGTGTTGTGGTCGGCTGTGCCCTGATTGGCACGTTGCTCAACGCCTTCACCATCATGGACGTCAACAGCGAGGTCCAGAATATCATTCGCGGTATCGTTCTGCTGGCGGCCATCCTGCTCGATAACTGGCTGCACCCCCGCGACGAGGAGACGGCGCGTCAGGGCGACTGACGGGTTCATCCGGCTTTGGCCGGCAGTAAAGGCTAATCATCTGTCTCAAACGAGGAGGAGACCAAATCATGCTGAGTCGACCATTGCTGGCGGGGACCGCCATCGCGCTCGCCTGGGCCGCAATCCTGGCGGTGCCATCTGTTGCCGTTGCGCAGGACGAGGGTGGAACCAAAGCGGCCCATGAGCTGCGCGCCGACTACGACAAGTCGGTCAAGGGCAAGACGATCGCCTACCTGCCGATCACGCTTGCGGCGCCGATTGCCGCCGAATGGGGCCGAATGATTGAGGAGGAGGCCGCCTGGCGCGGGATGAAATATGTGGTCCGCGATCCCAATTTCGACAGCGCCGCGCAGCTGCAGGCGCTGACCGCGCTGGTCAATGACAAGGTAGATGTGCTGATCGTGCAGAATCCCAGCGTGACGTTGCTGATTAAGGAGATGAAGCGCGCCGAAGCCCAGGGTACGCACGTCATCCAAATCAACATGGCGTCGAATTACAAATCGGACGCATTCGTTGGCGCCGACTGGCACGAAGTCGGCCGCCTGCTGGCCGACGAAGTGGTCAGCCAATGCGGTACCGCCTCCGGCAAGTCCGGCAAGGTGCAGATCGTGCAGGGCGAATTGACGGCAGCAGCGAGCGTGGACCAGGTTGGCGCCATGCTGGACGTGTTCAGCAAGGACAAGAACATCAAGGTGATCTCGAACCAGGCCGCTAATTGGGACGCCAATACCGCGCTGAACATCACCGCCACGGTGATCCAGCAGCATCCGGACCTCTGCGCCAGCGTCGGGTTCTGGGGCATCATGGAATCCGGTGCCGCGCAGGCGATCCGTAACGCCGGCAAGATCGACCAGGTCAAGGTCTATGCGTCGGGAGAGGGATCGCAGCTTGATTGCGACCAGATCAACCAGGGCAATTTCGCCAAGTTCCTGAACTACAAGTCGACCGAGCAGGGGCATGACCTGGTGGCCGCCGCGGTCACGCTTCTGGAGACCGGCGTGAAGGCCGGGACGCAGCATCTGGCATATTTCACGATGCCAGTCTGGGTCGACAAGACCAATGCCAGCGGAGCCAATTGCTTCGCATTGCCCAAGGCGAAGTAGCGCGGCAGGAATGACCATCGCTCCCGCCGGAAAAACGGCGGGAGCGATCCGTCGATGGAGTCTGGACTGATGTCGATGACAACCCTGGATACCACCAGCTTCTCGAAGCGGCTTCGGGCGAGTTACTCGCCCCGGCTGCTGCTTTCGGAATTGCTGATGAAGCAATGGTTCGAGCCAATAATTCCGTTCACGCTGATGCTCGGGCTGCTGATGTATTTCGCCGCCACCATCCCGGGATATGCCGGCTTCGACAACTTTCAGTCGCTGATGCGGCTGTTCGCGGAGTTCGGCTTTGTCGCGCTCGGGATGGCATTCTGCCTGATTGCCGGCGGCATCGATCTCAGTGTCGGCGCCAACTTTGCGCTCTGCAACTTCGCCGCACTGTTCTTTCTGTTCGTCATGGGATGGCCGGTCTGGCTGGTATCGATCGCCACCCTGGGCGTCGGAATCGTGATCGGCGGCATCAATGGGATATTGATCGGCTACATCAAGGCGCGCCCATTCCTCACCACGCTGGTGACGCTGATTATCCTGCGCGCCTCGGTCAACATTCTGAGCGAGAAATACGCTACCGTCTTTGCGACGAATTCGGTCGAGAGCGACGCTTGGGACTATCTCGGCGAAGGCTTCGTGCTTGGCATTCCCATCAACGCCGCGGTCTTGATTCTCGTACTGATCGTCGGACACGTCTTTCTGAGCCGATCACGCTATGGCTGGCACCTCACCGCGATCGGCGCGAGCCGCAAGGCGGCGCGCCATGCCGGAATCCCGGTGGAGCGAATGTTGTTTGCGACCTACGTGCTGTCGGGCGCGCTCTGTGCCGCCGGCGGCATCTTCTATGCCGCGCGCCAGGCCAGCGCGGATTCCAGGACAGGGGTCGGCTGGGAATTCCAGGCGCTCACCGCCGTCGTGCTGGGGGGCATTTCTCTTGCCGGCGGCAAGGGCACCGTATGGCGGGCAATGATTGGCGCGATCATCATCTTTGCCTTGACCAACGGTCTGGTCCGCATGGGCATCCCGGGCTATGTCACTTCGGGTGTGATCGGCATCATCTTGCTGGTCGCCGTCGGCATCGACGTCAAATGGGCCAAGAACCGTGGCAAGGCGGTGCAGAAGATCTACGTCAACCCGGCCCAGGTGGCGCTCGCCTCCGCCCCCTCGCTGCGGCGCGACAGCGGCACGCCGTTCGCCCAGAACGACCGGCTGCTCCAGGCGGAAGCGATCGGGTTGGACCAGGTCGAAGGACCCGAAGACGTCATCCTCGACCGGCAGGATCGGGTTTACGGCGGCACTCGGGACGGCAACATCATTCGTTTCTCCGGGCCGAACTTGGAACATCGCGAGGTATTCGCCCATATCGGTGGCCGGCCGCTCGGGATGCAGTTCGACAAGGATGAAAATCTGATCGTCGCGGTCGCCGGAATGGGCGTCTACGGCGTCAAGCCGAGCGGCGAAGTGTTCAAGATTACCGACGAGACCAACCGCACCTGGTACAAGTTGAACGACGACAGCCGGCTGCGCATGGCCGACGATCTGGACATCGGTCCCGACGGAAAAATCTGGTTCAGCGACTGCACCACCCGTTACGAAATGACGACCAATACGCTCGACATCATAGAAGGACGACCGAATGGTCGCCTCGTCGTATATGATCCGGCGACCAACAAGACCCGGACCGCGATCAATCACTTCCACTTTCCTAACGGAATTTGCGTCTCTCACGACGGCCGTTCGGTGCTAGTTGCGAGTACGACGCTGTGCCAGGTGTTTCGCTACTGGATCGAAGGGCCCAGGAAGGGTGAGCTCGAGCTTCTGATCGAGCATCTCCCCGGGTTCGTGGACAACATCAACCGGGCGTCGGATGGTAACTATTGGGTTGCCCTGGTGGGCATCCGCTCGCCGGCTTTCGACCTTGCGATGCGCAAGCCCGGCTTCCGGCTGCGCATGGCCAAGCAGGTGCCGATCGACGAATGGTTGGCCCCGGGTCTCAACCACGGCTGCGTCCTCAAATTCACCGATGCCGGCGACGTGCTGGAGTCTTACTGGGATCCGACCGGGGTCAATCATTCCACCCTGACCTCGATGCGCGAGCACAAGGGCTACCTTTATCTTGGCGGGCTGGAAAACAACCGCATCGGGCGGATCATGCTTAAGGATGCCGATCCGACATGGTCGGGGTTTGAAGCGTACTGGGGCAACAAACGTCGTGACAAAGGCTAGTCCATGGGGTTCCTCACTTATTTTTGGCGCGACGTCGAGCAGATCATGTTCCCGATGCGGGAGCAGCATGCGATTCCCTCGATGGACGGCGCGCTCAGTCCAAATGACCGGTTGGATGCTTGCAGCCCGATCGGCGAACCGATTGCCGGCGCCGATGACGTGGTCGAGGGTCCGGATGGTGCGCTCTATGTCTCCGGCGGCAGCCAGGTATGGCGTCTGGCGGGCGAGGGCTACCTCGATCGCAGAATCTTTGCGGCCTTCGAGGGCAATGCCGGCGGGCTTGCATTTCATCCGGACGGCCGGCTTCTGGTGTGCGTTTCCGGTCATGGTCTGGCTGCCGTCGACGGCGCAGGCAAACCGACTTGGCTCCTGCAGGCCGGCGATCAGCCGCTCAACTGTCTGACCAGCGTCGCTGCGGCGCAGGATGGCAACATTTTCCTGTGCAACGGCAGCATCCAGAACGTCGCCGAGGATTGGTGCGCCGACCTTCTGCAGAAGAACCGGCTGGGGCGGTTGGTCAGTTGTGGACCAGGGCTTGACCGGCCGGCCGTCTTGTTGCGTGACCTCGCTTATCCCCACGGTCTCGCCGTTGCGCGGGATGAAAAGACGCTGTGGTTTACCGAAAGCTGGAGCCATCGCGTCAGTCATGTTCCACTGCAGGGACAGCAAGTCGGATCGGTGACGACCGCGAACGGCAATCTGCCCGGCTATCCTGCTCGCCTAGCCAGGGCCAGCGCCGGCGGCTTCTGGCTCAACTTCTTCGCGGTGCGAACCCATCTCATCGAATTCGTGCTCCGCGAAGACGATTATCGCGAGGAGATGATGCGAACTATCGAACCCCGGTACTGGGTCGGCCCCTCACTGGCATCTGGCGAGGATTGCCACGAGCCGATGCAATGGGGTGGGCTCAAGGCGCTCGGGATTCAGAAGCCCTGGGCGCCGCCCCGTTCCTACGGCCTGCTCGTGCGTATCAACGACGAAGGCGATGTGGTGCAGAGTCTGCACAGCCGGGTCGGCGGCCACTATCACGGCATCACCTCCGCATGCCAAACCGCGCAGGGCCTGGTGATCGTGTCAAAAGGCAGCGGCCGCGTTCTGCTCGACCGCTCGGGAGGTCGCGGATGACCGAAGTTTTCGTCGCCCCGGAGAGGGTTGCTGTGCCGGCTGCCAACAGCAGGCAGCCGGTGCTGCGCGTGGTCCATGGCAGCAAGATCTACGGTGGCGTGCATGCCATCGAGAACATCAATTTCGATCTCTATCCCGGCGAAGTCCACGCCCTGGTCGGCGAAAATGGCGCCGGCAAGTCGACGCTCTGCAAGGCCATCGCTGGAGCGATCGAGCTGACCTCGGGCGAACTGTATGTCGACGGCAAGCTTGCCAATTTCGACAAACCCGGAGACGCGCTCAAGGCCGGCATCTGCATGGTCTATCAGGAAACCAGCCTGGTGCCGACCATGACGGCAGCCCAGAACATCGAGCTCGGCAACGAGAAGCTCCTCACCAGCTTTCGCACCCTCAATATCCAGGCCCAGCAGCTGCTGCAGTCGCTCAATTTCCACATCGATCCTGCGACGCCGGTGGCGCTGCTCGGCACCGCCAAGCGTCAGATGGTGGAAATCGCCCGCGCGGTCTACCACAGGGCGCGCATCATCATTTTCGACGAACCGACGGCAAGCCTGACCCCGGAAGAGATAGTTCATTTTTTCAACCTGGTTCGCGATCTCCGTGCCCGCGGCGTTGCCATCATCTACATCTCTCATGCGCTCGAGGAATCCCTGGAGATTTCCGACCGGGTCACCGTGCTGCGCGATGGCAAGCTCGTGGTCACCGCGAAGACGGCGGAGATGACGCGCGAGAAGCTGGTGCGGCACATGGTCGGCCGCGACATCACGCAAACGCATTATGCCCGCGCGGCCGAGGCCGCCCGCGGCGGCGGCGCCCGACTCAGCCGCGGAGAGAAGGTGCTGACGGTCGAGAACGTCACCATGGGCATGGTGGTGAAGAACATGTCCTTCTCGGTGTATGCCGGCGAGGTGGTCGGCATCGCCGGACTGATCGGTTCCGGTCGCACCGAGATTGCAAAGATCATCTTCGGCGCCCTGAAGCGCAATCTGATCAACGGCGGCACCATAAAGCTGCGAGGGAAGCCGGTGCGTTACCGCGTGCCCAAACAGGCGATCGACCAGGGCATCGCTTACATCACCGAAGACCGCAAGCTGAACGGCTTCTTCGAGACCATGGTGGTGGACGACAACATCTATATCGGCAACCTCGCCACCAAGGCCGGCTGGCGCTTCCTGCTCTCGAAGCTCGTCCGCAACACGCTTGCCGGCCGTTGGGTGGAACGTCTGAAGATAAGCACGTTGCAGCGCAAGGCGAAGATCATCGAGCTTTCCGGCGGCAACCAGCAGAAGGTGGTGGTGGCGAAATCGCTGGTGCAGGATCCTTCGATCGTAATCTTCGACGAACCGACGCGGGGCGTCGACGTCGGCACCATCCCGGAGATCCACGCCCAGATCCGCCGGCTCGCCGAAGAAGGCAAGGCGGTCGTGGTGATCTCGTCATATCTGCCGGAGGTGCTCAGTATTTCCGACCGCATCCTAGTCGCCCGCCTCGGTCGCATCGTGGCTGAGTTCGATGCCGCGAGCGCTACCGAAGACAAGATCATGTACGCCGCGATCCATTAGGTTGTGATGACAATTATGGCAGCGAAGCCGTCGCGATCGGTGACACGCCCTACGATGCCGAAGCAGCGGGGAAGGCGAAGATCGCGACCATCGGCGTGCTCTGCGGCGGGTTCACAGAGAGCTCGTTACGGCAGGCCGGATGCGCCGAGATATATCCCGGGCCGGCCGCGCTGTTCGCGCGTTTCGCCAACTCCCTGCTCGCGAGATAAAGGGAACGGCGGATCGTACTGTCGTTCAGTCGGCGGTGCGGGGAGCGTATCATGGCGAGAAAACTGAAGACCTACCAGACTTCGCTGGGCTTTTCGATCTGGCAATCGCCGCGCCGTCAATGAAGGCGGCCCCGGGAAGCGTGGGGCGCCGATAGCAATCTCTTCCACCAAGGAGCTGCAAAGGAAAGCGACGATCCAGACGTCATCGCCGCGACCATGGCCAAACCGGGCGTCGTTCTCAGGCGGCCCGTCGGATCGGACGGATCCTTCGGCGAGCATGCAGAGCTGCCCACCGACCTGGGGCGCGCCGGAAAAGCGACGAAAGCGACCCGCAAGTCGAGCGGCCAACAGGCGAAAAAGCCATCCCCCCGCCCCGTTGACAAGGCGGCGGAGGGGAAGGCCGCTCTCGAATACGAACGGGAGCGGAAGCGCCGCGAGCGCGAGCGGGCGAGGGAGGACGCCACCAGGCAGATGCAGCGCGCGCGCCGGCAGCAGGCCGTCGACAAGGCGCAGGCGGCGCTGGACAAGGCCGAGCGCGAGTATGCGAGTAGGGCGGCGCCCATCCAAGCTGAGATGGAGGCTATCGAGAAGAGATCGCAAGCCGAAACTGCCCGGTGGAAAAGGAGAAGGAGCGGTTGGATGCGGCGCTGCGGCGCGCGCGGGGCTAGAGCCCCTAGAGGCGGCGAACCGGACTTGGCTTCAGGCCAAGCTCGACGCGCAATTCCTCATCGGACATTCGGGCGAGACGATCGAGGTCACCGTCCAGCCGCAGACAGAGTCGGCCGTTCGGTTGGTCCGGATCACGACCGAGGCAAACGACGGGGGTATGATAGGCTTCGTTCGCGAAAAATTCCGTCAGGAAAAAGCCGTCCTCCGAATCGACGAACTCCGCCACCGTCGCCTTCTTCGAGAAGCGGACGAAGCGCTGCCAAAGCTCGG
>Ga0209890_10001589_pt1 | contig 10272 bp, 10 predicted proteins | sample OrgsoiDNA2013049_FD_185799 | JGI IMG/M metagenome (GOLD analysis project Ga0209890, IMG submission 185799) | Permafrost soil microbial communities from the Arctic, to analyse light accelerated degradation of dissolved organic matter (DOM) -... | ecosystem: Environmental > Terrestrial > Soil >... | reverse complement strand
CCTCGGCCGCCTTCAGTTCCACCGACCATGCCGCGAGGCTCTTCGCGGGTGTGGTATTCGCCGTGGGCGGGCCGTTGGTCGGGGTCATGGTCGGACGCTGGACCCGCTTTCCGGGTGCAGGCCTCGTCGCGGCTGTCGTCCTGGTCGGGTGGTCACTGCTCAGTACGTTCGGACTGCTGATGTCCGCGTCCCGAGTCGGCACCCTTGTCCACCTGAACGCACCCTTCGTCACGTGGGTGTCCCAGAATGGGCCCACCGACCCCAACTGGATTGCGGGCGGGTCGCCGCAGTGGTATCTGGCCTACATCGCCCTGCTCTGCGGGCTCGCGGCCAGTGCGGCGATGTTGCACGAGGCCCGGGGTGCGCAACGGTCGCGGCTGGTCCGTGTCTGCGCGATCCTCGTAGTCCTCGCCCTCGTCAGCCTCGCCCTGGCCGTCGTACCGGACCCCACACGGATCCCGTTGTGACCGTGCGCGGCGTCGACTGGGCAGCGGTCCTGGGCGGGTCCGCAGTCGGCGCCGCGATCCTCGCGGGCTGCGTCCCCTTCGCGGCCGACGGTCCACCGCTGGAGTACGTCCGGCTCGCTCTGGTTGCGCTGGCCGCCGCTGCGGCGTTCGTCCTCGACGAGCCCGCCGCCGCAGCGGTGGACGCCGTGCCCCAGACTCGGCGACAGCGCACCGCCGCCAGATCACTTGCAGTCATGGCGCCGTTGGTCGTGTGGACTGTGGGTATCGTGGCTCTGGAGCTGCGCAACGCGACAACACCGGCCCTTGCACTGTTGGTAGAGGGCGTAGGCGTGCTCGCCGTAACGGTAGCGCTCGCCGCAGGTTTGCGCTTTGCCGGCCGCAACGAGCCCGGAGAGGTCGTTGCCTCGGTCCTGGGCGCCGCGATGCTTGCCGTGCTCATCTTCAACCCGCCGCCGCGGTCAGTGCCCTTCTTTCCGGTCGACGCCGGCTGGGCCGCCAGCTCCGTGCTCTGGGGTTGCCTCGCGGTCGCCGCAGTGATGCTCGTGGTGGCGGCGTCGCGCGACCCATACCGACGCTGAGGGCTTGGGGAGCGATGGTGCCAGCAATCTGAGCGCGCAACTCATCGCATCCCTCACGGTGCGGTCGACCGCGGATGAGACGCGGGCTGGCTGCTTGGGTTAACCTTGAGGTTTCCACCAACCAGACAAAGGAGGTCGGCTGATGAGAATCGGATCCAGCTTGGTACTGATCGCGGTCGGCGCGATCCTGAAGTTCGCGGTGACGACGACGATCAGCGGGATCAGCGTGTCAACGGTTGGTGTGGTCCTGATGTTGGTGGGAGTCGCAGGCCTGGTCATCTCACTGGTCATGGCCAACACCGCCCGGCGCACAGAGGTTGTGCAGCGCACCTCACGTGTGGACTACGTTGAGCCGCCCAGGGAAGACGACCCGCGCCTCTGACCTGAGTCGAGGTCGGAGGCACCAGCCATGACGTCAGACAGCTCAACGTCCGCCGAAGGCGATGCGGCGAACACCCCCAAGATCTCGAGTGCCGCCAGCCCCGAGGCGAATGCATCACCAGAGAGTCAGGATGCTGGCGCCCCACCGAAGGCGCCGGGGCCTGACAACCCGCCCAAGAGTCCGGGTAAGGCGATCCCCTCCTCGAACGTCTTCGTGACCACGCGCGCGGCCGCCGCCTGGTTCGCCACAGCGGTGGCACTCGTGCTCTTGGTACTGCTCATCATCCTGATCCTGCAGAACCAGGACGTGGTCAAACTCCACTACCTGGGCCTCTCCGGATCTCTGCCACTCGGGACGGCGCTGCTCATCGCCGCCGTCGCCGGTGCTGGGGTCGTCGCAGTCGTGGGTGTCACCCGGCTCACGCAGCTACGGGTCACCGCCCGCCGGGCACGACGCCTGGAAGTGGAGCGAGAGGAGAAGCCCTGACCAAGGTGGCTGGCTCGTCCTCAACGATGTTGATGGCAGCCTCGTCGGCGGATGAGCGGCCCCGATTCCACGTCTGACAGAGCGCGATTGACTATGCAGGGTTCCCGGGACAGGACTACCTCGGACGCTTAATCATCCGGGGTAGTCACAGATGTGAAAGCTGGCGCAACAAACATGGTCATGACCGTGACGCCAGCGCCAGCGACAATCCCCAGGATGCTCAGCACGCTCGGGAACAGGCCGGAGCGCCACATCACCCACGCCGAGCACAACGTCGACAGGCCGAGCGGGCCGAAGACCACAACACCGCACCGGCGAGCGCCATGCGATTACCAACAAGCTGCGGATTGCTGCAAAAACGGGCCACGTCGAAGTCCCTTGCATCCCATGACGCACCACGACAGGCACCTGCTGCTTTGACCGTTCAACTGTACGGCTCCGGAGTGTCGTATGGCGTCATCGCCCACATTTCTTCGGCATATCTTTGGCGACAAGAATGGTGAACGACCATGCACATCCCGCAATAAAGAATTGTCGACCTGATGTGAGGTTGAGGTTTCGCCAGAGCGAGATCAACTATGCAGAGCTTCTGGGACAGAACTACCCCGGACGCGGCAGTCATCCGGGGTAGTCCCTTGCTGAGGCGGTGACTGGTCCGTTACTTCAAGGTGACGACCTTGTGCATTCCCATGAATGCGTGGGCCATACCGGTCACGTCATCGGCCACGAAGCACGCCAGCATGTAGGTTCCCGGCGGGAGGTTGTACGAGAGCTCGGCCTGATGGCCAGGGGAGAGCACGTCCAGGCCGCCTGTGGGGCCGTCCGCGAATGGTGGTGGTCCGAGGGGTGGGGGTGTCGCATTGGCGAAGGAGTCGAACCACGCCTGGATCTGGGTATCGGTGGTGCCTTTCAAAACAGGTTCAATCTCCATGAAGTGGATCGTGTCAGCGACGTTCATGACCGTCACGGTCCCCCGGGCCGGCAGGGTACCTGGGCTGACGAAGCGGTCCGCGGAGGTCAGCTTGATCACGGGGCCACGATGTCTGTCTCCCTGGCTGTGGGAGGAACCCTGGCCGGAGTGGTGGACTGTGAAGGTGGTGAATACCGGATTTGGCGGGCTATTTCCTAGGTTGCCGAGGTCCATCAAGTAGTACTGGCCCGCAGTCAGCAGCTCCGTGACCGTCTCCGGGTGGCCCGGGACGACGTCCGCCAACCCGAAGGCGCGAATGTCGCGGTTGAGCTCGCGGGTGCCTCTGGCGGCGATTGCGGGGTCAGCGGAGAACTCGTCCACCAGGTCCGCCTTGAACGTGTCCAAGGTCGTATGGCCGACGAGCCGGAACAACGTGATGTTGCTGCCGCTGCCGGGGGTTGAGTTGGTGGTATCCACCTTGAAGGCGATGCGACCCTCATTGACACTGCTGCGACTGAGCGTGACGTTGGTGCCGTCCCCGAGCACCAAGACAGCGGTGACTTGGCCCGGATGCTCTGACGGATGTCCTTGTGCCGCGGCGGGTCCCGCGGTGGCTAGCGTGCCAGCGGCCGCGAGAGTCAGCGCGGCAACCTTGGCAACCAGTTTTCTCATGACTCCCCCTCCAACTTCGCCCCGGCGGGCCCGAGGCCATTGCCAAGAGTGGGTTCCGTGCGGATGTCAAGGGTTTGGCTAGGCTAACCTAAGTTCCGGTACCGCGGCTTCATCATCTTCGCTGATCGCCCTGCGCGACGGGTCGAGTACGGATGGTGCAGATGGGCTGGCACCGTGGTCAGTGGTGTACGGCGCGGCGTATAGAGAGCTTTCCGCCTGCGCTCTTACCGCGGCACCGGCACCGGCGGTGCCTGATCCGGCTCGGAGGACATGGGGGTTCCTGGAGCGGGCCCCACGCGCTTCGGAAGGGCGAACACGAGCAGGAACGAGATCACGGCAAACGCCGCACTCACCGCGAGGGCACAGGTTGCGCTGTGGGTGAATGCAGAAGCGAGATCCGCCGGGGTCGGGCGTCCCCTCGTCGGAAACGAGAGGGTGCCAAAGAACACGCTGCCGATGATGGCGATGCCGATCGCACTGCCAACCCGCTGCATGGTGGCGATGACTCCACTGGCCGCCCCGGCCTCGTGCCGGTCGACGGTGGCGATGATGAACTGGGCATTGGGGGCGATGAAGAGTCCGCTGCCGGTTCCGGCGACGAGCAGGGGCAGGAGAAGGTCCCAGTTGGTCAGGTCACCCGGCGATACCAGCAGGAGCACGAGCCAGAGGGCGCTGAGGCCGACCGCGACCATCCCCGCGCCGATGACGAGCACCGTGCGGCCGATGCTGGCGGCGAGCTTGCCACTCTGTGAGGCCCCGATGATGCTGCCGACCGCGAACGGGATGGAGACAACTCCGGACTCGAGGGCAGTGTGTCCGAGGCCCGCCTGCCACAGGATCGAGATGGTGAAGAAGATGCTCACGAAGGCGGCGAAGTAGACGAGCGCAAGAATCACGCCACCGGTGAAGGCGGGGTGCGAGAAGAGATGGGGCGGGACGAGAGGGCTCTTGCCGTGCCGGGCCAGTGCGACCTCCCAGGCACCGAACAGGGCGATAAGCCCGACGCCGCCGACCAGCGACAGATAGGTCCACATCGGCCAGCCCTGGTCCTGGCCCTCGATGAGTGGCACCAGGATCGCCACGAGGCCACCCGAGAGGAGAAGCAGACCGAGGACGTCAACACCGACTGACGTTCCCGAGCTCTCGGAACCTGCCGGAAGCAGAAAGACTGCCGCGACCACGGCGATGATGCCGATCGGCAGGTTGACGACGAACACCAGGCGCCAGCCGTTGGTGTCGCCGAACGCCTGAATCAGCAGCCCGCCGATGAGGGGGCCCAGGGCCGAGGAGACGCCGATGACAGCGCCCATGATGGCGAAGGCTTTTCCGCGGGTGCGGCCGGTGAAGAGCAGCTGGATGTAGGCGGTCACCGCCGGGACGTAGATGCCTGCGGCGAGCCCCTGCACGACCCTCGCGACGATCAGCTGGTTGCCGTCCTGGGCCAGACCACACGCAAGGCTGGCAGCGGTGAACAGTGTCAGCCCGCTGATGAAGACCCACTTGTGCCCGAAGCGGTCACCAAGCCTTCCGGCCGGGATGAGGGCCAGACCGAACGCGAGCGCGTAGCCGGAGATGATCCACGAAAGGGTCGCCTCCGATGCGCTGAGACTTGTCCGGATCGTCGGCAGTGCCACGTTGACGATCGTCGCGTCGAGCAGCGACATGAACATGCCGATGAGCAGTACGCCGAGTGCTCGCCACGCGTCGCGTGGCGTGACTCCGACGCTGGTGGACGAGTTGGTGGTCCGGGACAAGATCACAGGTCCTTTCGGGACGGGAGCTCCGCTTCGGAGGCGCCGACGTGCACCTCGAGCCACTGGACCAACGGTAGCGAGGCATGCAGCACCTCGACGATCTTGCCCTTGGCCGCGGCCGTGGCCAGCCACGGCTCGACCGGCCACTGCTTCCAGGTGACCATCCCCTTCATCCGCAGCAGCTCGATCCGGGGGTGGTCCTTGGGATAGCCGCGGGGCGCGGTCTTGAGGGCGCCTGCCCCGGTGATGGTCAACCCTGCCGCTTCAGCGTCATCCACGGTCTTGGTCAGGGCTTCCCCGGGCAGGTCCAGCGCCACGGCGCGGCGGTAGCGCGCAAGCTGGTCGGACGCGAAGGAGTAGGTGCCGCTGGCCACGGCGAGCCCGTCCGCGGATACCTGCACATATCCGTGGCCGGCGAGAGTGGCACCGATCTGGGTCTTGTACGGGGTCTTGTCGGCGCTGAACCGGATGTCACGGTTGGGGCGGAAGATCTTCGGCTCACCGAACTCGTCGGCCAGCTCGGCCAGCAGCTCCTGCATCGGCTCGAGAACCTGGGTCTCGTAGACCTGCTTGTGCGCCTGCCAGTAGCTTCTGGAGTTGTCTGCCTCGAGTCCGTCATAGAAATCGAGGATTGCGTCGGTCCAGCCGTGGAACGTCATGGGTTTCCTCTCAACCTCTGGGCAAAGGGCGACCGCGAGCTCCGGGTCATATTGCAGCGGTGGGGTCCGGTTCGAGACCTTCCCTGGCCGTCCGCGCACGACCGTCGTCCTCTGACTGTTGGGCCCTGAGCGTGCTCCAGACCGTCCAGGCCACCGCAACCAGCGGCACCGCGACGACCGCACCGATGACGCCGGCGACAACGGTTCCGCAGGCCACTGTGAGGGCAACTGCGAGAGGGTGCAGGTTGACCGCGCGGCTCATCACCAACGGGTGGAGCAGGTGACCTTCGATCTGGCCGATCACCACGATCAGAGCGAGCACCAGCAGCGCGATCAGGGGGCCGCGCGCTGCGAGCGCCACCAGGGTGGCCACGAACAGGGCGATGGGGGAGCCGATCAACGGGATGAATGCGGCGAAGAAGGTCAGCACGGCAAGAGGGAACGCGAGTGGGACCCTCAGGATCAGCAGTGACACTAACACGAGCACGGCGTTGGTGGCGGCAATGATGACGATGCCCCGGGTGTAGCCGGCGAACGTGGCCCAGCCGGCGCGCGCCGCCCCGTCCACGCGACTGCCGGCTCCGCCCGTCTGGCCGAGCAGCCAGGTCCAGATCCGGTGCCCCGAGCTGAGGAAGAAGACCGAGCAGAACACGGCCAGGGCGAGACCGGTGAGAACCTCGAGAGCGACCCCTGCGCCGCCTAGTGCCCGCCCTGCCAGGGCGCCACCGTTCTGGGTCACCCAGTCGCGGATCTGCTGACCCACCTGGGTCAGGTCGACGGCGCGGATGTGGAAGGGCGCCCCGGTCAGGGACTGCTCGATCTCGGTCAGACCGTTGGAAAACTGGGCAGTCAGCTTTCCCGACTGCCCGGCCACCGAATCGGCGACGAAGGTGAAGACACCACCCAACGCAAGGATAGTCAGCAGAAGAGCTGACGCAACGGCCAGACCGCGAGGCATCCTGGGCGACAAGAGGTCGACGAGCGGGCGCAGCAGGGCGGTGATGACCAGGCCGACGAAGACGGCGACCGCCACCAGAGTCAGTTTCGCCAGCACGGCAAAGACCAGGTACACGGCGACGGCGACCACGATCAGGCGCCAGGCGTAGGCAGCCGTGATCTGCAGGCTGTGATGCACGCCCTCGTCCCGAGGTGCTGCCCTGCCCCGCGCCGTGCTGCCCCGGAGCGGGGCGGCTGGTGGTGTCCCGGGTGGCACCGGGGTTGGTTGAGGAACGGGTGCGTCTGGCGACATCGATTCCTTCCTCGCCGGTATGAGGGTCCGTTGGTGGTCTGAGTGTGTCAGTCGAAGTTATACAGGAGTAGACACGAGACCAACCGGTGTCGCCTTCTGTTCGTCACCCGGCCGCCGGGTGGAGGTCGATCTGCACCGCCAGCCCGTGGCCGGGGACGTTGGTCAGCCCGATCGTGCCTCCATCAACCGTGATCAGCCGATGCACGATCGCCAGCCCGAGTCCGCTTCGGGACGAGCTGTCGCGGGTCGGGTTGTCGGCTGGCTGGGTCCAGAATCGGCGGAAGGCCTGTTCCCGTTGCGCCGGCGTCATTCCAGGCCCGCTGTCGACGACCTCCAGCCTGACCCGGTCGTGATGGCGTCGGACCGAGACGGTGATCTGCCCCTCGACAGGGGTTACATCGAGCGCGTTGGCCAGGAGGTTGTCCAGGACCTGCTCAAGGTGTCCCGCCGTGGCCGCCACGGTGGCGTCCCCGGAGGACGTCAGCAGCTGGATCTGACGTTCTTGGGCCAGCGCCGACCAGATATGCACCCGCTCCCTGACGAGCTGGCGGAGGTCGACCGAGACGGGTTCGGGGCGGGTGTGCTCGGCCCGGGCCACGGCCAGCAACCCGTCGACAAGGCGGGAGAGCCGCGCGATCTCACCGAGCGCACCCTCCAGCTCCTCCGCTGCCGCGGTGCCGTCCACGTCGTCGTGGAGCAGCTCCAGCCGGAGCCGCAATGCCGCCAACGGTGTCCGCAGCTGATGGCTGATGTCTGCCACCAGGGTTCGATGGCTGCCGATCAGGGACTCGAGCCGGCCGGCCATGTTGTTGAACGTGCTGGCAAGATGCCGCGTCTCGGGCGGTCCCATGGCCGTGGAGGCACGCACGCTCAGCTCGCCGGCTCCCAACCGGTCCGCGGCCGAGTCGAGCCGCCGCAGCGGGAGCCCTACCCACCTCGCCAGCCCAATGCTCAGGGTCGTCGCCAGCAGGATCGCGATCAGTCCGGTCAGACCGAGCCCGACCCACAGGCTTTCGATCTGTTCGTTGAGCGGATCGGCGGCTCGCTGAACCGCCGTCGCTCCCACGATCTGTGAGCCTGAGTATGCCGGTCGCAGCACCAGCAGGCCGTCCTGCGGCTCGTCCTGCCACTCTTGCACGGTCTGGCCCGAGAGAGCCGCCGCAACCAGCCCCGGGGCGACCCGCAGGTGGGACGGGCCGGGGATGACAACGCGTCCCACGTTGTCGTAGACGGCGAACTCGTCATTTCCGATCAGAGCCGGGCGGAAGCTGAGCGTGCCCAGGAAAGGCACCCCGCGCTCGTGGTCGGCGAGCTGTTCTTCCGCTGCGCTGGCAAGGGCCGACGCGGCGGATACCGTCTCATCGGCGAACGCGTCCCGGTCGTGGTCCACGGACATCACCCCGAGCGGCACGACGACGCCGATCAGCAGGGCGAGAGTCAGGCCGAGGAACGCGGCGAGGATACGTCGGGTCACGGCGGGCCGCTAGTCGATCGAGGCGAGCCGGTAACCGACTCCGTAAACGGTCTCGATCAACGCAGGATCTCCAAGCTTCCGTCGCAGCGATGCCATGTGAACGTCAAGCACCTTGCTCGGCCCGTACCAGTGGCCGCCCCAGGCTCGTTCGAGGATCTCCTGACGGGTGAAGACTCGACCGGGGTCCTCGGCCAGGCAGGTGAGGAGGTCGAACTCCTTGGGTGTCAGCGCGATCTCGCGGTCCGCCATGAGCACCCGGCGCGTCCGCGGGTCAACGGTGAGCGCGCCATGGTGGAACTGGCCGGACTCGCCCGGGTTGATCCGGCGCAGCACTGCACGTACCCGGGCGAGCAGCTCGACGAAGCCGAACGGCTTGATCAGGTAGTCGTCAGCGCCTGCATCCAGGGTGGCTACCCGGCTGGCTTCCTCGCTGCGAGCTGTCACCGCAATGATCGCCGCTGCCGAACGGGCGCGCAGTCGTTGGCAGAGCTCCAGCCCATCGATGTCCGGCAGCCCGAGGTCGAGCAGGATCACGTCAGCCGGCCCGGCCAGTAGCGCCTGGCTTCCGTCAACTGCCCGGCTGACGCGGTATCCCGCTCGCTCCAGGCCGCGCTCGAGCTGTCTGCCGATGTCCGGGTCGTCTTCGATCACCAGGACGTGCAGCCCCGTCGCGCGTTCCTGGGCGCCGGGTGACGTCGCAGCTCCCACTGGGCCTATGGCCACAAGGACTCCCTGACATTGACAGCTGGTGGGCCTACCTGTGCTCCTCCATCATGCCGGATTGTCCGGGTGGTCCACGGTGACGCGGCCGGTAGCAGTGCCAGCGCCAGGGCGAACCCCGCCACGAGCGAGACCAGGACCAGCCCGCCTCGCTGTCCTTTCCCTCGGGGGGCCTCACCGCCGGGTCGGGTGCGATCGGCGCGCGGCCACCAGTCCCGAAGCGACAGCACGATCGCGTCCTTCAGGTGGCCCAGGACGTGCAGGGACATCAGGGCGAACCAGATGACGAAGCTGGCCTTGTGCGCGCTGAGCGCCAGCCGCGGCCGTTCTGGCCCGAGCACGAGCAGGGCGACCCCTGTCAACAGCACCGCCCCGGTGAAGATGATGAGCAGGGGTGCGGTCCAGCGCAGCAGGGCAGGAGGCGGTCCGTGGCGCACGTAGCCGGGGCTGTGACGGTAGTAGCGGACGAAACGGTAGAGGGTGCTGCCGAGCTTGAGCGCGGTCGGCGGGATGAGCAGCAGCCCGACGAAGATGTGGAGGGTGATCAGCTGGCGAACCTCCAGGATGGTGATGCCTTCGAGAAACAGCGCGACGAGCAGAACGAGCCCCACCGCGCCGGTCAGTCGGGCATTGCCCTCGGCGCCGTCATCGCGCGTCGCGCCCGGTTTCCCCCGCAGTCGCGTCATTGCCATGACCTCAGCCCTGGGCCTGGCAGGTGATCGGGTTGACCCGCAGCCGCACGCTCATTGCGCGACCGGGTCGTCTGGCAGGGGGAGCACCGGGTGTCGGGCGGGAGGGCAGGGGGTGCCGTGCCGGTGGCGGGCGAGGTCCGCTGAAAAGGTCTGGAGCGCGCTGGCCACGAAGCGGGCTGTGCCATCCGGATGGTGGCAGGCGCCGCGGCCCTCCACCAGGCGCAGACGG
>Ga0209890_10001588_pt1 | contig 10274 bp, 9 predicted proteins | sample OrgsoiDNA2013049_FD_185799 | JGI IMG/M metagenome (GOLD analysis project Ga0209890, IMG submission 185799) | Permafrost soil microbial communities from the Arctic, to analyse light accelerated degradation of dissolved organic matter (DOM) -... | ecosystem: Environmental > Terrestrial > Soil >... | reverse complement strand
GGCCCGGAGGCAGCTCCCGGCGGCGGAGCGCTACCAGCCGCGGGACGCGTAGTGCTGCTCGGCGGGCAGGTCGTCCAGGTTGATGCCGACCATCGCTTCGCCCAGGCCACGCGACACCTTCGCGACCACGTCCGGGTCGTCGTGGAACGTCGTGGCCTTGACGATGGCCGCGGCGCGCCGGGCCGGGTCACCGGACTTGAAGATCCCGGAGCCGACGAACACGCCCTCCGCGCCGAGCTGCATCATCATGGCCGCGTCCGCCGGGGTGGCGATCCCGCCCGCGGTGAACAGCACGACGGGCAGCCGTCCGGCCGCCGCGACCTCGGCCACGACCTCGTACGGCGCGCGCAGGTCCTTGGCCGCGCTGAACAGCTCCTCCTCCGGCAGTGCGGCGAGCCGGGCGATCTCGCCGCGGATCTGCCGCATGTGCCGGGTGGCCTCGACCACGTTGCCGGTGCCGGCCTCGCCCTTGGACCGGATCATGGCCGCGCCCTCAGCCAGCCGCCGCAGCGCCTCACCCAGGTTGGTCGCGCCGCAGACGAACGGGACGGTGAACTTCCACTTGTCGACGTGGTGCGCCTCGTCGGCCGGGGTCAGCACCTCGGACTCGTCGATGTAGTCGACGCCGATGGCCTGCAGCACCTGGGCCTCGGCGAAGTGCCCGATCCGGCACTTGGCCATGACCGGGATCGAGACCGCCTCGATGATTCCGTCGATCATGTCCGGGTCGCTCATCCGCGCCACGCCGCCCTGGGCCCGGATGTCGGCCGGCACCCGCTCCAGGGCCATCACCGCGACGGCGCCCGCGTCCTCGGCGATCTTGGCCTGCTCGGCGGTGACGACGTCCATGATCACGCCGCCCTTGAGCATCTCGGCCATGCCCCGCTTGACCCGCGCCGTGCCGGTGGCGGTCCCCGCGCCCTCAACGGCTACTGCGCCGTCGGCGGCTACCGTGCCGCCGGGGTCCTGCGGGGATGCCAAACGGGCCTCGGTGCGGGCTGAGCTGCCTGCGGAGTCGACGGTGGACACGAAAACCTCACTCGATCGGTGGAGTACCCCGTACTCGCACGGATGGACGCTGTCCCTCCATGGTAGGTCGCGCCCCGGCCGCGCTGGATGCTCGCCCGGGCCCTCCCCCAGGCTCAGCCGGTCAGGTGCTGCATGTCGGCCCCCATGTTGGGGGCGCCGTCGCCGGCGAGTGAGTCGTCTATTTCGAAAAATTGCGGCAGCGGGGCGCTGCCGACCAGGCGGAACAGCCGGACCAGGGGCTTGCGGCGGGCCTCGCGGGTCACCGCGACCGCGGTGTTGTAAAATTTGCGGGCCACGAACACCTGCTGGGCGGCGGCTTCCACCTCGGCGATCAGCTCGCCTGCGCCGTCCGTCGCTTCCAGCGAGGAGCGGAACCCGGGCTGCGTGAACGCGGCGCGCAGCGCTCGGGACAGGTTGCTCTGGGCCAGCTCACTGCGGGCCAGCTCGTCGCCGGGCTCCAGGTAGGGAGCCAGTTCGCCGGGCGGCCGCTCACCAGGCCCCCACTCGGCGGGGGCCAGCTCAGCCAGGGCCAGCTCGGCGGCTGTCCGCTCGGCGGGCGGCCGCTCACCAGGCCCCCACTCGGCGGGCGGCTGTCCTGAGCCGGAGCGCACCTCACCGCGGGCCTCGTGCGCGGCGCTGGCCAGCAGCAGGCTGGTGGCCGGGTCAAGGAAGCCGGAGGAGGCCAGCTCCAGCGCGACCGAGCTGCGCCGGACCAGGGTCACGTCCAGGGCCGCGCGGGCCGCCTGCAGCCGGGTGTGCATCCGGTCCAGCCGGCCGGCCCGCCAGGACACGTACACGCCGAGGAACAGGACCGCCACGACGGCGATGACGATTTCGATGATCACGTCGGTGTCCGCCGTTACCGCGCCACAGCCACGGCAGTGGTGCCGAGCACGACGGTCTCGTACACGCTGAGCACGTCCCGCGCCACGACGGTCCAGTCGTACACGCTGACCGCCTGCATGGCCGCGGCGGACAGCACGGCCCGCCGGTCCGGGTCGTCCAGCAGCAGGCGGGCGGCCCGGGCCAGGTCGTCCGGGTCACCGGCGGCGAACAGCTCGCCGGCCTTGCCGCCCCGCAGCACCCGGCGGAACGCATCCAGGTCGCTGGCCACGATCGGCGCGCCCGCGGCCATCGCCTCGGCCAGCACGATGCCGAAGCTCTCGCCGCCGGTGTTCGGAGCGCAGAACACGTCCACCGAGTGCAGCATGCGCACCTTGTCCTGCTCGCTGACCTGCCCGAGCAGGACCACCCGGTCCCGTAGCGGGGCGGGCACGCGGTCGAGCACGTCATCCGGGTCACCCGGGCCGGCGATAAGCAGGCGCAGCTGGTCCCGTTCAGTTCCAAGGGTTTCGAAGGCCTTGAGCAGGATCGCCAGGCCCTTGCGGTGCTCGTCCATCCGGCCCAGGAACCCGATCGCGCCGCCGGGGCCGGGCCAGCCGGGCAATGGCTCAGCTACCGCGTACCGGCGGGTCGCGACGCCGTTGGGGATGAGCACCGCGTCGCCGCCGAGGTGCTCCACCAGCGTGGTCCGGGCCGCCTCAGACACGGCGATCCGCCCGTTGATCTTCTCCATCGCGGGCTGCAGCGCACCCTCGGCCGCGTGCATCCACCGGGACCTGAGGTTGGCGGTGTGCACGGTGGCCACGATCGGCCCGGAGGCGACCCAGCAGGCCAGCAGGCCCAGGCTGGGCGCGGCGGGCTCGTGCACGTGCAGGACGTCGAAGTTGCCTTCCTTGACCCACCGGCGGACGCGGCTGGCGGACAGGAACCCGAACGCGAGCCGGGCCACCGAGCCGTTGTAGGGCACCGGCACCGCGCGGCCGGCCGAGACCACGTAGTCCGGCAGGGGCGTGTCCTCGTCGGCGGGCGAGATGACCGAGACGATGTGACCGAGCTCGATCAGCGCCTCGGCCAGGTCCCGGACGTGCTGCTGCACGCCGCCGGGCACGGCCCAGGTGTAGGGGCAGACGATACCGATCTTCATCCGCCGGCCTCCGGGCCCGTGCTGCCGGGGCCTGCACCGCCGGGGCCCGCACCGCCGGGGACCGCACCGCCGGGGACCGCACCGCCGGGGCCCGCACCGCCGGGGCCAGCACTGCCGGGGCCAGCGGTGTCGGGGACTGGGCCGCCGGGGAGTGCACCGCCGGGGCCAGCGGTGTCGGGGACTGGGCCGGCTGGCCCGGACTGGGTCCCGGGCAGGCGGGCGGGGTCCAGGTCACTGATGAAGACGCGCTGCAGCATGTGCCAGTCCTGCGGGTGCTCCGAGATGCGCTTTTCGAAGGCGGCGGCGAGCTGCTGGGTCATGGCCGCGGCTTTCTCCTTGCGGTTGCCCTCGGCCGGGACCGGGATGTCCGGGCTGGCGTGCGCGTACCAGCCATCTTCGGTGAACCACAGCGTAACCGCGCGCAGCGACGCCCCGGTCTGCAGGGCCAGCGCCGCGGGGCCGGCTGCCATCCGGGCCCGGTCGCCGAAGAAGTCCACCTCGACGCCGCTTTCGGTGAGGTCACGGTCGCAGAGCAGGCAGACCATGTGACCGGCACGCAGCCGCTGGGCGAGTACGCCGAACACGTTCGGGCCGCCGGTCAGGGGCAGCACCTCCATGCCCAGGCCCTCGCGGAACTTGACGAACATGTCGAACAACGACTCGGGCTTGAGCCGTTCGGCGACGGTGGCGAACTTGATGCCGCGCGCGACGACGTAGGCCCCGGCGACCTCCCAGTTGCCCATGTGCGGCAGCGCGAAAATCACTCGCTGGCCATGCTCCGCGTCGTACAGGGCCTGCTCGGCGTCGGCGTTGATCCGCATGTCCCGCAAGATGCGTTCCGGGCTGATGGCGGGCAGCCGGAACACTTCCATCCAGTAGCGCCCGTAGGACCGCATCCCCGCGCGGGAGACCTGCCGCAGTTCCTTGCCGCTGGTGCCGGGGCCGAGCACCCGCAGCAGGTTGCCTTCCAGCATCTGGACCCCGTGTCCCTGGCGCCGCCAGGCGATGTCGGTCACGGTGGAGAAACCCCAGCGCACCCACGACTCGGGCAGGTAGGAGAGCGCCTTCCAGCCCAGCCAGTATCCTGTCCCGGCGAGCAGGTCTTTCACTCGAGACAACGCCGCGCCTCTTTCGCTGCCCTAGTCGATGATCTGGGTGGCCCGGGCGGGTGGCGGAGCCTCGGCCGCCGCCGCAGCCATGCCCCGACGGACGGCGAGCATCCGCTGGCCCAGCGTGATGACGCTGGCCACGGCCAGCACCCACAGCCCGACCTGAAGAATGTAGGGCACGCCGAGCCCGGACAAGCCGACCGCCACGTAGGTGATGACCATCCGCTCGGGACGTTCGGCGATGCCGACGTTGGCCTTGACGCCGAGGCCCTCGGCCCGCGCCTTGACGTAGGACACCAGCGCGCCTGCGACCAGGCAGAACAGTGAGAGCCCGGCAAGCAGCCGGTTGTCGCCGCCCAGCACGAACCACGCGGCCAGGCCGGAGAACGTGGCCGCGTCCGCCACCCGGTCCATCGTGGAGTCCAGGAACGCGCCCCAGGAACCGGTGGTGCCCTTGAGCCGGGCCAGCACGCCGTCCAGCATGTCCAGGAACACAAAGAACGTCGCGATGAGTGTGCCGAGGAACAGGTGCCCGGTCGGGTACCCCCACAGCGTGCTGGCGGCCACGCCGATAGTGCCGGTCACGGTAACCGCGTTCGGCGTGACCGGAGTCCGGGCCAGGGCTTCCCCGACCGGGGTCATCAGCCGGGTGATGAAGGGGCGCAGCTGGTTCAGCATGGCCGTTAGATCCTACTGGGAGTGGAAGAACACTGCGTCACGCGGACGTTTCCGGCACCTTCCCGTAACCCTCCCGATTCTGAATGAGGGTCTTGTGGTAACGGCGCCGACAGGTTCAGGCTGAACCCACGGGCAGCAGCGCAGCACCGAACCAGGAGGCGACGCATGGCGGAGACAACGGGCCCAGCAGGGGCCGCCGGAGGCGTACCGGCCGGCCAGCCGGGCAAAATTCGAAACGTCGCGCTGATCGGCCACTCGGGCGCCGGGAAGACGACACTCGTGGAGGCTCTGCTGGCCGCGACCGGCACCATCCAGCGCACGGGCCGGGTCGAGGAGGGCACGACCGTCTGTGACTTCGACGAGATCGAGGTGCGCCAGCAGCGCTCGGTCAACCTGACCCTCGCCCCCATCAGCCACGGCGGCATCAAGGTTAATCTGCTGGACACGCCGGGCTATGCCGACTTCACCGGGGATCTGCGGGCCGGCCTGCGCGCGGCGGATTCGGCCCTGTTCGCGGTGTCCGCCACCGAGGGCGTCGACGGCCTGACCCGGATGCTGTGGGAGGAGTGCGCGCGGGTCGGCATGCCGCGCGCCGTCGTCATCACCAAGATCGACCACCAGCGAGCCGACTTCGAGGCTGCGCTGGCTGCCTGCCGCGACGCGTTCGGCGAGGCGGTCGCGCCGCTGTACCTGCCGGTGGCCGAGGCCGACGGGTCCGGGATCCGCGGCCTGATCGGGCTGCTGTCACAGAAGCTGTTCGACTACTCCGGCTCCGGCCGCAGCGAGGGCCCGGTGGCCCCGGCCGACGTTGAGCAGATGGAGACGCTCCGCGGTGAGCTGATCGAGGGCATCATCCAGGAGAGCGAAGACGAGACCCTCATGGACCGGTACCTGTCCGGTGAGGAGATCGACCCGAAAGTGCTCATCGAGGACCTGGAGAAGGCGGTAGCCCGGGGCAGCTTCTACCCGGTGCTGGTGGTGTCCTCCCCGCGCGGCATCGGCATGGAGGAGCTGCTGGAGGTGATGACCCAGGCCTTCCCGTCGCCCGAGGAGCACCCGCTGCCGTCGGTCACCACCCTGGACGGCACCCCGGTCACCGGGCTGGCCTGCGACCCGGCCGGCCCGCTGCTGGCCGAGGTGGTCAAGACCACCTCCGACCCGTACGTGGGCCGGGTCAGCCTGGTCCGGGTGTTCTCCGGCACGCTGCGGGCCGATGCGGCCGTGCACGTGTCCGGTCACGGCCGCGCCGACCAGGGCCACGCCGACCACGACACCGACGAGCGGATCGGCGCGCTGACCTGCCCGCTCGGCAAGCAGCAGCGGAATATCACCGAGGCGGTAGCAGGCGACATCTGCGCCGTGGCCAAGCTGGGCACCGCCGAGACCGGCGACACGTTGTCCAGCAAGGACGAGCCGCTGCTGATGGAGCCGTGGGTGATGCCGGAGCCGCTGCTGCCGATGGCGCTGGCGGCCAAGTCCAAGGCCGACGACGACAAGATGTCCCAGGCACTGTCCCGGCTGGTGGCCGAGGACCCAACGCTGCGGCTGGAGAACAACCCGGAGACCCACCAGCTCGTGCTGTGGTGCATGGGCGAGGCGCACGTCGACGTGCTGATGGACCGGCTGGCCAACCGCTACGGCGTGGCGGTGGAGACCTCCGCACCGCGGATCCCGCTGCGGGAGACGGTCGCGGGCAAGGCCGAAGGGCTGGGCCGCAACGTCAAGCAGACCGGCGGGCACGGCGAGTTCGCCATCTGCCGGATCGAGGTCGAGCCGCTGCCCGGCAACCAGGGCTTCGAGTTCGTGGACAAGGTGGTCGGCGGCGTGGTGCCGCGCCAGTTCATCCCGTCGGTGGAAAAGGGCGTCCGGACCCAGATGGAGCAGGGCGTGGTGGCCGGCTACCCGATGATCGGGCTGCGGGTCACGCTGTACGACGGCAAGGCCCACTCGGTGGACTCGTCCGACATGGCGTTCCAGAAGGCGGGCCGGGCGGCGCTGCGGGACGCGGTCGACAAGGCCCAGTCCATGCTGCTGGAGCCGGTCGACGAGGTGTCCGTGCTGGTCCCCGACGACTACGTGGGGGCGGTCATGTCCGACCTGTCCGGCCGCCGCGGCCGGGTACTGGGTACCGAGCCGGTCCCGGTCGGCCGGACGCTGGTCCGGGCCGAGATCCCGGAGCTGGAGATCACCCGGTACACCATCGACCTGCGCTCGGTGTCCCACGGCACCGGCTCGTTCACCCGTTCCTACCTCCGCCACGAACCCCTCCCGTCGCACCTGGCGGCCAAGATCGCCGAGGAGTCCAAGGCCTGAAAGCCCTGTCGGCGCCGGTTTTCCGCAGCATGTGCGGATTGCGGAAAACCGGCGCCGATCATGCGCTTGCGCGCTGAGCCGAACGGCTGGCCTGGTTACCAGGCGACGTCGAAGGCCCCGTTTTCTACTATCGGCAGTTCGGTGAGCTGCCCGGTGGTGAGGTCGATCCGGGCGACATTTCCCGAGTAAGCGATGAGCGCGTGCTGGCCGGCCGCGTCGATGGCCAGGGGGCCCCAGCCGAAAATGACATTAGCCGGGTCGGCGCCGTGGCGTTCGTAGGCGATCCGCCGTAGCTGCCCGTCCGCCACCGATATCTCGGCTAGCTGGGTGACAGGCTGCCCGCCGGGACCGTAGTGAGCAACCGTGACGTACAGCGTTGCGCCGTCCGCGCGGATCACGGCCTGGCCGAGGTTGCCGAGGCTGTTATGTTCGGGGACGACCATGCGGCTGGGCATGGTCAGGACCGGGTCAGTCGGTGGGCCAGGCTTCGGCGAGGAGCTTGCGGGTGTCGTGGAGCAGCTCGGGCAGGACCCGGGTCTGGCCGACGACGGGCATGAAGTTGGTGTCGCCGCCCCAGCGCGGGACCACGTGCTGGTGCAGGTGGGCGGCGATACCGGCCCCGGCGACGCCGCCCAGGTTCATGCCGACGTTGAAGCCCTGCGCGTTCGAGGCCGCCCGCAGGGCGCGGATCGAGCGCTGGGTGTGGTCGGCCAGCTCGGCGGTCTCGCCCGCGGTCAGGTCCGTGTAGTCGGCCACGTGCCGGTACGGGCAGACCAGGATGTGGCCGCCGTTGTACGGGTAAAGGTTCAGCACGGTGAAGACCAGCTCGCCGCGCGCCACGATCAGGCCGTCCTCGTCGCTGAGCGACGGGGCGCGGCAGAACGGGCAGCCCTCGTCCTCGCCCGGCCCCGACGGCTTGCCCTCGCCCTTGATGTAGGCCATCCGGTGCGGCATCCACAGCCGCGCGAACGCGTCCGGAATGCCCGGCCCCTCCTGAGGCCAGGCCAGTTCCTCCGGCCCGGCCGCACCCGTGGCGGCCCCCGTACCCGTGTCCTCAGTCACCCGGCATCACACCTGGATGCGTTCGCGCGCGGCGGTGACGATCTCATCGATGGCTTCCTCGACCGGTACGCCGTTCTTCTGCGAGCCGTCGCGGTAACGGAACGACACCGCGTCCTTGGCCACGTCGTCGTCCCCGGCGATCAGCATGAACGGCACCTTCTGCCGCTGCGCCGTGCGGATCTTCTTCTGCATGCGGTCGTCGCTGGTGTCGACCTCGGCGCGGATACCCTCCGCCCGCAGCAGGGCGACGACCCGCTCGAGGTAGGGCACGTGCGCGTCCGCGATGGGGATGCCCTCCACCTGGACCGGTGCGAGCCAGGGCGGGAACGCGCCCGCATAGTGCTCGACGAGGATGCCGAAGAACCGCTCGATCGACCCGAACAGGGCCCGGTGGATCATGTACGGGCGCTGCCGTGACCCGTCCGCGGCCTGGTACTCGATGCCGAACCGGCCCGGCTCCTGGAAGTCGACCTGCAAAGTGGACAGCTGCCAGCGGCGGCCGATCGCGTCCTTGACGTGCACGTCGATCTTGGGTGCATAGAAGGCGCCGTCGCCCTCGGCCACGGTGTAGGCCAGCCCGGACTGATCCAGGGCGTGCCGCAGGGCCGCCTCCGCCGCGTCCCACTCCTCGGGCTCCCCGACGTACTTCTCCGGCCGGGTGGACAGCTCGGCCTCGAACTCGGTGAGCCCGAAGTCCCGCAGCAGCCCGACCACGAAGTCCAGCAGCGAGGCCAGCTCCGGGGCCAGCTGCTCGGGGGTGCAGAAGATGTGCGAGTCGTCCTGGGTGAAGCCACGGGCCCGGGTCAGCCCGTGCACCACCCCGGACTTCTCATACCGGTAGACCGTGCCGAACTCGAACAGCCGCAGCGGCAGCTCCCGGTAGGACCGCCCGCGTGATTGGTAGATCAGGATGTGCATCGGGCAGTTCATCGGCTTGTTGTAGTAGATCTGCCCGTCCAGTTCCATGGGCGGGAACATGCCCTCGGCGTACCAGTCCAGGTGACCGGAGGTCTCGAACAGGTCGGCCTTGGTCACGTGCGGGGTGGTGACGTACTGGTACCCGGCCGCGTCGTGCCGGCGCCGCGAGTAGTCCTCCATCACCTGGCGGATGATCGCGCCCTTGGGGTGGAACACCGGCAGGCCGCTGCCGATCTCGGTGGGGAACGAGAACAGGTCCAGCTCCGCGCCGAGCTTGCGGTGGTCGCGCCGTTCGGCTTCGGCGAGCATGGTGAGGTACTCGTCCTGGGCCGCACGCGACTCCCAGGCGGTGCCGTAGATCCGCTGCAGCTGCGGGTTCTTCTCGCTGCCCCGCCAGTACGCGCCGCCGGTGCGCATCAGCTTGAACGCCGGGATGTTCCGGGTGGTGGGGATGTGCGGGCCGCGGCACAGGTCCTTCCAGATCACCTCGCCGGTGTCCGGGTCGAGGTTGTCGTAGATGGTCAGCTCGGGGCCGCCCACCTCGACCGACTCCTCGGCGTCCGGCCGCTCGTGGGCGCCCTTGAGCGCGATCAGCTCCAGCTTGTACGGCTCGTCAGCCAGCTCCGCGCGGGCGTCGCCGTCGGTGACCACCCGGCGGGAGAACCGCTGTCCCTGCTTGACGATCTGCCGCATCCGCTGCTCGATCGCCTTCAGGTCAGCGGGATCGAACGGGCGGCCGGAGTCGAAGTCGTAGTAGAAACCGTTCTCGACCGGCGGCCCGATGCCCAGCTTGGCGTCAGGGAACAGGTCCTGGACGGCCTGGGCCATGACGTGGGTGGTGGAGTGCCGCAGGATCGCGCGCCCGTCGGGCGAGCCGATCTCGACCGGATCGACGACGTCGCCGTCGCTGACCCGGCAGGACAGGTCGCGCAGCTCGCCGTTGACCCGCGCGGCGAGCACGGATTTCGGGCCGCGGGCGGGCTCAGGGCCGGCCGCGATGGTGAGGGCCTCACCGGCCGTCGTGCCCGCCTCGACCACTTGCTCGCGTCCGGCGAGAGTGAGGTGAAGCGGCTGCGTTGACACGGTGGGCTCCTTGGCACGGAATGGTTGAGCGGGCGTGTGCCCCTTAACCGATGCTATCGGCGCGCACCGGCCAGCGCGCCCGGGTATCGCGCCGC
>Ga0209890_10001587_pt1 | contig 10275 bp, 3 predicted proteins | sample OrgsoiDNA2013049_FD_185799 | JGI IMG/M metagenome (GOLD analysis project Ga0209890, IMG submission 185799) | Permafrost soil microbial communities from the Arctic, to analyse light accelerated degradation of dissolved organic matter (DOM) -... | ecosystem: Environmental > Terrestrial > Soil >... | reverse complement strand
AAGCCGGGATCGCACGTCGGAGTGCCGAAGTCCGCAACCTGAGTGTTGCCGCCACAGTTGGCACCGGCGTTCATCGTGGTGTCAACGAGGGTCCGCGCTGCGGCTGGGCACATGGCGCATGTGCCTGCCGACGAGCAACCGCTGCCGGCGACACAGCTGTTGCCAGAGCAACACGATTGCCCGACTCCGCCGCAGTCGGGCGCCGCGCACTTTCCGTTGGCGCCACAGCTCAATCCGGTATGACAGGTGCTGCTGCTGAGACAACAGGCCTGACCGGGGCCACCGCAATTCAAAGCGTCGACGAAGAGGCCGATGCCACCGGGCGCGGGCATCCCATCGGGAAGCGTCGCCGACGCCCAGGCAGCGAAGACGTGGCCCGCAGCGCAAGCCGTGCCGTTGTAGTCGCCGTACTTCGGGCAGCCGTCGTCGCCGCCGTTGGCGACGCACGCCTCGCCCGCCGGACACACTTTGAGGTCCCGGTCGCATGCCGTCCCCGAGCCCGTTCCGCTGCTGTTCAGGCAAGTGCCATCGTTATGCGGCCTCGGGCAGCTGTTGACCAGATCGGCGCTGCGCGCGCCACACTGGAATCCGGGTGCGCATTGCGGATCGCTCACCCCCGAAACGTTGACCTCGGCGCCGCTGGCCAACATGTTTGTTACTACGGAGGCGCTGCCGCGGAAATAGGCGGTGAGATCGCTGCTCGTGGCGGTGGGGGTGGCGCCGGCTCTGCGGTCGTACCAGGCGACCTGTGCGCTCGCGCCGAGCGTGCACACCCACGGCATGTAGCGCCGCCCGATGGCAGCACCGCTCACGGTTACAGTACGAAGATTGTTCGGCGCGGTAGCGAACGCATCGGTCGTGTCAGTCACAAGGATGTCGTCGTTGGCGCTGCTCGTCGAATTCGCGTACGCGACATAGATGTGGGTCGGATCGGTCTGGTCAACCGCGATCGTTGCACTCGAGAGAGCGTCACCGTAGCAGCGATCCAGCCCAATCACGGGGCACACGGGATCCGACACCGAAACGACGTTTTTTGGAAATCCCGGCTGCGGCTGTAGGCCCGTCTCGCACGAGCTGAACTTGCTGACGACGATCACTCCTCCTGCCCGCTGCACAACCCACACGAATTCATCGCCACCAACAGTGACATGGGCATCGTCGCCGTCCGCGATGGGTGTCGACGACATCCACGTCTTGCCGTTGTCCGCGGAGCACGTGATATTGGGATATGGGGGGTAGCTGTCCCAAACCTGGCAGTTGCCACCAGTGGCCACGCGTGGCGTGAAATGCCGGTACACAAGGTAGATCTGATCGTTTCTGCTGCTGCTCCGCACCGGATCCGCGGCGATATGCTCTTGATCGGGAAAGCAGCGGGGGTCGCCGGTGGCCGGACAGAGGATCGCGTTGGCTTCGAATGTGAAAGTTGCACCATTATTCGGAGCGGAACTCATGATGCTGGCCGCGCAAGCGCCGCCCGGCTCTGAGAGAAAGGAAACGTAGAAGGCGCCACTGGCCCCTCGGGCGATCGAGGGATCGCCGAGGATTTTACCGATCATCAGAGGCACCGATACGGTCGACGTGCCGAAAGTAAGCCCGCCGTCGTCGGAAAACAAGGTTCTCGTACCCTGTGCCGCCACGACCACGTGCAGTCCATCATTCGAAGCTGCGACCTCGATCTCGCCATTACTTGCGCCGCCAACGGGAGACGGCGCGCCGGGGAGGGTGTGCGTGCGATCGGGTTTAATTCGCATCGGCAGTACCGGCTGCGCGGTTACGACGGGCGGCCGCCCCGCGATGCTGCGGAGTCGTCGTACATGGTCCTTGGATTTTGGCACATTCGGTCGCGCCGCAAACTTGAAGTCGCGGCCCATCTTCTGGACCTCGGTGACTATAGATCCTTTGACGTCGACGGGGACAGACCCTTCGGAGCGAACGACGATGTCGTTGGCCGCGATGGCGGTGGTGACTTTCACGACCTTCCTTTCGGGCTCGGCGGCGTGGCCATCGACCCCGCCCGGACGCGGCATAGTCACGGTCTGGCTGCGTTGCAGCGCCGGCCAACCGTCGATAAGCAAAAACGTGGACGGCGCCTTCGACTCCGCAGCGATCTCGCCAAGGCGCGCCACAGCTTCGTCGTGATCGCGCCGTCTTTCCGTGAAGACCACGATGTGCGCGTCGCCGACCGTGCCCTTCGCAGTCTTGTGTGATCGGGTCAGTTCGACGGCGGTCGAGCCGCGCCAGGCGTACTGCGACCAGCCCTTCGGCGTCTTGAGCGCGACCTGATCGTTGACCATCTTGACCGTGCGTATCCCTTGCGCTCTGCAGGAGCTCACCAGCACTGCGACCGTCACAATTCCGAAGAGGACTGTACTTACTCGCATGACGCCACCTCCGAAGCTATTCGCTCATACTCAGGTGCGAATCTCCCGACTAATTCGATTTTCCTGGAAGGTCCCGCTGGCACGGTGACGCAACTACCGAATTCATCACTTGGCTGATCCCATGGTCGCGCTCCTCAATGGCGCGCAAGCAACCCGAGGAGGGTGGCGAAAGCTCGTCTCACGCACGATGAAAGGGATCATGCGGCCTGCCTAAGACACGCCACGAAACATCCTCCACCTCAGGTCACCGTTGAGCACGGAGACTATCCCCGCGGTGGCAAGTGGTCAAGGAAAATGTGGAGAACCCGCGCCGTGGCCCGCCTTGCTCCCAATCCGCAGCAGGATTGGCAGCGTGCGGCTGACGGCGGGTGGGCACGCCCTTCGAGTTGCCTTTCGTGTGCACCATTTCATCGGAGGGTGGCGGTGGCCCACATTTCGATGATGTTCGTCTGCGCTATCTATGCTGAGGGTGCCGCGTCCTTGCGTTTTTGCAAGGGCGGGTAGCGATGCTGCCGACACAACTTTTGTCCCTTTCGCACAAACCCCGTTGGGTATGCGTTCGTGGTTCCCGCCCTTTGCAAACTGCGCAAAGGACGGGGCACCCACCGCGCTTATGGTGCCAACGAAATCAGAGCCTGGGCCAGCCGCCGAAAGGGCGGGAACCTCAGGGGCTAAAGCCCAAATCCATCTCGGGCGCTTACGGCACGGCTGAAGCCGTGCCCTTCCACGAAACTCCTATTGCTTCACTCCCAACTGCCAAAACAAAAACGAATACACGTCCGTAAATTCCTCGATCTGCTTGGTCACCGGGCGGGTGGCGCACCTCTTGATGATGTTCGTCTGGGCCATCCATGCTGAGGGTGCCGCGGCCTTGCGTTTTTGCAAGGGCGGGTAGCGATGCGGCCGACACAACTTTTGTCCCTTTCGCACAAACCCCGTTGGTTATTCGTTCGTGGTTCCCGCCCTTTGCAAACTGCGCAAAGGACGGGGCACCCACCGTGCTTATGGTGCCAACGAAATCAGAGCCTGGGCCAGCCGCCAATAATAGCACGCTGGCGAACACAAAGCGAAGATGGTAGCATGTCCCGCATGGACGAGGGCCGCAAGCAAGTGATGGGCATCATGGCAGAGATCATGGCTAGCCTGGGAAACCTGGGGACGGGACGTTTCCTAACGTGTTAGACGATGTGCAGTCGAGCCGGGTGGAACCCAGTTCGGAATTGGGAATGTGGAGTCGCTGTGGGTTTATCCAGGCGTTTGCGAATCGGCCGCATTGGAGTATCCTTATAGCCATGGGAAAGTGGCTGGAAATAGCACAGAAAATGGCCCAGGCGGCGCGCGCGGGCTTGGCTATTGAAAGAAAGCGTCTGAACGAGATTCTTGCTGAACAGCAGCGAAAGCAGGTTTCGTCCTCGAGCCAGTCGTCCCGTTGAGCCGTCCAACTCTTACCTTTGTCGCTGGAGCAAACGGTTCTGGCAAGACAACTTTGACCCGCTGGAATTCCGAGTTGTTCCAGGCGATTCCGGTGCTCGATCCCGATACGATTGGTAGGACTCTCCAATCTGCTGCTTTGGCAGCATTTTCCGATTGCTGGTGCACGTCAAGTTTTGAAGTCTGCGAGCGAACATCTGACGAAGGCTGAAAGCTTCGCCGTTGAAACCACGCTGGCGGGGAAGAATTACCTGCGGATGATGCTGGACGCGCGGCGGAGAGGGTTCGAGATCGTGCTGGTCTACATTGGCACGGAAAATGTGGAGATCAATCTGGCGCGAATCAGAAATCGGGTCCTGGCGGGAGGTCACGATGTTCCATCGGAAGACGTCCGGCGCCGTTATGAACGCAGTTTCGCAAATCTGCCAATTGCCATCCAACGAGCGAACCATACTATCTTATTCGATAACTCCACAGAAGAAGGATATCGGCTGGTCGCGATCCTCAGTCCGACCGAGAGTCAGTGGCTCAACGCGCCACCGAACTGGGTCTCGGGATTGACTCGCTGACCTACGGTTTTACTCCCAACTGCCAAAACAGAAACGAATACACGTCTGTAAATTCCTCGATCTGCTTGGTCACTGGCTTGCCCGCGCCGTGGCCTGCCTTGCTTTCGATTCTTAATAAGATTGGGCGCGTGTGGCTGGCGCCATTCTTAGCCTCTGCCTGCATCAGGGCGGCCATTTTTTTCGCGTGCATGGGGTCGACTCGGGTGTCGGTATCCGCGGTCATGAATAAGATGGCGGGATACTCCGTGCCTGCCTTCACGTGGTGATAGGGCGAGTAGGCGTAGAGCCACTTGAACTGCTCCGCGTTTTCGGACGTGCCGTATTCGGGGATCCACAATTTCGCGATCTGGAAATCCTGGTAGTGCAGCATGTCGAGCAACGGGACCTGGCAGACGACGGCGCGGAACAGGTCGGGACGCTGCGTCATCATGGCGCCCATGAGCAGGCCACCGTTGGAGCCGCCCTGGATGGCGAGGTGATTCTTGTCGGTATATTTTTCGGAGATGAGGTGTTCGGCGGCGGCGATCATGTCGTCGAAGACGTTCTGCTTCTTGTCGAGCATGCCGGCGCGGTGCCAGTCTTCGCCGAATTCGGCGCCGCCGCGCAGGTTGGCGACGGCGTAGATGCCGCCGTGCTCCATCCATAAATACGCAGTGCGGCTGAAGGCGGGCGTCAGGCTCACGTTGAAGCCGCCATAGGCGGTCAGCAGCGTGGGATTCTTGCCGTTTTTCTGAATGCCTTTTTTGTGAACGATGAACATGGGGACGCGCGTGCCGTCCTTGGACTTGAACCATTCTTGATTGACGTCGTAGGCGGAGGGATCGATGGAGGGGGCGTCGACCTTGGTCCAGAGGGAAGTGGAACCGTCTTTCAGGTCGTAGCGATAAATCGAGGGGGCAAATGTAAAAGACTGGAAGCCGTAGAAAAGTTCGTCGCGATCCCAGCGGCCGCCCAATCCGAAGACGGTGCCGATAGCGGGAAGCGAGAGGTCGTTGAGCTTCTTGCCGTCGAGATCGAAAATCTTGAGCTGCGAGCTGGCATTCTGTTCGTACTGCGCGAAGAGTTTTCCGCCGAAAACCGCGGTGCCTTGCAGGACGGCATCGGTCTGCGGGATTAGTTCTTTCCAGGCCTCGCGATCGTAGTTGCCGGCATCGGCGACGAAGACGCGGTAGCGCGGGGCATCTTCATTCGTCGTGATGAAAAGTTTGCCGTTGTAGACTTCGCCGCCATAGAGAAAATTCTTGCCGGTGGTGATGCGCGTGGGTGGAGTGCCGGCTTTCAGGTCCATCAAAAAAAGTTCGGACTTGGTCCAGCCCTGCGAAACATCGATCAGAAGCCAGCGGCCGTCGTTGGAGAGATTCACGTTGGGCCAGTCTTCGGCGTCGCGGCCTTCGCCAAAGATGGGTTTGTCGTCGTTGGCGGGATCGTCTCCTAGTTGGTGATAGAAGACGTGGCGGTTGTACATCTCCTGGCCTTCGGGGACGTCTCCTTTTTTCGGATAGCGGGTGTAATAGAAGCCGGAGTTGTCGAGCTTCCAGGCGATGGAAGCGGCGCGCGTGCGCTCGATGGTGTCGGGAAGCACGGTACCGGTCTTGGTTTCGACGATGTGCAGCGTGCTCATCTCCGAGCCGCTGGGCGAAGTGCCGTAGGCAAGATACTTTCCGTTTTCGCTGGGCTGGTACCAGTCGAGGGCGATGGTGCCGTCGGCGGCGAGCTGATTGGCGTCGACCAGCACGCGGTCTTTACCGTTGAGGCCTTCCCGCACATAAAGGATGGGCTGGTTCTGCATGCCCTCGCGCTTGGTATAGAAATAATGACGGCCGGCGATCAACGGAGGGGTAACGCTGCCAATCGAGAGCAAGTCGGTCAAGCGTTTGTGGATCGCGTCGCGTCCCGCCAGACGCTCGAGCGTGCCGCGGGTGTAAGACATCTCCTCGTCCACCCACTTCTGCGTCTCGGGACTCTTGCCGTCTTCGAGCCAGCGGTAGTTGTCGAGCACCTTGGTCCCGTGAAACATATCGATGACGGGCTTGACCGGAGTCTGAGGAAGGGAAGAAGAGGTAGAGGAAGACTTCGAATCGTCTCCCGCGAACGCCGCCGCGGCCACAAAAATCAAAGAAGAAATAGCGATCACCAAACGCAACCCTCCTGCCATAAACACCTCGCAGAAACCGAAACGCAAGCAAGCGACTAGGGTACCAGAATGAGCGCCGGCAGTAGTTGAGAAGGCAGCCAGCGGGAGGTTGAGCGCAGTGCGACGGTTATGGAAGGCCAAGGCCGCAGGCTGCTAGCGGATGTTCAGGTCGCCGTAGTGGGCGAAGCTGGAGAGCGCTACTTCGTCGTTGCCGGGTATATAGAAGCCAAACTTGCCCAGGCCGAGATTAGCGCCGGGCTGCGTCCAGCGATCCAGGACGGTCCAACTATTCCCGTGCTTGATTTGGTGGACGAGCTCGGTGGGGCTCACGCGGATTTGGAGCGTGCGGAAGCTTTTCTTGTCGCCTTTATCGGGAACTTTAATCTCGTCCGTTTTCTGTCCGTTGCGAATGACAGTGCGGTAGAAGTTATCGTCGTCCATTTGGAAGAGGACGTAGTTCTTGGGGTCGTTGTAGTTGAGCACCCACTGCAAGAGGTGACCCTTGGCAGGCATCGCAGAAAAAACAAATGTGCCCGAGGCAGGAACGACTCCGTATAGGACGAAGTCCCCCCCTTTGCGAATGAACGAATCTTTCTCCTGCTTCCAGGCGCCCGGGTTATCCCACTTCGACATACCGCTCGGGGCGAGAGACAAATCCAAAGTCCTGGATTGACCGGCTATGACTTCGAGCGTGGACGAGCGCGTGAACCTTTCGGCGGTTCGCGCAGTAAGAGTGTAGGTACCGGGGGAAAGATTGAGCGGGACACCACTGCTTACCATTTTCAGAAGCTCACCTTTCACGACGGCAACGGTGGCGTCGGCGGGCGCGAAGGTAATTTTCAATTCGCCGGGAGCGGCTTCCAGCGCGGCATCCGCAGCCGCGAGAGATATGGTTCCGCCCACAACGAAGTGTTTCTTGAACTGCCGGGGCTTGAATCGCTCGTTGCGCAGTTCGACGGTATGGTCTCCGGGATTGACGGTGGAGACGGAGAGCGTGCCATCGGGCTGAATGGTGCCGACCAGAGTTTGATCGACGAGAACCGTGGTTCCAGGAGCGCCGCCCTGGATGGTCAGCGAGGCCAGGCGAGGCTGCGGTTGGAGGTTGAAGATAAGCCTGGCCGGTTCGCCCTTGTGAATGCGGATCTTTTGCTGGGGAGGATCCTGGAAGCCGCTCTTAGAGACCTGTACGAGGTAGTCCTTGAGCTCGAGATTCGGCAGGCGCAACTGGCCGGCTTGCGTGAGTTGCCGTTGAAGTTTTCCGTTGAGAAAAACTCTTGCGTCGTCCTGACCGGCAACGACAAGGAGCGCGCCCAGGTTGTGACCGGACTCGGGGGGCGGCTGCGATATCTCCGTGGGATCAGCGACCGTTACCTTTCCGGCGGCGGTGTCGCGCGGAGCAGGCAAAGTTGGTTCTGGAGTCGATGGCGCGGTGGCGGAGACGGTGGGAGCGGACACATCGGGGACGGAGACGGCCGGAGCAGAAACGATGGGAGCGGCGGCGGGGGTCTTCGCTACTGGCGGAGCGTAATGTTTTCGCGTGAAGAGGAAGGTTGCTCCGACCAGGACGATCGCGGCGGCGGTGGAGATGAGGATCAGGGTTGTGGAGTTCGATGCTGCGGGCTGTTTTGGCCGGGAGGACGGGGATGTGACTTTGGCTGGCGTTACAAGAGACTCGACGCCGGGAGCGGTAGCAGCTTTAGGCGCGGGAAGCTGCTGCGCCTTTGGTGGAGTACTCCGGAGTTTTCCCCGCAGCGGAGTTCTGAGCGGAGCTTTGCTCGGCGGGACAATGCTGGTAGGAACATTTCCGGGTGCGATCGGGTTGGGCGGATTCGCAGTCGGCGGAACTGGGCTTTGCGCAACCTGCGCCGGCGGAACTTGACGTGGCGCAACCTCCTTTGTCGTAACATGCGTCGACAATACCGGACTTGATGGAACCTCACTGGACGCAACCTTGATGGGAGGAATCTGGCTGCTATCGGGTGAAGCCTTCGGAGCGCTGGGGCGCGGGACGTGAAGAATTACGGTCGCGCTTTTGCTGCGCGGTGACGCGCTGGAACTCTCCTGGGGGATCAATCCCAAGCGGAGGAGCAGGGCATTGGCGATGGACAAGATTTCGCCATCCGTCCAATGTTTGGCGGCCAGCGTTTGTATCCGGACGGCTAACGCTTGTTTTGCAGCAACGTCGGTGGCCCCATCGATTTCGCGCTGCAGACGCCGAAGGTCTTCCAAGTCGCCCCGGCGGGCCTGGCGACGCCGAGCGTCCTGGTCGCGCTGGATTTCATCCTGGATCTGAAGCAATTTGGGATCGTGGGGATGAACCGCCAATCCCTCTGCAACCCAAGCCAAGGCTGCGAATAGATCGCCGGAGGACTGCAACTGGCGCGCTTGCGAGACCCAGTCCTCCACCGAGCTTGTTTCTTTCTTGGTTACGATTTGGCCGAGGACGGTTTTGGCCGTGGGATGCGCGGGGTTCAAGGCGAGCGCCTGATTGGTCAGCGTCTCGGCTTTTAGCCAATCGGTTTCAACCATGGAATGCGCGTGCTCAACCAGGGCGTTGGCCAGAATGGCGCGGGCGAGAGAATTGTTTTTATCCAGTTCGTAGGCTTTGCGCAGCAACTGAATGGCTTCGGCGGACTTCCGCTGCGCGAACAGTTCCTGGCTTTCGGTGATAAGACGGTTGGCTTCGGCATTGCGCTTGAGGCCATCATGGGCGCGCTTTTCCAGTTCGGACAGCTCCGCATCAGTGGGGAATTCGGTGGCTGCGCCTCGCAACAAATCCAGGGCACGAGAGTAGTCACCCGAATGCAGACAAAGGTTGATCTGCTCAACGAGCCGCGTTTTGGATTCGGTGCGCGTTTGCTGGTCGCGGCTTTTCTCCAAGCGCTCTAACCTCGAAGGTCAAGTCCTGGATATCGATTGTAGATGCGCAGGATCACCCAGTCGTTCCGCGCATCGTTACGATCCTTGTTCCTCGTGCAGGTGCGCCCGGGCGCTGGTCGGTGTAGGTCTCCACGATCTGAAGCCCTCGTTGGACGGCAAATTGCCGGAGGTCGAGCACTTGGGTCTCGGGATTCTGATCGACGGTGCTGGCGCGGATGTAAAGTGCGGCTCTTTTCATGTGGTCAGGTTCTCCCTGATGCCTGTTAGAAAATCGAAACTCGGCCTGCGGATAGCTAAATATGGGCTGCCGAAGGACACGACAGTTGGCCCAGACGCCCATTATCGTCGCTTCGCCTGCTTGAGGATCGGCACTGCCTGAAGCCGTGTTTTGGAACTGTGTTTTCGGTCACCATGCGACGTGATGCAAAACACGGGTTTTGTTGGGTTCTTGCCCTAATGTTTGCATACTGGTTACATTTTCTCCCCCGACGACTCGAAGCACCGCCAGCACTGCACGGCGACCCAACCGAGCACATAAGAGCTCGAACACCATCCATACGGAGTAGTCCATGACCGACCGCAGCACCCAGAAGGGTGTCAGGGCAGAGCGCATTCTTGTCGTTGACGATGAAAAGCAGATTTGCAACGTTATCACTATCATGCTGGTCGCGGCGAACTACGAGTGTCGTGATGCGGGGTCAAGTCTGGAAGCACTGGCGTTGTTGGAATCCGGGGAACAATTCGATCTCATGCTCTCCAACCTCTTGATGCCTGATCTCGATGGTTTCGGTCTGCTAGAACGTACCGAGCACCAGTATCCCGACATGCCAGTGGTGATGGTGACCGGAGTGCACGATGTCTCGGTGGCTCTGTCTGCCAT
>Ga0209890_10001585_pt1 | contig 10278 bp, 8 predicted proteins | sample OrgsoiDNA2013049_FD_185799 | JGI IMG/M metagenome (GOLD analysis project Ga0209890, IMG submission 185799) | Permafrost soil microbial communities from the Arctic, to analyse light accelerated degradation of dissolved organic matter (DOM) -... | ecosystem: Environmental > Terrestrial > Soil >... | reverse complement strand
GGCGGAGTTGAACCTGACCGAGCGGCTCTTCGCCAGCCTCATCGGAATCCGCGCCACGCTGATGCGCCCGCCTTATGCCATTGACGAGGAGCCCGACACCGCCGACCAGGTACGTCCACTCGAGATTCCGCAGGAGATGGGGTATATCACGGTCGGCAACCGGATCGATCCTGATGATTGGAGCGGAGATCCGTCGGCGGAGAAGATTTCATCCTATGTGCTGTCTCATTTGCCGCCGTGCCGTCAGGAGAATCTGCGCTGCGGCAACATCGTGCTGATGCACGATGGCGGGGGAAATCGCGCCGAGACCGTGCGTGCCTTGCCTATGATCATTGACGGCATTCGGGCCCGAGGCTATGAGATTGCCCCGGTCTACGAACTGTTGGGCAAGACCCGGGCCGACGTGATGGCCCCGCTGCCCGCCGGCGAACTTTGGGCCGCCCGGCTCGACCGCTTCGGTTTTTGGCTGTTCGACGCAGGCATCATCGGCATCACCTGGATCTTTCTGATCGGCGACCTGCTGATGACGGGGCGCCTCATCTTTATTGGGGCGGCGGCAGTCTATGATCGCGTGCACGAGAAGATTTTCGGCAAACCCGCGGAAGTGGCGTCCTACAAGCCGAAGGTTGCGGTGCTAATTCCCGCTTACAACGAAGAGAAAGTAATCGAGCGCACCATCAGAGCCGCACTGAACTCAAATTATCCAAATTTACGCGTGATCGTGATTGACGACGGCTCCAAGGACCGGACGCTCGAAGTCGCACGCAATGCGTTCGCTGCCGAGGCAGCCGCGGGAAAAGTTCTGATTCTTGGGAAGCCGAATTCCGGCAAAGCTGAGGCCCTAAACTTCGGCATCGAGCACATTGGCGATGCGGAACTGTTCGTGGGCATCGACGCCGACACCATCATCGCCCAGGACGCCATTTCACGCCTAGTGCCGCACTTCATCAATCCCAAGGTAGGCGCCATCGCGGGCAATGCCAAGGTCGGGAACCGCGTCAATTTGTGGACGCGATGGCAGGCTCTCGAATACATCACCAGCCAGAATTTCGAACGGCGTGCCCTGGACGTTCTCGGAGCCGTCAGCGTAGTACCCGGAGCCATCGGTGCATGGCGAGTCTCCGCGGTGCGCGAGGCGGGCGGCTACCATATTGATACCGTCGCTGAAGACGCGGATCTCACCATGGCTTTGCTGCGCCTGGGGTATCGTGTCGAATACGAAGACATGGCCCTGGCCTATACCGAGGCTCCGACCAACGCGAACGCCTTGATGCGCCAGCGCTTCCGCTGGTCTTTCGGAATCCTGCAGGCCGTGTATAAACATCGTAAAGTTGTTGGTCGCGAGGGCCCACTGGGATGGGTGGCGCTGCCCAACATTGTCATCTTCCAAATCTTGCTGCCACTGGTATCGCCGCTCATCGACATCATGTTCGTCGTGGGTACACTCTGGTACTACGTCCAGAAACATTTCCATCCGGACTCGACGGACCCGGCTGACTTCCACAAGCTGGTGTTGTTTTTCTTTGCGTTCCTGGTGATCGACTTTATCGCTTCGGCGATTGCCTTCGCCCTGGAACGTGCGCACCCCGGCGACAAAGAAGATGTCTGGCTGCTCAGCCAGGTCTGGCTGCAACGCTTCGCCTACCGGCAGTTGTTTTCGATTGTGCTCTTCAAAACCCTGAAGCGCGCGCTGGAAGGCCGCAAGTTCGCGTGGGACAAACTGGAGCGCACGGCGGCGGTGAACTATGTGCCGACGGAGAGTCGGGAGAAGGTCAACGTCCCCTAGTGAGCCAAGGCTCAAGCGTTGCGCCGGCGTCCCGCCGGCTGTCGCGGGGGCGTCCTCGCCCCCGCGCTCGGTTCGATGGGAATACCCCTAGTTCTGAGCCGCTTCAGGCGGTGGCGGCAGGATGCCGCCACGACAGCCGCCGAGACGGCGGCGCTACTTAGCGGAACAGCAGCCCCGCAAACTCCGCCAGATTCCGCCGCCAAACCATCCAGGTGTGCATTCCCGGCGTCTCGATATCGGTATGCTGCACGTTCTTGGTCTTTAGCCATTCACGTAGATTGCGGTTCACGGTGATCAAGCGATCTTCGGTGCCGCAGGCGATCCACAGCAGGTGAAGCTGCTGGTTCGCTTTGGCGTCGAGGCCTGGAAAATCCTTTTCAAAGTCGTCGGGGATGCCGCCCGCACTGAAGGCGCCGATCCAGGCAAACTTGTCGAGATTGTTCAGTCCGGTCAGCAAAGATTCCGAGCCGCCCATGGAAAGCCCGGCAATCGCACGCGAGTTGCGATCGCTCGTCACTCGATACTCGCTTTCAACTTTCGGCATGACCTCTGTCAGCAGCGCCTCGCGAAATTTCGAGAAGTTTTTGTCCCTAACGTCGGTATGGCTCCACGCACCCCATCCCAAGGTGATGATTTCCATGGTGCCGTAGCCCAGCGGCATCACGACGATCATGGGCTTGGCTTTGCCCTGCGCAATGAGGTTGTCGAGAATCACGTTCGCGCGTCCGACCGCCGTCCATCCACTGGCGTCGTCACTATATCCGTGCAGCAAATAGAGAACCGGATATGCCGTCTTCCCCGCGGGATCGTAACCTGGCGGTGTGTAGACATAGTAGTCCCGCGCATCGTTGACCACTGCGGACTGGTAGAAATGATGATGGACCTCGCCATGCGGCAAATCGTTCCACTCCCAAGGCAGCGACGGCGGACCCGCAACATGCACGAAATTTCCCGGCGAGATCAAGTTCGGCACCAGTCCGTGGTTGTAGGGATCGAGCGAGCGCACGCCGTCAACCGCGATGGAGTAACCGTAATAGTCCGGAGGCAGAGGCGGGGTATTGACGGTCCAGACGCCCTTGTCGTCTTTCTGCATGGCGACGGGCTCGGTGCCTTCCCGCGACAGCTTCACTTCCTGCGCGTTGGGAGCGAGGAAGCGGAAGGTCACACTGTTGTCGGAGTGGACTTCAGGAGTATTCAGAGACGGCGGCCGCTGAGGAGGAGGAGCCTGCGCGGGTTTGGGTTGCTGCGCCGTCGCAAGATTGGCAAGAAGTAGGGAAAGAATAAGAAAAGCTGACTGGAGTTTCATAGTGCCGTCTCCTTGAGTAAACGGCACAATTGTATAAGCCGCGGAAGGGCCTATTTCCTGATTTTTCTGTTATTTCTTTGCAGCGACTTCGAGCCTGGTTTCGGCACGGTGCAGCGCGTCCAGCGCACGCTCGACGTCGACTGTCGTATCGCCGCTCGCCAACCGTTGTTCGGCGCGGTCTTTCGCTTTGCGGGCGCGGTCCACGTCAATCTCCGACGGACGCTCCGCCGTCTCCGCGAGAATTGTCACCTTGTCCGGCAGCACTTCCGCAAATCCCCAGGCCACGGCCAGTCGCAGCTCGATGGAATTTTCGCAGTAAGTAATCTCGCCCACCGCCAGCTCGGTGATGAGCGGCGCGTGCCCCGGCAGGACGCCAAGATACCCGTTCTTTCCGGGAATCTGGACTTCCTCGGCCGCCGTGTCGACGACTTTCTTTTCCGGCGTGACGATCTCGAGTTTGAAAGTTTCTGCCATAGCAAACCGGCTTCCGGCGTTCGGCTCTCGGCTTCCGGCCACTTTCGCCAGACGCCTGAAGCCGGAAGCTCGCTTTTACGCTGCCGCCTTCATCTTCTCTGCCGCTTCCAGCACTTCCTCGATCGGCCCCTTCATATAGAAGGCCTGTTCGGGGATGTCGTCGTACTTGCCTTCCACAATCGCCTTGAAACCTTTCACCGTGTCGGCGACTTTCACATAACGTCCCGCCGCGCCGGTGAACTGTTCGGCGACGTGGAACGGCTGCGACAGGAAGCGCTGAATTTTGCGGGCTCGCGCCACGGTCAGTTTCTGATCTTCGGTCAGCTCGTCGATACCGAGAATCGCGATGATGTCCTGCAGGTCTTTGTAAGTCTGCAGCGTGCGCTTCACGGTCTGGGCCACGTCGTAGTGCTCCTGGCCAACAATGCGCGGATCGAGAATGCGCGAAGTCGAAGCCAGCGGATCGACGGCGGGATAAATTCCGATCTCAGTCAACGCGCGCGAAAGCACCGTGGTCGCATCAAGATGAGCGAACGTGGTAGCCGGCGCCGGATCCGTCAAGTCGTCGGCAGGCACATAAATCGCCTGCACCGACGTGACCGAGCCTTTCTTGGTCGACGTGATGCGCTCCTGCAGTTCGCCCATTTCCGTGGCGAGGTTCGGTTGGTAGCCAACGGCGCTGGGCATGCGGCCCAGCAGCGCGGAAACTTCGGAGCCGGCCTGGGTGAATCGGAAAATGTTGTCGATGAAGAGCAGCGTGTCCGCGCCCTCGGCGTCACGGAAGTATTCGGCGACCGTCAGGCCGGTCAGCGCCACGCGCAAACGCGCCCCTGGAGGCTCCGTCATCTGCCCGTAGATCAGCGCGGCCTTGGACTCCGCCGGTTTGCCGGGCTTGATCACGCCCGACTCCGTCATTTCCAGCCACAGATCGTTACCTTCGCGCGTCCGCTCGCCGACGCCGGCAAACACGGAGAAGCCGCCGTGGTTCTTGGCGACGTTGTTGATCAATTCCATGATGACGACGGTCTTGCCCACACCCGCGCCGCCGAACAAACCGATCTTGCCGCCCTTCAAAAATGGCTGGATGAGGTCGACAACCTTCACGCCGGTCTCGAACATCTCGGCACTGGTCGCCTGCTCGTCGAACGCCGGAGCCAGACGGTGAATCGGCATTCTCTGTTTGTATTCGATTGGGCCCAGCTGATCGACCGGGTCGCCGATCACGTTCATCACGCGACCCAGCGTTCCCCGGCCCACCGGGACAGAGATGGGTCCACCCTGGTCAATGGCCTTCATGCCGCGCACCATACCGTCGGTGGGCTGCATGGCGATACAGCGTACGCGCCCCTCGCCGAGGTGCTGCTGCACCTCGAGAATCACGCCGATCGGGCTGGGCACGGTGAAGCCGTCGCTCACTACCTTCACGGCCTCATAGATTGGCGGCAGCTTCCCCTCGGGAAACTGCACGTCCACCGCTGGACCCGCGATTTGGATGACATGTCCTACGTTTTCTGGCATAAAACCCTCAGCTTTTAGCTATTAGCTCTTAGCTTTTAGCTCAATCTCACCGCTGTACGCGCCGTTGCCGGATGTTAGCGTTTCCTGCGAACGAGACCTCAAATAACCACATTGTCAATCTTTCCCGAGAAGCTACCAGCTAAAGGCTAAGAGCTAATAGCTTCTTCTCACATTGCCGCCGCGCCGCTGACGATCTCGATGATCTCTTTCGTGATCTTCGCCTGGCGCGCCCGGTTCATGACCAGGGTCAGCGAATCGATCATGTCGGTTGCATTGTTGGTTGCCGAATCCATCGCGGTCATGCGCGCGGCGTGTTCTGCCGCTACCGATTCCATCAGCGCCCGGAAAATCTGGATGCTCACATACTTTGGAAGCAGCGCGCGAAACAGTTCTTCCGGCGTCTGTTCGTAAATGTAGTCGACCTGTGCGGTGCCAAACTGCGAGGCAGTTTCTTCCACCTGATGATCAGGACCGCGCATGCCCACGCCCGCCCTCAGGGCAGCCTCTTTGGCCTTCTTCTTGTCTTCTTCCGACATCTCCTCGACCAGCCGCACGGTCTGCTCGCCGATCTGTTCGATAGGAAGCACCTGCTCCACGATGAGGCGCTGCGCGATCACCGACTTGAATTCGTTGAACACAATGTAGACTGCGTCGATCTCTTCCCGCTGGTAGCGCGCGATGACGCTCTGTGCCAAAGCGGAAGCCTGGGTGAACACCACTTTCCCAAGAATGCCCACGTGCTCACCGGTGATCTGCGTCGCTCCGGAGCGATCGGCCGCTACCGACTCGGCCTCGATCGACTCGGCCAGATCCGCCAGACTTTGTGTCTGCACCTTCGCAGCAGGATAGCGCCGGCGCAGAAAGTCGCGTCCTTTGCGGCCTACGGCTTCAATGTCGACGTTCTTTCCGGCCTTCGATTCCAGGAACCGTGAGGCGGCCTTCGTGATGTTCGCGTTGAACGCACCCGCCAACCCTTTGTCGCCGGTCACCACGATGAGCAGAATGTTCTTTTCTTCGCGCTGCGCCAGCAGAGGATGCTTCGGCTCACCCGTTTCGGGATCGTAGATCTCGGCCCGCGCCACCAGCGACTTCAGCACATTGGTCAGCATTTGCGCGTAGGGACGTGCGGCCAGGGCGCGTTCCTGGGCGCGGCGCAGTTTCGCCGCCGAGACCACCTTCATGGCCTTGGTGATCTGCCGCGTGTTAATCACGCTGCGAATACGGCGACGGATGTCGAGGATATTTGCCATTGAAAACCAGCTGTTAGCTATTAGCTCTTAGCCGTTAGCTCAAACTCCTGCTGCTCCGCTTCAAGCTTAAGAGCTAGAAGCCTACTTCGCTACCGCTTCCCTGCTCGCCACGAACTGCTGCTTCGCTTCTTTGATCACGGCCTGCAACTGGCCTTTCAACGTATCATCGAGAATCTTCTTCTCCATGATTGTGCGCAGAAGGCCGGGATTGGTCGAATCCACGTACTTATAAAGCGCCGCCTCGAAGTCGCGCACTTGCGCTACCGGCACGTCGTCGAGAAAGCCGCCCGTACCCGCCATGATGATCAGAATCTGCTTGGAGAATGGCAGCGGCGAGAACTGATTCTGTTTCAGCAACTCGACCAGCCGTTGACCGCGATTCAACTGCGACTGCGTGGCCTTGTCGAGATCGCTGCCGAAGGCCGCAAACGCTGCCAGTTCGCGATACTGCGCCAGCTCCAGCTTCAACGTGCCTGCTACCTGCCGCATGGCCTTGATCTGCGCGCTGCCGCCTACGCGACTCACAGACAAACCTACGTTCACAGCGGGCCGCACGCCCTGGTTAAACAAGTCCGTTTCCAGATAGATCTGGCCGTCGGTAATCGAAATCACGTTGGTTGGAATGTACGCCGAAACGTCGCCCGCTTGCGTTTCGATGATCGGTAACGCGGTCAGCGATCCGCCGCCCATCTTGTCGCTCAGCTTCGACGAGCGCTCCAGCAGCCGAGAGTGAAGATAGAAAACGTCGCCGGGATATGCTTCGCGTCCCGGCGGACGGCGCAGCAGCAGGGAAATTTCACGATACGACGCCGCATGCTTCGAAAGATCGTCGTAGATGACCAGCGCATGCCGCTTGCTGTCGCGGAAATATTCGCCCATCGCGGTTGCCGCATAGGGCGAAATGTACTGCATCGGTGCGGGCTCCGACGCGGATGCCGCCACGACAATCGTGTATTCCATCGCTCCGGCGTCTTCAAGAATCTTCACCACCTGCGCAATCGAGGAACGCTTCTGACCGATCGCGTTGTAAATGCAGATCAGGTCGTTGCCTTTGCTGTTGATGATGGTGTCGAGCGCAACCGCGGTCTTACCGGTCTGGCGGTCGCCGATGATGAGTTCGCGCTGGCCGCGGCCGACGGGGATCATGCTGTCGATGGCCTTGAGTCCGGTCGCCATCGGCTCACGCACGGGCTGCCGATCAATGACGCCGGGCGCGATGCGCTCCAGAGCGATGAACTGATTGCTGGCGATCGGACCTTTATCGTCGATGGGTTCGCCGAGCGAATTAACGACGCGGCCGATCATACCCTCGCCCACGGGCACGCTCATGATGCGTCCGGTGCGCTTGACCTCGTCGCCTTCCTTGATCTCGGTGTATTCGCCGAGCAGCACGACGCCGACCTGGTCTTCTTCCAGGTTCATGGCGATGCCGGCCACACCATGCGGAAAGGCGAGCAACTCGCCGGCCATGACCTTGTCGAGTCCATAGACGCGCGCGATGCCGTCGCCTAAGGTGATGACGGTGCCCGTCTCGTCCACGGAGATCTTGGTTTCGTAGTTCTCGATCTGCTCGCGAATCAGTTTCGAAATTTCGTCTGCTTTGATCTGTGCCATAAAATCAGCTCTTAGCCTTTAGCTGTTAGCTCTTAGCTTCTATTTGCGTCTTCCGCAGGTGTGCTCCACTACATTCCCTGCTCTCATCCTTTGTCGCCACGCTCGAACCGCGCTGGGTTCAAGCTAAGAGCTAAAGGCTAAGAGCTGATCGCTTCTCGAATCTTCTCCAACTGCCCCTTCACCGAACCGTCGTAAATCGTGCTGCCGACGCGGACCACCGCGCCGCCCAGCAGGGATGCGTCGAGTCCAAACTGCGCGCGCACCTTCTTGCCCGTTGCTCTTTCGATCTGCGATTCGAGCGCCCGCTTTTCCGCGTCACCCAACTCGCGGGCGCTGGTGATGTGCGCCTCGGCGAATCCCATGCGGGCGTCGAGTTCTTTCTTCAGTTGCTCGACGATTCGGCCCAGGAACTGCACCCGGCGGTGATCGATCAGCACCGCAACCAGATTGCGCGCGTGACGTTCAATCCCCTCGCGTTGCACGATTGCGTCCAGCAACCTGCGCTTCTGCTCCGCGGGCACAGCGGGATTCTCCCAAACGCGCCTCAAGTCCGCGCTCTCGGCCAACAGGCCGGCGATCTCACGCAATCCACCCACAGCCCGGTCCGCATCGAGATGCGCACTCAGAACCACGTCCGCGAAAGCCCGGGCATAGGTGCTGGCGACAGAAGCCACGGTCTAGTTCCTGTCCTTTCCGGAATCGTCCGAGGACGTGCCCAACTGTCCGGCAAAATTGCGCACTAAAGCCTGATCGGTGGCGGCATCGACATGAATCTGCTTCCGGGCGATCCCAACCGCGAGATCGGCCGCATACGCAGTCAACTGCCGCCGCGCAGCCTTCGCTGCCGCCGCAATTTCCTGCTCGGCCGAGGTTACAATCTTGCGCGCGTCCTCTTGGGCTGCGGCCTGGATGCGGGCTTCCTCCGCGGCGCCTTCTTTCTCGGCAGCATCACGGATCATTCCGATTTCGACATCCAGTTTCATCAGGCGCGCTTCGATTTCGGCCAACCTGCGGCGCGCTTCTTCGCTGGCCTTCTGCGCCTCCTGCATCGCCTTCTGGATCGCGGTGCTGCGATCGCGGAACATTCCCGGCAAATACTTGCGCGCGGCCCAGACAATGACGGCGGCGATCACCACAAAATTCAGCACCACGCTCAGCCAGTAGGACTGCTGCAAATTCAGTCCCGTAAGGCGCGCAATCAGCTGCACCGAGGCGGACTGCTTGAACTCCGCCATCTCATCTTTTCCTTCTCCGGCGGCTTCTTTGCTCTCATGAGCCAGCTGACGGCCCGCGGATTGTTGCGCGGAATCAACGCTCGCTTCCTTCTGCTCAGCGGAAGCGGGTTGCTCCTGTGCGCGGAGGGATATCACGCTCGCGCAACTCACCATCAGCAACGCCAGCAAACCAGCCCGGACGATACGCTTGGTTGAGGTCATGATTGCGGTCGTTGTCGTGGTCATCAGCGGCCCGCTCCCGCCGGTTGCAGCACGCGCCGCATGATTTCCTGCGCCAGCGCCGCCGCATCGGCCGGCAAGCCAGTCTCAGCTGCAGCGCGATCGGTCTCGATATCTTTCTTCGCGGCCTGCACCTGCGCCTGAGCCTTGCTGCGCGCCTCGTTGAGCGCATTGGTTCGAGCCTGCAGCACCAACTGCCGCTTCGCCTCCTGCGCGCGAAACACCGCAGCCCGCGCTTCCCGCAACTTCTGTTCGTATTCCGCCGTACGCGCTTCGGCGGCAGCAATGTCGGCTCGCGACTTCTCCACCGCGCCTTCGGTCTTGCTGCGCCTCTCCGCGAGCACGCGCTGCAATGGCTTATGCACAATTGTGGTGTAGAGCGCGTAAAGCACCGCCAGCAGGATGACCGTCGGAACCGCTCCGAGCAGTAATTCCCCTAGTTGTCGAAGCGTGTCATCCATGGGCTGCTGATATAGACCGGAAAATGAGGGCTATGAAAACTGTTAAGTCTAGCGTCCCAAGGAATTTATGTCAACGCGAAGAAGATCGTTTTAGACAATGGGTTCGGACATTCACGGATCAGATTCCCGGAATGGCAGGAAGACGGGCAGACGTTTGCAGGCTCATGGAAACAATGGGTTTAAGTGTTATATCAACCCAGGGGCTCGACCCCGCAGATTTCTGCACATAGACCTTGACTTCGGCCAAAAGAGGATTAGCATTAAAGCATCACCTCCGATCCAATTCAGGATCGAATGGGCCGATAGCCAAGGAATGTCACCGCTTCTTGGTTGCCGGCCCATTTAATTTTGCGCTCGTACTGCCCTGTCGGTCGACCTATTTCCCTTTCAATCCAACTCCGGTGCCAACGCCGGT
>Ga0209890_10001584_pt1 | contig 10282 bp, 7 predicted proteins | sample OrgsoiDNA2013049_FD_185799 | JGI IMG/M metagenome (GOLD analysis project Ga0209890, IMG submission 185799) | Permafrost soil microbial communities from the Arctic, to analyse light accelerated degradation of dissolved organic matter (DOM) -... | ecosystem: Environmental > Terrestrial > Soil >... | reverse complement strand
GTTACCGCGAGGTCATCAGTTACGTCGAATTCGAGCTCAAGCGCGCGCTGACCGAGCGCACGCCGCTCGAAGTGCCCGCCATCGGCCGCGCCAGCCGCCACTTGAAGCATTTTCCGTTATCGCCCGCGGTCAGGCTGTTTCCGGACGACAAGGGGACACACTACATCCTCGAGATCGTTGCCGGTGACCGTCCCGGGTTGCTCGCCAGGATCGCTTACCTGCTCGCCAAGGCGAACGTCAACGTCGCCACCGCAAAGATCAACACGCTCGGCGAACGCGTCGAGGATGTCTTCCTGCTCGAGGGAGCCCGGCTGCACGACGAGGCCGCACTGCTCAAGCTGGAAACCGCGCTCTATGAGCAGCTGCGGTTGACCTGACTCCGCCGCGGCCTCCTTAACCACCGAGTGAACGATTCGCTACTCGTGTCGGCCGCCTGCGTCGACTCGGCTCGCGCGATCCCCTTGCTACGCGAGGGGCCCCTCGCTGCGGCCTCGCGCCTCGGCCTCCTTAGCAGTGGGAATAGAACAATTTGAAGCGTGTCGGCCTCAAGCGCCGACTCGCCTGGTCGCATCCCCACTTCGCTGCGCTCGTGGGGCCCCTGCTTCCCGGCTCGCGCCGCTACTCGTCAACAAGCTCGGCGTCGGGGAACAGCACGTCGGTGTAGCCCAGCAGGCGGATGTCACGCATGCGCATCGGGTACAGGATCCCGTCGAGATGATCGCATTCGTGCTGCACAACGCGTGCGTGAAATCCCGTCACCTCGCGCTCGATCGGTCTTCCTGCCGGGTCGAACCCGGAATAGCGCAGCGCCGTATGGCGCGGCACCCTGCCGCGCAGTCCTGGGACGGATAGACAGCCTTCCCAATCCTCCTCGAGCTCGGCGCTCAATGGCGTCAACACCGGGTTCACGATTTCGGTGTACGGCACAGGGTCGGCGTCGGGATACCGATCGTTGTGCTCGAAACCGAAGATAACAACGCGCAGAAGAACGCCGACCTGCGGCGCGGCGAGACCCGCGCCGTGCGCCGCGATCATCGTTTCGCGCATGTCGGCGATTAGTTCGTTCAACTCGGGTGTGCCGAAGCGCTCGACCGGCTGCGAACGCTGCAGCAATCTCGGGTCGCCCATGCGGAGGATGGGTCGAATCATGCTGCATCCTGCGCGACGACATGATCGATGAGTTGGCGCACCTTGCCCATCGCCGTCTCCAGCACCGCGACGATCCTGTCCAGGGCGACGACTTCGGCGCTGTCGCCCCGGCCCGCCGCATGATTGACCACGACCGCGATCGAAACGTAGGCGAGACCCAGTTCACGCGCCAGCACCGTCTCGGGCATTCCTGTCATCCCCACGAGGGTCGCGCCGTCGCGCTCGAAGCGATCGATTTCGGCGGCAGTCTCCAGTCGCGGTCCTGACACGGCCGCATACACGCCGCCGTCATGCAGTTTGATCCCGGCATCGCGAGCGGCAGTGAGGCAGCGCGTGCGCAGCAGCGATGTATACGGTTGGGTAAAGTCGATGTGCACGACCTTGCGATCACCGCCGTCGAAAAAAGTGGCTTCGCGACCGCTGCTGTAATCGACAAGTTGATGCGGTAGCACCAAGTCACCAGGCGCGTGGCCCGAGGCGATCGAACCCACCGAGGCGACCGCGAGGATCGCGTCGACTCCCCGCTCCTTGAGAGCCCAAAGGTTGGCGCGGTAGTTGACGCGGTGCGGCGGAATCGTATGGCCGTGCCCATGCCGGGCCAGAAAGACGACGTCGCGCCCGGCAATCTGGCCGAAGTTCAGTGCCGACGAGGGTTCGCCATAGGGCGTACGGACCACCTCACGGTGGGCAATGGCAAGCGTGGACAGGCGGGTAAGCCCGCTGCCACCGATGATGGCGAGCATGAATTGGACGGTCGGTTTGGCCAACCCGCGGCAAAGACGCGGGGAAAACGCGCCGCCTCCCGCCGGAAAAGCCGGCATGGCAGGCAGCCCAGTTGTTACTTTGCTCGACCTTGGTTATTCTTGTCAATTCATGACATTGTCAAGAGCGCCTATCGCCCGCGGCTGCACCGGCGATCCGCCTCTCAACCAGGATTCGGGACACAACCATGTACCTCGATCGACTGTTCAAGATGATGGCCGAAAAGCAGGCCTCGGACCTTTTCATATCCTGCGGTGCGCCGATCAATATCAAGATCAACGGCGTGGTGTCGCCAATCTCCACGCAGCCGATGGATGTCGAGTCGGTTCGCCGCATCGCCTACGAATTGATGACCAAGGAGCAGGCGCGCGAGTTCGAGAATGAGATGGAGATGAACCTGTCGTATCTCGATCGCTCCGTCGGAAATTTCCGGATCAACATCTTCCGGCAGCGCGGCACGATTTCGTTGGTCATTCGCTATGTCCGCAGCCGCGTCCCGCCGTTCGAGGACCTGAAACTGCCGCAGGTGCTGCTCAACCTGGTAATGGAAAAGCGCGGCCTGGTCCTGATTGCCGGCGCCACCGGCTCAGGCAAGTCGACGACGCTGGCCGCGATGATCGACTACCGCAACGCGAATCGATCCGGGCACATCCTGACGCTCGAGGACCCGATCGAGTACCTGTTCGAGCACAAGCAGTCGATCGTCAATCAACGAGAAATCGGCGTCGACACGCAGGGATACGGCAAGGCGTTGCCAAACGCACTGCGCGAGGCGCCGGATCTCATCATGATCGGCGAAATTCGCGACCGCGAAACCATGCAGCATGCGCTCCTGCATACGTTGACGGGCCACCTTTGCCTGTCGACCCTGCACGCCAACAACAGCTACCACGCGCTGTCGCGCATCATCAACATGTTCCCCTATGACGCGCGTTCCGGCCTGTTGTCCGACTTGTCGATCGGGCTACGCGCGATCATTTCGCAACGGCTGGTGCGCAACAAGGAAGGCGAGCTCATTCCGGCGGTCGAGATTCTGCTCAATACCACGCTGATCGCGGAATTGATCAAGAACGGCGAAATCACGCAGATGAAGGAAGCGATGGAGCAAAGTCTGTATCCGGGCTCGCAGACTTTCGAGCAGGCACTTTGCCGCCTTTATCTCGACGGTACCGTCTCGTACGACGAAGCGCTCATCGCTTCCGACTCGCCGACCAACCTGGCATGGCTGGTCAATCAAAACACGCCGTCGACGAAGACGGCCGCCTCGGTGGAGAACAGCGACGAAGCCGCGCATCGGTTGTCCGGAGATTTCGTCAAGCTCGAGATCGACCCTGACTTCCTGAATCGCGCGCAGTGAACCAACGAAGTATCGCGCCGGCGACGACCCATTCCGCGGCGCCGACGCTGGACCTTGCCCGCGAGTTGATCGCTCGCAAGTCGCCGACACCCGACGACGCCGGATGCCAGGACATCCTGCGCGCCCGCCTCGAGCCGCTGGGCTTTCGCTGCGAGACGATCGCGTCGAACGGGGTCACCAATCTTTGGGCCCGCCGCGGGCAGACCCATCCGGTCGTGTGCTTCGCCGGCCATACCGATGTCGTACCCACCGGACCCCTCGAGTCCTGGCATTCCGATCCCTTCGTGCCGACGCAACGCGACGGCTACCTGTACGGCCGCGGCGCCGCCGACATGAAGTCTTCGGTCGCGGCGTTCGTCGTCGCGGTGGAACGCCTGCTTGCCAGCGCGAACGCGGCGCAACTCCGGGGATCGATCGCGCTGTTGATCACGTCCGACGAAGAGGGCCCGGCGACCGATGGGACCGTCAAGGTCGTCGACAAACTCCGCGCCGCAGGCGAGACGCTCGACTATTGCATCGTCGGCGAACCGTCGTCGGTCGACCGGCTTGGCGACATGATCAAGAACGGGCGCCGCGGGACGCTTTCGGGAACGCTGGTCGTGCGCGGTGTGCAAGGCCATATCGCCTACCCGCATCTTGCGAAAAATCCGATCCATATCGTGGCGCCGGCCATTGCCGAACTCGCGTCGATGCGCTGGGACGAGGGCAACGAGTACTTTCCGCCGACGACCTGGCAAGTGTCGAATATCCACGCCGGGACCGGTGCGACCAATGTGATCCCGGGAACGCTCGAGCTGACGTTCAATTTCCGCTACGCCACGGTGAGCGGTCGCGACACGCTCGAGCAGCGACTCGAGGCCGTCCTGCGCAAACATCGCATCGAATACGAGCTGCGCTGGACCGGCTGGGGACGCCCCTTCATCACGCCGCGCGGCAGGCTGGTCGAGGTCGTGAGCGAGGTCGTGCGCGACGTTTGCGGGATCACGCCGGAACTGTCCTGCACGGGCGGCACGTCCGACGGCCGCTTCATCGCCGATATCTGTCGCGAAGTTGTCGAACTCGGGCCCGTCAACGCATCGATCCACAAACTCAACGAACGCGTGGCCGTCGCCGATCTCGAGCCGCTCGCCGAGATCTACCGCCTTACCCTCCTGAGGTTGCTTGGTCCGTGAGCGCTGCGACGCAGAAACTCGAAACGGTCCGTGACTGGGTGCGCTATGCGGTCTCGCGTTTCAACGCTGGTCGGTTGTTCTTCGGACACGGCATGGCGAGCGCGTACGACGAAGCGGTCTATCTGGTATTGCACACGCTGCATCTTTCGCTCGACCGGCTCGAGCCGTTTCTCGACGCACGTCTCACCCACGCGGAGCGTGTGGAGCTTTCTGCGCTGATCGAGCGCCGCGTCGGCGAGCGTATACCGGTGGCGTACCTCACGCACGAGGCATGGCTCGGCGACTTCCGCTTCTACGTCGATGAACGCGTTCTCATTCCGCGCTCCTACATCGCCCAGCTCCTGCCCGACGCGCTCGACCCGTGGGTGCCCGACGCCACGGGAGTGCAGAGCGCGCTCGATCTGTGCACGGGCTCGGGGTGCCTGGCGATTCTGCTGGCGCACCACTTTCCGAACGCCGACGTCGACGCTGCCGACATATCGTCCGATGCGCTGGCGATCGCGCAGCGCAACGTCGCCGATTACGGAATGCAGGATCGCATCAATCTCATTCGCTCCGACCTGTGGTCCAACCTCACCGAAAAGACCTACGACCTGATCATCAGCAACCCGCCCTACGTCACTGCGATGTCGATGGCGGAATTGCCCGATGAGTACCGCCACGAGCCCGCGCTGGCGCTCGCGGGCGGCGACGACGGTCTCGACGCAGTACGCACGATCATCCACAGGGCGGCGCCGTTTCTCAACCTGCAAGGTCTGCTGCTGGTCGAGGTCGGACACAACCGTGCCGCAACCGAGGCGGCGTTCCCGCGGCTGCCGTTCACCTGGCTTAGCACCGGAACCGACGACGACAGCGTATTCCTGCTACAGCGCGACGATCTGGTCGCGACGCGCTAGAGCCCGAAGAAGTCGCGGATGCGGCGGACGAGGTCGTTGGCGCGCGATCCGGCGGCGCGGGCGCGGGCATCCGCCGACAGCGAGGCGAGCGTCGCATCGTTGGCGGCGTGGCGGGCGGCAACCGTTTGCGACATCGCGTCGGCAATCTCGGGTCGCGCACGGATGATCGCCTCGAACCCGCTCTTGTCGAGGCGATAGCAGAGCACCTCCGATTCGGCGAGGATGGTAGCGGTTCGGGCCTGCCCGGTGAGCAGCCCCATCTCGCCGAAGTACTGCGGTGCGGGCAACGTGGCGAGTCGCTGCCGCTTGGGCTGGCCAGCCTCGGTGGCATCTCGGAATATTCCGACCTGCCCTCGCGCGAGAATGTAGAGCGAATCCGAGGGCTCACCCTGCTTGGTGGCGACGTCGCCCAGCGCCAGAGGTGTGGGAATGAGCAGCGTCGCCAGCGCGCTCGTTTCCTCGTCGGTGAGCGACGCGAACAGTTCGAGCGATTTCAGCAATGCCCGCCTGGACTCCTGCTCCTCGGTCGAACGGTTCGCACGCAGGTTGCGCGCCGAATGCAGGTAGACCTCCGACCGTGAAATGGGAATGTCCATGCCGGCGCGACCCAACGCGGCGTAGACGTGGACCCGAACACGCGAGTCGGTCACCATGTACAGCTTGATATCGGTCAGCCAGTAATAGACGATGTACTTGATCGCATTGGCGTCGAAGCCGGCACAAATACAATTGGCCGGTGGGTCGTCGGTGACGCAGGGGATGTTCACGCGTTCGAGCGCGGCGTTGACAACCGCCATGACCTGCCCGGGCGTCCATTCGTAGCCGACCGTGAACTCGATCGGCCGCCGCCATGGAATCCGCTGATCGCCGCGGCGTCCAAGCAGCGTCACGCGGTTGCTCATCAGCTGGGCGTTCGGGATGATGATGGTGACGTTGTTCACCGTCGCCAGCGCGGTGTAGCGCCAGCGGATTCCGACCACTTCGCCGGTGACGCCCTCGATCTCGATCCAGTCGCCGATGCGGCACGTGTTGTCGAGCTGAAGCGAAATTCCACCGAGGAGGTTTCCCAATGTCGACTGCATGGCGAAGGCGATGGCGGCGCTGGCCACCGTCGTCGTCGCGATGATGCTGGTCAGATTCACCCCGACCGCGTCCATCCGGACCAGCGCAAATACGATCAGCGAAAAGGCGATCCCGACTTCGCCGAGAATGCGCGGTACCGCGCGCCGCGCCAGCAACACGTTGACCATGAACGTGATGTAGATGCGGATGATGCCGAGCGCGACGATCAGCAGGCAGATCTCGCGCGGCACCACGGAAATCGCGAGTTGCGGGGGGATGAACTGGTAGTGCGAAAGCAACGAGAGACCGCCCAGGCCCAGCGCGATCATGAGCAGCGTGACCAGGACCGAGCGCCGCAGCTCCGGGCGCAGGCGCATCGTGATCAGCCCGAAGAGCAACGCCCCGGCGCTGAATGCCAGCGATTCTTCCAGTGTGATCAACTCGACCATGTGCGGCCTAAGGCTCCTGTCCCAAGCGGTCCCGGCCGATTATACGGCGCGCCCGTGTAAAATGGCCCGCGCCTTCCCTTCCCGGTTGACATCCGTTCATGCGTACTGGCGGCCAGATACTCGTCGATAGCCTGTTGCTGCAGGGTGCCGATCTTGCGTTTTGCGTTCCTGGAGAAAGCTACCTCGAGGTACTCGACGCGATGTACGACGTGCGCGACCAGCTGCGGCTCATCGTCTGCCGCCAGGAAGGTGGTGCGGCGTACATGGCCGAGGCCTACGGCAAGCTCACCGGCCGCCCCGGCATCGTCTTCGTCACCCGCGGCCCGGGTGCGTCGAACGCGGCCATCGGCATTCACACCGCGCAACAGGACTCGACGCCGCTGATCGTCTTCATCGGCCAGGTGGGCGGCGATTTCAAGGACCGCGAAGCGTTTCAGGAAATCGACTACAGCCGCATGTACGGCGGCATCGCCAAATGGGTGGCGCAAATCGATCGCGCGGACCGCGTCCCGGAATACGTCGCACGAGCCTTTCGTGTCGCATTGTCCGGGCGGCCGGGGCCGGTGGTCCTCGCGCTGCCGGAGGATATGTTGACGACCGCCGCGGAAGCCATCGACTGGCCTCGCGTCGACATCGCCGACGTGGCACCGTCGCTGCAACAGCTCGCACGATTGCGTGATCTCCTCACCCAAGCGAGCAAGCCGCTGGTCATCGCCGCTGGCGCGGGTTGGAATGCCGCGGCCTGCGCGGACCTCAATCGTTTCGTCGAAGTCAATTCACTGCCGGTCGCCACCGCTTTCCGCAATCAGGACGTCGTCGACAACACGCATCCAAACTACGCCGGCGAAGTCGGCATTGCGATCAATCCGAAGCTCGCGGCGCGCGTGCGCGATGCCGACGTCTTGCTGGTGATCGGCGAACGCCTGGGTGAAATGGTCACCGGTGGCTACACGCTGCTCACCGCGCCCAAACCCAAGGGCGCCTTGATTCACATTCATCCGGACGCAACCGAGCTCGGTCGGCTCTATCATCCGACACTGGCGATCCAGTCGTCGATGCCGGCGATGGCGGCAGCGCTGGCCGCCATGCCGCCGCTGACGGCGGCGGCGTGGCAGGGTAGCGCTGCCGAAGCGCACGCCGACTATGTCGCCTGGCAAACGCCGCGTCCGATGGTCGGCACGCTCGATCTGTGGCAGGTGGTTGCCGCATTGCGCACGCAACTGCCCGAGGATGCGATCGTCACCAACGGTGCCGGCAACTACTCGGTATGGCTGCATCGGCTCTACCGTTACCGCGGTTATCGCACGCAGCTCGCTCCGTACAACGGCGCCATGGGCTATGGCGTGCCGGCGGCCATTGCGGCAAAGCTCGTGCACCCGGATCGCGTCGTGGTGTCATGGAACGGCGATGGGTGCTTCCAGATGAACGGGCAGGAACTCGCCACCGCCGTGCAATACGGCGCGAACGTCGTCTTCATCGTCGTCGACAATGGGATGTACGGAACGATCCGCATGCACCAGGAGCGCGAGCATCCGGGGCGCGTCGTCGGCACCGATCTGGTCAATCCCGACTTCGCGGCGCTCGCCCGCGCGCACGGCGCATTGGGTGAAACCGTGACCCAGACGAGCGAATTCGCCCCGGCGCTGGCGCGTGCGCTCGATGCCGGCCGTCCCGCGCTGCTGCACCTGCGCATCGATGCGCAGGCGATCACCATGAACGCGACCATCGACGAGATCCGCAAGCAGGCGCGCCGATGAATGCCGACGCTCCCGGCATGACACCCCTGCTCGCGGTCAGCGATCTTGCGGTCGAGTTTCGCAGCACCGAGCGCGTCGTGCACGCGGTACGCGGCGTATCGTTCGGCGTTGGCCACGGCGAAACGATCGCCATCGTCGGCGAGTCAGGGTCGGGCAAGTCGGTGACGGCGCTGTCGTTGATGCGCCTCGTCGAACATGGCGGCGGCCGCATCACCTCGGGCGAGCTCATGTTCACGCGGCCCGGGGGTGATCGCATCGATCTGGTCCACGCCTCATCGGCAACGATGCAAGCGATCCGCGGCGCCGAAATCGCCATGATCTTCCAGGAGCCGATGACCTCGCTCAATCCCGTGTTCACGGTCGGCGAGCAGATCGCAGAATCGATCCGGTTGCATCAGGGCAAGGACTACGCCGCAGCCAGCCGCGAAGCGCTGCGCATGCTCGAACAGGTCCGCATTCCCGAAGCGGCGCAGATGCTGTCGCGGCACCCCCATCAGCTCTCCGGCGGGATGCGGCAGCGGGTCATGATCGCCATGGCGCTGTCGTGCAAGCCTCGACTCCTGATTGCCGACGAACCGACGACAGCCCTCGACGTGACGATCCAGGCCCAGATTCTGGAACTCATCCGGCTATTGCAGGAGGAGATGCGCATGTCAGTCGTGTTCATCACGCACGACATGGGCGTCGTCGCCGAAGTGGCCGATCGCGTGCTCGTGATGTATCGCGGCGAAATCGTCGAGGACGGCACGGCCGTGCAGATTTTCGCAGCGCCGCGACATCCGTATACGCAAGCGTTGCTGGCCGCCGTCCCGCGCCTCGGGTCCATGCGCGGCAGCGACGCTCCGGCGCGCTTCCCGGTGCCCGATAGCACGATCCCATCCGCGGTGGCCCAGGCTCCCCTGCGCGCACCGGCGACGGGCGCACCGCTGCTGAAAGTACGCGGACTGAAAACCCGTTTCGCCGTGCGCTCGGGCTTCTTCGGCCGCGTGCGCCGGCAGGTGCATGCCGTCGAACAGATCAGTTTCGATCTGGCGGCAGGCGAGACACTGGCGCTGGTCGGCGAATCGGGTTGCGGCAAGTCGACCACCGGCCGTTCGCTGCTGCGTCTGGTCGCCATCGATAGCGGCAGCATCGAGTTCGGTGGCCAGGACATCGCCCATCTGTCCGCCGATGCGATGCGGCCGCTGCGGCGCGAAATCCAGATGGTGTTCCAGGACCCGTTCGCTTCGCTGGACCCGCGCCTGACCATCGGCTTTTCGGTGGCGGAACCGCTCTACGTGCACGGCATCGCCAAGGGCAGTGCCGCTGCCGATCGGGTCGCCTGGCTGCTGCAGCACGTCGGTTTGACCCCCGATGCCGCGCTGCGCTACCCGCACGAATTCTCGGGCGGCCAGCGCCAGCGCATTGCGATCGCGCGTGCACTCGCGCTGCAACCCAAACTGATCGTCGCCGACGAGGCGGTTTCGGCGCTCGACGTGTCGATCCGGGCACAGATCGTCAACCTGCTGCTCGACCTGCAGGCCGAATTCGGTCTCGCCTATCTGTTCATCTCGCATGACATGGCGGTCGTCGAACGGGTCAGCCACCGCGTCGCAGTCATGTACCTGGGCCAGATTGTCGAAATCGGGCCCCGGCGTGCGATATTCGAGAACCCGCAACATCCCTATACCCGCAAACT
>Ga0209890_10001581_pt1 | contig 10290 bp, 6 predicted proteins | sample OrgsoiDNA2013049_FD_185799 | JGI IMG/M metagenome (GOLD analysis project Ga0209890, IMG submission 185799) | Permafrost soil microbial communities from the Arctic, to analyse light accelerated degradation of dissolved organic matter (DOM) -... | ecosystem: Environmental > Terrestrial > Soil >... | reverse complement strand
GCGCAAGGCCGGCACGTTGAAGAGCGGACGGTCGGGCAAGAAGGTCAAGAGCCGCAAGCAGGCGATCGCGATCGGGTTGTCCGAGGCGAGGGCGGAAGGAGCGAAAGTCCCGAAGAAGGCTTCCAAGAAAAAGACGGCGAAGAAGCGCAAGGCGAAGAAGTAGCGGGTCACGGCAGTTGAGATCGTCATTGCGAGCGCAGCGAAGCAATCCACTCTTCCTTCTTTGCCTCATGGATTGCTTCGCTGCGCTCGCAATGACGAACTCATGCGCCGGTCGCCGTCTCAACTCGCCTTCCGCGCCCGCGCGGCCGAGCGATGCGCTTTTTTTGTGGGGCGATGCGTCGCCCGGCGGGCCGGGGAATGCGCCGAACGCTTTGCCGCGGCGTTGCCCTTCAGGCTTTGCCGCAGCGCATCCATCAGGCTGACGACATTATCCGGCTTTTCCTCGCGTTCGGCTGACTTGATCGGCTTGCCGGCGGCCTTGCGCTTGACCAGCGACTTGAGGGCATTCTCGTATTCGTCCTTGAACTTGCCAGGATCGAAATGCGCGGCCTTAGTGTCGAGGATATGGCCCGCAAGCTCGACCATGTCCTTTGAGATCTTCGGGTTCTTGATGTCGTCGAAATAATCGCCTTCGTCGCGCAGTTCGTAGGGGTAGCGCAGCGTGGTGCCAAGCAGGCCCTTGCCCAGAGGTTCGATGGCGATGATATGCTCGCGGTTGGTCAGCACGATGCGCGCCAATGCGACGCGATCCTGATCCTTCATGGCGTCGCGGATCACCGCGAAGGCGTCGATCCCGGCCTTGCCGTCGGGGGCGATATAATAGGGGTGATTGAGGTAGCGCTTGTCGATCTCGCCCCTCGGCACAAAACTGTCGATGTCGATGGTATGGTTGCTTTCGATCTGAACGGCCTCCAGTTCCTCTTTTTCGACCTCGACATATTCGCCCTTTTTCAGCTCGTATCCGCGGCCCTTCTGATCGCTTTCGACGACGTCGCCGGTCTCGGCATCGACCATCTGCTGTTTCAGCCGGTTGCCGGTTTCCTTGTTGATCATGTGGAAGCGGGTTTTGTCTGTCGTGGTTGTGGCCGGGTAAAGCAGCACCGGGCATGACACGAGAGAAAGCTTCAAGGAGCCTTTCCAATAGGCGCGAACGGCCATTACAATCTCCGGCTTGTTATGGATTAAACGAATTCGGGAACTTCAACTGATATTGCGGGTTTTGGTTCCGGGCCCCTGCTTCGGGCGACAGGGCCGCTGGCTCATTGGCGTGGGATTTGATCGTGTCCTTGAGAAACCTCTCCACCTACCGGAAGAAACGCGATTTTGAAAAGACCGCGGAGCCCAGTGGCGACGTCAAGGTGGCGCCTTCGACGCAGCGGCGTTTTGTGATCCAGAAGCATGACGCGACCCGGCTGCACTACGACCTGCGGCTGGAATTCGACGGCGCCTTCAAATCCTGGGCGGTCGCGCGCGGCCCCTCGCTCGATCCGCACGACAAGCGGCTCGCGGTCGAGGTCGAGGACCATCCGCTGGATTACGGCGATTTCGAAGGCACCATTCCAAAGGGGCAGTATGGCGGCGGCACCGTGCAGCTCTGGGATCGTGGCACCTGGGAAGCCGACGACCCGGAACGGGGATTCAAGAAGGGCGACCTGAAATTCACGCTGCATGGTGACAAGCTGGGCGGCAGCTGGGTGCTGGTGCGGATGCGCAACGACCGCGACGGCGGCAAGCGCACCAACTGGCTGTTGATCAAGCACCGCGACGATTTCGCCAAGGAAGGCAAAGCCAACACCATTCTGGATGCCGATCGATCGGTGGCGTCGGGACGCACGATGGCGCAGATTGCCGAAGGCAATGGTAAAGCACCAAAGCCGTTCATGACGGTGAAGTCAGGCCGCGGCAAGGCCGACGCGGTCTGGAATTCGAACCGGGGCGATGCCGCCGAGGCGCGGGCGGAGAACAAGGCGGCCGCACGGCGACCTGCGCCCGCTGCAAAGCTCCCGTCAAAGGGCAAGAAGGTCAGCGCGCTACCGGATTTCGTCGCGCCAGAACTCTGTATTTCCGTCGATCGTCCACCGGCGGGGGAGGGCTGGTGCCATGAGATCAAATTCGACGGCTACCGGGTGCAATTGCGCGTCGAGGGTGGCGAGGCCGCGCTGAAGACCCGCAAAGGTCTGGATTGGACCGAAAAGTTTCAGGCCATCGCCAAAGAGGGAAGCTCGCTTCCGGACGTGTTGATCGACGGCGAGATCGTCGCACTCGATCATAAAGGCGCGCCGGATTTTTCCACGCTGCAGGCCGCACTTTCCGATGGCAAGACCGATGATCTGATCTTCTATGCGTTCGATCTGCTGTTTGCTGATGGGGAAGACCTTCGCCGCGTGCCGCTCGGAGAACGCAAGGCGCGATTGAAGAAGCTGCTGGAGGCTCGGACAAAGAGCAAAGCGAAACTGATCCGCTATGTCGAGCATTTCGAAACCGGCGGCGACGCCATTCTGCAATCGGCCTGCAAGCTGGAGCTGGAAGGCATCGTCTCGAAGAAGCTCAGCGCGCCCTATCGTTCCGGGCGGTCCGAGGACTGGACCAAGGCCAAATGCCGGGCCGGGCACGAGGTCGTGCTGGGGGGATGGAAAACCACCAATGGCAAATTCCGCTCGCTGATGGCGGGCGTTTATCGCGGAGAGCATCTTGCATTCGTCGGTATGGTCGGCACCGGCTTTGGGCAGGACACGGTGCGGCGCATCATGCCCGCGCTGAAGGCGGCGGCGTCCGACAAAACTCCTTTCGGCGGCAAGGACGGGCCGAAGAAGACCCGCGACGTGCATTGGCTGAGGCCCGAACTGGTCGCCGAGATCGAATTCGCCGGCTGGACCGACGGCGGAAATATACGACAGGCTGCGTTCAAGGGATTGCGCCAGGACAAGCCGGCCGATGAAGTGGAGGCGGAGAAGCCGGCCATGACCAAGATCGCCAAACCCACTGCCAAACCCACCGCCAAGACCGCCGCGAAAGCCGGGAAGGCGGCGGACACGTCGAACAAGACGCAGCCGAGGTCGGCGGATAGCAAATCGGCCACGGTAATGGGCGTGGTTATCTCAAAACCCGACAAGGAGCTGTGGCCGGACGGCGGTGACGGCGAGGGGGTGACAAAACTCGATCTCGCCCGCTATTTCGAGGCTGTCGGTGGCTGGATGATCGGCCATCTGAAGGGACGGCCATGTTCGGTGGTCCGCGCGCCCGACGGTATTGGCGGGGAGAAATTCTTTCAGCGCCATGCCATGCCGGGCACCTCGAACCTGCTGGAGCTTGTAAAGGTCTCCGGTGACCGCAAGCCATATCTGCAGATCGATCGCGTCGAGGGTCTCGCGGCGGTGGCGCAAATCGGCGGCCTCGAACTGCATCCATGGAATTGCGCGCCGGATGCGCCCGACGTGCCGGGGCGGCTGGTTTTCGACCTCGACCCCGCGCCGGAGGTCGAATTTTCCGACGTCATCGAGGCCGCCAAGGATATGCGGCAGCATCTGACAGAAGTTGGCCTGGAGAGTTTTTGCAAGACCACCGGCGGCAAGGGGCTGCACGTGGTAACGCCGCTGGCTTACGGCGCCAAAGACAAGGTGACCTGGAAGGAGGCCAAGGCATTCGCGCAAGGTGTTTGCCAGTGGATGGCGGACGAAGATCCGGAGCGCTACCTGCTCAACATGTCAAAGAAGCTGCGCAAGGGAAAGATATTCCTCGATTATCTTCGCAACGACCGCATGGCCACTGCCGTCGCCGTGCTTTCGCCGCGGGCCCGCGAAGGCGCCACCGTCTCCATGCCGCTGACATGGGCGCAGGTGCGCGGCGATCTCGACCCGAAACGCTGCACGGTTCGCACCGTGCCCGCGCTGCTTGCCAAGACCAAGGCTTGGCAAGGCTATGACGATGCGGCGTCGTCGATCAAGGCGGCGATCAAGAAGCTGGGCGCGCGCAAGTGATCCTGGAGCGCTGCATTAATCACAGTCGTCACGCTCCGCAAAGGCGACGTAGGTTGGGAAAAGGCGCCCTTGCGCCGTGCCCACCTCTCCATTTTCGACAAGCTTAAGTGCTGGCGCGAGTCTTGGTGGGCACGCTTCGCTTTGCCGACCCTACGGACTGTAAGCGTGATGACAGCCCGTCGTTGGCGAAGCGCAGTCCGCACACCCTGCGGCGCACAAAAAAATGAGCGAGACTCAGCATCACCGAGTCCCGCGCCATTTGGGCTACTAAAACCTAGAGTCGTCCGAGCAGTAGCAGTATCAGCAGGATGACGACGATCAGACCCAGGCCGCCGCCACCATAATAGCCGGTGCCGTAGAACGGTCCGCCGCCGATGCCGCTGAAGCCGCCGAGCAACGCGATAACAAGAATGATCAGGATGATAGTTCCGATTGACATGTAGTGTGTCTCCTCCGGCCCGGCAGTTGGCACCCGTTGCTCTGCCCGCCGAAAAAACAAACCGGAACCCATAAGGTTCCACTTTTGCAACCCGCGCGGCTCTTTTTTTCGAACGATGAGGAATTAATTGTAGTTAGATCAACTTTCAGGATTTTCAGATGTCAGCACCTCTTGTGGTTTCAATTCCGCATCGCCTGGGACGCGAAGAAGCGAGCCGCCGTCTCAAGGCAGGATTGACGCGCGCCGCTGCCAGCCTCCCGGTGTTGCAGGTCGACGAGGAAAGATGGGAGGACGATCGCATGATCTTTCGCGTCCGCGCGCTGGGGCAGGCGGCGTCAGGCCATCTCGATGTGGCGGACGATCACGTCCGGCTGGAAGTGACGCTGCCCTGGTTGTTGCAGCGATTTGCGCAAGCAGCGCAAGTCGCGATCAGGAATCGAGGCAATCTGCTGCTGACCAAACGGAGCTGACGAACCCATCGATATTGCTCTGCAGCACGGGAGTCATGTTGCCGCGCAGCAATTGTAAAAAACTTTTTTGCAATCTGTTTCGTAAGCCTGCTGGTAACGAATTCTGCGGAAGATCGAGGCCTGCGCGGAAGGAGGGAACCGACCCTCACGGGAGTCGGCACAACATCCGCCAGGCCGTCCGGCCGTCGATCCCGGGCGGCCTTTACTTTTCAAGCGGGCTTCACCCTCGACTTTCGCGCCGGCCTTGAGGCGCCTTCGAATCTGGCCTTCAACGCCACAGCGGGCAGATGCCGGAACAGAGCCGAGAGGCGCACTTCCGTCACCCCGGCATCGCGACCAATGCCTTCGACGGAATAGCCTTTCAGGTTGAGCGCGCCGTCAAAGGCTTCTGCGCCGGGCCAGACCCGGCCGCCTTGCGACATCGGCGCGAATGATTTTGCCACCGCAACGATCACCGCGTCGCGGCCATGGCGCCGCGCGAAGGCGATGACATGGTCGCCGTGCTGACCGCTGACCTCCAGCGGCTGGTAATCGCCGTGCGCGAACACGTCGGCAAGTTCGGTCCGCAATTTCAGCAGATGCCGGGTCCAGGCGAGCTTGATGTGGCCGTCCGCCCATTGCGGCGCGAGGTTTTCCCAATCGGGATTCTCGACCGACGCCAGCACGGCGGCGCGCGCTGCAAAATCCAGCGGCCGCCGGTTATCGGGATCGACCAGCGACAGATCCCAGAACTCCGTTCCCTGATAAAAGTCAGGCACGCCCGGCATCGTCGCCTTCAACGTGATCTGACTGAGCGAATTCAGCGCGCCCAACAATGCGACACGCTGCGCCAGCGTTTCCAGCGAATTCACGAACTCAGCCGAAGCCGAGCGATCCAGAATCCTCTCCAGGAACGTCTGCAATCCCGCCTCGTAGCCCTCGTTGGGATTGAGCCAGCTGGTTTCCTGCTTGCCCTCGCGCGCCGCCTTCAGCGCATAGGCCTGCATCCGCTCCAGAAACGAACCATCGCGTTCGCCCATTGGCCATGCGCCGAGCAGCGCCTGATACAGCATGTATTCGAACGCCGCGGACGGCGCACGCATCTCGCCTGCGATGACGAGGTGTGGCGCGTTCAGGACTTTCCACCGCGCCACGGCGCTGGCCCATTCGCCGGGAATTTCGGCCAGTGCCATCACGCGCGCGCGGGCATCCTCGCCGCGCTTGGTGTCGTGCGTCGCGGTCGCCGTCATGCCGTGCGGCCACTCTTTGGCGCGAACCTTCATGGCGTCGTGGAATGCACCGACGGAAAGTGCCTGGGCTGAGGGATCGCCGCCGACCTCGTTGAGCGCCAGCAGACGGTGATAGCGGTAGAACGCGGTATCCTCCAGCGACTTCGCCATCACGGGGCCGGTGAACTGCTGCACCTTCAAGGCGAAGCGGCGCAGACGCGGCGCGCTATGCGCCGGCCCTCCCGGCTTGATCAGGTCCATGGTCAACGCATCGCGCAGGAATTCAAAGATGCCTTCGTCGGCGGCGAACCAGTCCGCGCGCGCTTTTTCAATCGTTTCCGAAATCAGCGCGCGGTCGTGCGCCGACGGGTCAGCCGAAGTCAGATAGGTGCGATAGACCGGGAAATGCAGGACGTAGAGCTCGAGCGCCTGCCGCAGACTGTCGGCGGAATAGTCGCGGGTCGAGTAATGGCCGCCCGCGATCCGCGCGAGCAGCCGCGTCAGCACCGTGAACTCGCTGGTCAGCAGGGTTTCCAGAACCCGGCGCTTGGCGTCCTTCAGGACCGGCTCCAGCCTGGGCGACATATTGCTGACTTGCCGCCACACCTCGCCGAGCGGCTTGAGGCCGTTGCCGTCGATCAGCACCCGGGTGATGGCGTTCAGCCATTCATAGCCGGTGGTGCCGTCGACACCGGCGAAGCGATGCAGCTTTTCATGTTCGCCGAGAATCTTTTCGATCACCATGTAGAATGGCTTTGTATCTTTTCCCTGCGCGTCCCGGATCAGGCGGCGCAGGCGCTGAAAATATTGCGCGGGATCGCGCAGGCCGTCGATGTGATCCAGCCGCAGGCCCTGCAGCTTGTTCTCGGCGATCAGCTTTTTGACCAGGCGATGGATCGCGTCGAAAGTGCCGGCATCCTCGACCCGCAATCCCGCCAGCGTGTTGACGTCGAAGAAGCGCCGGTAGTTGATGTCGCTGGAGGCTAACCGCCAATGGCCCAACCTGTAGTGCTGGCGTTCCAGCAGATGATGCAGGGCAAGGATCTGCGCGGGGCGATCCGGTCCCGCGCGGTAGGCCTCCAGCCCGCGCGCGATAATTCCAGCGCCCCCCGCGATCGCTTTCAGCTCCGCCTTGAAGGCGGGCGCTTCCTTGCGATTGGGATGGCGCAATCCCCTGTGGCGCGAGGCAAGCTCAAGCATGCGTTTTCCGGCAGCGCTGTCTTCCGCCCCGGCTTCTCTCAGGATCGCGCCCAGGATCTCGCTGTAGCGTTCGGGGGCGATCGGCAGCCGATGTTGGAAATACCACGCGGAAAAGCTGCCTTCATCGGCATCGTAGCGAAGTTCGATCTCGCCCTTTTCCAGCGCCTGCCCATAGGACGAGCCGATGATGGGCAGCAGCACGCCGCCACGCGCCCGGTACGGCAACAACTCCCAGTCGATGTCGAACGACACCGCGTGCGGCGAGGCCGGGCCCCATTCCAGCACGTCGAGCCACCACGGATTGTCGGCGAAATGCACGCCGACATGGTTGGGCACGAAATCGAGAATAAGCCCGAGATCGTGCTGCCCGAGCGCCTGGCTCAATCGCTCGAAGCCGGCATCGCCGCCGAGCTCCGGATTGATCCTGGTGTGATCGACGATGTCATAGCCGTGGGTGCTGCCCTTGCGCGCCTTCATGAACGGCGACGCATAGAGATGGGTGATGCCGAGGGCTTTCAGATATGGGACGATGGCAGCGGCGGCGTCGAAATCGAAACTCGCGGTGAGCTGCAGGCGGTAGGTTGCGATCGGAATGCCCGCACGCATCATCGCGCTTCCAGACGCCAGAACACCGACCATGGCGGAACGAGGCCGCCGGTATCGCCGCCCCAGATCGGGGTGCCGGCTTTCCTGGTTTGATGCCCGATGGCCTGGTCCGACAGATTGGCCACGAGGCCAAGCGTCGCGCCGTCGCCCATGCGCCAGCTCGCCGTCAGCAAACCATTGTCCGCTGCCCGCGCCTCGCCAAAGGCCGCACCCGCAAGCCGGGGAACGATCTCGCGCCGGCGTATCGCGAGCAGGTTTTGCACCAGCGCCAGCCGCTTGCGCCCCGTCTGCTCGTTGCGCGAGTCCCAATCCAGGATGGCGGATTGAAACGTCAGGGGATCCAGCGGGTCGGGAATCCCGTCGCCGTACTTCGCATAGGCGCCGGCAAACTCCTTGCGCCGGCCGTTGCGTACGGCGTCCGCAAGCTCGCCCTCGAAATCGCAGAAGAACGGGAACGGGGCTTTCGAACCCCATTCCTCGCCCATGAACAGCATCGGGACCGCCGGCGCCAGCAGCGTAATAGCCATGGCGGCTTCGATCGCGGCAGCGCTTACCATGGTTTCGAGCCGGTCGCCGAACGCGCGGTTGCCGATCTGATCGTGGTTTTGCAGGAAATTGACGAACGCGGTGGAAGCGAGTGTGCCGCTGGGCTCGCCGCGCAATCGCCCCCCGCGATGCGCGGAAGCCTCGCCCTGATAGACAAAGCCGGATGCAAGCGCCCGCGCGATGTCGCGAAGCGGCGAATGCCGATAGTCGCCGTAGTAGCCGTGGGATTCGCCGGTCAGCAGCACGTGCCAGGCGTGATGGTAATCGTCGTTCCACTGCGCGCGATATTTGCCGCGCGGCGGGTCTTGATCGGCATCCAGCAGGCTTGCGGCATTGTCGTCATTCTCGAGCAGCAGATGAATGTGCCGGCCGGTTTCGGCGGCAAGCTTGCCCACCGCGACGCTGAGATCATGCAGCATCGGAATCTCACCGAGATCGGGGATGGCGTGCACCGCATCCAGCCGCAGCCCGTCGAAACGGTATTCACCCAGCCAATGCAGCGCATTCAGGATCGCGAAAGCTCGCACTTGCGGCACCCGGTAATCGATCGCGCGGCCCCATGGCGTCTCCACATCCGTGAAGAATCCGGGCGCATACCGGCCGAGATAATTTCCTTCGGGACCGAAATGATTATAGACCACGTCGAGAAAGACCATCAGCCCGCGCAGATGCGCTTCGTCGATCAGGGCCTTGAGATCGTCCGGGCGTCCATAGACGCTGTCGGGCGCGTACCACAGCACGCCGTCATAGCCCCAATTGCGAGAACCTGCGAAATCCGCCAGCGGCATCAATTCCAGCGCGGTGATGCCGGTTTCCACCAGATGATCGAGCTTGCCGGCCATGGCGCGGTAGGTGCCTTCCGGTGTGAAGGCGCCGACATGGGTTTCGAGCACGCTCGTCTCCTGCCACGGGCGTCCACGCCAGCCGGCGGCGCGCCAGGGGTAGGCGGGGTGATCGATCACCTCGCTGGCGCCCGACACGTCGTCGGGCTGAAAGGCGGAAGCCGGATCGGGCACATCGATCTCGCCGTCGATCCGGAATTTGTAACGCGCGCCGGCCTTTACGCCTGCGATATCAGCCGAAAACCAGCCATCTTCGCCGCGCCGCAGCGGCCGGAGCTTTTCCAGCAGCAGATCGACGCGTTTTGCCGCCGGCGCCCAAAGGCGAAATGACGCGCCGTCCTTGGTCAGCGTTGCGCCGAATTGCTCATTCATGCCGAACCCGCAAAAGCAAGCACCGAGCGAGGAGGCGCTTCCGCATCGCTGCCCGACGCGAAATCCGCAACCGTCTGTTTGTTGTCCGCCGTGTTCACCAGCCGCTGCCAGCTCTTGTATTCCGGCATCTGCGGCAGTTTGAAACCGATCGCTTCGGGGGCGGCGTTGAGCACGATGAAAATCGGCGCCTGGCCATGTTCGATCGGCCCCAGCACATAGGCGAGAAACCGCCCCTCCGGGAAATTCCAGTCCTGCTCCTTCATCTCTTCGGCCGCCGGCGTCAGCCATAGCACGCCGTAAGATCCGTCCGCGCGCCGACCGTCGAGCCAGCGGCGTGAGCGGATTTGCGGAAAGCGTTTTCGCAGGCCGGTCAGTTGACCGACGAAATCGGTGAGATCGTCACCGTCGCGGTTGAGCCCCTCCCAGCCGATCCAGCCGATCTCGTTGTCCTGGCAATAGGCATTGTTGTTGCCGTTCTGGGTGTTGCCGACTTCGTCGCCGGCCAGAATCAGCGGCAGGCCCTGCGCCAGCAGCAGGCACGCGATCTGGTTTTTTCGGAGCTGGCGGCGCAGCGCGACAATCGTCGGGTCGTCGATCGGGCCTTCGTGGCCGCAATTGTTGCTGAGG
>Ga0209890_10001579_pt1 | contig 10301 bp, 6 predicted proteins | sample OrgsoiDNA2013049_FD_185799 | JGI IMG/M metagenome (GOLD analysis project Ga0209890, IMG submission 185799) | Permafrost soil microbial communities from the Arctic, to analyse light accelerated degradation of dissolved organic matter (DOM) -... | ecosystem: Environmental > Terrestrial > Soil >... | reverse complement strand
CATTCCCTCGGACATGTTCTGCCTCCTGTGTGGGTTCGGTGTGAACTTTCACATGCGCCGGTTGATTTGGGGTCATCCACGGTCCTCTCCTCTGACCGGTCGTCCGCGACGACGGCAGGCGCAGGAAGCTCGGCCGGGACGGTCTGCTAGCGTCGGCTCGGTGAGCAATCGACTCGCCGGTGAGACCAGCCCGTACCTCCTGCAGCACGCCGACAACCCCGTGGACTGGTACCCCTGGGGCGAGGAGGCGTTCACCCGCGCGCGCACCGAGGATCGCCCTGTGCTGCTCAGCGTCGGCTACAGCGCCTGCCACTGGTGCCACGTCATGGCCCACGAGTCATTCGAAAATCCACAGGTCGCGGCCCAGATGAACGAGCTGTTCGTCAACATCAAGGTGGATCGCGAGGAGCGACCTGACGTGGACTCCATCTACATGCAGGCGGTGATCGCCATCAGCGGGCAGGGCGGCTGGCCGATGACGGTCTTCCTCACTCCCGCCGGCGAACCGTATTTCGGTGGCACGTACTTCCCACCCGTTGACCGGCACGGACTGCGCGGCTTCCCCTACGTCCTCGACGCCGCCGCCAGCGTGTACCGCGAGCGCCGCGACGAGGTGGCCCAGGCGGCCGACCAGCTGCGCCGTTCGCTCCAGCCGTTGCCGCTCGCCGCCGGGTCGGTGTCGTCGGCCAACCTCAACGACGCCGCCGTCAGTCTGCTCGGCCAGGTCGACCATCGTCACGGCGGTTTCGGTGCCGCGCCGAAGTTCCCCCACCCGGCCGCGATCGACTTCCTGCTCCGCCGCCATCGCGCCACCGGCGATCGGCGCCTGCTCGACGCCGCACTGAGCACGCTCGACCACATGGCCCGCGGTGGCATCCACGACCAGGTCGGGGGGGGATTCCACCGCTACTCCGTCGACGCCACCTGGTCGATCCCGCACTTCGAGAAGATGCTCTACGACAACGCGCAGCTGGCCCCTGTCTACCTGCACGCGTACCAGCTCACCGGCGATCAGCGCTGGCGGCGCGTCGTCGAGGACATCCTCGACCACGCGCTGCGCGAGCTCAGCCTGGCGTCGGGCGGCTTCGCCTCCTCGCAGGACGCGGACTCACCCGGCGGCGAGGGCTCCTTCTTCGTCTGGACGCCGGCGCAGCTCACCGAGGTGCTCGGCGACGACGACGGCACCCTCGCGGCGCGCGTCTTCGGCGTCAGCGACGCCGGCAACTTCGAGCACCGCACAACGGTGCTTGCCATGCCGTTTCCCCTCGCCCAGGTGGCGCGCAGTCTCGACGTCGCCGAGGACGCCCTGCAGGCGCGGGTCGACGGTATCCGCGAGCGGCTGCTCGCCGCCCGCCATCTCCGTGCCGCACCCGGGCGCGACGACAAGGTGCTCACCTCGTGGAACGCACTGATGATGGGAGCCCTCGCCGAGGCCGGCGCCGCCCTGGCTCGCACCGACTACCTCGACGCCGCCAGGCGATGCGCGGACTTCCTCATCCACGACCTGAGACCGGACGGTGTGCTGCTGCGCACCTGGAAGGACGGCCGCGCCAAGATCACCGGCTTCCTCGAGGACTCCGCCTTCCTAGCCGACTCGCTGATCACGTTGTTCGAGGGGTGCGGCGACGGCGCGTACCTCGACACCGCGCGCGAACTGAGCGAGGACGCCCTGCGCCGCTTCGGGGACGGCGACATCCTCTACGACACCGCGTCGGACGCCGAGCCGCTGCTGGTCAGGCCGCGAACCATCGACGACAACCCGATCCCCGCTGGGCAGTCGGTGCTGGCGTCGGCGCTCCTGCGCATCGCCGCCATCTCCGGGGACCCGGGGACCCGCGAGCGCGCTGAGGCGATCATGGGCCCCGTGGCCGGGGCAGTCACCCGCTCCCCTCTGGCGCTCAGCTCCATGGCCTGCGCAGTGGACCGCGCCCAGGCGCCATCGCGCGAGGTGGCGATCAGCGGATCGCGCGATGATCCCCGCACCCGTGAGCTCGTGGCAACGGTGCACTCCCGCTGGCTGCCCGACACGGTGCTGGCCTGGGGTGGCGCCGACCTAGCCCTTCTCGAGGACCGTCCCCTTGTCGGGGGCCGTCCTGCCGCCTATGTCTGTGAGAACTTCGCCTGCCAGCGGCCGGTGACCGACCCAGCCGAGCTGGGCGCCCTCCTCGAAACCCCGGGTCGCGCACCCGTCTGACGCGCCCGGATCAGGCTCTCAGAACTGGCCGCACCCGGCGGAATGTCCGGCGGTGTCGAGAGAGGGGAGTCCGGCGAACACCGGCCAGGTCCGCGCATCGGTCACCGGGTGGAAGTCCCCGGTGTGCTCGTCCTGCCGATACTCGAGCTGCGGACCGACGTCGAGCAACTGCGCCAGCGCGGACACCAACTCGTCGATGTCCGCCTCCGTGGTGCCGATGCCGAACGAGGCGCGAACTGCGCCGGGGATACCGGCCCGCTCGCCCCGTTGCAACGAGCTGCGCACCGAGTTCGCGGCCACCGCGTCGATGCCCAGCAGCCGCGTGATGTACGGATGGGCGCAGAAGCAACCGTGGCGAACGCCGATGGCATGCTCGGCACTCAGCACCGCGGCGACCAGCGCGTGGTGCATGCCCGCGATGGTGAAGGTCACCACGCCCAATCGATCCAACGAGGGATCGTCCCAGAGCCGCAGGCGCTGCAGGCGCGGCATGCGCGCGAACGCTTCGTCAATGCGGGCAAGCAGTCTGCGCTCGTGCTCAGCGATCCTGGCCATGCCCACCTCGGTGAGGATCGTCGCCGCCACCCCCAGCGCGATGGCGCCGATGACGTTGGGGCTGCCCGCCTCCAGGCGATCGGGCATCCCCGTCCAGAGAACGTCGTCCAGGGTGACGAAATCGACGGCGCCTCCGCCGGCAAGCAACGGCTCCGCGTCGGCCACCAGGTCCGTGCGCACCACCAACGCGCCCGCTCCGAACGGCGCGTACATCTTGTGGCCGCTGAGCGCCAGGCAGTCGACGTCCATCGCCGCCATGTCGATGGTTCGATGAGGGGCCAGTTGCGCAGCGTCCACGCTGATGATCGCCCCGTGCGCGTGGGCGAGACGGGCCATCTCGACCACGGGCATCACCTCGCCGGTGACGTTGCTCGCGCCGGTCACCGCCACCACGGCAACGCGCCCGGCGCCGGCCCGCAGGGCAGCCTCCATGGAGTCGAGCAGGGCTTGCGGCGACGGCGGCGGCGGCAGGTATTCGACCGGCCCCAGGCGTCTCCAGGGCAGCATGTTGGCGTGGTGCTCCATCTCGGTGGTCAGTACCGTCGCCCCGGCGGGAACGCGCAGGCATGCGGCCAGGTGGTTGACGGCATCGGTGGTGTTGCGGACAAAGACGACCGAGTCACCGGGGCGAGCGCCAACGAACGCCGCCACCGACTGCCGCGCCGCCTCGTACAGACGCGTCGACACCTGTGAGAGATGACCGGCTCCACGGTGGACGCTGCTGTACCAGGGCAGGGCCGCGGTCACGGCATCGACGACACCCTCGAGAGCGGGAGTGCTGGCAGCACAGTCGAGGTTGACGTAGCGACGCAGCGTGCCGTCGGCGAGCGGCACCTCCACGTCGGCGCCGCAGAGGCGGGGCAGGGCGCTGGTGATCATGGAGACACCCTACGCCGCGGGGCGGTGACTCGCGGCCTCACCGGGAGGGAACGCCGCCGCCAGGGCCCACCACCCGCCCGGCCCGGATGACTGTCGCCGCCAGGTTGGCGCCGAGGTGATAGGCGACGTCGATCCACTGGTTCGTCTGGAGAATGACCGCATCGCAGCGCAGGCCCGCGCGGAGCATGCCGCGGTCGGCCAGCCGGAGCGCGGCGGCGCCACCGGACGTCGCCGCGACCAGCGCCTGCGCCGGGGTCAGCCCGGCAGTTGCCACTGCGAGCGACACCATCAGCGGCATCGACTCGCTGAAGCACGTGCCGGGGTTGCAGTCCGTGGCGACAGCGACGGTCGCGCCGGCGGCGAGGAGGCGCCGTCCCGGGGGCGGCGGGCCACCGAGGACGAGGGCGGCGCCGGGCAGGAGAACCCCCGTGACGCGGGCGTCGGCCAGTGCCCTGAGGTCATCGGCGTCGGCGTGCTCGAGGTGGTCCGCGCTGACCGCGCCCAGGGCGGCGGCCATGCGCGCGCCGCCGCTGTTGGTGCGCTGCTCGGCGTGCACCTTCGCGGCCAGTCCGGCACGCTGCGCGGCAACCAGCACGCGCCGGCACTCCTCGACGGTGAACGCCCCCTCCTCGCAGAACACATCGCAAAACCGCGCCCGCGCCGCCGCCTCGCGCACGCCGGGACCGCACACCTCGGCGAGGAATTCCTCGCGGTCACCCTCGGGAAGAGAATGCAGGGGCAGGTAGGTGGTGACCACATCGGGCATGTCCTCGCCGCCGGCGGCGGCTCGGGCGGCATCCAACTGGCGCATCTCGGCGCCAAGCTCGAGGCCGTAGCCGCTCTTCACCTCGACGGTGGTGGTGCCGTGCTCGAGCATGCGTCGCGCCCGCGCAGCCACTGCCGCGCTGACTTCTTCCACCGTCCCCGCCGCCGTGCTCTGCACGGTCCTGCGGATGCCGCCGCCGTCGCGCGCGATCTCCTCATATGTCGCGCCGGCCGCCCGCGCCGCGTACTCGCTGGACCGATCGCCGAGCCAGGCGATGTGGGTGTGTGCGTCGACGAAACCGGGAATCACCGCCGCCCCCCGGGCGTCGATGTCGACCACGTCCGCGGACGGTGACGAGAAGCCCGCGCCCCTGCCGCTGCCTGCGTAGATGATCTCCGACCCGCTGGCGATCAGCATGGCGTCGCTCACGATCCCCGGCTCACCGTGGGTCGGATCGCAGGTCACCAGTGCCCCGATGTTGTGCACGACAAGCGTCGGCGTTGCGGTCACGGCGCTGCAGCCCCTCGCCGGCGGACCGCGACGCCCGCACAGAGAGCGGTGAACACGGCGGCCATCAGCCTGACCGTGGTTCCGGCCACGTCCGCGGTGGCGTCCACCTCGCACAGGTCGAACGCCTCGACCGCCGCCTCGCGGCCGAGCAGTCGCGCGGCGCCGATCAGGTCGTCGGGCAACAGGCCGCCGGGCAGGCTGGCGGGGCAGGCGGGTGCGAAGGCGCGGTCGACAACATCGATGTCGAGGTCGACGTAGATGGCATCGGCCCCGGCGGCGCGCAGCTCTGCGACGGCTACGGCGATCACCGCCGTCATGCCGTCCCGGCGCACCTCGGTCAGGGTGTGGACGTGGATACCCTGGGCGACCGCCCAGTCGGCGTGGTCGCGCGCGTTGCCGAAGGGGTGGATGCCGACCTGCGCGACACGGTTGCCGGCGAGGCCACCCTCGATCAGCTCGCGCACGGGCGTGCCGTTGGCCGACCCACCGGTCACAGGCCGGCAGTCGTGGTGCGCGTCGAGTGTGAGCAGGCCCCAGGTGCGCTCCGGGCGGAGCCGTTGCATGCCGAGCAGCGCCGGCCGGGTCAGCGAGTTGTCGCCACCGACGACAACAACGACGGCCCCCGGGTCGGCGATGGCGGCGACGGACTCCTCGATGCGGCGGTGCGCCGCGGTGGCGTCAGTGTCGAGGCGATCCCCCTCCACGTCGCCGGCGTCGCGCACCGGGAGTGCGCTGATGTCCGCCGAAATGGCCGCGTCCCAGGTGGGGAACCGCGCCAGCGCCTCGCGAAACGCGGGGGGCGTTGCCCACGCCTGCGACGGGCTGATCGAGGCTTTGGAGATGGGCGCACCCAGGAGGACGACACCGCCGTCGCCGCCGCTGCCGTGGCTCAGCCACTCGCGCATGTCCACGCTCAGCCCTCAGCCCCCCGGAGCATCGGGATACGGACACCGCGCGCCCGTGCTGCGGCGGCCGCCTCCTCGTACCCCGCGTCGGCGTGGCGCATCACCCCCGTCGCCGGGTCGTTGCGCAGCACCAGCTCGATGCGCCGATCGGCAAGCGCCGAGCCATCGCATACCACCTGTGCGCCCGCGTGGATGGAGCGGCCGATGCCGACCCCGCCACCGTGGTGCACCGCCACCCAGGTGGCGCCGCTGGCGGTGTTGAGAAGCGCGTTGAGGATCGGCCAGTCCGCGATGGCGTCGCTGCCGTCGCGCATCGCCTCCGTCTCGCGGTATGGCGACGCAACGCTGCCGGAGTCGAGGTGGTCGCGCCCGATGACGATCGGGGCCCGCACCTCGCCGTTGCGCACCAGCTCGTTGAAGCGCAGACCGGCGCGGTGGCGCTCGCCCGCACCCAGCCAGCAGATGCGCGCCGGCAGGCCCTGGAAGGCGACCCGCTCGCCCGCCAGCTGGAGCCAGCGGCGCAGCGGCTCCTGCTCGGCGAACAGCTCGATGAGCGCGGCGTCGGTGACGGCAATGTCGGCAGGGTCGCCGCTGAGCGCCACCCAGCGGAAGGGCCCGCGGCCCTCGCAGAACTGGGGCCGGATGTACGCGGGCACGAAACCCGGGTACGCGAAGGCCTCAGCGAACCCTCCCTTGACGGCCTCGCCACGCAGCGAATTGCCGTAGTCGAACACCTCGGCGCCCCGTTCCTGGTAGGCCACCATCGCCCGGCAGTGCCGCGCCATCGAGGCGCGCGCGGCACGGATGTAGCCGTCGCGGTCATGCTCGCGCAGGGACGCCGCCTCCTCCAGCGACATGCCGGACGGCACGTAGCTGAGCGGGTCGTGCGCGCTGGTCTGGTCGGTGACAACGTCAACCGCCAGGCCCGACTCGAGGAGGTGGGGTAACGCCTCGGCGGCATTGCCGACCACGCCGACAGAGAGCGCGCGTCCCTCCTCACGAGCCAGGTCGCAGCGACGCACGGCGTCGTCGAGGTTGTCCGCAACCTCATCGAGGTAGCGCGTCTCGAGGCGGCGGCGAACGCGCTCTCGATCGACGTCGATGCACAGGGCGACGCCGTCGTTCATGGTCACGGCCAGCGGTTGCGCTCCACCCATGCCGCCGAGACCGGCGGTGACCACCAGCCGTCCGCGGAGGCTGCCGCCGAAGCGCAGCCGTGCGACGGCGGCGAAGGTCTCGTACGTTCCCTGCAGGATCCCCTGAGTCCCGATGTAGATCCACGAGCCGGCGGTCATCTGGCCGTACATGGTCAGGCCGGCCGCCTCAAGCTCCCAGAACTCCTCCCACGTGGCCCATTGAGGCACGAGCAAGGAGTTGGCGATGAGGACCCGTGGCGCCAGCTCGTGGGTGCGCGCCACGCCGACGGGTTTGCCGCTCTGCACCAGCAGCGTCTCGTCGTCGCCGAGGTCGCGCAGCGTGGCGACGATGGCGTCGAAACACTCCCAGCTCCGTGCCGCCCGGCCACTCCCGCCGTAGACGACAAGGTTGTCCGGATCTTCGGCGACCTCGGGGTCGAGGTTGTTCATCAGGCAGCGCAGCACCGCCTCGGTCTGCCAGCTGCGGCAGCTGATCTCGCCGCCACGCGGCGCCCGCACGGGCCGGGCGCCGGCGCTCACCGGAGCTGCGCCGCGACGCCACTCAGCGCCGCCCTCCATTCGCTGCGGCGCAGCCATTCCACCGCCTCCTCGAGGTCACCGGCCAGCACGCGGTCGTCGTCGAGGTGGGCGACGCGCTTGCGCAGAGAGCCCACCACCGCGCCCGTCGCCGGCCCGGGGCGCAGCGGTGCGCGCAGCTCGAGCGCCTGGGCCGCGGCGACAAGTTCGGTGGCCAGGACCATGCGCAGACCGGCCACGCTGCGCCGCGTCCGCATTGCTGCGGTGAACCCCATCGACACGTGGTCCTCCTGCCCCGCGCTCGTGGACATGCTCTGCACCGCGATCGGGGTTGCCGCCGCGCGCAGGTCGACGACGATCGCGGCCGCCGTGTACTGGGTGATCATCAGGCCACTGTTCAGCCCCGGGTTGGCGGTGAGGAACGCGGGGAGGCCGCGCGAACGCGCCGGGTCGAGGAGGCGATCGAGGCGGCGTTCGCTGATGGCCGCGACGTCTGCGCAGACACTGGCCAGCATGTCCGCGGCATAGCTGAGGGCCTGGCCGTGGAAGTTGCCACCGCTGATCACCTCGGAGTCGAGCACCATGGGGTTGTCGACCACCGCGGCGAGCTCTCGCAAGACGCACTCACGTGCGAAGTTGTGGACGTCGCGCCCGGCGCCGTGCACCTGCGGGGTGCAGCGCAGGGAGTAGGGATCCTGCACGGCGTGGTGGGATTCGCGGTGGGAGGCAACCATCGCGCTCTCCGCGAGCATGGCGCGCAGGTTGGCGGCGCTGGCCGCCTGGCCCGGCGCCGGCCTCAGCGCCACGGCGCGTTCGGCGAATGCACTGGTCGTGCCCAGCAGCGCCTCAACACTCAGGGCTGCGATGACGTCCGCCGCCTCGAGCAGGTGGGCCAGGTCGGCGACGGCCAGGGCCAGCAGGGTGCACATCGCGTCCGTCCCGTTGATGAGGGCGAGCCCCTCGCGCGGCCCGACGGTGATGAGCTGGAGACCGCGCTCGGCGAGTGCGTCCGCCGCGGGCCGCCGCACCGCCCCGTCCCATACCCAGCCCTCGCCGAGAAGGCAGGCCGCCGCGTGGGCGAGGGGCGCCAGGTCCCCGGAAGCGCCCAGCGAGCCGTGCTCCGGCACCCACGGCACCAGGCCGCTGTTGAGAAGCGCGACCAACGCCTCGGGCAGCACCGGGCGCACCCCTGAGTACCCCGCGCACAGGGTGCGGGCGCGGAGCAACAGCATGCCGCGTACGACCTCGGCGTCGAGAGCCGCCCCCATGCCCGAGGCATGGCTGAGGACGACCCGGCGCTGCAGGGCGGCGCGATCCATCGGGGCCACCGCCCGGTCGGCGAGCGCGCCGAAGCCCGTGGTGACCCCGTACGCGATGCTGTCGGATCGGTCCAGCGATTCGACGACCGCGCGCGACGGCGCCATCCGTCGCCTCGCCGCGTCGCCCACAGCGACAGCCTCTCCATCGCGGGCGACGGCGATCACCTCGTCGATGGTGAGCGGATCGCCGTCGAGCACCAGCATGGCGGCGGCAGGGTACCCCTCCATCGTGGCCGATGGTACCGACGCGCTCGGCTATCGTCTGTCTCGCGCCATGCAGAGTCAGCCCGTTCCACCCCCCGTGGTGAGCGCCGCGCCGCCACCGCCTTGGCTGCGGCTACCGCCCCCGGACCCCGGAGACGCCCGGGGCCCAGGACGGTCCTCCCGAGGTGCCCGGTTGGTGGGCCCTCTCGCCGCTGTTGCGATCGTGATCGGTGTCCTCGTGGGAGGCCGGGCGTCCGCCGAGGACGGCCGGACGGCGGCGGCCGCAGCAGCCGCACGTGGCAACCCGGCACGCGCCGTCAGCCTCTACGAGGAGGTTGCCGGGCGCAGCGGATTCCTCATGCTGCTCGACCCCGGCGCATCCGCCTCGGCCGACTTCGATGCCCAGGTGGCCCGCATCGCGTGGGCCCGCAACCTCGCCGCGACCGGCGACATCGACGTGGCCGTGGCCGTCCTCGCCAAGGTCCAGGCATCCTCGCTGCTCGCGCAGGCGACGCAGGCGAGCGCCCAGATACTCGTCGACGCCGCCGCCAGTGCTGTCGCCGCCGGTCACGCGGAGCTGGCGTTGCAGCGGCTCAACCAGGCAATGGAGGGGTCTCCCCCGGCAGCACTGAAGGCCACCATCGCGGCCATGCGCGGCACTGCCGAGGTCGGCGCGGCGGCGGAGATGGTGGCCGCCGGCCGTGGTCCGGATGCGCTGGCGCTGCTCGCGGACGCCTCGCAGAACGGCGCCGCTCCCGCCGCGGCGGCGGAATACCCGGCCGCGCTGCTCGCAGCCGCGCAGGTCGAGATCGGCGGACTCGACTACAAGGAGGCCGAGGGGACCCTCCAGCTGCTCGTTGACAACTACGGCGCCAGCGCCCAGGCGACCGCAGCTGACCACCTGCTGCACGCCCCGCAGACAGTGTCGGGGACGCTCGTGGACGACCTCGGCCACGGGACACTGGGCCGGGTGAGGCTTGCCACCCACTTCACCCAACTCTCCGGCGGTTACATCACCAGCGGTCCCTTCTACTACGGCGTCACCAACGCGACCGGTGATTTCTCGATCCCCGCGGTGCCCTTTGGTGGCCCCTACGTCCTCGAGTACTCGCGGAGCGGCGGCTGGATGACGCTCGTGGATCCGCGCAACGACACGCCGGCAAACCTGGTGACCGTCGGCTCGCTCCAGGCGGAGGACCTCAACTTCATCGTCGTTCCCCACTGACCGCAGCGGCTCCCGCTATGGAGCCGACCCCGCAATGCATACCATTGCCGCGTGGGAGGGGGAATTCGGCG
>Ga0209890_10001577_pt1 | contig 10307 bp, 8 predicted proteins | sample OrgsoiDNA2013049_FD_185799 | JGI IMG/M metagenome (GOLD analysis project Ga0209890, IMG submission 185799) | Permafrost soil microbial communities from the Arctic, to analyse light accelerated degradation of dissolved organic matter (DOM) -... | ecosystem: Environmental > Terrestrial > Soil >... | reverse complement strand
AAGCAACGCAAGCGCAATCCCGCACCGCCTTTTACCACGTCTACCTTGCAGCAAGAGGCGGCACGCAAGTTGGGCTTCAGCGCGCAGAAAACCATGCGTGTGGCGCAGCAGCTATATGAAGGCGTCGACATCGGCGAAGGCCAAGTGGGCTTGATTAGCTACATGCGCACCGACTCGCTCAACCTTGCTCAGGAAGCCATTGGCCAAATCCGCGACGTCATCGTGCAGCTCTACGGCCAAGCAGGTTTGGCAGACGAGCCGCGAATTTTCAAAACCAAGTCGAAGAACGCTCAAGAAGCACACGAAGCGATTCGTCCGACTGCGGCGAGCGTTTTGCCTGCGGACATCGAGAACAAGCTCGAGTCCGATCAGTTTCGGCTGTATTCTCTGATTTGGAAGCGGACTGTTGCCTGCCAGATGGCCCCTGCGATCTTCGACACGGTCACCGTAGAAATGCTCGCCGGCGATTCAGGACCGCAGCGCACCGTGTTGCGCGCCAATGGCTCGACCTTGGTCAAACCGGGCTATATATCGGTTTACCAGGAAGGCTTGGACGATGCCGTGCAAGACGACTCGGATCACGTGCTGCCGCCCATGAAAGAGGGCGATCGGGTGAAGCTGGTCGGCATCGTACCGAACCAACACTTCACCGAGCCGCCGCCGCGTTTCTCTGAAGCCTCCTTGGTCAAAGCGCTGGAAGAATATGGCATTGGCCGGCCGTCCACTTATGCCTCGATTATCTCCACCCTGCGCGACCGTCAGTACGTCGATATCGAAAGCCGGCGGTTTACCGCCACCGACATCGGCAAAATCGTCAGCCGATTTCTGACTCAGTACTTCACCACCTACGTCGACTACGACTTCACCGCGAAGATGGAAGACTCCCTGGACGCCGTTGCTAGCGGCGAGCAGGAGTGGGTGCCATTGCTGGAGAAATTCTGGAAACCGTTCATCGATCTCGTGAATCACACGGAAAGCTCCGTGAGCCGCGAGGAAGTGGCGCAGGCGCGGGACTTAGGCGCGGATCCGGTGAGCGGGAAGCCGATGAGCGTGCGCATGGGACGCTTTGGACCGTTTGTACAGATCGGCACCAAGGACGATGACGACAAGCCTCGGTTTGCGGGCCTGCGGCCCGGCCAAAAAATGGATCAAATCACGCACGCTCAAGCGATGGAGCTATTCAAACTGCCGCGCAAGCTGGGGACTACGCCAAGCGGTGAGGAAATCACCACCAACGTCGGGCGTTTCGGCCCCTACGTGAAGTACGGCGCGAAGTACGTATCCCTCAAGACCGACGATCCGTACGAAATTACACCGGAGCGCGCCCTCGAAGTCATTCGCGAAAAAGAAATCGCGGACGCCAATCGATTGATCCTGGACTTTCCCGACGCCGGCATTCAAGTGCTGAATGGGCGCTATGGCCCCTATATCACCGACAAAGCGCGCAACGCAAAAATACCGAAGGACAAGGAACCGAAAAGCCTGACGCTGGAAGAATGCCAGGCTCTGCTGGCGGCGGCACCCGAGCGCGGCAAATGGGGACGCCGGGGCGGCAAGGGAGCGATGAAAGGCTCGAAGTTTTCGCCGAAAGTGGCCGCGAAAGGCGCCAAAGCTGGAAAAGGCGCATCCGCAACGCCCGCAGTCGCCTCTGCGGCGGCCCCAATCAAGCTCGCCGCAAAAGGCAAGAAGACCGCGGTCGACAAGCGGGCGCCGGTGATTCCGGTCGCCGCCCCGAAGGCTAAACTTCCGGCCAAAAAGAGGCCCGCAAAAAGGAAGCCGTAGGAGCCAATGCCAATTTCCTCGCCGGTAGACGCGTCCGCGGTCAAGCGCTACCTCAACGAGCTGCAGGATCGCATTACCGCGGCGGTGGAGAATACCGATTCGGTGAAATTTCGCCGCGATGTGTGGGAGCGTCCCGAAGGCGGCGGCGGCGAAAGCCGCGTATTGAGCGATGGCGCGGTATTCGAGCGGGCGGGAGTATCGTTCTCGCATGTGTTAGGCGACAAGCTGCCGCCCACCGCCTCAAGTTCGCGCCCGGAAATCGCCGGCGCACCCTTCGAAGCGATGGGGCTGTCATTGGTGTTTCATCCGCGAAATCCGCACGTGCCCACCACGCATTGCAATGTCCGGTTCTTCGTGGCGCGACCCGCCACCGGTCCAGAGGCCTGGTGGTTCGGCGGCGGCTTCGACCTCACGCCCTACTACCCCTGCAATGAGGATGTGCTCCACTGGCACCGGACCGCGCGGGACGCGTGTCAACCATTCGGAGCGGATCTCTACCAGAAATACAAAAGCTGGTGCGACCGCTATTTTTTTCTGCCACATCGCAACGAAACCCGAGGCGTCGGCGGATTATTCTTTGACGATCTGAACGAAAGCGGATTTGACTCATCGTTCGCGTTTCAGCGCAGCATCGGTGATCATTTTCTGCCGGCGTTCATGCCCATATTGGAACGTCGCAAAGACCAGCCGTATGGCGATCGCGAGCGGAAATTTCAACTCTATCGGCGCGGCCGCTATGTTGAATTCAATCTGGTCTATGATCGAGGCACCTTATTCGGTTTGCAATCTCGCGGCCGCACCGAATCCATTCTCATGTCGATGCCACCGATGGTTCGCTGGGATTACGATTGGCACCCCGTACCAGGATCGCCGGAAGCGCGTCTGTACGAGGATTTTCTACATCCGCGTGACTATCTGACCGAACTTTCGGGGGAATGATTTGACTGACGCCCTGCGCATCGGAATTCTCGGCACCGCCCATATCGCGCGCAGCTTCACGCAGGCGGTGCGGCCCTCGAAGCGCGTGATGGTCACCGCGGTGGCGAGCCGCGATATCGGCAAAGCGCAGCGATTCGCTGAAGATACGGGGATTGCACGCCATTTCGGTTCCTACGAATCACTGCTCGCCGACCGCGAGATTGACGCCGTCTACAATCCGTTGCCGAATAGTTTGCATGCCGAATGGTCAATTCAAGCGGTGCGCGCGGGCAAGCATGTTTTGTGCGAGAAGCCGCTGGCGGCGACCGCCGCTGAGGCGCGCGCCATGTTCGATGCTGCCCGCCAGCACGGCGTGCAACTGGTCGAGGCCTATCCGTATTTGGCGCAACCGCAGACACTGAAAACGCGCGAGCTGCTCAATGCCGGGGCGATCGGTGAGGCTCGGCTAATCCAAGGCAGCTTTGGATTTACTCTCACCGATCGTGACAACATCCGCTTGAATCCGCAGCTCGCCGGCGGCGCCCTGATGGATGTCGGTGTTTATCCTGTCAGTTTGATTCTGATCCTCGCCAAGCAGCGTGCCAAACGTGTGCGCGCTGTCGCGCACTGGACCGCCGCGGATGAGCGCGGCGCGGCGGGGGTTGATAATTGCTCTGGTTAGAGCGTGTTTTAGCTAGCGTACGTATGTTCGAAGCAGTAAAATTGACGGTGTGAATCTGACCGAGTGGGCGCATGCGCAGGGCATTCATGTGCAGACCGCCTACCGCTGGTACCGGGAGGGGACGCTGCCGGTCCCGGTGCAGAAGGTCGGGCGCCTGATCCTGGTGTCGCCGCAGACTGCCGCCGAGGCGGCCCGGAAGACCGAAGGTGCTGGCCTGTACGCGCGGGTGTCCTCGCATGACCAGAAGTCCGGCCTGGATGGGCAGGTGGCACGGCTGTCCGCCTGGGCGGCGGAGGCCGGACTGCCAGTGGTGCGGGTGGAGGCCGAGGTCGGGTCCGGGGTGAACGGGTCACGGGTGAAGGTGCGCAGGCTGCTGGCGGACCCGGCGGTGACCGTCGTGGTGGTCGAGCACCGGGACCGGCTCGGGCGGATGAGCACCGAACTGGCAGAGGCCGCCCTGTCCGCGCACAATCGGCGCCTGGTGGTGCTCGACGACTCCGAAGTCACCGGCGACTTGGCGGGCGACATGGTGGAGGTGCTGACCTGGTTCTGCGCCAGACTCTATGGGCGCCGGTCGGCGCGGAACCGGGCGCTGAAGGCTCTCGGCTGCGCTCAGCAGGATATCGGGCCCCAGGCCGTGAAGCTGCAGGTTTCCGGCGGTGCGGTGTGAGCGCGCTGGCACAGAACACTCGGCCAGGGGCTCAGGAGGTGGTCGGCGGCCTCAGCCGCAGCCCGGACATGCCGCCGTCCACGGCCAGGGCCGTGCCGGTCGTGGCCCCGGCCAGCGGGCTGGCGAGGTAGGCGATGGCGGCCGCGACCTCGTTGGCCGAGACCAGCCGCCCCATGGGCTGGCGGGCTTCGAGGGCGGCGCGCTCGGCCGCGGGGTCGGGAGCGGCGTCGAGCAGGCGGCCGATCCACGGAGTGTCCGCGGTACCGGGCGTCACGCAGTTCACCCGGATGCCCTCCCGCACGTGGTCGGCGGCCATGGCGAGGGTCAGCGCGTGCACCGCGCCCTTGCTGGCGGAGTACAGCGCCCGCTGCGGCAGCCCGGCGACGCCGGCCACCGAGCAGGTGTTCACGATCACCGCCTGGCCCTTGTCCGCCGCGGCGCGGCGCAGGTGCCACAGCGCGGCGCGGCTGGTCCGGACCATGCCGAGCACGTTGATGTCCAGGACCCGGTGCCACTCCTCGTCGGAGTTGTCCTCCACCGTCCCCGCGGCGCCGATCCCGGCGTTGTTCACCAGGATGTCGAGCCGGTCACCCAGTGCGACGACGGCCTCGCCGACCGCGCTGCGCACCGCGTCATCGTCGGTCACGTCGGCCTTCACGCCGACCAGATCGTGGCCGGAATCGGCCAGATCCCGGTCCAGGATCGCCACCCGCGCCCCCCGGCTGGCCAGCAGTCTGGCCGTGGCAAGTCCGATGCCTGAGGCGCCGCCGGTCACGAGCGCGGACAGCCCGCCGAATTCGCCGCCCGCGCCCGCGCCGCCCGGACTACCGCTGGATCTGCTGCCCGGCGCGGTTCCCGGCTCGCTCATGCGCGTCCTCCCGCTCGTTTGCCCGGCTGGCTCGTTACTCGGCTGGCGCTGGTTCTCAGCTAGCACGGGTAAATACATCCGGATGTATAGCGCAGCACAGTGCACGCGTCCAGGCCGGCCCGGCTCCGGACTCGTCCGGTAACGTGCTGGCCGAGGCGACCCACGACGTGCGAGGAAACGGTGCCGATGCGGATAGCCCTGTTCGTCACGTGTCTCACCGACACCCTATTCCCCACCTATCTTGCACGCCGCCCTTCCCGGAGGCAGCGGCCGCCGCACTCGCCGACTCCCAGCTCCGACACAACCTCGCCCACGCGACCGGCGTCATCCGCGCCAAGCGGGCCGCCGTCGTCGCCGAGCTCAGCGACTGGGAGCAGCTGCGGTCCGCGGCCAAGGCGATCAAGGCCCACACGCTCGCCCACCTCGACACCTACCTGCTGCGGCTGGAGGACAGTGTCACCCGGGCTGGTGGTCACGTCCACTGGGCCGCCGACGCTACGGAAGCCAACGCCATCGTCGCCTCCCTGGTCCGGGCCGCGGGCACGGACCAGGTCGTCAAGGTGAAGTCGATCGCGACGGAGGAGACCGGTCTCAACGAGGCGCTGGCCGCCGACAGCATCACCGCCATCGAGACGGACCTCGCCGAGCTGATCGTCCAGCTGGGTCACGACCGGCCCAGTCACATCCTGGTGCCGGCCATCCACCGCGACCGCAGCGAGATCAGGGAGATCTTCCTCCGCGAGATGCTGGACGCGCCGCGGGAGCTTACCGACCACCCGCGGGACCTGGCCGCGGCGGCCCGGGAGCATCTGCGGCGCGCGTTCCTGTCCGCGAAGGTCGGGATCTCCGGCGGCAACTTCGCGATCGCTGATACCGGATCACTGGTGGTCGTGGAGTCCGAGGGCAACGGCCGGATGTGCCTGACGATGCCCGAGACCCTGATCTCGGTGGTGGGGATCGAGAAGATCCTGCCGTCCTGGCGGGACCTGGAGGTGTTCCTCGCGCTGCTGCCGCGCTCCTCCACCGCCGAGCGGATGAACCCGTACACCTCGATCTGGTCCGGGGTGACTCCGGGGGACGGGCCGCGCGAGTTCCACCTGGTGCTGCTGGACAACGGCCGCACCGCCACGCTCGCCGACGACATCGGCAAGCAGGCGCTGCGGTGCATCCGCTGCTCGGCGTGCCTGAACGTGTGCCCGGTCTACGAGCGGGTCGGCGGCCACGCCTACGGATCGCCATATCCCGGACCTCGATCGGGATCGTGGCGATGACCGGCGCGAGCACCTGGGCGACGGTCACCAGGCCGGGCGTGACGTTGAGATGGATCAGGGTGGCCCGCGGGTTGACGTTCGTGGTCACCGAGTAGTTGACGTCCGCGATCAGGACCCTTTCGGCGTGCCGGGCGGCACCCAGTGCGGCGAGCAGCGGGGGGTGGATGAGCGGCGTACGCAGCGCGTCGTCTCCTTCGGGCCGGCCCGGGGGCGGGCCGGGGCGGCCGGCAGCGCGGGTCAGCGCGCCAGCAGGATCGTCGTCCGCACCTCCCGCCGGGCTTCGCCGGGACCAGCCGTTCTCCCAGTTCAGAGCGGGTTTGCCCGCATCCGGCCAGCGCTTCGCTCAGGGAGAACATGCACAGGAAATTATTTCGGCCTCTTCTTTATTGAGTGTGATTGACTCAACTTTTGGAGGCCAGATGAGCGAACAGCTCACACTGCCGGTGCTGCCCCTGGACGACGAGGTTGTCCTGCCCGGGATGGTGGTGCCGCTTGAGACTTCCCAGCAGGAGGTGCGGGCCGCGATTGACGCGGCGCGTGTCCCGGCGGCGCCGCGGGTTCCGGGCATCCGGTCCGAGGCCAAGCCCCGCGTCCTGCTGGTGCCCCGGCTTTCCGACCGCGGCCTGGCCGGAGTGGGCACGCTGGCCGTTGTCGACCAGGAGGGGCGCCTGCCCGGCGGTGAGCCGGGAGCGGTCCTGCGCGGTATTTCCCGCGTGCGGATCGGCTCCGGCACGACGGGCTCCGGTGCCGCCCTCTGGGTCCAGGGCACAGTGATCGAAGAGACCGGCCGTGGCGCGCGCGCTGACGAGCTGGCCAAGGAATACAAGTCGCTGATCATCGCCATGCTCCAGAACCGTGGGGCCTGGCAGGTCGTGGATGCGATCCAGCAGCTGGACGACCCGTCGGCCATCGCCGACCGGTCCGGCTACTCGGCCTACCTGAACGCCGCGCAGAAGCTCCAGATCCTGGAGACCACGGACCTGGTCGAGCGGCTGGAGCTGATCATCGGCTGGACCAAGGAGCACATGGCCGAGCTGAACGTCGCGGAGTCGATCCGCAAGGACGTCCAGGAGGGCATGGAGAAGCAGCAGAAGGAATTCCTGCTGCGGCAGCAGCTCGCGGCGGTCCGCAAGGAGCTCGCCGACCTGTCCGGTGACCCCTCCACCGAGGAGGACGACTACCGGGCCCGAGTCGAGGCGGCCAACCTGCCGGAGGATGTGCACAACGCGGCGATGAAGGAAGTCGCCAAGCTGGAGCGCACCGCCGAGCAGTCGCCCGAGGTCGGCTGGATCCGGACCTGGCTGGACACCGTGCTCGACATCCCGTGGAACGACCGCACCGAGGACGCCTACGACATTGCCGGAGCCCGGCGGATCCTGGACGAGGACCACACCGGCCTGGATGACGTCAAGGAGCGCATCGTCGAGTACCTGGCCGTGCGCCAGCGCCGGTCCGACCGGGGCCTGGGCGTGATCGGCGGTCGCCGCAGCGGCGCCGTCCTCGCGCTGGTGGGCCCGCCCGGCGTCGGTAAGACGTCGCTCGGCGAGTCGGTGGCCCGGGCCATGGGCCGTAAGTTCGTCCGGGTGTCGCTCGGCGGCGTCCGGGACGAGGCGGAGATCCGCGGCCACCGGCGTACCTACGTCGGCGCGCTGCCGGGCCGCATCGTCCGGGCCATCCGCGAGGCGGGCTCGATGAACCCGGTCGTCCTGCTGGACGAGATCGACAAGGTGGGGGCGGATTACCGGGGTGACCCGGCGGCCGCACTGCTCGAGGTGCTCGACCCCGCGCAGAACCACACCTTCCGCGACCACTACCTGGAGGTCGAGCTCGACCTCTCGGACGTGGTGTTCATCGCCACGGCGAACGTGCTGGAGACCGTGCCGGGCCCGCTGCTGGACCGGATGGACCTGGTGCAGCTGGACGGCTACACCGAGGACGAGAAGGTCGTCATCGCCCGGGACCACCTGCTGCCCCGGCAGCTGTCGAAGTCCGGGCTTGAGCCGGACGAGGTGACGATCGGCGGGGACGCTCTGCACATGCTGGCCGCGGAGTACACCCGGGAGGCCGGTGTCCGCTCGCTGGAGCGTGCTATCGCCCGGGTGCTGCGGAAGATCGCCGCGAAGGTGGCGCTGGACCAGGCGACGCTTCCGGTGACCGTGACCAAGGAGGGCCTGCGGGACTACCTCGGCCGTCCGCGGTTCACCCCGGAGACGAGCCTCGGCGAGTCCGAGCGCCGGACCTCGGTGCCCGGCGTGGCCACCGGCCTGGCGGTCACCGGAGCGGGTGGCGACGTGCTGTTCATCGAGGCCTCGCTGGCCGACCCGGAGACGGGTGAGACCGGCGTGACTCTCACCGGACAGCTCGGCGACGTGATGAAGGAGTCGGCCCGGATCGCCCTGTCGTTCCTCCGGTCGCACGGCGCGGAGCTGGAGCTCCCGGTCGGCGACCTGAAGGACCGCGGTGTGCACATCCACGTGCCTGCGGGCGCGGTGCCGAAGGACGGGCCGAGTGCCGGTGTCACGATGACCACCGCCCTGGCCTCGCTGCTGTCGGGCCGGCGGGTCCGCGACGACGTGGCCATGACCGGCGAGGTGTCCCTCACCGGCCGGGTGCTGCCGATCGGTGGCGTCAAGCAGAAGCTGCTCGCCGCCCACCGGGCCGGTATCACCACGGTGCTGATCCCGAAGCGGAACGAGCCGGATCTCGACGACGTGCCTGCCGAGGTGCTGGAGAAGCTGACCGTGCACCCGATGACGGATGTGCGGGACGTGCTCCGGCTCGCCCTGGAGCCCGCCACGGCCCAGCACGCGATGGCCGCCTGACCGGCCACCCGGTAGACAAGCTGGCCCCCGGCCCGTACAGGTCCGGGGGCCGGCGCGGGTCTGCCCAGGTGCTGTTTCATTGATTCGTAACTGAAACCGAATGCACCTGGCCAGGCCCGCGCGCCGTTACCGGCCTAACGAACCCGGGCCGAAGGCTCGGGTGAGCGGCCGGTGCTATCGGCGAGAACCGCCGCGGGTCACGGCGAGGCGCCCGTTACCGGCCCAGCGACCCGGGCCTTCAGGCCCGGTGAGCGGCCGGTGTGTCGGCGAAGTACCACCGCGCGGGCGCGGAGCGCATCCGGGGGGTTCCGGGGGGTCGCCCCCCCGGGCTAACACAGCGCAGCTGGGGCACAGGCCGAAGAGCTCGACCGTGTGGCCCACGTCGGTGAATCCGGCGTCGCGGGCGACCCGCTCGGCCCACTGCTCGACCGCCCGGCCCTCCACCTCGACGCTCGTGCCGCAGTTCCGGCAGGTCAGATGGTGATGGTGGGCGCTCGTCTCGCACCGGCGGTAGAGGACCTCGCCGCTGTCGTCGCGGATGGCGTCGACCGCGCCTTCCTCGCTGAGCACCTGGAGGTGGCGGTAGACAGTGGTGAGCCCGATGTGCTCTCCCCGCCGCCTCAGCTCGGCGTGGATCTGCTGGGCGCTGCAGAAGCCGGGGAGGTTCTCCAGCGCGGCCGCGAGCACCGCCGCCTGCTTGGTGCCGCGCACCTTGGTGCCGCGAGGCGGCATCCCGGTGGCGGGTTCCGGCTTTGACGTGGTCACAACCGCACCGTACAACCTCGTCTTGACGGCTCCAAATAGAAATGATTATCATTACGGCTATGCGCCGATTCGGTCAGTCCCTGGCCGCTGCCGTCGCCCTCGGTGCCGCCCTGCCCGCCGCCGCCTGCTCCTCCGGCATCGCGGCCGGCCCGTCGGCCAGTTCCGGCCACGCCATCGTGGCCGTCGGCGCGGAAAACGAATACGGCAACGTCATCCAGCAGGTTGGTGGCAGGTACGTCACGACGTCGGCCATCATGAGCAACCCGAACACCGACCCGCACACGTTCGAGGCCAGCACGAGCGTGGCCCGCGAGGTCAGCGCAGCCCAGCTGGTCGTGCAGAACGGCGTCGGCTACGACACGTTCATGAACACGATCGAGCGGGCCGTGCCCGACGCCAGCCGCAAGGTCATCGACGTGCAGAATCTGCTGGGCCTGCCGGACAGCACGCCGAACCCGCACCTGTGGTACAAGCCGTCCACGATGCCGGCCGTGGCCAACGCCGTCGCCGCGGACCTGGCTTCGCTGCA
>Ga0209890_10001575_pt1 | contig 10308 bp, 11 predicted proteins | sample OrgsoiDNA2013049_FD_185799 | JGI IMG/M metagenome (GOLD analysis project Ga0209890, IMG submission 185799) | Permafrost soil microbial communities from the Arctic, to analyse light accelerated degradation of dissolved organic matter (DOM) -... | ecosystem: Environmental > Terrestrial > Soil >... | reverse complement strand
ACCACTTAGGTATGGGTTTGGTCTAGGAATCCTGGAGACGGCTCGGTTTGTCGCCTGGCGGTTGTAGCGTAAAGAGGGCTCCTTGGTCGGTCGGATAACCAACCAGGGACCCAGACCGATCAGCCTCTACGAAATGCGAACGATCATGTGCGACATCTTGCAGGAAAAGGCAACACCTGGCAGCCCCTCATGAGCCTGGATCCACTGCCCGAGGCGTTGCCCCTTCGCCTTCTGCATCCCGTCTGGTGTTGCCTTGCCCCTGGGTGTCGCGAGGTGGATCACTTCGGCGAGCGGAACGTCGTACACCGCTCGAAGGGGACAGCAATCTGCCAAACCGAAGACGTCGTCTTGACCTTGAACCGAATCAGATACGACACACCCAGGTTCATCGACTGCCAGCGCCACGAGGTCAACGGCCGGGGCGAGCCTGCACCCGAACGGCCCAGCGAGCGGGTCGAGCTGACGCTTACCCAAGGCGCGCTAACGCTCCACGCGGGGGATCTCGGGGTGCCGGAGCTGAGAGAGATGATCGTTCTGATCGAGCAACAGCTGGACTGTCTGCAGAAGGGTCCCTTCCCGCGCGACTATCCGCGTGAGGCACTGACCCACTGAGGGCGCACATTCGGCGCTCGCACCGCCTTCACCCACAGGGCGGCAAGGTCGAGCCGTGACGGCGGACGCCTTGGTGTTCCGCAAGCAGGCAGCGAGTCGAGTTTTGGCCTTCCCTTCGGCTAGGCACGAGGGATGCTCCTGGTGCACGATGGGCTTTCATCGTTTGGTCGTGAGAGGGAGGGCCGATGCCCAGGTATCTCTGGCAGATCAGCTACACCAAAACGGGCGCCGAGGGCCTCCTCAGCGAAGGCGGAACCTCTCGCCGCAACGCCATTACTGAGATGGTCGAAAGCGTTGGGGGTCGTGTTGAGGTCTGCTACTACGCATTCGGAACGACCGACCTCTACGTGATCGGCGAGGTGCCCGATGAAGTGGCGGCTGCCTCGTTGAGCCTGCGTACCGCGGCCGCCGGAGCCGCTCGATCCAAGACCGTGGTGTTGCTGACACCGGAACAGCTCGATGATGCGGCCCGCCGGGACGTTACGTACCGGCCACCCGGGGAAGGCTGATCGCCGCCGCCTGCTATCCCGGGAAGTCCTCTGCGCTGTCCCAGGCGACGCCAGCCGGAAGGACATGCAATGAGCGGAGGTCGGCCAGGAGGGCCAACGCGTCTGACAGCTCATCAGCTCTGTGAGTGGTCAAGAGGGCCAGCGGCTTCGCTCCCGCCGTGCGGACCGAGGTCAGCCCAGCCGGGGAGTCCTCTACGGCGACGCAGTCGCCCGCATCGACTCTCAGCAGCTGGGCAGCACGAAGGTACGGCAGCGGGTCGGGCTTACCTCTTGTGACATCGTCGGCGCCGACCAGGACTGCGGGCACCGGGAGTCCTGCTCTGGTCAGGCGCAGTTGTGCGACCGCGCGCGTCGCGGAAGTGACGACGGCGACGGGAAGCACCCGCTGAGTCAACATGGCATGGGCGCCAGGAAGAGCGACTTCATCTGTGGTGGGATGGAGGGCCAGGCCTTCCACCCAGGCCGCTTCGACCAATACCTCCTCTGCTGGGACGAATCGTGCGACCACCTCCCTCGATGGTGATCCGTGTGCGAACCGGAGGACTGTGCTGGCGTCCAGCCCGCGGCGACTGGCCCACTGTGACCAGTGCTTGTGCACGAGTCCGGTTGAGTCGACCAGAACGCCATCCATGTCGAGAAGGATCGCTTTCGCCGATACGCGCACCGTCAGGGGTTCATCCACCCCGACATCATCCCAGCCGATCATGGCCCGGACAGCAGACAGACCCGGCGCGGGGAGAGATAGTGGGGCGGTGCACCTACCGCCTTCCTGGGCCACGATCCTTTTGCTGCTTGCCGTCGCCGGCTGCGCCGGAGCCCCTCCCACCGCGGTCCCACGCGGGCGGAGCCAGGCGCCGACATCGGCGGCTCCGACGCCGGTCATGGCGACCGCTTCGCCGTCAAGCCCCAGGACGACCTGTGGCCGCAAGCGCGCCGCCGGCAGTGTCGTTCTACCAACGCCGGGTGGGCGTCGGGCACTCTTCGCTGCCCCGGTGGGGGACGACGGTCACCACCGGCTGCCCTTGATCATCGGGCTGCCCGGATACAACCGGACGTCGGAGGACCTGGCAGCCCAGAGTCGGATCCTGGCTCGGGCCACATCGGCTGGCATGCTTGCGGTGCTGCCACAGGGTGCCGGCCGCGCCAAGTCCTGGAACCTCTCAGGTACCACCGGCAATGACGATGTGGCGCTCCTGTCTGCACTGCTGACACAGCTGGCCGCCACGGAATGCGCTGATCCCGACCGAGTCGTGATCACCGGGATAAGCGACGGTGGTGACATGGCTGTCTTCGCCGCCTGCGCCCTGCCTGGCAGGTTCAGGGCGGTGGTCACCGTAGCGGCGTCGATCAACCCTCCGGCGGCCTGCCACCGGATCCGGATCGTCGCAGTGCATGGCGACGCCGACCCAGTCGATCCCTACCTTGGGAAGCCGGGGTCGCCTGGTTACCTTGCGACCCCGCCGGCCACCCGGGCCATAGCGGCCTGGGCCGCGTTAGACGGCTGCCTGACGGCCGCCACCACGAGGGCTTCCCCGCACATCGCGGTCCGCACATATCCCTGCGGGGCCCAGCTCGTCACCGTCAATGGTGGCGGTCACACCTGGCCCGGAGGCAAGTCGGTCAACCCCTCGCTTGGAGTCACCACCAGCGAGTACGACGCAACGGCGACGATCCTTGCACTGGCCTGACTGACCCTTGCCGCGCATCCCCTCTCGGTACTCGGTCAAACCCCGCGCGCACCTCTTGGCCTCGGATATGCAGAGGTGTTCGCCGCCGACTGTTGGAGGGCACCACGTCCGGCGAGGGGGCCTGGCGCCAAGGTCTGCTGATACATGCGCTGCAGGACCTGAGCTCCTTGACGACCCTTGAGGAAAAGTCTCAGCGCGGCACCCTCGACAGGCTGAGCTGACCGGATGGGTTAGCCCACTGTCGCAGCCGCAGGTGATCGCGGTGGCGGCGTTGACTGCTGTGGTGGTGATGACTGCGGTGGCGGCGTTGACTGCTGTGGCAGTGGTGATCGTTGGTGGGTTCGGCCGGTCTGCGGAGCCGGGGGTCGGCTCGGGGGCGCGGGCTTGGCCCGCGTGGCCGGCTCGGACGCCAGGGCCGCCTCGGCCTTGTCCACCGACGTCAACCCCTGGTCGAACTTGAGCTTCATGACCGGTGGCGGCGTGCCGGTCGGCGGGATCCCGAACTCCTGCAGCGCATAGGTCATGACGTCCTTGAACACTGGCCCCGCGGTCGACCCGCCGAAGTAGCCGATGATCGGGTTCTGCAGGATGACGGCGACGACGAACTTCGGCTTGTCGGCGGGCGCGAAACCGATGAAGGACGCGGTCTTGCCCGAGTAACGACCGTTGGCGCCGACGCGGTCAGCGGTCCCGGTCTTGCCCGCGACGCGGTAGCCGGGGATCTCGGCCTGTTTGGCCGTTCCGCCATCACCGACGACGAACTCGAGCATCTGGCTCAGTGTGCTGGCAACAGGTCTGGTGATGACCTGCACGGCCTTGGTGGCCGGTGCCGGTGTCAGGGTGCCGCGGGCGTTCTCGGTGGCGGCCACAAGGGTCGGGGGGACCCGCCGCCCGCCGTTGGCGATGGTCTGGAAGACCCCGGCCGACTGGATGGCGTTGACTGCCAGCCCCTGGCCGTACATGACGGTGTACCGCTGGGAGCCGCTCCAGTCCTGGGACCTGGCGAAGATGCCGGGTGTCTCGCCCGGGAAGTGGATCCCGGTCAGCGCGCCGACACCGAAGGCCCGGAAGTACTTCTCCAGAGTGGGGGCGGGGACCTTCTCGCCGACCTTCATGGTGCCGATGTTGCTCGACTGGGCGATGACGCCGGCAAACGTCAGCTTCTCCACCTCGTGGTCGTGGGAGTCCCGGAACGACTGGCCGGCCCGGGACAGCCGGTTGGGGACCAGCACACGGGTGGTCGGCGTCGCGGCTCCCTCCTGCAGGGCCGCCGCCGCTGTCATGACCTTGGCAATGGAGCCCGGTTCAAACGCCTCCCCGAAGGCCCTGCTGCCCAGGGTGCCGCCGGCAGCTGCGATGTTGTTCGGGTCGAAGCTCGGGTACGAAGCGACGGCTACCAGCGCACCGGTCTTCACGTCCATGACCACGACGGTGCCTGACAGCGCCTTCGTCTCCCCGACCTTCTGAGCAATCGCGTTCTGGGCGAACCATTGCAGGTCACTGTTGATCGTCAGCCGGACGTCCAGCCCGGGGGTGGCCGGAGTGGACTGCTGCTGGCCGGTGGGGATGGCGTGACCGTCCCTGGACTGCTCCGAGGTCGACTCGCCGGGTCTGCCCTGAAGCTGTTTGTTCAGCAGCAGCTCGAGACCGCCGCCGGCTGAGCCGTCATCCCGCACCCAGCCGACCAGCGGGGCAGTAGTGGCGGCGGTCGGGTAGGAGCGCGCCGTGGTCGCCTCGCTGTAGATGCCGGGGACTCCCATTGCAGCGATCCTGCGCCAGTTGGAGACGGAGACGGACTTGGCTATGTACACGAACCGGCGGCTGCCGGTGAGCGACTCTTTCAGTCTGGCTGTTGGCATGCCCAGGATCGGTGCGAGGTCGGCAGCAACCCCGGCAACCCCGACGCTTCGGCGGACCCCGTTGAGTCTCTTCTTGTAGGTTGTCACCGCGCTCTGGTCGGCGATGACGTTGCGGCGTTCGGTGCTGGTCGCCAGGAGCACGCCGTCGGATGCGGTGATGTTGCCGCGAAGGGCCGGCACCACCACGGTGCTCAGCCGGCTCCTGAGCGCGGCACCGGCCATGGCCGGCGCGTCCAGGGCCTGCAGCCGGAAGAGCTGGGCGCCGAACAGGCTCAGGACGAAGATCCCCACCAGCAGCAGGGATCGGGCGCGGCGCTCGGGGTGGCCGACGCCGCGTGGGATGGGGCTGCGAGGTGCGGACCGGCGGCGCGAGCGGGTGCCGAGGGATGGCGCGAGTGGACGTCGGTCGGCGGTCGGGCGGGCACGGGCAGACCCCCTGCCGCGGGTCTGGCTCACGTGCTCACCTCGTTGCCGGCTCGGGCGTCCTAGACCGGTTCCACGCTAGGTGGCCTGGTGCCACTACGCCTGCCGCCACGCCGATGACCTGCCGGCAATCGTGACGCAACCGTGACCATTTCGGTTGAGGAGCTCGGACGGATCGAAAGAAACTGTTACCAGCGGGTGGGAGTCGCTGAGGCGGGTTGTGACCCACGTCGCGGATTCTCCGGACAGACTCGCCAATCCGCGGGCAGACTGGATAGAGCAACCGCGCAGACACCCGCTTTGACCAAGGAAGAATCATGGTGAACCGCTGCAGTCTCTCGTTCAACTGGTCCCCAGAAGATCAAAGGGGGTCGTGTGCGGCCACGCGAGGCGAGGCGAAGTCTGAGAGGCTGTCGGACGCGGCGCCCGCCCCGGTCGGTGGGTGTCATGAGCGGTGGCGGGTGTCATGAGCGGTCATCAGAAGTCAGAGAATGAGCCGAGCCTCATGGGAGAGCTCGCGGCCATCGTCAAGTACTCGGACGATGCCATCATCGGTAAGACCCTCGCCGGCCTCATCACGAGCTGGAACCCGGCAGCCGAGAAGATGTACGGCTACCTGAGCTCGGAGATCATCGGCAAGTCCGTCGAGCTTCTGAGCCCTGAGGCCCGAAGCGGCGAGATCGAAGCCATCCTGGCCAGAATCAGAGCCGGCGAACATGTAGACCAGTTTGAGACCCTCCGGGTCCGAAAGGACGGAACGAGGTTCAAGGTCTCGCTCAGCGTCTCACCGATCTGTGACGCCGACGGCACGGCCGTCGGAGCATCGACGATTTCCCACGACCTGACCAACCGGCAGCATGCGTTCGACGCGGCCCGGGCCATGATCGAGTCAAGTCTGGACTCGCTGGTCGCGATCAGCCCCGAGGGCAGGATCACCGACGCCAACGAGGCCACGGTCAGGACCACCGGTGTGCCTCGCGAGGAGCTCATCGGGACCGCATTCTCCGACTGCTTCACCGACCCCCAGAAAGCGAACAAGATCTACCAGCTGGTGTTCGCCCAGGGGATGGCCGTCGACTACCCGCTGACCATGCGCCACCGGGACGGGACGCTGACCGAGGTCCTGTACAACGCCTCGGTCTACCGCGACGCGGGCGGAAAGGTGCTCGGTGTCTTCGCTGCGGCCCGCGACGTGACAGCCCAGACGCAGGCGTTCGACTCCGCCCGGGGGATGATCGAGTCGAGCCTGGACTCTCTGGTCGCGATCAGCCCCGAGGGCAGGATCACCGACGCCAACGAGGCCACGGTCAGGACCACCGGAGTTCCCCGCCAGGAGCTCATCGGGACCGCCTTCTCCGACTGCTTCACCGAGCCCGAAAAGGCCAACAAGATCTACCTGCTCGTATTCGCGGAGGGGATGGCGGTCGACTACCCACTGACCATGCGCCACCGGGACGGGACTCTGACCGAGGTTCTGTACAACGCTTCGGTCCACCGTGACCTCAGGGGCAACGTCCTCGGCGTCTTCGCTGCGGCCCGCGATGTGACCAAGCAGGTTCAAGCCCAGCGGGAGAGCGCCATACGGCAGGCCCGGGAGCTGGAGCGGCTGGCGGAGCTCGAACAGTTCCAGCGGCTCACCGTTGGCCGCGAGCTCAAGATGATCGAGCTGAAGAAGGAGATCGAGAGACTCAGGAGGTATGCCCCGGCCGATGGCAAAGAACCCGATGAATGGCGCTGAGCAAGAAGCCCCTGAGCGAAGTTGAGGTCCGACCGGTCTGGTGTCGTCCACCTGTCTGGTGTTGTCCACCCGAGCGGGTGAAGTCCAGCAAATTCGTCGAAGGTCAAAGAAGGGGTGTCTCCGGGTCGGCACGACGGGCACGGGCGTTGCGGCGTTTGAGGGCACGCCGTTCGTCCGAGGACAGCCCGCCCCAGACCCCGTCGTCCTGGCGGGACTCCATGGCCCAGCTCAGGCAGGTCTCCATGACCCCACAGCGATGGCAGACGACCTTTGCCCTTTCGATCTGGCGAAGCGCTGGGTCGCTGTTCCCGATCGGGAAGAACAGCTCGGGATCCTCATCGAGGCAGACAGCACGATCACGCCACGTCATCAGATGGTGCTCCTTGAATCGCAGACTGGAGCCAGCGTCACGCGAGTCAGGTCAGGCGGCGCGTCGCGAGGGTGTCCTTGGTTCCCTCAAGGCCAACATTTAAGTGAACTCCTAAGAAATCGCCAAGTCAACGACGAAACGCATCGGCACCGCTGTCGATAGGACCAGGTTGTGGCGTGACAGTCGTCGCTGCTTGCTTGGCGCCTGACAGGTGGATCAACACACCGAGACCGAGTGCAGGGAGAACGGCAGCGGATGCCGGCCGGCGACTGGTACGCGCCCGACGACGAAGAGCTCCGGGCCTGACGCAGCGCGCTCGGCGACTTGCCGAGCAGAGCATGGAGCTGTGGAAGACCGACCAGATGGCGGCGCAGGAGGTGCTTGCCGACCTGCGCGGGTCGTTGGGCGAGCACACCATCATCCGCCAGATCTAGGGCCGTGAACAGCCGCATCGAAATCAGCGACAACGGAGTCCTGCCGAACTACCATCCAAGACATGGCTGACGATACGTACACCGTCGAACGTTCGGTAACGATTTATGCGTCCCCTGCAAACATCTACGGCCAGATCGCCAACTTCCACAACTGGACCAGCTGGTCGCCGTGGGAGGGAGTGGACCCGGACCTCAAACGCACCTACTCCGGTGCCGAGTCGGGGACCGGCGCGGTCTACGGCTGGTCGGGCAACCGCAAGGCCGGTCAGGGACGGATGGAGATCACCGATACGACCGATCCTTCCAGGGTCCAGATCGATCTCGTCTTCGAGAAGCCGTGGAAATCGCGCAACGACACCATCTTCACTATCGAGCAGGTCGGATCTGAGTCCCGCGTCACCTGGCTGATGACAGGCAGGAAGTCCTTCATGACGAAGATGATGGGCATCTTCAAGTCGATGGACAAGCTGCTCGGCCCGGATTTCGAGAGGGGTCTGGCTGAGCTGAAGGCCACCGCGGAGAAGTCGTCAGCCACATGATGGTCTCCTCCCTTCGACGGCGCACAGTACCCGGCCCTGCACTGGTCAGATGCGCTGAGGGATCACTGGCTCGCGATCAGCGGCCCAGACGCTGGTAGGTCAGCTCGGTGCGTTCCTTGGACGGCGCCCACCAGGACTCGTTGTCGCGGTACCACTGGACCGTCTGGGTGAGCCCGGCACGGATGTCCTGGTACTGCGGCAGCCATCCCGTCTCGGCGCGGAGCTTGGCGGAGTCGATGGCGTAGCGCATGTCATGGCCCGGGCGGTCGGATACAAGGTCGAACCAGTCGGCCGGCTTGCCCATCAGCTCCAGCAGCAGGGCCACGATCTGGCGGTTGTTCATCTCGCCGTCGGCACCGATCAGGTAGGTCTCGCCCAGCCGGCCCTTCTCCAGGATCGTCACGACGGCATCGTTGTGGTCGTCAACGTGGATCCAGTCGCGCACGTTGGCGCCGGCGCCATACAGCTTCGGCTTGACGCCCTGGATGATCCCGGTGATCTGGCGCGGGATGAACTTCTCGACGTGCTGGTACGGGCCGTAGTTGTTGGAGCAGTTGGACAGCGTGGCCTGGAGGCCGAACGAGCGGATCCACGCGCGCACCAGCAGGTCTGCGCTTGCCTTGCTCGCCGAGTAGGGGCTTGAGGGGTTGAGCGGCGTCGACTCCGTGAAGCGTGACGGGTCGTCGAGCTCGAGATCGCCGTAGACCTCGTCGGTCGAGATGTGATGAAGGCGCACCTGGTGCTTGCGGGCCGCCTCGAGGAGCCGGTAGGTGCCGATGATGTTGGACTCCATGAACGGCCAGGGGTTGTCCAGTGAGTTGTCGTTGTGCGACTCGGCTGCGAAGTGGACCACGGCGTCGGCATCTGCGACCAGCCGGTCGACCAGGTCGCCGTCGGCGATGTTCCCGTGCACGAACTCGATCTCGTCGGCGACCGGAGCGAGGTTCTCCAGCGAACCCGCGTAGGTCAGGGCGTCAAGGACCGTGATCTTCCAGTCGGGCCGGGTCACCCGGGTGCGCTGGACAAAGTTGGTGCCGATGAAGCCTGCGCCACCGGTAACGAGCACCTTCATGAGTCGTTCTCCTTCACATCGGTTGGTATGTCGGGCGTCTGGGTTCCGCGCTCACGCAGGCCAGGAGGGGTGTCGGCCCCGGCCCCCGGCCAGCTGTTGAACTCCACCTCGAGGCTGAACCGGTGGGCGAGGTATCGATGGTACGAGAGCGCGAGGGGGGCCTTGCCCCTGTCCAGGGCAAGCCGGCGTACCAGCAGCAGGGGGGCGCCAACCTCGACATCGAGCAACGCGGCGTCCTCGGCGCTGGCGATACCGGCGGTGATGCTCTGGCGGACGGAGGCAACGTGGTGTCCGTCGCGCTGCAGGCTCGCCCAGATACCGGGGTCCGTGGCATCGGCACGGCTGATCCGACCGCCGATCGCGGCCGGCACCCACTCGGCGACCAGGTCCAGCGGCACACCATCCACCGTTCGCACGGATCGACTGTGCAGCGCATCAGCAGCGCCCAGCAGGCCGAGCGCCAGGGCAAGGGTGGGGGAGGGCTGGTGGTATCCGAACTCGACCACCCGGCGGGTGATCGCCCGGCCGGACTCGGTCACCGCGGAGCCGGCATGGCGAAAGGTCCCGAGTGCCAGCGTCTGGTGGAACGAACCCCCGGTCGCGAACCAGCCGGAGCCCTGACGGCTCTCGACCAGCCCCTGCTCGCGCAACGTTGCCAGGGCGCGGCGGACGGTCACCCGGCTGACGGCATACCGGGAGCAGAGGGCAGACTCGCTGTCCAGGGCGCCCTGGTCGCCGAACTCGCCGAGCGCGACCCGCTCACGCAGGTCGTCGGCGATCTGGCGGAACCGTGAACTTGTCATCAATTTGTACACTACAAGTTCGGGGCGAACGCGTCCAATCCCTGTCACGAGGGGTGCGAGCGACTGGACCGGGACGATTAGGGGCCGCCCTTGGCCGCTGGTAGCCTAGATCCTGCCGTGCAACCGGCCGCGGATACAGAGAGCCTGGGTGAACCTGCCCCGAGGCACCGCGCAACGAACATTACCAAGGAGAAGCTGCGTGCCCCTGGACCTTGCTGTCAAGAAAGAGATCATGACCGAGTACGCCACCCACGAGGGTGA
>Ga0209890_10001574_pt1 | contig 10315 bp, 11 predicted proteins | sample OrgsoiDNA2013049_FD_185799 | JGI IMG/M metagenome (GOLD analysis project Ga0209890, IMG submission 185799) | Permafrost soil microbial communities from the Arctic, to analyse light accelerated degradation of dissolved organic matter (DOM) -... | ecosystem: Environmental > Terrestrial > Soil >... | reverse complement strand
GGGCGGGGTCACCGGCTCGGGCGGGGTCACCGGCTCGGGCGGCGTGACCGGCTCGGGCGGCGTCACCGGCTCGGGCGGTGTGACCGGCGGCGGCGGCAGGGCTGGGACGACCGGGTCGGCCGGCCATCCAGGCTCGGGCGGAAGCACGGGTTCGGGGGGAAGCACGGGTTCGGGCGGCTCCAGCGCGAGCGGCGCGGGACCTTGTGACCTCTACGCGACGGCGAGCGTCCCTTGCGTCGCCGCTTTCAGCACGGTCAGGGTTCTCCTCAGCACCTACAAAGGACCGCTGTACCAGGTGCGCAAAGGGGGGACGAACAACGTCTTCAAAGGCAATCAACCGATCGGCACCGGGGGTGGTACGACAGGTGGAACGACCCAGGATATCGGGACCACGGCCGACGGCTTCGCTGATTCGGCGTCCCAGGACACGTTTTGCGGCACGGCGACGTGCAGCTTCTCGGTCCTTTATGACCAATCGGGCAAGGGCAACAACCTCACGCAGTCACCGGCAGGGCAGTACGAGCTTGGACCGGACTACGAGATCCCCGCGACCCACGCGATGATGGTCGGCGGCCACAAGGTGTACTCGGCCTATTTCCCCAACCCGCCGACCTTGCCGTCCGGCTCGGCGCCCTCGGGTTACGGGTACCGGAACAACAAGACCACCGGGATCCCCACCGGCAGCAGCGCCCCGCAGGGCGTTTACATGGTCGCCGACGGCACGCACTCTGGAAACGGGTGCTGCTTCGACTTTGGAAACGCCGAAACCAACAACGGGAGCGGACCCACGGGAGCCATGGCGGCGCTGAACCTCGGCACCTCCTACTGGGGTACGGGCGCGGGTAGCTCGCCCTGGTTCGAGGGTGACTTCGAGGCGGGGGTCTGGGCAGGAGGCTCGTCGTGCGGCACGCCGGGGTCGGGCCAGCTCACCTGCAGCGGTCGACAAGCCAACCCTCAAAACCCTTCGATGAAGACGATCCCGTACGCGTTCGGCATTCTCAAGACCGGCACGACGAACAGCTCGCCGACCTGGACGCTCAAGGTTGGGAACGCCACGACCGGCACCCTCACGACCGCCTATGATGGAGCAGCTCCAGCCAAGTGGCAGTTGCAGGGCGCGGTCCTTCTCGGCACGGGCGGCGACAACAGCAATTCATCGTGGGGCACCTTCTTCGAAGGCGCCATCACCGCCGGCCAGCCAACCGACGCGACCGACGACGCCGTCCACGCCAACATCGTCGCGGCGGGTTACGGGAAGTAGATCGGGGCCTACCCGGGTCGAACGTCTGCGGCGGCGTCGAATTGAACGACGAGCTCCAAGGAGTGGCCGCGCGGCCCGGCCGGGACAAGCGTACACACGCATCGCTTCCACCGTAAGTCCACCAAGCGGGCCCGCGACCATGGAATGATCGGAACGGCGTCGCACTGGACCCCGAACTGATCCACTGGATTGATCACCTCGGTCACAACAACGAACGCACGGTCAGGATCCATGGACCGCAACTCCGCGGACCCGGCCTCTCTCAAGTCAGCGGCGCCGACGCGTGCGTCTCCCTGGCAACTGACGATGCCTCGTCTTGGACCGACTGTCGCAGGCCCCTCGTATCGGTGCTGGCATACCGGGACTGTCGGCAAGCCATAGATCATCTCGGCAACATCTGCCGGCTTTGGGCCGCCGATCAGGCAGCCTTGCACGCCCCCGAAGAGAAGTGCCGCCAATGCCACCGCAACGCTTCGCCGCCCCACGCTGTCAGTCTATCCAGTCGTTGTGGCGAGGCCAGTGACCGGAACCACATCAGTCGGCGTCGTCCTTCGACATTCGCTAACGATAGGGCGACGCGCAGACGTCGGCGACGCAGATCAGCGGATCGGGGCAGCTGACGGTCACTCCGCTCGGGCCAGGCGTGACCGGACAAGGGTGCCCCTCGCCCGGGAGGCGCTCGGGCGTCAGGTGCTTGTCCGCGTCGATCGCCTGCGGGTCGGTGTACATCTCGCAGACGCCCCGCACGACGCGCGTCTGGTATTTTCCCGCCAATTCGACACCGAGGATCTGCAGCGCGTCGCACCCGCGGAGCGCCGCGTGCAAGCGCAGCGTCCGAAGCATGTCCTCGGTCGAATGGCCGGTGCCGCCGTCGTCGCGTCCTTGATAGACCTCGAACATCCCCAGGTCGACATACGGACGAATCGGCGGCTTGCCGATGAACACATCGACGTCGGCCGGCGGACGTCGCGCAAATGCTCGCGGCGGCACGTTGACCGCCGAGTACACGACGGCGTTCGGCGCCGCACAACCGAGCGCGGCGGCGCACGTCGTGAGGCACATCACTTCAGTTAGGCCGAGTCGAGTCACGCCAACTCAACGACGTTCGGTACAGCTCCATTCCCGCCGTGTTCGTCCGCACGCCGACCGCGCCTGCCTGGGCGCAAAGCGATGTAGTCTCTAGTCGTGGGTTCTCATTCGAAGAATGCGTTCCGAATCCTGGCGCTCGTCGTTGCGACAACGTGGACTTCCGGCTGTTCGAGCGCCTACATGCCGCGCCCGAGCCGCCGCATCTCGCTCATCGAATCGGGCGGCACCGTGAACCTGGTCCGGGATTCGCACACCTTCAGCATCTGGGACGTCGAGCAAGCCGTGGCGGGCAACCCGCAGGCTGAATCCGAAGCGCGGACCTACGCACATCGTACGACGGCCGGCCTCATCCTGGACTTTGGCGGGCTGGCCTTGATGGGGACCGGCATAGGGATCGGCGGCGAGTCCGTGTCATCGACCCGGAAAGACGTCAGCGCCGGCCTGGTCGTGGGGGGAGTCGTCTCCATCTCGGTCGCCATCGCCCTCATCGTGACCGGGGTTTCGCATCTCTACGACGCCGTCAACATCTACAACGACGGGTTGCCGCCCGAACCAATTCGATAGCGCGCATTCGGCGACTAATGCTTGGTCGAGCGTCGCCACTGGCGCTCGTCGACTGCGTATCCATCTCCCCGCCGGGTCGCTGCGACGACGTAGGTACGGCCGACCTGGAGCCCGGACCGCGCGGGGCTGTGAACGGCGAAGTCGAACGAGCCGCCCGAGAACTCGCCCAACAGGACCTTCGCAACGTCGAGCCTCACGATCCAAGGGGTGAGCCCCCCTCGCCCCGGCGTGATGGAGGTGATGGTGCCCCTCAAGATGAGCTCTCCCCTATCGGTACCTCGGAAGGAAGCGAAGTTCCGAAAGCGAGGTCCAATGTCGGAAGAGATGGCGCCCGTCTTGGCGTCGATCCTGATGCTCTCCCAGGTCCGCTGTGCCGCTACCCCGAATAGCAGCCTGAAGACCCAGGTCCGACCGTGCAACGCTGCCTTGTCGGGTGCTCCGCAGTTGATCGATGAGTATTTCTGAAAGTAGGCCTCGGCGATCGCGCGCGCCTCCCGCGCGTCGATACCGTCCGAAGGATCGACGTCGACGAGAGCCACCGACGTTTCCTCGACCCGCGTCGATCGTGCTCCCGACGTCTCGGGCGAGTCCTTGGCTTCGACGTTCGCGCTGACCAGGACGGCGACGCCGGCCAACACCCCCGACAACAGCGCAGCAACCGTCATGTAGCCCCTACGAACCGACGATGATTTTACTCCTTCATCCGTCCGTTACGTAGGGGGTGGCCCGAGCGCCTCATCGCTAAGCCCGCAGGCGTGTTACCGTTGACGGGTGAGTGCGCGGTGCTTAGGTCGGGGCCGCGGACGGCGGTCGCGGGCCCGCGCGGCGCCGGGGGTGGGCGCGATGGCGGCGCTCGGGTTGTTGTCGTTGCTTTCGCTTGATTGCGCGTCCGCGCCTCCGAGCGCGCCTCCGTCGGTCGCCTCGACCCCGGCGGACGTGGCGGCCGCCAGCAACGCGTTCGGGTTCGACGTCCACGCACGGCTCAAAGGCGACTCCGACAACCTCATCTTCTCGCCCTTCAGCGCCGCCGTCGCGCTGAACATGGCCTCCGCGGGCGCCCGCGGGCAGACGCGCGCCGAGATGCTGGGCGCGCTGAACATCAACCCGCAGCACGCCGCCGGGGCGCACGCCTCGTTGGGCGGCGTCCTCGGCGCGCTCAATGCGCGCGACGGAACGGCGGGCTTGGCGCTGCACGTCGCCGACAGCCTGTGGGGGTCGTCGGGCGCCGCCTTCAAGCCGGACTTTCTCGCGCTGCTGCGCAACAGCTACGGCGCGCCGCTGGAGACGGTCGACTTCGCGCACGCGCCGGCGGCCGCGCGCGCCACCATCAACCAGTGGGTCGCCACGCAGACGCGGGGGCGCATCCCCGAAATCCTGGGAGACGGCGACCTCACCCCCGAAACGAACCTGGTGCTGACCAACGCGGTCTACTTCAAAGGAACCTGGGAGAAGCCATTTCCGCAGGAGGCCACGCAGCCACGCCGCTTCGGCGGCGCCTCCAACGTCCCGATGATGGCGCAGGCGGAAGTGTTCGACTACGCGCGCGACGGCGACGTCCAGATCGTCGAGCTGCCGTACCGCGGCGACCTCTCGATGGTGGTCGTGCTGCCCGACGGCGCGGACGATCTGCCGGCGGTCGAACGGAAAGTCGCGCTCAGCTACACCGGCTGGTTGGCCGCGCTCCGCCGCACCTACGTCGGCCTCTGGCTCCCGCGCTGGACGACCACCTCGCGGCTGGACCTCGGCGCGGCGCTAAAGGAGGCGGGCATGCGGCTCGCGCTCGCGCCGGCCGCCGACTTCTCGGGCATGAGCGACGTCCCGCTCTTCATCGGCAAGGTACTGCAGGAGGCGTTCATCGACGTGACCGAGATCGGCACCGAGGCCGCCGCGGCAACGGCGGCCATGATGCTCGAAGGGGGCGCCGGCCCGCGGACAATCTTCCACGCCGACCACCCGTTCTTGTATTTGATCCGCGACCGGAAGACGGGTGCGGTGCTGTTCTTGGGGCGGGTGGCGGGGTTGGGGGGGTGAGCGGCCGCTATTGGGTCGCCATCCGATGCTGCAGCCGGCGCATGAGCTCGAGCGACGCCTCGATCTCCGCCTTCCTGATCGAGACGCTCTCGACGTTGATGCCGAGGGGAACGCCGTGATCCCGCGCGTAATCCCAGACCTCGGCGAAGATCGATTCGCACAGTGCGAGCGAGCTGGCCAGCGGATCGGGCGCGTGGCGCAGATCGTTCTCGAGCCAGCGCGGGAAATGGATGCCCAGCCACTTCATGAACGCGAGGGTTTTCTCCGACCCGCAGGGCGAGAAGGTGAGGATGATGGGCACCGGCGCTTCGCCGCGCTCCCGCAGCGCCATGGCGTAGTCAGACAACAGCGACTTCGTCGCCGTCACGTCATAGACCGCCTGAGTGACGAAGAAGCGGCACCCCTCGCCGGTCTTGGCGAGGATACGCGTGTGCTCGTCCTGGCGACGAGAGTGGCGCTCGGCGATGGCAATGCCTCCCAAGATCAGGCCCCGTGCCTGTTCTCGCACCGCCGAGTAGGCATCCGTCAGAGTCAATCCGGTGCGTGCCGATTGGCTGGGCGCTCCGACGAGGACGGCAAGGCGAGGTACGGAGCTCCGGTTCACGTCGTCGAGCCAGCGCGCGAAGGTCTCTGGCGTGTCGCGGTTCACGCATCGATAGACCACCTTTGGCACGGTCAGATCGGCCAGATGGGAATGGGCGTACGTCTCGGGATCCAGGGTGGGTAGAAAGGGAAACGGCCGGGGCGCCGCGATCCGCTCCCCTTCGTCCTGAATGTCGTAGACGACGAGCCCATCCAGTTTCAGGGGGCCGAGGCGCTGCAGCTGGCGCGCCACGATGCCAGACAACTCGTCGGCGGGCGTGGCCGCCTTGGGCGGTGCCATCCCGTAAAGACAGATCCCAGGCTGCCGCGCGGCGATTTTTTCGATCAAAGAGGAATCCACGGGCCGAGCTTATCAGCACGCCTCGGCGCGCTCGGTGTTGAAATCCTGACGCGAGGTGTTCGAATCAGGTTCGGCAAACGCGGAATTGCGGGGGTTTTGCGCATGGCCCAGCCGATGCTCTACGGTGGCGCATGGGCGCGAGGACAAGGGTACCGGTCGCGGCAGTCATAGCTGCGCTCGTGTTGAATGCGTCTGCCGCCCATGGACAAGTGGGCGCTGCGGATCTCCCGTCCTCGTCCGACGAACCGCAGGTGTCTGTCCCGTCCTCGTCCGACGAACCGCAGGTGTCTGTCCCGAAGCCCACACCGGAACCCGAGCCGAAGCCGGTGGGGCCCGATTCACTTCGGCAGGTCGTCGCAGACCCGGAGGCTCCGCCTGCCGGGGCAAAGCCATACGTTCCGTCCGCGCCTGCGTCGGCGATGATTCACGAACCGCGCTGGGGCCTTTTCGTTGGGGGCCTGCTCGTAATCGTACCCGGGTTTCTCCTTTGGGCGGCAGTGAGCATAGGGGGCAACATCGACTGCAAAACCAATTGCGGGTTCTCGACAGGGGACGCCCTTACTTTGGGTGGGATCGCAGCGCTCGGGGGGCCATTACTGATCGCCGGTCTGGTCGGGCACGACGTCCCCGCACCGCCCACTCACCAGGGCCGGGACCTCACGTTCCTGCCCTTCGTGACGCCACAGACTGAGGGGGTTTCAGTGTTGATGCACTGGTAGAGAACGAGGCATTCGCGCGCGGTCTCGCGCCGGTGAGCCGCTCAGGAACAGGCGCCGGCGGTCGGCTTCAGCGTGCAGGTCATGCTGGTCGGGTCGCACTGGGCGCCGCCGCCGATGCAGATGGCAACGTTCGGATCGCAGGTCTGGCCGACGACGGGCTCTTCGACGCAGGTGCGGGTCGTGGCGTCGCACGTCGCGTAGAAGAGGCACTCGCTGTACGAGGGGGTGCAGGGTAACGCCTCGCCGTAGCCCGTCTTCGCATCGAGGACGCGCTCGCGCAGGCCTTATGGCACCGGGTCGCCCGCGCACGGCGCCGGGCCGTTAAAGGGCAGCGTTACCGTCAGCGTGGTCGTGCCGTGCTGGAAGGTAGTGGTGCCGGCGGGCAGGGCCGGCGTCTGACAGCGCGCGATCAGGAAGCCGCAGTCGGTTGTGCACGTGGCGGCGTTGATGGTGGTATATGTTCCGCTGCTCGTCACCTGTAGCGCGCCGCTGGCGCCGGCGACCGTGCAGCTGGCCATCCGGTCCTGGGTGCATGAGCTACTCAGGCAGCCGGGGAACTGCACGGCGATGTTGACCGGCTGGTCGATGGCGTACGAGCGCGGCGTGGTGTCGGCGACGGCAGGGACGCCGGTGTTCTCGCCGGCGGGGTAGAGGCAGATCTTGCCCTGATTGCTGAGCTCGGTGTGCATCGGCTGCTGCTCGGTGGGGCCGCAGCCGGTAGTCAGGGCCGCGGCTAGTAGGGACGTCAGCACGGCCCGATGCGCACCTCGCCTACGCAGGGTCGAGCCTGTCATTTCGATCGCCAGCACTAGGACCGATTCGACGGCGTTTTTCACGTTCCCTCGAGGCAGCGGAATGCCACCAGCATACCAGAGCCCTGCAAGCTTGGCAGGTCGCGGCAACGCGATGCCACCGTCACGTCGCTCATGATCTCCTTGTCGACAGCCTCCCTCGAGCTGCGTCGGCTTCTTGCGCGGTGGCGTCGGTCGACGCAGAAACTGGGCGGATCTCCGCGCGGCGTTGCCCGCGAAGTGGTCCGCGTGTGCTGTCAGGGTGACGAAGCCTCGACGGAATGCGAACGCCCTGGGCCAGCAGCCGCTGCGGCTTACGGTTGGCATCGGGAATACTCCGGCTTGGGGTATGGCTCTCCATCTGAATCGAGCGCTCTGTAAGGTTCTGGGCGTGACCCCAGATCTCGGGAAGGCTGGCGTTAGGCCACGAGCTTGAAGTCGACGGGCAGGAGGACGGCGCGCGGGTTCTGCTTCGCGCGGGTCGCGACCTCGACGAGGTAGGCGATCGGATCTAGGCCGGCGGCTTTGGCCGACTCGACGAGGCTGTACATGGTCGCGGCGACGACGGTGCCACGCGCGGACTTGGACCCGAAGTGATTCCGGCGGCCGACGACCGGGCCGCGCAATCCGCGCTCGGTTCGGTTGTTGTCGAGCCAGATCTCGGCGTCGTCGAGAAAGAGCGTCAGCCGGCTCCAGATGCTGAGTGTGTAGCGAATGGCGCCACCGAGTGTGGTGGTCTTCAGCGCAGTCGCGCCCTGCATCCAGGCCTTCATCTTGTCGGTGACCGCACGTGACTCAGTCGAGCGCAGCCGCGCCCGCTCACGCCCGTCCCTGGCGCTCGCGTCGATCGCGTAGAGGTCCTGGATCCACGCGAGCATGAATTGGGCCTCGGGGAAATCGACGACGGCGTCGCGGAAACGGCGCAGGACGTGCGCCCAGCACGCCGCCAGCTTCAGACCTCGGCACTCGCGCGCGCCTGCCTGGTGCGTCCCCAGCGCGTCGGCTACCACCCAGCCCTGGTAGTCGCCCAGCAGGTCTTTGAAAGTCCGCGCCGACTTGTCGTCGCAGATTCGGTGATAGACGATTCCCGGCGCGGTCACGCACCACATTTGCCACGGCGGTAGCGAGGTGTCCTCGAGGTCCGGCCAGCCGGTCTGATCGACTCCGAGGACGGGACTGGCTCGAAGCCGCGCGAAGAGCGCGTCGTAGGTCGGCCCGAGCAGGTCCGTAACCGCTGAGCATTGATCCCACAGCGTCTGCGACGTGACGTTGAGACCGTGGTGCGCCATCAGGCGCACCTGGCGCTCGAGGGGCAGGTGCGCGACGTACTTGTCGAAGGCGACCTTGATCGCGAAGCGCAGCGAGTAGCGGCCACCGTCGACGGCGCGCACCGGGCCGGGCGCGGTGGCCCGCACGTTCACCGCCACCCCGAAGCCCCAGCTGCTGTGGGTGCCGAAGAAGATCTCCGCGCCCTGCCGCTGTTCAATCGTGAGCTGGTCGCGGGTCATCGAATTGGCGGGCGAGCTCGGACGCGGGGACGCTGAAGCCCGTGTCCTTCATACCGAGCGGACCGAACAGCCGGTCATTGAGAAAGGTGGAAAACGAGCGCCCGGACGCGCGCGCGACCAGGACGCCCATCAGGTCGCAGCTCATGTTGTAGAGCCAGCGCTCGCCCGGCTGGTACATCAGCGGCAGGAGGCCCAGCCGGCGCATGAATTCGTCCGGGGCGGGGGTCTGCGACGGGTGCGGGGGGCCGTCGCCGCCGAGGTGCCCGTCGCGAATGGGCCGCTGGATCGGGTAGCTGTCGGGGATCGGAGGTCAGGAGATCGCGCACCGTGATCGCGCGCCGCGCGGGGACCGTGTCGTCGAGCTCGGCGTCGATGCGCCTGAGCACCCGGCGGTTCGCCAGCTCCGGCAGCCAGCGCTCGACCGCGTCGTCGAGCCGCAGCACCCCGTCGTTCACCAGCAGCATGGTGGCGGCCGCGGCGATCGGCTTCGTGAGCGAGGCGATCCGGAAGATGGTGTCCCGCCGCATCGGTTGGTTGTCCGGGCCGCCGGCGGTCGTCGTCCCGATCGCGTCGACGAGGACCTCGTCCCCGCGCGCGACGAGCGTGACGAGCCCGGGGATGTCGCCCCGCTCGACGACGCCGACCATCGCGGCGTGGACTTTGTCGTTGGTCATGAGTGCACCGTCCAGGCGCGAAGGGTAGCGCGACTCGCGCCGATCTCGATCGTGTCGGGCGGTTAGCAACGCTGAGAACGCCCAACCGAAACCCGGGGATGAAGCGAGATGCGATGCAGGTAGACCAGATCGACCGCGCAATTCTGATCCTGCGCGGGCACAGGGTTCTGCTCGACAGCGACCTGGCCGCCTTATACGGCGTCGAGGCCAAGGCTCTGAATCAGGCCGTCAGGCGGAATGCCGAGCGGTTTCCGGCGGACTTCATGTTCAAGCTGACTCTCGCCGAGGTACGAGCTCTAAACGTGCGGACCAAGACGCCGACCGCTGAACCGTCTATAATCATTGGGGTATCTGACTTGAGGTCACAATCTGTGACCTCAAGTGGCGGCCGGCGGTACCTCCCTTACGCCTTCACCGAGCAGGGCGTCGCCATGCTCTCGAGCGTGCTGCGCAGCTCGCGTGCCGTGCAGGTCAACATCGAGATCATGCGCGCGAGCTCGCTTCGAAGCTCGATGCTCTCGAGCAGAAGTACGATTCGCAATTCAGCATCGTGTTCGAAGCAATCCGCGAGCTGATGGATCCACCCGCCGTGCCGACGAATCCGATCGGGTTCTCACGCTGAGTCTTGGCGCTGCGCTCGCGGACCCGAGCCCGGGCGCTACTTGGGCGCGTCGCAGGTGTTTTGCAACCAGCGGCCGTTGGGGCGCGCGAGCGTGATTTTTGGCTCGGTCGCGC
>Ga0209890_10001573_pt1 | contig 10316 bp, 11 predicted proteins | sample OrgsoiDNA2013049_FD_185799 | JGI IMG/M metagenome (GOLD analysis project Ga0209890, IMG submission 185799) | Permafrost soil microbial communities from the Arctic, to analyse light accelerated degradation of dissolved organic matter (DOM) -... | ecosystem: Environmental > Terrestrial > Soil >... | reverse complement strand
CCGGCCCTGGTCGACGAGGGCATGGCCGCCGTGAGCCCGGGGCAGCACTGCGACGAGGTGCATCTGGCCGAGGCCGAGGAGCTGCTGCGTTCCTGTGGCAAGGTCCTGCGGGTCGCAGAGAAGCACCTGGACGCTGTCACCGCCATCAGCGGCAGTGGTCCGGCATACATCTTCTATGTGGTGGAGGCGATGATCGAGGCGGGCGTGCTGCTCGGCATGCCCCGAAAGACCTCGACCGAGCTCGTGGTTCAGACGCTCTACGGTGCGGCGACCATGCTCAAGGAGACCGGTGAGCACCCCACCGTGTTGCGTGAGCAGGTGTCCAGTCCGGGCGGCACCACGATGGCTGCCCTGCGCGAGCTCGACGACCACAAGGTGCGGGCGGCATTCGTCACGGCCATGGAGGCGGCTGCGCAACGCTCGAAACAGCTCGCCTCGGGTGCCTGAGTCCGCGGACTCTCGGAGGACGAGGGTTCTTGAAACGGGCCGTGGTGTTGCGTATCCACGACAACCAGCCTTCCGAGGCTGAGATGGGGGATGCCGTCGAGCAGGGGTTGGTCCCAACGGTTCCGGCATGAGCTGGTGCGATCCGCATCGCAACCCCCGTGGTCAGGGGCCAGCCCTCCGTCCTATGGTGTGGCCATGAGCGAGATCACCGTCAGGGCACTGCGGGAAGAGGACTGGCAGCAGTTCCGCGACATTCGCCTGATGGCGCTCCGGGACTCGCCCGAAGCCTTCGTCGCCACTGTCGCGCAGGAGACGTCACTGGACGAACAGGCGTGGCGTGACCGCATGCGCCGGGCCTGCAGACTGGTCGCCGAGCGGGACCGGACGCCGATGGGCGTGGTCAGCCTTGGGCAGGGCGACCCCGAGCAACCCTGCACGGTTGAGCTGTTCGGCCTGTGGGTCGCGCCCGAGGGACGGGGCTCAGGCGTTGCCTGGAAGCTGGTGGAGGCAGGGGCTGCCCAGGCGCTTGCCGATGGCCACAAGAACCTGGGTTACTGGGTCGGCACGAACAACGGGCCGGCTGTGGCCTTTGCCAGCAGCTTCGGATTCCGCCCGACGGGCACGCGCCGGCCGATGAGGGTCACCAACGAGACTGATGGAGCCGAGGAGATGGTGATGGTTCTGCCTCTGGGCCGGGACCCGGGCACCGTCCCCAGCACCGTCGTCCGCTGACCGGAACTTCAGGCCGCGTCAGTCGCGTGCTGGGGGCGTCAGGGCCGGGCGACCAGCTGTTCGAGAAGCTCGCTCGGCCCGCTCACGATCAGCATGTGGTTGGCGTTCACCTTCGTCTCCGGGACGGCATGGGTGAAGTCCTCACCCGGTGCCTTCACGCCGACGACGGTCACCCCGTACTTGGTGCGGATCGCGCTCTGCCCCAACGTGAACCCGATTGCCTCCTGGGGTGGAGACATCTTGACGATCGCATAGCCGTCGTCGAACTCGATGTAGTCCTGCAACCTGCCGTTGACCAGGTGCGCCACCCTCCGGCCCGAGTCGACCTCTGGCCGGACGACGTGCTGCACCCCGATCCGTTCCAGGATCCGGGCGTGCTCGGAGCTGACGGCCTTGGCCCAGATCGACGGGATCCCTGCGTCGACGAGGTTGCCGGCGGTCAGCACAGACGCCTCGACGGACGTGCCGATGCCGATGACCGCGAACTTGTAGGTGTTCGTGCCGCGCGCCTCGATGATCTGGGCCACGGAGGCGTCGCCGACGATAACGCGGTTCAGCCGGCCCGAGAAGCTCTCAGCGACGTGAGGGTTCTTTTCGATGGCCACGACCTTGTGACCGAGACGATGGAGCCCGAGAGCAGCCTCTGACCCGAATCGGCCGAGCCCGATGACGAGAACGTCATCCTGGTACAAGCGGCTTTTGGCCATGAACCCTCCTTGGGTCTGCAGGTGAGCCCAGTCGGCGGCTCGGGCAACCTGCCGGTACCGTGCCATTATGCCAACACAGGCGCGCGTGGTCTGGGACCAGAGTTTCACGAACTACGACTTCGGCGCGGACCACCCCATGAATCCGGTGCGCCTTGATCTGACTGCCCGGCTGTGTGACGCCTTCGGACTCTTCGACGGGTCCGGCGTCGAGGTGGTCAACCCGGTGATGCCCGGCGACGAGGTCCTGCTCACCGTTCACGATGCGGAGTACGTTGCGGCCGTGCGGCATGCGTCGCTCGAGCCCGATGACGCGGACCAGTCCCGGGGCCTGGGCACCGAGGACGACCCCGCCTTCGTGGGGATGCACGAGGCGAGCGCCCGTATCGCGGCCGGTTCCCAGGGGATGGCGGAATCGGTTTGGCGCGGCGAGTCGGAGCACGGCGTCAACTTCTGTGGCGGGCTGCATCACGCGATGCCCGAGCGCGCGTCGGGATTCTGCATCTACAACGACGCCGCCGTGGCCATCCAGTGGTTGCTCGACAACGGTGCAGAGCGAGTTGCCTATGTCGACGTGGACGTCCATCACGGTGACGGGGTCGAACGCATCTTCTGGAACGACCCGAGAGTGCTCACCGTCTCCGTGCACGAGAGCGGCAAGGTGCTGTTTCCCGGCAGCGGCTTCCCCGGTGACACCGGCGGACCGGGCGCCCCCGGTAGCGCCGTCAATGTAGCGCTGCCGCCCGGAACCGGAGACGCGGCGTGGCTAAGGGCGTTCCACTCGGTCGTGCCCCCCGTGCTGCGGGCGTTCAACCCGCAGATCCTGGTGAGCCAGCACGGGTGTGACTCACACGTGCTCGACCCGCTGGCTCACCTGGCGCTGTCGGTGGACGCGCTGAGGACGTCATACGAGTCCATCCACGACCTTGCCCACGAGGTGTGTGGCGGCAAGTGGGTTGCGCTCGGCGGCGGTGGCTACGAGCTTGTCGACGTTGTGCCCAGGGCGTGGACGCATCTGACGGCGATCGCCGCACACCGGCCCATCCAGCTCGACACGGAGGTGCCACAGAGCTGGCGGGACTACGTCCAGGAGCGCTTCAAACGGCCGGCGCCGACTCATATGGGCGATGTTCTGACCAAGGGTGGACGGGTGTGGTGGCGTTCGTGGGCGGTCGGGTTCGACCCGGAGGATGCCGTGGACATCGCCGTCATGGCAACTCGGGAGGCTGTATTTCCTCTTAACGGCCTGGACATCTGGTTCGACTGAGAGGCCCTGACCCGGCTCGCCGGCTGGGTGGATGTCAGCCCTCGGCCACCCGTGGAGTTCCCTGGGTGGTCTCCGATGGTCTGCATCTGCCCTTATTCTAGATTTTGCACGTAGTGGAGCCATCCGGATGGGAAGCCGGTGCGACGTCGATGACGAAGGAACACGAGGTGCACGATGGCTCAGGAACGCCCACTGGCCGACGTACGGTTTGCCACCGTCGCCGAGGTTGCATCCCTCATGCGGGTGTCGAAGATGACGGTGTATCGCCTGGTTCACAGTGGTGAGCTTCCGGCCGTTCGGGTCGGTCGCTCCTTCCGGGTCCCGGAGAGTGCCGTTCACGACTACCTGAAGACCTCGATCATCGACTCCGCCTGACCCCGGAGTTTGGGATGGGGGAACTGAGGGCGGTACGCTGTCGCAGAATGCTCGGCGTGGTGCGGAGTTCGTGCCAACAAACGCTCGTGCCTGCAACGTTCGCAGCAGCAGCCGCAACGTCGCACTGCAACAGCGCAGGTCGACACAGTATTTGGTACGAAACTCAAGGTAAGAACAGCACTGCCCCACATATTCAGGTTTGAAGGCAAAGGACACTCATGGGCTCAGTCATCAAGAAGCGCCGCAAGCGCATGGCCAAGAAGAAGCACCGCAAACTGCTTCGCAAGACGCGCCACCAGCGTCGTAACAAGAAGTAACCCAGGTTTCATGCGGGGCCCGTCACTCTCGTGACGGGCCTTCGTGCTGCTCTCGCTAGGATCGTCCCCAGGTGCCCGATATGGGCGTTTCAATCGTTGCGGAGAGGGTGGCTCATGGCGGACGTGGTGCTGGTGACGGGCGTTTCCCGCTATCTGGGGGGTCGCCTCGCGCGTCTGCTCACCACGGAGCCCAGCGTCGGGAGAGTCATTGGGATCGACGTCATACCGCCGCCGCACGATATCGGGAGCGCAGAGTTCGTCCGCGCCGACATCAGAAACCCGATGATCGCCAGGATCATCAACCAGGCGGAGGTTGACACCGTCGTTCATATGAATGTCATCACGACGCCCCTGTCAGCCGGCGGGCGGGTCTCCCAGAAGGAGATCAACGTCATCGGCACCATGCAGCTCCTCGCGGCGTGCCAGAAGGCCCCGAGCATCCGCCGTCTGGTGGTGAAGTCGTCGGCGGCTGTCTATGGTTCCTCACCTCGGGACCCCGCGATGTTCGCCGAGGACATGGGGCCAAAGGCATTGCCGCGGGCAGGGTTTGGTAAGGACTCGGTCGAGGTCGAGGGCTACGTCCGAGGCTTCTCGCGTCGGCGGGCGGACGTGGAGGTCTCCATGCTGCGCCTGGCCAACATCGTCGGCCCGGGCATGCGGACTGGTTTGACGGACTACCTGAGCCTGCCGGTGATCCCCGTCCCTCTCGGGTTTGACGCAAGACTTCAGCTGATCCACGAGAATGACGCGCTCCGGGGTCTGCTGCTCGCCACGATCGGGCCCCCGGTCGGCATCGTCAATGTAGCCGGCGACGGCATTATCACCGTGCAGCAGGCCGCCCGCCTGTCCGGTCGGCCAACGGTCCCGGTGCCCCTTTCGGCCTGCGGGCTCCTGGGCCGGTTCGTCAGGCGCGCGGGGTTGGCGGACTTCTCCGCGGACCAGATGCAGTACCTTGCGTGGGGCAGGGGCATGGACACCACCAGGATGCGCGAGGTGCTAGGTCTCGAGCCGGAGTTCACAACTCGCAAGGCTTTCGAGGACTTCACCGCCCATGCCGGAACAGCACGGCCCGGAGCCGCCATCGTTGCGGCCGCCGGCGGGCTGGCGGGCTCGGCAGCCAAGGTTCTCGCGGGCTCACACTCTTCGGGGAGGAACGACTGATGGCCGATCCCAAGGTCGTACCCATTCGCCAGAGGGCCGGAGCAGGCAAGGGCTCGAGTCGTGGCTCTGGCGCCGACATGCTCGCGGCGGGCGCTGCCAGGGCCTCGGGCGAACGTGCAAAGCGGCGCCGGACACCATTGTTGACGGATGCCTCGGGCGACGAGATCGCGCCGAGGCCTGTCCTCAGCGCCGTTGACGTCAGGGCGACTGACGTCCACCGCCCGCGCCCTGTCCCGAAGCCGGCACGGGCTCCGGCCCAGAAGGCCGCCCCCAGCCCGGTGCCAGCTACCTCGAAGCGCGTCACCCCGAAGACGGCCAAGCCTTCGGCGCCTACCGCCCCGGGGGGCTCGGGCATCGACGACCTGGTCACTGTTGCGGTCGCCACCATGCGCCGGGCAGCCGCGGCCTCCGGGCTCTCCGGCGACGAGATCGAACGTCAGGTCGCCGCGACGTTGGCGTTCGTTCGTCGACGCCTCAGCGGGGACTACACCGTTGACGACTTCGGCTTCGACAAGGACTTCACCGAGAACGTCTATCTCCCCTTGTTAAGACCGCTGTACAAGTCGTGGTTCCGGGTCGAGGTTCGCGGGATCGAGAACATACCCAGTGTCGGCGGCGCGCTCATCGTGGCCAACCACTCGGGCACCATCGCGCTGGACTCCCTGATGACCCAGGTGGCGGTTCACGACGAGCACCCCTCCCATCGCTACCTGCGCATGCTCGGGGCCGATCTTGTCTTCAGGACGCCGGTTGTCGGCGCGGTCGCCCGCAAGAGCGGCGCCACCCTGGCAGCCAACCCTGACGCAGAACGGCTGCTGGCCTCCGGGGAGCTCGCCGGGGTGTGGCCCGAGGGCTTCAAGGGTGTCGGTAAGCCCTTCAGCGAGCGCTACAAGCTGCAGCGGTTCGGCCGTGGTGGTTTCGTGGCCGCGGCTCTGCGCACCGGGGTGCCGATCGTGCCCTGCTCCATCGTCGGAGCTGAAGAGATCTATCCGATCCTGGGAAATCTCAAGACCGTTGCCCGACTTGTCGGTGCGCCCTACATCCCTGTCACGCCCACGTTCCCGCTGCTGGGTCCCCTTGGCCTGATTCCGTTGCCCAGCAAGTGGATCATCGAGTTCGGTGCGCCGGTGGACACCTCCGTCCTGGGGCCTGCGGCGGCTGATGACCCGATGGTGGTGTTCGACCTCACCGACCGGGTCCGCGAGACGATCCAGCAGACGCTCTACTCCCTGCTGTTGCAGCGCCGGTCGGTCTTCTTCTGAGCCACGCCTGAGCCGGGTGAGCTCACGCCTGGCGGTAGCGCCGGTCAGGAAGCAGGTCATTTCACGCCCTCACATTCCACCCCTCATACAGGGGCTCTTTGTCATGACGGCGCCTTCATACAGGACCTCCTGCGGTTCCGTCCTAAAGTGGGGTCGTGAGCGACGCAGTCCCTGCGAGGATCATCCTCATCTCCAAACCCGGCTGCCATCTGTGCGGCCCGGTGCGCGAGGTGATCGAACGCGTGGCCCAAGACCTGGGCGTCCAATGGGTGGAACGCTCGATTCTTGACGACCCAGCGCTCAGCGCTGCCTATCGGGACCTGATCCCGGTGACTCTGGTCGACGGGGTCGAGCACGACCACTGGCGGCTGAACGAGTTTCGGCTTCGCAGGGCGCTCGGGAGCACGCAGGCGCCCGGCGATCCCAGGCCCTAGTCGTGCGTTTCACGGCATCCCGGTTTTGACCTCCAGGCCGGTACACCCTGCCACTAGCAGGTGGTGGCCCCTCGGCGCGACTTTGTGAACACGTACACAAAGTCGTATTGTGGGGGCCATCCGCGCGCTGTCGGCCCCTCCGTGCTATGGAGGGGCTCAACCCTGAGAGGAGTCGGTGACTTCGTGATCGCCGACCCCACGGCGCGCCAAGAGATACCCGACGCCACCATTGCTCGACTCCCTCAGTACCTGCGTGCCCTGAGCGACCTCGCGGAGCGAGGGGTGTCGTCCGTCTCATCCGAAGAGCTGGCAGTCGCGGCGGGGGTTCGCTCGGCCAAGCTGCGCAGGGATCTCAGCCATCTGGGTTCATATGGCGTTCGCGGGGTCGGGTATGACGTCGAGATGCTCGCGCATGAGATAACCCGTGAGCTCGGGCTTGCCAAAGACTGGCCCGTGGCGATCGTGGGGCTCGGCAATCTTGGTCATGCGCTTGCCTCCTACCTGGGCCTAGCCACCAGGGGGTTCCAGGTTGTCGCTCTGCTGGATCGCGACCCTGACGTCATCGGCCAGCAGATCGCCGGGCTGGTCGTCGGTTCGGTCGATGACCTCGAGGGGATTGTCACCGAGCGCGGAGTGGCCATCGGCGTCATCGCGACGCCTGCTGCTGCTGCGCAGGATGTGTGTGACCGCTTCGTCGCCGTCGGCGTGGGATCGGTCCTGAACTTTGCTCCGTGCGTGCTTTCGGTGCCTGCTGGCGTCGACGTGCGCAAGGTTGACCTGTCCACAGAGCTACAGATTCTTGCCTTCCATGAACAACGCAAGGCTCCTGCAGCCCGAGAGAGAATGCCCCTGCTGGAGGTTGCTCCGTGAGTGTTGTTGTACTCGGTCTTTCGCACCGGTCGGCGCCGATCGCACTGCTCGAGGCGGTTGCCCTTGACCCGGCTGGTGCCGCGGCCCTGGCCATCGCCGTACGCCGCGGCGAGAACGTCAACGAGACCCTGGTTCTTGCGACGTGCAACAGGGTCGAGGTCTATGCCGACGTGGCCACTTTCCACGGGGCAGTGGCCGAGATCGGGGACGCGCTCGCGGCTGCCTCGGGTGTCCCGCTGGCCGAGCTTCGTGAGTTTCTCTACGTCCACTATGAGGATCGTGCGGTCGCCCACGTCTTCTCAGTCGCCTCCGGGCTGGAGTCCATGGCCGTGGGTGAAGGCCAGATCCTGGGGCAGCTGCGGATGGCCCTTCGCTCTGCTCAGAAGCGTGGCCAGGCCGGTGGTGTGCTCAGCGCGCTGTTCCAGCAGGCCCTGCGGGTGGGGAAACGTGCCCATTCCGAGACGGGAATCGACCGGGTGAGTGTGTCCCTGGTCGAGGCCGGTCTGGGGCGGGCTGCCGATCTGCTGGGACCTCTTGCCGATACCCGCGTGCTGGTCGTCGGCGCCGGGTCGATGAGCAGCCTTGCGGCCACGACGATCTCGAGGCTGGGCGCCGCCGAGCTGGTCATCATCAACCGGACCTTGGCCAAGGCCGAGCATCTGGCCGACGCAACCGGTGGTCGCGCTCTCCCTCTCTCGGATCTCGAGGCTGCCCTGTGCCAGGCCGACCTGGTCATCTCGTGCTCCGGCGCCCTCGGACACGTCATCACCGCCCAGACCCTTCTGTCGGCTGATGACGTGCGAACGAGCGGCCCCCGGATGTTTATGGATCTCGGGCTGCCCCGCAATGTGGCGCCGGACGTCGGGGACCTGCCTGGCGAGCACGTGATAGGCCTCGCTGAGCTTGACGAGATCCTGGCCACCGACAGCCAGTACACGCCGCACGTCAAGGCGGTGGCGGATCTCGTGGTCGCCGAGGTCGCCGGATACCTCATGAGCCGTCGAGCCCAGGAGGTTGCCCCGACCGTTGCCCTGCTGCGATCCCGTGCCGCGGACGTCGTGGCCGCCGAGCTGAGCCGCCTGCACCAGCGCTTGCCCGACGACCTGTCCGAGAGCGCCCGTGGCGAGATTCGCCTCTCGGTGCACCGCATCGTTGAGAAGCTCCTGCATGCCCCGACCGTCCGCGCCAAGGCACTGGTGGCCGGCGGCGAGGGCGGCGACTACGCCCGCGCCCTGCGTGAGCTCTTCGACCTTGATCCGCATGAGGTGGCCGCCGTGTCGGTCCCTCCCGAGACCGGAGGCCTGCCGTGAACGCCCTGACAATTCGGCTCGGCACCCGACGCAGCGCCCTGGCAACGGCTCAGGCGGGGATGATGGCCGACCAGCTACGGGATCTGGGACACACCGTGGACATGATCGAGATCACCACCATCGGTGACACCTCCACGGCGTCGTTGTCCAGCATCGGCGGCACGGGCGTGTTCGCCGCGGCCATCCGACAGGCCCTGCTCGCCGGCGAGATCGACATCGCCGTCCACTCCCTCAAGGATCTGCCGGTGGCGCCCGAGCCGGGACTGATCGTCGCCGCGATACCTCCTCGCGAGGATCCTCGTGACGCCCTGGTGGCCCGGGACGGTCTGACCCTGCGAGAGCTTCCGGCCGGATCGGTGGTCGGCACAGGGTCCCCACGGCGGACCGCACAGCTGGCAGCCCTCGGGCTGGGGCTGATGGTGACCGACATCCGTGGCAACGTCGACACCCGGATCTCACTGGTGCACAAGGGTTCCTGCGATGCCGTGCTGCTGGCCCGCGCCGGCCTCTCTCGCCTCGGCAGGCTGGGTGAGGTCACCGAGTCCCTTGACCCGCTGCAGATGCTTCCCGCTCCCGGCCAGGGAGCACTGGCCATCGAGTGCCGCGCTGATCGCCCCGACCTCATCGAGGCTCTGAGCCCGCTGGATGACCCGGACACCCGTGCCTGTGTGATCGCGGAACGTGCGCTGCTCGCCGCTCTCGAAGCCGGCTGCACAGCGCCCGTCGGCGCTCTGGCCGAGGTTGTCGAGGGCGAGCGCGGAACCGAGCTCTTTCTGCGAGCTTTCGCAGGGAGTCCGGACGCCAGCGTCGAGCTGCGCCGTTCAAGCGCCGGACCTCTTGCAGCGCCCGAACGTCTGGGCCGTGAGCTCGCAGCCATCCTGCTCGCCGATGGCGCCGCCGACATCATCGCCACCGAGACCATCGTCACCGAGAACCTCCAGCATGTTGAACCCCGTCCAGATCGATCCGCTACGGAGCGTGCCTTGTGAGCACTACGCACTCGACCGTCAAAGAAGTGTCCGCATCTGCCGTGGCCTCGAGCCATCCTGGTCGCGTCGCCTTCGTGGGCGCCGGACCCGGTGACCCGGGCCTGATGACCGTCCGGGCGGCGGAGTACCTCGCCGAGGCAGACGTCGTCGTCATCGACCAGGTCAGCCGCGAGGAGTTCGTGGCCCGGCACGGCCGTCCGGGCGTCGTGGTCATCGATGCCGGACACGGCGAGCACGGTCAACCGCTGACCCACGCATCACGCGCCAAGCTGCTGGTCAAGGCCGCCAAGGCCGCAGGCGCCATGAGCGGCAACGGACTGGTCGTCCGGCTGATGGACGGGGACCCGGCCATGTTCAACGGTCTGGCCGAAGAAGCCCTTGCCTGTCACAAGGCGGGCATCAGGTTCGAGGTGGTTCCTGGTGTCAGCGCGGTCAGCGCCGTTCCCGC
>Ga0209890_10001572_pt1 | contig 10323 bp, 8 predicted proteins | sample OrgsoiDNA2013049_FD_185799 | JGI IMG/M metagenome (GOLD analysis project Ga0209890, IMG submission 185799) | Permafrost soil microbial communities from the Arctic, to analyse light accelerated degradation of dissolved organic matter (DOM) -... | ecosystem: Environmental > Terrestrial > Soil >... | reverse complement strand
GACGGAACGCCCCATTATGGGACAGACCGGCGCTTGTTCTGCTTATCCCCAACGAAGATGCGGAATACTGCCCGCCCGCATCGTTGTGGGTCTTCGACTCACCGGAGTTTCTCTCCACAGTCCAAGCGCAGCGACACCGCCTAGGAGGCACAGATGGCCGGTCCGACATCGTCAAAGGGGGGTACCGTTGGCACACCCAGCACCCCGAGCGAGCCCGCGCCAGCCCCTGTTGCGGCGCCCCCGGTTCTCGAACACGCGACTCGGATCGTCTCCAAGGCAACGCTGGTACCCCTACAAGGTGATGCTCCAGATAGGGGCCAAGCGATCGCCAAGTACAGCTATGTGAGTCAGCTCGGCCTCCAGCCCGGCGAGGTCGAAGCAGTTCGCTCGGCTCTTCAAGAGACGTCTGATATCGCAAAGGACCGACAGGACCCCGCCGCCGCCAGCTCGATTCTTCAGGTCCTGGCCTCGTTCGAGAAACCGACCCTGCCTTCATTGTTGCCGCGGCCCAGTGTTTTCGCTCCTCTGCCTCTGGCTGCGCTTCAGACCTTCGGGAAAGCCCTGATCACGGTGCGTCGGCGCGGTGTCGACCAACCGGCTCACGCAGCCGACGGTCTGGTGTCGGTGGAAGCACTCGGCGCAGCGCGAACGCTGCTCAACAGAGCCGTCATCGCAGCGAGAGGTCTCACGATCAACACGACCGTGTCACCGATCGGCATGCTGAACCTCGAGCGGCTGGAGATGGCTCCTGCCGGGCTGGAGCGCGGCGAATTGATCGCGACGATCCCGCTTGCGCCTCTCGAGGAGACGGCGGTCGTTCAGAAGGAGTGGTCCGTCACGACGAAGGAGTTCACGTCAATTGTGACCGACTCGCTGGAAAGCTATAGCGAGACCGGCGTCACCGACAACACCGAGCTCGCGCAGTCCACGACCTCTCAGCTGCAGCACTCGAATCAGTTCAACATCACGGGGACGGTTTCGGGCGGCATCCCGCTGATCTCTGGCTCCGCGTCGTCTGGGTTCACGGGTCAGGACTCGGAATCAGATTCGGCGACAGACAGCCGAAAGCACGCGACGGCCGTCACCCAGAAAGCATCGGCGCGGGCCAAGCAGGAGCACAAGACAACCATCTCCACGACGACCGTCTCCGGTTCGTCTGAGACGACGAGTCGGATGCTCAAGAATCCCAGCCCTACGGATCCCATCCGGATCGACTACTTCAGTCTCTTGCGCAAATGGCGGGTGCGTCTCTACCGGTATGGGTTGCGACTGACCTACGACGTCGTCGTACCAGAGCCGGCGGGCTCCCTGCGCGATGCCCACGCGAAGCTCGATGAATTGACCTCGCAGATAGGTCCATTCACGTTTGGTCTGAGGATCGAGGACGTGAAGCCGGACCCGGCCAGCTTCAATAGATTGGTCGACACCTATGGCACCGGTTTGCCAACGCCACCGAGGCCGCTGGTTTTCATGCCGGTCGGGGGACCCGTAGCGGGGCTGGCCAACGACGGCAACTGGAGATTCTACCAGGTGGAGTTCGACGTCCCCGGTGGAATGCAGATCCAGAAGATCCAGTTGGTCGCCATGCTCGGGAACGCCACCCAGGTCTCTCGTCAGTTCAACCTGCTTACGTTCGGGGCGCCCTGGGGAGACGACCTCTCGAACCATGGCGGCGTGTTCCTGAACCAGGATCTACAATTTTCGAACGGGTGGTACTTCATGCACGGTGCCACCGGGCATCAGACCATCACTTACGAACTTGTGTGGATCGATGCCGGCGCAATTGTCTTCAACATTACCTACGAGCCAACGGACCAGGCCCTCACAGACTGGCAGACCGCTGCCTGGAATGCCTGCTACAGCGCCGCGCAGGCACAGTACTATGCGCAGCAGCAGGAGATAGCGGCGCAAATCGCGGCGCTCCAAGATCGACTGAACAACGTCGACACGTTGACCCTCCGCCGCGAAGAGAGTGACGAGATCATGAAGAGCGTCCTCCGGTCGCTTCTGGGGACCGACTTCGACTTCATGCCGGCGGATGTCATCGCCGCCTTCGTGAAGGCAGGCGTCGATACGACCCACGGCCTCGGGTTCGTCGGAACGACCAGCGGACTCGACCCGGGTCAGTGGTCGACGCTCCGTCTCCATGAGGAGCCGGCGTTGTACCGTGGTCGGAAGGTCAGGGCGTCTTCGGGGACCATTCGGCTTCAAGCTCTTCAGCGATCTCGCGAAGGGACTTCTTGGCCAGGGTTGGTGCGGGCACACACGGCCGAGCAGTCGAGCGCCGACGGTCGATCGGCGCCCCTCCTCGGCGAGGCCGAGCTACGCCGCAGCGGCCACCGGCGGCTTGGTGCCCGCGATCGGTGTGGGCGCTCCCTTTTTCGTCCCTCGCTTCACGGCCTTCGCCGCCTTGGCGGCCTTCGCTGGCTTGATGCCGAGCTTGTTGGCCTTGCGCGCCTCGCGGTATTTCTTGATCTTCGTCTTCGCGACGTCCTTGTGCTTGGCGCAGACCATGCCGAACACCGGCGCCGCCGGGTTCTTGCAGCCGGGCACCGGACAAAATTGCGTCGATCACGGTCAGGCAGTACGTCGAGCGCTGGCTCGAGGATCGCAAGGGGCTGTCGCTTGCGTCCTGGTCCGACGACGCGAATCGGCTGCGCAAGCACGTCGTGCCTCTCATCGGAAACCTCGATCTCACCGCCGTGCGGCCCTCCGACGTCAGGGACGTCGTCCTCTCTCATCGCAAGGCGAACAAGCTCGCGCCCCGGACCATTCGCCACGTGTTCGCAACCATGGCGATCATGTTCGGCGACGCCGTCGCCGACGAGTTGATCGCGACGACCCCCTGTGTGCTCCGCAAGGGTGTCCTGCCGAAGAAGGTCGACAAGGATCCTGAGTGGCGCGCCACCGCCATCTACGATCGCGACGAGATCAAGTCGCTGATCTTCGATCCGCGCGTGCTGCAGGATCGCCGCGTGCTCTATGCGCTCAAGGCGCTGGCAGGGCTGCGCCACAGCGAGGCCGCGCGCCTGCGCTGGTCGCACTTCAACGAGGATCTCAAGCCGCTCGCCGGGCTCAACCTGGGCAAGACTAAGACCGGGGTTCCGCGCAGCATTCCAGTCCATCCGACGCTCGACGTGCTGCTCACGGAGTGGAAGGCGGCTGGATGGGAGCGAATCTACGGCCGCCCGCCGGCCAGCCACGATCTCATCGTGCCCACGCGCAACATGACCATGCGCGAGAGCCCCGAAGCGCAGAGAAGGCGCTCCACGACGATCTCGCGCTCCTCGAACTGCGCCCGCGGCGTGGCCACGATCTCCGTCGCACGTTCATCACGCTCGCGCAGGTCGACGGCGCGCGGAAGGACATCCTCGAAGCGATCTCTCACGGACCGCGCGGAGACATCGTCAGCGTCTACACGACCTTCCCCTGGCCGGTGCTCTGCGCCGAGGTCCGCAAGCTCAAGATCGAACCCGTTGTGGTCCGCATTCCGCGCGGACTTGTGGACAAAACTCGTTACACCGCCGTTACAGGTGAGCAGAGCTCGCGAAATCGTTGGACAAAACGTGCGACCCCAGCGGGATTCGAAATCGAATCTCGCGATTTCCCAAAAACCAAGCGGGACGCGACCTTGGCCGGTAAGTCCCTGAGTATTCGATGCAATGGGGTGCTCTCTCAAGACGAGTCGTGTCGTCTCGAGTCGTCTCGAGATGCAGAGTCACGGCACTCTGACGGCACTTTGAACTTCGTCATTGTCCCGAGGGGGCCACGGGGTCTTCTGTAGCGTCGGCTTCCAGATCTCGGCCCAAGGTGCCGACGGAGACGCGCCCGACCCGTGACTCTTTGTGCAAACGGAGCGGGTCCGCGACAAGGCTCTTTTGCTGCAGTTGCTTGAACTACCAGACCACCGAGTTGTTCTCGACCGCGAAGGTCACCTCGGCCTCAGACGGTCCGAAGAACGCCAGGCAGGTCGATGACGGCCAAGAATCCCCTTTTGGGGGGGCCGAACGGATCCGCGGGGAGTTGCTGAAACTCAGTATTCGAGACAGCAAGCGCACCATCCAGAAGTACATGCGTCCGTCGCGCCAGCACGATGGCGGCCAGACCTGGTCGACCTTCGTCAGGACACTTGACCACTTGATCTGATCGCGCGGTCGCCGCTTGAGGTGGCGGGATTCAGCGGGTCCGGGAGGCGCCGGGGGGGGCGCTGCCGTCGCCGAGCTCGGCGAGACGGCGGCGCAGGAATCGCTCTTCGGCGTCGTTGCCGACCAGCGCCAGCGCCTGGCGGTACGCGGCGGCGGCCTCGTCGACCCGACCGAGTCGGCGCAAGAGGTCGGCGCGCGCCGCCGGCAGCAGGTGATAGCCCGCCAGCGTTCCACCGGCGGCCAGGGTATCCAGGCGGCGCAGCCCTTCTTGGGGCCCGTCGGCCATCGCAACCGCGGCGGCGTGGTTCAGCGCCACGACCGGAGACGGATGGCGCGCTGCGAGCAGCGCATAAAGCACGGCGATCTCGGGCCAGTCGGTATCGGCGGCGCGCGCCGCGCGGGCATGAACGCCGGCGATCGCGGCCTGCAGCGTGTACGCACCGAACGGATCAGCGCGCAGCGCCTCCTCGACCAAAGCCAGTCCCTCCTCGATCGCCTCGGCGTGCCATCGCGACCGATCCTGCTCCTCCAGCAGCACGACCTCGCCGCCGGCGCCCACCCGCGCGTCGCGCCGCGCGTCGGTGAGGAGCATCAGCGCCAGGAGAGCGCGCGCCTCTGGACGCGCCGGCATCAGCGCGACCAGGAGGCGGCCGAGGCGGAGCGCCTCCGCGCACAGATCGGCGCGCACCAGCGCCGCGCCCGAGCTGGCCGCGTAGCCTTCGTTGAAGATCAGGTAGACCACGGCCAGGACGGCCTCGAGCCGTTCGGGCAGCTCCTCCGGATCGGGCACGCGATAGGGGATGCCGGCGTCGCGGATCTTGCCCTTGGCGCGCACGAGGCGCTGGGCCATGGTCGCCGGTGGCACCAGGAACGCGCGGGCGATCTCCTCGGTCTCGAGGCCTCCCAGCGTGCGCAACGTCAGCGCGACCTGCGCCTCGATCACCAGCGCCGGGTGACAGCAGGTGAAGATGAGGCGCAGCTGGTCGTCCTCGACGGTCCGCTCGTCCCCCAGGAAGAGGCCGGGCGCGGTCGCGGCGTCGCCTTCCGCCGCCAGCTCGGCGTGCTTGGCCTCGTGGAGCGTGGCCTGGCGCCGCTGGTCGATGGCCTTGTTGCGCGCGGTGCGAATCAACCAGGCGCGCGGGTTGTCGGGAACGGCGCCGTCGGCGGGCCACTGCGCCAGCCCTGCCTCGAACGCCGCCGCCAGGGATTCTTCGGCGAGGTCGATGTCGCCGAGGATGCGGATCAACGTCGCCAGGATGCGGCGCCGCTGCTCGCGGAAGACGCGCTCGACGACCCCGACTTCGACCTGCATGGCGCCCCGATCATAGCCGTGCACGCCTCAGGTGGCGCGCGCACGGCTTCGCGGATGATGACCCCCAGCTAGCGGCTCGGGCGGGGATAGTCAGTCGGCATCGGCCTCACCGGCCGCACCTCGATGCTGCCTACCTGCGCGCCGGGGATGCGCGCCGCCAGCTTGGTCGCCTCGTCGAGATCCTTCGCCTCGACCAGGTAGTAGCCGCCGAGTTGCTCGCGCGTCTCGGCGAACGGACCGTCGGTGGTCAGCGTCTTGCCGTCCCGCACGCGCACGGTGGTCGCGGTCGTGGTCGGCTCGAGCGCGTCGCCCGCCTTCATGTTCCCGCTCTTGATGAGGCTCTGGGTGTACTCGCGGTAGGATCGGAACATCGCGTCGCGATCGGCCTCGGTCGCGGACTTCATGGCGGCTTCGTTTCCGTAGATCAACAGCATGTACTGCATGGCGTCTCCTCCTGTGTCGGTCGTTGAAAGATTAACGTTCCGAGACTGAGTCGATCCACCGGGCGCCGGATCGACAGCGGACGATAAGTTTTTTTCGAGGCGGAGCAGCACGCCTGGGAGTGCAGGACGTGGGTCCGATAGTCTTTCCTTCCGTCAACCTGTTCCCCTCACGACTGCTCCAAAGTGCGTAGTCACGGCTTCGCATGCCGCGCGTTCCTTTGCCTGGTGCCGCCGCCGATGCCGACCAGTGTATCCGGCGCTGGGGCCCGCCGGGAGATCGTCGCAGAGGAGGTTCGGCGCGTGCTCCGCGAGGAGATGTCGGAGCGAGGCAGCGACGTCGAGCTCTTGCCGGTCGCCGAAGCAGCGGCGAGAGTGGCGGTATCACCCAGGCGGAGCTGTACCTCGACCGTAGGGCAGCCGTCGTCTACCGGATCGTCACCAACGGGATCATCGAGATCGTCGCCGTCATGCACGGCAAGCGAAGTCCCGACTACTGGAAGGATCGTGCTGACTCTGCGCCGGGTCCGTGATCGCCGCTGGCTTTACGACTCCCGTCACGCTGGTCCAGCTCCAACCGCTCGTCGTGAAGGTTCTCAACAGTCTCTAGGGTCGGCCTGCTTCAAGGGCAGAAGTAGTGGGCAGTCGTCTTAATCGCTGGGCAGCGCATCATTAAAAGGCAAAGCCGACGACAGCGTCGGGTCGAAGCTTCCCGTTCGGCGGAAGCTGGCGGTTGTGGTGGGGAAAAATCCATCACGGGGGGTCATGCAGCCCGGGCGTAGCGATGGTGAAGGCCGGCAACCCGCGGGAGACCGACGACGATGGACACCGTCACCTGAACGCGGAACTGATCAGTTCACGGTCAGTGGTTTGTAGACCGTGCACGCATCGTTGGGTATCGCGGAAACCTGCATGCCGGTGGAGTCGAGGGTGGCCGGCGCCATCGGCCGCCCCGACGCCTGCGCGGTCATGCCGTCGGGGAGGTGAAGCGAGAAGGGTTGTGAATCCTCCCCCGCGCAGATGAACTGCGTCTCACCGGGTTCATCTGCGCTGGCCGAGCAGGCGACCGGCGTGGCGCCATAGGCGACCGACGGCAGGCCCGCAGCCTTGTTCACTGGTTCGCTGTACCGGACAATGATCGTGACCGCCCCCGCATCCTTGTGACACGACATCACCGAAGCGACGACGGGCGGATGGGTGGGCGACCAGCGGATGCCGCGCCTGCCGCCCTCGAATGCAAACAGCCACCAGTCGGTGGTGAGGAGGTATTGCGAGGAGCTCGCCGGCAAGGAGACCGCGTACCATCCGCTGCCGTCCAGGCCTGCATCGAGATCCTCGTGAATCTGCGCAAGGGCCGGGACCGGAACGCCGTTTGGCGACACCGTCCTCGGCGTCATGACGACGCTCGGGGTCGCGGGGACCACGACGTCCCCCGGGAAGCTGGCGATCCTGATCTGGGGCGCGATCGAGCTCACCATGGCGGACGTGACGTCGTCCGGGCCGTTGATCCAGACCTCTCCGCCGCTGACGCCGGTCGACAGGTCGGCCGGGGCGATGGCCACCTGCTGCAGCTGCGTCGGGGGCCCTCCTCCTCCCAGGGAGTCGTTCCCGCACCCGGCTGCCAGCGCCACCGCCACCGCCAGCAGTCCCGTCAACCCGGCTGCGACGTTCGCCGTCATCGCTCGCGCGCGTTGACCAGGCGAAGCTGAACCACATCCTCGGCGGCCGGCGCGGCGCCCTCGGTGGCTTGCACCTGCAGCTTCCGGTCGTAGAGGTGCGACGGGTTCAGGTTGCCGAGCGCCGCGAGCATCGTCTCGCGCAGAGTCGGGTGCTTGCGCTCGAGGTCCGCGAGCAGCGCCTTCATCTGTTTGCGCTGCGCGTTCTCCTGCGATCCGCACAGCAGGCAGGGGAAGGATCGGGAACTTCCGCTCCTCGGCGAACGCCGCGATGTCGCTCTCCGCCGCGTACGCCAGAGGCCGGATGACGACGAACCGGCCGTCGTCGGTGACCAGGCGCGGCGGCATCGGCGCGAGCTTGCCGCCGAAGAACAGGTTCAGCAGCAGCGTCTCCAGCGCGTCGTCGCGGTGATGCCCGAGCGCGATCTTGTTGCAACCCAGGTTCGCCGCCGCGGAATAGAGAATGCCCCGGCGCAAGCGCGAGCATAGCGAGCAGTAAGTGCTGCCCTCCGTGAGCTTGTCGGTCACGATCGCGTAGGTGTTCTCATGTAGGAGCTTGTGCTGAATGCCTTCGGCGGCGAGCCAGCTCGCCAGCGGGGTCCCGTCGTAGCCCGGCTGCCCCTGGTCGAGGTGCACAGCCAACAGGTCGAACCGCACGGGCGCGCGCGCCTGCAAGTCGCGCAGCAGCACGCACATCGCGTAGCTATCCTTTCCTCCAGACATGGCGACCAGAATCCGATCTCCTGATTCGATGAGCCGGTGGTCGCCGATGGCGCGGCCCATGTCGCGAAGAAGTCGGCGTTCGACGTCCATAGCCAGTCTGGTCACCATGTTACCCTCGTTTTAGATGCGCAAGCGCCGTCCCACGAGCTGGCTGGACGGGTTCGCGGGCTCCGCGGTCGCGCACGTCTGCGTCTCGCCGCCCTGTTTGCCTTCGGCCGGGCGGGACGGCGGGCCGGCGACCCCGCTGCGGGAGCGCCACCGGAGCTGATCGCGCTGACCTCCGTGGAGGTTTCGGTCGCCAGCAACGATCCATTGGCGGCCGCGATTCCCGTCGACGTCACGCCGCCGGCGCGCGCCTGGGACGCCCTCGAGGCCGACCGCGACAGCCTGGTGCCGCTGACGGCGGGGCCGAGCGATTCTGACGGCCGGCGGCACTTGGCGCCTGCGCCCGATCAGGGTGAAAACGGCGGGCGCCTGCGTCGATAGGAGGCCGACCAGGTGGACGACGAGAACGCCAACGCCAAAAGAGGCGCCACCCAGCACGGTGCCAACGGATGACGGTCTCGGGTTCCACGAGCAGGACGGCGTCGAGCAAACGTCGGGAGCGGCCCCCCAACCCGCCGAGAAGCCATCGATCGAATCGGCGGAGACCCGGGCGCTTGACCCGGCGACGGGCCACGATGAGCTGCTGTCGGAGGAGCAGATTCTCGGCGACCAAGGCCGCGCGAGGCGCCACGACGGCCAAGACGAGATCGAGCAGGAAGTGGACTACGAACACGGAACTGCGTACCACGGAGCCGTACTCCAGGGTGCGGGCCACGGGGGGCGGAGCGTCCGGCAGGATTTCCGTCGCGCAGGTCGGCATTTTCCTGGGAGAAATCGGTTCCCTCGCGCCTCCTGTACGGAATTATTGCGCCCCACAGCGGGATCCACTGCTTCGCGCGCGGCAACCTGGCCGAGCTGGGCAGCGCCTACATCTCGGTGGACTACAACTGCCTCGACGGCGTCGAGCTACGCGAGCTGCAGGTGATCTACCGGGACGGCCGCCACAACAACCGGGGCGCCGGGCCTCGCCAGACGCCATGAACGACTGCCTAGTCCGAGCGCCGTGACCGGCTCCGACCCCGTCGCAGCTGAGGGTGGCGCGACCGAGCCGAAATTCAGTCGCAGTCGACTACAGGAGGAACTCGGTTCCTCATGGAGCGCGTCGAGACGGACGAGCGTCAGCCTCGCCAGGAGGCATCAGAGGCGAGCGGTCGCCGTTACGGACACTGGTCCGACGCCGGGCAGCCAGTGCCGTTCGCGAACGGACAGCAGACCCAGACGCAAGTAGCGGTACCAGCGATGGCCTTGGTCGCGCGGCTGGTCATGTTGTTGCCGGTGAGCTGTTGGCTGGTCACATCGTGCCAGTCGTCAGCCGCTACCTCGAAGGTGGCGCTGGCCGCGGTGGCGGTCAGGTCGACCGTGCCGTTGGCTTGGACGCACACCACCTGCTCCGCCGCCGTGGAGGCGGTGCTGCCCGTCGGAGCTTCGACGTTGCACCAGGAGAGATAGTTCTTCACGGTCAGCGCCACCATGTTCGCACCGCAGGCCGCGCCGCCGGCGCCGCCCGCGCTGCTACCAGCTGCGCCACCGGCCGCGCCTGCCGCCCCACCCGCTGCGCCACCAGCCGCTCCACCCGCTGCGCCGCCGGTCGCTCCGCCCGCTGCGCCGCCTGCCGATGCTCCGCCCGCACCGCCGCCGGCGTGACCAGCCGCTCCGCCCGCTGCGCCTCCGGTCGCTGCTCCGCCCGCACCGCCGGTCGCCGCGCCACCCGCGCCTCCCGTGGCAGCGTGCCCCGCCGCGCCACCGGTCGCACCCCCGGTCCCGGTTGATCCGCCGGTGGCGTGACCACCCGCGCCGCCGGTTCCGGTTGATCCGCCTGTGGCGTGACCACCCGCGCCGCCGGTTCCGGTTGATCCGCCTGTGGCGTGACCACCCGCGCCGCCGGTTCCGGTTGATCCGCCTGTGGAGTGACCACCGGCGCC
>Ga0209890_10001571_pt1 | contig 10327 bp, 13 predicted proteins | sample OrgsoiDNA2013049_FD_185799 | JGI IMG/M metagenome (GOLD analysis project Ga0209890, IMG submission 185799) | Permafrost soil microbial communities from the Arctic, to analyse light accelerated degradation of dissolved organic matter (DOM) -... | ecosystem: Environmental > Terrestrial > Soil >... | reverse complement strand
CTGTTCTAGAACCAACGCTCATTGTCGTCTCCTCCCTAGGTGTAATTGTCATTAGGTGTCGTCGTTCTTCATCGGCTTAGTCCATGACAAGAAGACCCCGACCGAAACGAATACCGGGGTGCCACGTAGCGGCGGCTCAGCGAGTTCTCAGAAATCGCAATTTGCATGCCCCCACCCACGAGCACCACATCATTCACCTTTTTTCCGAACAATGCTACGAATAATTAACCATGTGTATAACGGGACACACAGGATAATAAACCTAAATGCGAGACATTCTAGATCCGAGACATTAAGGCGGCTTGAGGCCTTAAGCGCGAAGGTTCTTCCCACGATCCTGACTATTCCGTGCGCATCCGGGCTTATGTCCCAGATCGCCGCTGATCAGGAGCACTGCGCCTTTTTGCAATCGCCCCGGGGCAATTTGTGCGATTGCCGATGACAAGCCCGTCGTATCGGTGGGAAGGCGGCATTTTTATTAACCTCTTGCCCGCCCCCGCACCGCCCAGATCTCGATGACGTCCGAAACATAGAATTTGACTAAGTCGTGCATTAACCGATAATTAGCCATGTGCTGATGGTCACCATCTTCCTGGGTCGAGTGGTGGGCTTTCGCCTTGGTCCGCGTCGCGACACCCTGAAATGCAACTAAAAAAATTCGCCGCCCGTACTTGTGTCATGGAGAGATCAATGCAACGGCTCAAAAGACTTTACAAAGACGAGCAGGGCGCAGCACTGGTGGAGTACACCGTTCTTCTCGGCGTTATGCTGGTCGCTGTCATCGGCACGATCGTGTTGGTCGGCGGGTGGGTGAATACGAAGTGGGTGACCCTGTTGACCGCGCTCTCTGGCAGTTAAACCACGCCCTGGTTCAAGGCGGTCGGCGCCGACCGATCGCCGCGTTCGTGTCGGCAGGCGGGAAAGATCAGGACGCGCATTGGTTCTTGGGCATTGAGAGGTCAAGCAGATGAGGATGAAAAACATCATCATACTTTGCGTTGCCCTCATCATGGGGGGCTTGGCGGCGTTTCTGGCGCGCAACTGGCTTCTGTCTCATTCGCGCTCATCCAGCGCGGCTACCGGAACGATCGTGGTGGCTGCAAAGCCGCTCGGATACGGGGCGGCGGTGACGGCCGACAACATCGCCGAAATCGCTTGGGCTGCAAGGACACTGCCCGAGGGCGCCTTCGTGACCAAGGAAGAACTCCTCGGCGACGGTCGCCGCGTCGTTTTGACGCCGTTGGCGAGCAACGAACCGGTCCTGCGCTCGAAGATCACGGGGCCGGGACAGCGGGCTTCGCTGTCTTCATTCCTGCAGGAAGGCAACCGCGCCGTGACCGTGCGAGTTGACGACGTTCGAGGCGTCGCCGGCTTTATTCTGCCAGGAGATTTTGTCGACGTTGTCCTCATCAAAACCGACGACGAGCGCGTTCGCCGTGAGAACTATTCGGAAATCCTTCTACAGCGCGTGAAGGTTCTTGCGATTGACCAACTCTCAAGCGAGCGACAGGAGCAGCCGACCATCGCTAAGGCGGTGACCCTTGAGGTCGCGCCCGAGCAAGCGCAAAAGATCTTGTTGGCGACCAATGTCGGCAAGCTGTCGTTGATCCTGCGCCAGCCGGAAGAAAAAAGCTTAGCATTGAGTCGGCGAATCACCGAAAAAGACCTGAGAACGTCGAAGATTTCTGACGAGCCACCGCCCGTCTCCCCTGAGTCCCCCCTCCCGCAGGTCGCGGAACCGGTTCGGCGGGCCGATGCTGCGGCGACGGTGGCAATCGTGCGGGGACTGAAGCGCGAAGAATATAAGGTGATGCGGGACGGATACTGGGCAGGAAGCGGTTTCTGGCCCGAAGCGCTCACGCAGGCGACGACACCATCATCTTTGCCGAGTTCATCTTTGTCGAACCCTCTGGCGGGAACGGTGCGGAGGGTTGGCAAGGCCGATTAAGAATCCGTTGCACGCGCTCGGCTAACGCATGGATGGCGATCCTATCTGACTTTATGCCTCCGATGCTGGAAACGAATCAGATCTGGGTTTCGCTTATCGAGCGCCCCCGCTCGCGCCGCCGTTCTGAACCGCCTGCAGGACGTTGCATTGCGTGGAGCAATGATTTGAAAGACGCGTGCGGCTGCATTTGTCCGGGTCCTTTTCCGGATTGAAGATCAAGACCAGCCGAATGAGAACCGTTCATGCCGCCGAATGAGAGCATTGTCGTTAAGTTGGTGCGACTTGCAATAACACTCTGCAACGACACAAGCGGCGTAATCCTGCCTTACGTAACCGTCATGCTTGTCGCAATCGTGGGCCTCGCGGTGCTGGCGCTCGATGGTGCGCGATACATGAGCCTGCAGACGCAACTCCAAGCCGCTGCGGATGCACTGGCGCTCGCCGGCGCAGCCGAACTCGACCGCTTCCCGGACTCGGAGGCGCGCGCCGTCAATGCCATCAATAACCTGATTAACAACTCGATTTTGCCCGGTTTCGGAAACAGCAGAAACGTCCGCGTCGCGAGCATCCAGTTTTACAGCGATCTGCCGCCGAGCGATGTCAGCCCGATGTCTTCCGGCATCCTGGCTAGCAACCCGGAGAATGCGCGATTTGTTGCCGTTGCCCTGCGGCCCGCCAGTTTGACGACCATTCTTCCGGCGTCGCTGTTTGGAGGATCGAACACGGTAACGACAGGAGCCTCCGCGGTGGCGGGCTTCGATCAGGTGGTGTGCGACATCACCCCGCTGTTCGTGTGCAATCCTTTCGAGACCGAAGACACGAGCTACGAGGAGGCAACCCGGGCTATGCAACTCGCGGCTTCCGATCCGTCGCTTCAGCGGCGGTTGATCCGGATGCGGCAGGTCGGTGGCGGCACCTGGCGATATGCTCCTGGAAATTATGGATTCCTCGATTCGTCGACATTGGGCAACACCAACGAGGCACTAATCGACAGCCTCGCTCGGGTTCACCGGAACGCGTGCTTCCGACTCCGCGGTGTCAACATCCGGCCGGGCCCCGTGCCGACCGCCAACCAGGGCTTCAATGTCCGGTTCGACATCTATCGCGGCGCGATGCTCGCCAACCGCACCGACAGCAATTATTATCCGGCGGAGAATGTCCGCAAAGGATACGAGCATATCGGCGTCGGCGAGACCACGTGCTCCGCCGAAGCCGCATATAATTGGCCGATCGGGACGCCCCCGGATCAGGCCACCGGCCTGCCGTTCGACCTTGAGTGGCCGTACATGGACGGCCAAATGGGCAACGGCAACTGGGACTTCGAAACGTATTGGCGGGTGAACCATGGCGGCAGCGGCCGGCCGCCACCGCTGGTTGGCGGCGAGCCCGCGAACAACAGCAATCCGCCGAGCCGGTACAGCGTCTATCGCTACGAAATAGAGCAGGGTATTGTCGGCGATGTGTCTTACGCAGGAGAGACCGGGGCCCCGGCTTGTTACGGCGGCGACTTCTTGTCCGGTACGCCGGATCGCCGCATCCTTCATGCAGCGATCGTCAATTGCCAAAGCCTCGATCTTCGGGAAGAAACGCTTTCAAATGTTCCGGTCGTCGCGTTCGGCAAGTTCTTTCTGACGCTGCCGTTGTTGCGGCCTCAGACCGACATCTATGTGGAATTCGTGGGCCTGGTAAGCCCCGGTGACGGTACGCTGGATTTCGAGACGGTCCAGCTTTACCGGTGAGTTCCCGGGAACGGAGGCGGCATCGTGTTGGCGCAGGTTTCATTTTTTTGGTGGCGAGGCCGCGAAGGTTCGGCGCTGGTCGAGGGTGCCATCCTGTTGCCGGTGCTGATGGTCCTCATGTTCGGCGTCTATGAATTTTCGTGGCTGTTTTACCAGCAGCACGTGATCGTCGACGGATTGCGCGATGCGGCGCGCCACTTGGCGCGATCCTCGAATCCTTGCGATCCGACTTCGCCCGCATGGACCGTCGACGAGGCCATGGCGCGAAACCTGGCCGCGACCGGGGCGGTCGCGGACGGGCCCGCCCGGATCAAAGGATGGAATCAGGGCATGATTGCAATTGCCTGCACGCCAATCGACAATCCGATCGGGGCCAACGGTTTGAGGGCGTATCGCGGCAGTGCGGTGGTCTATGTGGTGACGGTGTCTTCCCGGCTGACCGATCCTTCGCTGGGATTTTTTCGGATTCTAGGCCTTGAGCCACCGGTGATTTCCGTGTCGCATTCGGAACGTGTGATCGGACCCGGGTAAGGGTTAAGGGGTGCTTCCGGTGCGTTTGGCGCGCGATCAAGACGGTGCGATCCTGGTCGAAGCGACGGTCACGATGACCGTGCTGTTGGTGTTCGTGCTCGGATCGATAGATTTCCTGGTCGCCTTCTATCAGTGGAACGCGGCGGCCAAGGCGCTCCTGGTAGGCGCGCGCATTGCGGCCGTCTCGGATCCGGTCGCCGACGGCCTCAACAATCTCAGCATTGCGGTTGCGGGTCCCTTCATGCCGGCGGGAGCCCCGATGCCGTCTTTCGTGGTGAGGTGCGACGGTGCTGCACGGACCTGCACATGCGAAGGCGCCTGCACGGGCATCACCGGCTATAACGACGCGGCCATGAACACCATCGTGTTCGGCCGCGGCAGTTCATCCTGCTCCGATGCAACCTCGTTGTATTATGCCGGAATGTGCGACATTTTTCCGCGAATCACCGCAGCCAATGTGGTGATCGTCTATGCGCAGACCGGCTTAGGCTATGTGGGGCGCCCCAATGGGCCGGTGCCAACAATTAGCATTACGCTGCAGAATTTGCCGTTTCAGTTCTACTTTCTCGGCGGCCTCATGGGTCTGAGCAAAATCAATATTCCTGCAGTGGCATCGATTGGTGGCGAGGACTTGTCGTCCGGTGCACCGCTATGAGGAACGCTAACACGTCAAGCCTGCCTGGAGCCCGAAAAGCGGCACCAACGGTCACCGGCGTTGCGGCGAAGACGTTCACGGCTGCCGCTGGCGCGACCGTTGCGGCCAAATTTGGATGCAGCGGATATTACCTGAGGCTATCTATCGAACTCGCCGACATCTACTAAAGTGCGCAAATTCGCCCGTTCCAATGCCTCCAAGCGTGACATAAATCAATTTCCTTTGTTTTATATTGATGCAATTGTCCAATCATTCGATTGCCATCACGCAGTTGCTGCAGCGCAATATGATTGAATTCGCTGATGTTTTTCGAATATGCTTGCTGGTTCTGGACATCCGCACCGGGGCCGGCAGGGTGAACAATGTGGCGGTGGATTTCGTTTGATTTTATTTTAGAGTGGTAAAATTGATACAGTCATTCGAGGTTTCGCGTGCTAGCTTCAAAAACATGAGACAAGATCGTGTCGTTGTAACCATACCGGAGGGTGGAAAATGAACCAGTTGCGCTTTGGCTTGTTTGGGGTACTCGCACTGACGATTTCTAGTCCGTTGTTCGCGGCGGACTTGCCGTATAGGGCGCCGATGGCGGTCCCGGTCGCTGCCTCCGGTTGGAACGGTTGGTACGTCGGCGGTCAATTGGGCTTCAAATCGGTAACCAACGACTGGACTACGAATTGTGTCGATGCGGGTGGTGCCCCGTTGGGGACCTGCGGCTCTCCCTTGAGTCTAATTGCTCTTCCGGGGGCACCCGATTCATCCGCATCGAACAGATTCACGACGTCTGGTTTTCGATATGGCCTCTATGCCGGTGCTATGTCCCAAGTGTACACCAATTGGGTGGTTGGCATCGAAGGCGACGTGGGGTTTTACAATCAGTCCAGCACCGTCCCCGGCATCCTGGGCTGCTCCACAGCCGCTTGTGAAGGAGCCGGTTTTATCCCGCCCCTCAATCTGAGCGGAGACTCCACCAGTTTTAAAAACACATATGACTATAGTCTGCGCTTGCGTGCGGGCTACTTGGTCACCCCTGACATTCTGGTCTATGGAACCGGTGGTCTTGCGTTCCAGCATGTCGAGGCAACTATGACCTGCAACGGCAACACGAGCCCGGCGTGCCTTTTCAGCCATTCGCAGACCAATTCTACCACGCTGCCAGGTTATACGGTCGGCGGCGGTTTGGAGTGGAAGCTGATGCAGAACTGGTTGATCCGCGGCGAATATCACTACTCCGACTATGGCACGTATAAGCCAAACAACTTCTTCGTGGGGAGCGGTGACGTCGAAGTGTTCGCCAACGTCAAAGTCAGATCTCAGATGGCGACTGGCGGCATCGCGTATATGTTCCCTATCTCGAGATAACAACTCATCAGAATCTCGGTAGACGCTTTAGAGAGCTCCGGATTGATTTCCGGAGCTCTCATCGTTTTGAACTTCAGATGAAAATTGAGGCGTAGAGCAGGGATTATTCCCGTTGAATTGGTCAGCATCGCTGAGACCAATAGAGCGACTCCTGCCGTCGTGGTCACGGCGTTTCCATTACAATAATTTGCTCAGTCAAATTCGCGCGGTCGTTGTGGGCGCCCGCTGACGCGGATGTGCCGACGGTTAGGGCGGTAAAGTGCCGGCCGCGCCCGCAGGTGGCGTTGGGGTCATGCCGCTACCCTGCGGTCCTCCCGGCTGCGCGCCCTGGACGGCCGGCCCGCTGGAACCGGAAGCTTTCGCGTGGTACCGCTCGGCCGCGTTGACCATACGGGCGCCATTTGCCGGAATGTGGCGTTTGCCGACGCCAGGACGCCAGGGGTCGATGACCTGGGTCGCGGCGTTGATCTCCTGCGCATTTCCGGCGCTCATGGTGATCGTATCGGTCCGGTGAAGATATTGTGCCTGAGGATACTCGTAGGTGCCGTAGCAGCCTCCCAGGGCGAGGGCGGCGAATATCAACCCGAAGGTCGAAATATGACGAGTCATGATTTTCACCTCGCCGCTCCTGGATCGCTCGAGCCCGGTTCTGGGCGGATCAGGTGCCCATAGGGCCCCTGCAGTCCGCCGCCCTTGGCCACGAAGTCGGAATAGTTCTTCTTCACCTCCATCTGGCCGGAGACGAAGAAGTCGACGTCGTTGGAGGGTAGCTGATTGTCAAGCGGCGTCGCCAGCCGTCCCGGCAGCGCGGGCTGCACGAGGTTCGGCGTGACGATGATGACCAGGTCGGTCTCGTGCTTCTGATAGCCCATGCTGCTGAACAGCGCCCCCAGCACCGGAACCGAGCCGATCCACGGGATCTGCGAACGGTTTCGAGTGTCTTGCGCTTCCAACAGCCCGGCAATCGCGAAGCTTTGGCCGCTGCGCAGCTCGACCGTAGTCACGGCGTCCCGTTTGATGAGGGACGGCACGGTTGTTCCGGAAATCGTCACCGAATTGGAGAAATCAAGTTCGCTGACCTCCGGCGCAATGCGCAGATTGATGATTCCATTGGCCAGAACTGTCGGCGTGAAGGACAGCCGCACCCCGAACGGCTTGTATTCGATGGTGGGTGTGACGAGCCCGTTTGCCGACGCGACGATCGGCACCGGAAATTCGCCGCCGGCGAGGAACCGCGCCGTATCGCCGGACAGCGCCATCAGGCTCGGTTCGGCAAGGCGACGCACCAGCCCCTGGGTCTCCAGGGCGGTGACCAGGACGTCGACAGTCGTGCCGCCATTGACGAGATTGGCAAGCACGACGCCGAACGGCCCATTGGCGGTTCCGGCCAGGGTTCCGGCGGTCTGAATCAGCGGAATGCCGCCCGCCGTAGTGGGTGTCGGCGTGCCGTTGATCAACCCGCCTTGCCCGATGTTGACGCCTCGCGTTCCAGCTGCGTTGTGTTCGAACCAGTTGACGCCGAGCTGGCGGCCGGCATCGCGCGACGCTTCAAGGAACCGGACCTTGAGTAGCACCTGTTGAGAACCCGGGATGCTCATCGCATTGATGACGCCATTGGCCGCGAAACCCTTTGCGATCGACATCGCGCGATCAGCCGCCACCGCGTCGTTAGCCTGACCGCTGAGCACGATCTGGCCGTTGCTGGATGATATCCGAATGCCGCGGCTGCCCGTGCTCGACGCGATCTTTTCACGAAGGTTCTCGGAGTCGATTGCGACCTCCACATCGATCACATTCACGAGCCGTTGGTTCTCATCAAAAATCGAAAGGTTCGTAGTGCCGACCTTCTTGCCTTGAATGTAGAGCGAACGGTCGGACAGCGGCATTACGTCGGCGATATCGGTCGAACCGATCACCGCGGTCGTAAACGGCCTCACAATGCGGATGGTGCGGGATTTGAACAAAGTTACTACGATTTGGCGGCCGCGGTCGCTCTCGCTTTCCCATACACGCCCCGATTGCGCCATCGCCGGATCGCTCCAAACCGACGGCGATAAGCCGAGCACCATAAACGCGATAAACATCACGGCCCTGCGCGGATTCAGGCCGTTTCGGCGCTGCCTGCGCCCCGCCAGATCGCCGCCCCCCATTGCGATTTACTCCCCACTAGATTCCTGATTCCTGATACTCGTCGCGCGCTAGCAATTGTACGCAGAATGCTCGGTGCTGTCCTAGCGCCGGGTAATCAATTATTAACTATACGCTAATTCTTCGGTGCTGAACACCCCTCGGCCGTCGGTGAATTGCGCGGAATGTACTGTTCAACTTTCGGGGCGACGATTATCAAAAACTTTTCGAGCGGGCCGAAGCGAAAAACGCCTAAGGCTTACTGACGCGAGCCCAACTATTCAATTGTTGCGACCAAATTGCTGCGCCTTGATTCCTCGGGGCGACCAGATCGCCCATAAACCGCAGTTGCCACGCTTAACGGATCAGAGAAGATTTTTGCATAGTGCTTTGCACTATAATGGTACGAGCCAAGCTTCAATTCATTGGGCCAGCGGTGATGTTTGCGGCGGTGGCAAGTGCCGAAGGCGCGGCCTATGCACTTAGCCAGTCGCCGTCGTCGGAAACATTATGGTACATAAATCTGAGGCTGTTCGGGTTGTTCCAAACGTCGCATTACCTGATCGGCGCCTATACGGAACTACCATATTTTCAGCTACTCTTCATTGCCATCCCGATCATAGTGCTGGCAAGCTATGGTGCCCGGTTCAAGCGCGCCCTGCCGCTCGCATGCGCCAGCAATCTGAGCTGCGTCTACGCCGTGTTCCTGCTCTATGCTTGGCTTGCCTATCAGCACCTGCCGGCCGCAGCATCCCTTGTGCCGTTCCTAGTTGTCACGCATATATCACTGGGCCCCGATTTGATAGTGTGCGGCGTTCTGGTTGCAGCGACGTTGCTGTCCCTGTGCGCCTCTCATCTCGGCTACATAAGGTCGCTGCGCCGGACCCTGGATGATCGATAAATCGTTTCTTTCCTACGCGATCATGATGACGACCTCTGGCGTGCTTTTCTATGCCGCGCTCGCGGATCTCAAACACTACAAGATATCCAACAAATTGATCCTGGCGCTTGCCGTCCTGTATTTTGTCCACGCTGGCGGGACCGGACAGTGGATGAGCATCCCCCGCAACGGCAGCTTCGCCATTGCGATCTTCGTAGTCCTGCTGTGGTTCTATTCGCGTCATTGGGTCGGGGGCGGCGATGTGAAAATTCTAACCGTCGCGTTCCTCTGGGTTGGTATCGACTGCGCGTTTTTGTTTTCGATACTGTTGGTCGTCTTCACCACACTTCATGTCGTGGGAACGAAGCTTGGCTTCGCGGCCGTCAATCGCCAGGTATGCGACGGCAAAGAGCGCATTCCCTTTGCGCCCTCCGTCGCAGCGTCACTGACCGGCACTTTCCTGTCAGGATGTCTCGGTCCATGACCGAAAGTGTCAGCAGGAGTGGCTGCGGTCTGCCCACTCTCAGCAATCTGGCGAAGATGAAGCGTAGCTGCCGATGTATCAGCGCGGTAAAACCTCCGTGGCCGTATGTCGGTACCGCGAGCGACCATCCGATCCGGATTTTCGACGGCATTCCTGACGTATACAACGAGATCGCTCCGTGCTGCAGCTAACTGAGGATTCCGATTGATGCTAACCGCCATTATGCCGATTAGGCCGGGGTCAAAGTTGGACGCCGATTCACACGGAGATGCGCCGGGAGAACATGGCAGTAGCAGACGGGAATTGCGCTGCTCCGGGCGCGGCGCGCCTATGGCGCTATTTTGGCGGGGTCCGCGTAGGGTCCGCAAAACTATTTTTGCCGAATCTTGATCAGACGAATTGTACTATAAGTCTTTGAAGTCATTGGTGGGCGCACCAGGGCTCGAACCTGGGACCCGCTGATTAAGAGTCAGCTGCTCTACCAACTGAGCCATCCGCCCTCGTCCTCGCCTGCCGGCCAACGCTCGACGCGATCGACATGAGCACGCATGACGACCGCACGGCATTCACGGCGTGCGGGTATTCAATATTCGGACTCACTCGG
>Ga0209890_10001570_pt1 | contig 10328 bp, 8 predicted proteins | sample OrgsoiDNA2013049_FD_185799 | JGI IMG/M metagenome (GOLD analysis project Ga0209890, IMG submission 185799) | Permafrost soil microbial communities from the Arctic, to analyse light accelerated degradation of dissolved organic matter (DOM) -... | ecosystem: Environmental > Terrestrial > Soil >... | reverse complement strand
GGTTCCGCGATGCGCTGACTCTCTCGGTGCTCCTCTTGGTATTGCCCGCGGTATATTCGGCCCAAGAGGCAGATCGCTTCCAGCTTTCGCCCCCCGCTCCGCAGGCCGGGCGGCTCATTGACGTTGAGCCTCAGCTAGGACCGCAACCGCCATGCGGAACGGAACCCATTCCGCCCTATGCGGGTCTGGATGATTTGGCCAACGTGAAATCGTGGAGCAAGTCTGATTTCGGCCGCGACTGGAAACCGCCCGCGTGCACCGGTTGGGCTGAAGTGGGCTTTACCACTTTGGTGACCATAGCCGCGCGGTTTCCGCATACCCCGGAAGCCGGGGGCTTACTTCGTCACATCGGGGCAATTTCAGAACTCGCGGGCATGCGTTACTGGTCGACCACTCACAAGCAGTGGCGAACGTTAATTGTGGACGCCTATGCTCTGACCGGCTCGCAGTCTGGTCAACGCCGCGAAGACTTTACGTCCGATGAGATGAAGGAAGGCAAAGTGCTCTACTTCGAACAGGTCGACAACCTTTCTGGCAAGGCCATCTACCGAATGCACATCGTAGAGGCTTCGGCCAGGCGACTCGTCTTCGACGTGGAGAACGTCCGCACGATGCGCTATTTTCTCATCCCTATCCTTCACCCGGGTGACCTGCAGTCGATGTACTTTCTGGATCGCGAGTCGGATAGCGTCTGGCGCTACTACAGCATCGTGCGCACTGGAAAGAATGCCAACGGGCTGATCGCGGGAAATGAGTCTTCCTCGGTTAACCGGGCCGTTGCGTTCTATCGTCACATGGTCGGAATTCCAACCGCCCAAGAGCCGCCGGGGGCGCGATGAAGGCAAGAGTTGTGAAGCCCTCGCAGGTGCGCCTACTCTCTGGCTTCACTAATGTTCAGGTTTCATCATGGAACTGACAGCGCTCGATCCCAAGGACTATTGCCCGCGGCCGGCGATCTTAGGATTAGGGAAAAGCGAAAAGCATCCGGCCAGCAAAAGCGCCCAGGCCGCCCCAAGCGATATGCCACTGGCGACGTCGGTTGGGTAATGCACTCCGAGATAGATGCGAGTCATTCCCACCAGCAGTATGATCCCAACCGTCATCGCCAGAATCGCGATTTGATGCTGGGTTCTTTGAAGATGCCTGCACACAAGAATGGCTACGGTCAAATAGAGGGATGCGGCCGCCAGCGAGTGGCCGCTGGGATAGGACAAGCCCGAAACCTGGACGAGCTGTGTAACGACCTCAGGGCGAGCCCGGTCAATGTAGTCCTTTATTGTGGTCGTTAGAATTCCTGCACCCACGGAAGCCGACACCAGTTGCAGCGCGCCCAGCCGGTCCTTCAAGAAAAGCAGCACACACAAGGCTATGGTCGAAACAAGCACCAGGAGTGTGACCGACCCCAATGCCGTCAGATCCACGGCTACCAGCGTGAGCCAGGGAGTTCGTACCTTTGCGAAACCAATCAGGATCGTGCGGTCCACGCCGGATACTTCGTGCTCCAGCAGTTCAGAAGTGATCTTGATAAAAAGGCCAAAAGCCAGCGAGGCCGTCCCCAACCACCAGGAGGCCTTTATGGCTCGGGCCGAGAATTTAGCTGAACTCGGTTGCATGCCGTATCTCCCACATACAACCTCAACCGCCACGGCTGAGAAATACAGAAGAACTTCCGCTTACTCGGACGAAATGCCTGGCTGGACGGGACTCTCCGCGGCCGTCGGAGCCACTGGCGGAGCTGCCTTCTTCAATTGTTCAAGTTCGGCCTGAACTTTTGCCCAGTCCTTTGGTTTTCGCTTCGTCGCGTAAGGAGCATCCGGATGTCCGTAGAATTCCAGAAGCTCAGCCCGAACCTCCAGCGAAGCACCACTGAAACTCTCCTTCGCCAGCGCGTCCAGCAACTTTGCATGCGTCTCATCGTTGAGCCGATATATTCCCGGCCCCGTGATTGCGCCGGTGTCAAAGTTCTCGTTGGGCAAGTCCGGCTGGCCGGCACCAACCTGGGTTAGCAGCTGTCGGTAGCGGTCCAGAGTCGAGTTGAAGCTCGCTTGGAATAGCTTTTCCGCCGCAGGCGTAGGTGTTTTGAGTTGCAGCACTTTTAAGGGGCCGACCTTAGGGAGAATCCGAGTAAGGAAGGCGAAAAACCTTTCCCAAAAGGTCGGTGGCCGATAGTTCTTTCCCCAGCTCTTTTGGTAACTCGCGCGAGAAAGATTATAGAGAAACTTCTTCCTCGTCATGCTGGGCTGATCCTTCAAGATCTCGTCTTTTTTCAGGCTCCAGGCAATGCGCGTGGCTTTGGGAAGAAGCTGGCTGACGGCGTGACGGTAGGAACCGAGCACCTCGTCTTCGTTAGTAAGAACGGTTTTCAAATCCAAACCGTAGGTTTCCTGAAAGGCTTGTTCCAGTAGAGGAACCGAAACTCCAAAGCCGATGAAGTCGTGGTACGTATCGGGAGCGTAACGTCCCTGTGCTACTTCCAGAACGTCGAATCCAAATTCCGTCTTCACGTGCGCGAGCTTGTCTTCTTCATAGGTCACGGAGTCGCCGTATTTGGTTTTCAACTTGGGATACAGGAGCGGGACCGCACGATTCGTGCCGATGGGGTGACCTTCGTTGTCCGAGGCGTAGTGAGCGAGGGCCCCAAGCGCAAAGGCATAGCCGTCAAGATCCTTGGAATCGTGGAGAAGAGCCAGGACAAAGTCTCCGCTCCGCACATAGTGCGTCAAGTCGCTGAAGAAAGAGTTTCCGTGCGGGTAATAACCCATGTCCTGGATAATCGCCCCGCCGTACGCATAGCCGTGTGCTTCTTTGAGTCCTTCTGCCGTGGCATCGGGAAAACGCTGCAGCAGCAAGGGACGTATGTTGGTGTTCCACACGCTGTCAATGATCGCTTCATGCGCCAGGACGGCATACGCCGCGATCTCGCTTGGCCAGCCCAAACACAGAACAAGCGCCATGATGCCGCCGAAGGCTCTCAAAGACAACGCTTCGCGGCGTCCGATTCTCCCCATTCCAACCTCGTTGTGAGTTTAGCTCCCTCTATCGTACTGGGAAATCGTATGTCCCTCAATTCCACCGGGAGGGTCGTTTGAATCGGGTCTTTAGCAAACATTAAGCAGAAGTCCTCTCCTCCAACCGTTCGAACGGATCATAAATCATAGTGCCCCCCTTCCCCCTGCCGGCTCCCAACCGCCAACCAAACCCACGCTCACGCTAGTGCCTTGCTGCCCTTTCGGTCTTTCGGGCTGCCCCAAAGCGGTTCGTCGTGCACGCGAAGAAACATTGGGCACAACTACAGCCACCGCTGCAACATCATGCGTTCTCAAGTGGTCAAAACGAGACAGTTAAGCACCTTTTGCGACCCTTACGCTGGAAGCGTGAGGTAACGCTCGTAAGCGGAAATGTGAGGCAACTTTCATGAAACGATTCGGATTCATCATCACAGCGGCAGTTCTGCTCTGTTTTGTCGGAACCATCGCTCCTGCCTATGCTCAGCAGGATCAGCAGGACGAAAAGCAGGCCAAGCAGAAGGAACAAGCTCAGCCCGAGAAGCAGCAGGGCCAGGCCAAGAGTGCCCAGCAGCAGAAGCAGCAACAGAAGAACCAACAACAACAAGCGCAGCAGCAGAAACAGCAACAACAGAACCAGCAGCAACAGGCGCAGCAGCAGAAACAGCAACAGCAGAACCAACAGCAGCAGGCGCAGCAGCAGAAGCAGAAGCAGCAACAACAGGACCAGCAGCAAAAAGCCCAGCAGCAGAACCGGCAACAGCAGAACCAGCAGCAACAGGCGCAGCAGCAGAAGCAGCAACAGAAGAACCAACAGCAACAGCAGAACCAACAGCAACAGCAGAACCAACAGCAACAGGCGCAGCAGCAGAAGCAGCAACAACAGAACCAACAGAACCAACAGCAAAAAGCCCAGCAGCAGAAACAGCAACAGCAGAACCAACAGCAACAGGCGCAGCAGCAGAAGCAGCAACAACAGAAGCAGCAACAACAGAAGCAGCAACAACAGAACCAACAGAACCAACAGCAAAAAGCCCAGCAGCAGAAACAGCAACAGCAGAACCAACAGCAACAGGCGCAGCAGCAGAAACAGCAAGAACAGAACCAGCAGCAACAAGCGCAGCGACAGCAGCGGGAACAGCAGAACCAACAGCAACAGGCGCGACTCTCGCAACAGCGCCAGCAGCAACTCATTTCACAGCAGCAGCAGCGCAGCGTCCAGTACCGTCAACATCTAGATCAGCAGCAACAGCAACTGCAGACCGCACAGCGGCAGACGGCGCTGCTACAGCAACAAAACCGTGCGTCGCAGTACCGTTTTCAGCAAGACTACTTAGAGCGGATACGCCAGCAGCAGATACGCATACGTAGCGACCGTGACCACGATTACGATCATGATCCGTATTTCTATTCGGCTCCGATCTACCGTTACCATCGCGGTGCCAGATACTACGAGACGAATCAGTACGGCGCAGATTTGCTACGTCAGGCCGTGAACTACGGTTACGAGCAAGGCTTCCGCGCTGGAGAAGCAGACCGGCAGGATCGCTGGCATTCCAACTACCAGGGCTCGTTCGCCTATCAGGACGCGAACTATGGCTATACGGGCTATTACGTCGACCAAGACGAGTACAACTACTATTTTCGCGAGGGCTTTCGTCACGGCTATGAAGACGGCTTCAACAGTCGCTACCAGTACGGGCACTATTCGAACGGCTCGTATATCGTGCTTGAGGTCACCCTGGGGCAGATTCTGGGCTTCCAGTCGCTTCGCTGAAAACGAAGACGGTGGCGTCCAACCCACGCCCTGCTCCGTTGATCTACACAGGTCCATGGAGTAGGGCGAATCCGATTGACGTTCAGCGATGCAGTAAAAGAACGGCCAAACCTCGCAGGCGAATTACGAACGTGCAATACCGCTCGCTTCACTATGGCACCTGCAATCCCTGCCGGTTTTCCGACAAGGAGTCCTTAGTGATGACAGAATAAATCCGGATGGTTCTTGGAGTCGCTCGTATCGGTCCGATGGTTTTGGCCACGAATTGGCGAGCTATCGTTCAGGACACATCGCCGATAACATATGAATGCAAATCCGTGACTCCTCTTTTCCGGATCCCTTTCGCCGGTGTGACCGAGTTCACAGGCCAACGTGATTGATGTCCTTGAGGATTCTGCTGCTCCCTGTAAATATGACAAAAGTGCCCCGGTTTCTACCAACCAGCGGTTGGGCATCCCTCCAGGAGGCGCTTATGTCAAGTCTTGGCTCACGCTCCGTTAGATGGTTCGCTTTGCTAGTCACGCTTGTGTTCATCCCCGTCACCTACCTTCTGTCGGCATCCGGCAAGGTGCAGGTGAATGCCGAGGCACTAAATCTCTTTGCACAGCTACCCGCGGTGATGAGTTCGCCCGACAATCCTGTGACTGACGTGAAAGTAAAGTTGGGGAGAATCCTGTACTACGATCCTCGCCTGTCGGCCAGCCAGAAGATTTCCTGCAATACCTGCCATCCGCTCGACGCTTATGGCGCGGAATCCAAGCCCGTGTCGACCGGCCACAAGAACCAGCAGGGGAACCGCAACGCGCCTACCGTGTACAACGCTGCGGGGCACTTTGGGCAGTTCTGGGATGGCCGGGCCCCGACCGTTGAGGAGCAGGCGAAAGGTCCAATCACCAACCCAGTTGAGATGGCGATGCCCTCCAACGCCGCGGCCGTGCAAGTGATCAAGTCCATGCCAGAGTACGTTGCGCTTTTCCAGACAGCTTTCCCCAAAGACAAGGATCCGATTACCTACAACAACATGGCCTTGGCGATTGGAGCGTTTGAGCGCGAACTGGTGACTCCATCGCGTTGGGATGCCTTCATCGGGGGCGACCAGTCGGCCCTGACGGACGCCGAAAAAACGGGCTTCAACACATTTGCCGCAACAGGTTGTCAGTGGTGCCACTCGGGTCCGTATGTCGGTGGTGCGACCTATCAGAAGCTCGGCGTTGTGAAACCGTGGCCCAACCAAACCGATCAGGGGGTCTACCAGTTGACCAAGGAGGAGATCGACAAGATGGTTTTCAAGGTGCCCTCGCTGCGGAACATCAAGAAGACGGGACCGTACTTCCATGACGGCTCGGTTGCGACGCTGGACCAGGCGATCCGCAACATGGCGGTTCACCAGCGTGGAGTAACGCTCACCGACGCCCAGGTGAAGTCGATCGAAATCTGGATGGAATCGCTGACGGGACAGATACCGATGAGCTACATCAAGCCCCCAGAGCTGCCGAAGAGTACATCGCAAACTCCGCCCCCCAGCGGCGAGTAACAAATGGGAGCGGCAGCCGTTCGGGAAACGTATTCCGCGGGATACGTTCCAAGGGCGCATGGTATCAGCGGTCGGTAGCGTTTCGGAAGTTGTAGCACGCCACGCGCACTCTGCTCTGTGCAGATTGAAGGATTCCATCGTAAGCGCCGCAGCCCATCTTGTCGGGGCACGTGTCTGCTTTCACACGACAGAATTTGGACTGTGTCTCTGAAACGAATCGACAATTAACGGAGAAGCGAGAAGATCGTCCCGAACCATGCACCCAAAACCACAAGAATCAGCCCCGGAATGATCTGCAAGGCAAAGCGTCTGCCACCACTGCTGATGGCAACAACCATCTTGGTAACAGTATTCGTGGTTAGCCCGGCAAGGATTGGAAGCGCGCTCTCCTGAGCACTCAGCTTGCCGGACGCAACCAACGACGCTACCGACACGGCGGCGGAATGCGTATCGGCGAAGCCGGCAGCCGCAGCCGCAACGATCACTCCTGATCTGCCGAATTTCGCGTCGAGCGCAGCCGCAGCCAACTGTACCAGAGCGATCGTACCCGCAAATATGAATGTTGTCTTCAGACTAAAAACCCTGCCGACCTGCATTGAATCCGGCACACCTTGTCGAATATTCCTGAACGTGAATAACGCCCCGTAGATGATCGCCGCAAGTCCGGCTCCAACAAGGGAGATCTTCAGCACCGAAAATGCAGGCCAGCTGGTAGCTGCCAACACCACAGCTAACTGAATCACCGTGGCTACCGTGGAAAGCACAGCTCCGGCGACGGCAGGCCGCGAAACCACCGGATCCTTTCGTGCACGTGCCCCCATCGACGCAATCGTGGCCACACTCGACACAAAGCCAGAAGCCAACCCCGCCAAGGGAAGCCCGAACCGAGGCCCGAGCAGGCGCACAGCGATATGGCCCCCGGCGCTAATCGACATGATCAAAATCACAATCTTCCAGATCGTCCGAGGATTAACGGCGCTGAACGGACCAACGTATCGATCAGGAACCAACGGAAGTACCACCAGCGCGGCAGCCGCGAAGATAAGAGCATCGGTCAGTTCCTCCTCGCTGAGCACATCACGTATGAAATGGTGAATTCTGGTTCGAGCCATGAGCGCAATCGCTACCGTCACCGCCAGTGCCGAAGCGGTCACCGGCTCTTTCAGCGCAAAACCTCCGAGCAATACGGTCAGCAAGAGAGCGGTTTCGGTGGTCAGACCAGGATCCTGCTCTTCGGTGCGCATGTATCCGATAGCACACAAGCCAGCTACTCCAAGAAAGGTTATCGCTAGCAGTGGCACACCCCCCAATGCGAAGCTCACTCCGCCCGACAGAGCAGCAATCATGAACGTTCGTATGCCCGCAGGGGAGCGCGACGGACCCTCCCCTTTTCGTCGCTCCCGCTCCGCACCGATGAGCAGGCCGATTCCGAGAGCCGCGGCAAACCGGCAGGCAAGGTCATAGACGCCGGGCATGGATGGAACGTTCATCGCTAAACATTTTCGCCTAGGCAGGCCAGCCAAGCTAGACATTTCTTCCTCGATCACGAGAACAGAACCCGGCGCACCGCTGCAGATTCGGCTTCTGAGGTGATCTACCCCGAAGTGAGCCATTTTGAACAGACGCAACGCCGAGAAGTTTCTTAGATTTCAGACTGGACTAAATCTCGGCCACTAGAGTTTCTCAACCGGAACGTGAGTAGCCGTGGGCAGGCACAAAACAAAAATCCCACGGAGGGCTCGTACCAAGCGCGCCCCGGTTTCGAAAAGATCATTGGCCGAACATGTTTGACCGCGCCGCCCGGTCGCAAGGCGATGGCCAGCCCGCAACAAGATAGTCCAACGACAGGCCATCGCCCATTTGACGCTCGCACCACTACCCGGGGTGGGAGATCAAAGCCAGCCCGGTGTTGAAAGGAGATTCCCATGTTACTGATTGTGCTCATTATTATCCTGTTACTCGCGTTCGGTGGTGGTGGTGGCTACTACGGATATCAGAGGTGGGGAACGGGCGGAGGCGTCGGAATCTTTGGGCTGGTCCTGATCATTCTGGTGCTCCTCTACGTGTTCGGCGGAATGCATATGCCCCATTGAAGGTCGGAGCGGTTTGGTAGATCGAATGCCGCAACGCGCCGACGAGGCGTTAGGCGATCAGAGAACGAATGCGACAACTGGAACACCTAAAGGGACGACCGCAGGTCATCGAGGACGCGCCGCATCAGTTCAAACTCGAAAATGAAGCAAGAACAACGAAAGAAGTTCAGCGTTGCCATCACAGCAGTGCGCGTTGTCACTGCAATTGTCGCCGGAGCCATTTATGAAAATCATCGTATTTGCAGCCCTGATTTTGGTTGTGCTTGGTATCGGATCGCTGCTCGTGCCGATTCCCCATAGCGAAAAGCATGGAATTAAGGCCGGAGATGTGAACATCGGGGTGGAGACCACTCAGAGTGAGCGTGTGTCACCAATCATCAGCGTTGTGCTGATCGCAGGTGGGATTGCGCTGACGGTTGGCGGGGCGCGTACGCGATCGTCTACGAAGTGAGGGGCCGAGGAACCTAAAGGGGTCTGCTTGAGAGTGACACTGACGGGTGCGCAATTTGGCAGCACTTCTTTGCTTTAGCGATTATCCGCTACGACGGTTTGGCCGTTGAGTATGCTCGCCGCCTCCGCAAGTGTCAGGTCATCGGGGACTCGGTGAAAATCACTGTGGCTTTCAGCCTGCTGCACATCGATTTTCTTGAAAAGGAGAGCTTTCCCTTTCATGTCCACAAGCAGGGCAGTCATTTCCCATTGACCTGGTGCAACTTCTGTCTGCCTGACTTCAAAGCGGCCCCCCTTGTCTAAATGCCCTAACAGCCCGCCTCCGAATTTCACATCTTCCACGAGATGCCCCTTAATCGCTGCCAGTCTTCCTTGTTTAGTATCGACGGTCATCTCACCTTGCATATGCTGGAAAACGCGGGCTTCCATGGAAGGCGGTTGGAAAGTCGGACTTGGTCTGAAGGTTAGCTGTACGAGATCTCCCTCACGGCTTGCGTAGTCGAATAAGAAGACATCAGCCAGAATCTTGAACAGTCGCTCCCCTTGTTCTGCTTTCTTGCTGCTCGCCTGCTGTAATCTCCGTTGCTCAGCTGGGTTGCTCACCAGCTTCTGAATGCGCTGGTTTTCTTTAAGTTGCTGTTCAGCGTTAAGTGGGCGGCCGCCAATCGACAGTAGGCGGCTGAGAGATCCAACTTTTGTTTCAACAATTACCTCGACCTGTTTCCTCCCGGATTCTTCTTTTTCGAGTTGGTACATCCAGTGGCCGAGCTCTTCATTTTGGAATTTCAGTTCGTTGGTCACTACCTTCCGTGCCAGCTCGTTCGCCGACAATCCCGGGCGCCCAGAATCCGATTGGGAGAGTGCGGTCGACCCGAGCAGAATGATGGTCACTATCAGGATTGCAGGGCTCTGTATCAGGTTCAAAGCCAATGGTGGCATCAGTGCGCAACACATTTTGAGCCGGCGATGCATGTGGCCATTTCCTTCAGTGAGACGGACACTGCGAACGGCTCGTAGATCGGCGGCGCTATCGCAGCCCTTTCGTTCCTCACGGTTCGATTATCGGACCACGTGCACCCAGAAAGCTGATCAAAATCGCGCACTCCCTCGGCAGATCGGAAAGGACTGCTTGCTTACCTCCTCCATGTGCTACAAAGAGCTTGTGAAACGCGCGAATGTCTTCCCCACAAATGGAGTTACGGTCGGAGAGACTTCAGATTGGCGCGAGCCCTGTCGGACCCTAGAGACCTTCTTGAGCGACGGTTGTCGAAGTCTCGTACGACCGTCATCATCCCATTTGACGACAGCGTCAGGCGCGCGGGCTAAGTTTTCTGATGACACCGCTCAGATTCTGCGTCTGTATCTGTGGCCAAAATCTGTGGCCCAAAGTTCTGGGCTCTATGCCACCCCATACCAGGCGCCGCGACCTCTGCCGTGCAGTACTAGGTGGCCTTTTTCCAGAAGCTGGC
>Ga0209890_10001569_pt1 | contig 10330 bp, 12 predicted proteins | sample OrgsoiDNA2013049_FD_185799 | JGI IMG/M metagenome (GOLD analysis project Ga0209890, IMG submission 185799) | Permafrost soil microbial communities from the Arctic, to analyse light accelerated degradation of dissolved organic matter (DOM) -... | ecosystem: Environmental > Terrestrial > Soil >... | reverse complement strand
CCGTACATGTCGCCGAACCGCCGCGTCACCATTACCCTGATGCGGGAAGAGCCGCCGATTCCGGTCGATTTGACCCCGTAATAGGCCGCAAAACCGCTTCCGCGCCATGGCGGAAGGCCTCTGCTAAAGACGCATGGCTCGTTTCCCCACAATGCGCAAACGGCTATGCAGACCCGGGGCTGCGGCGTTATAAGCCGCGTCCCACAGTTTTTGCATTGCAATAATCGATCCAGGCCAACATCGCATGTCACCCAATAAGGCCGCCCACGGCGGCTCGGTTGCGGCCAATGGCGGCAGCGACGTGCCAGTGAAGGCCGGCTTCTGGGCGCTCACGCTCGGCTGCATCGGCGTCGTCTATGGCGACATCGGCACCAGCCCGCTTTATGCGATGCGCGAGTCGGTGCTGGCGGCGGCCGGACCGGGCAAAGCGGTGAGCGAGCCGGTGGTGCTCGGCATTCTGTCGCTGATCATCTGGGCGCTGCTGTTGGTGGTGACCGCCAAATACGTGCTCATTTTGCTGCGCGCCGACAACAACGGCGAGGGCGGCACGCTGGCGCTGATGGCGCTCGCCTCGCGCGCGCTCGGCGGCAGCCGCGGCGGCGGCATCGTGATCCTGCTCGGCATTATCAGCGGCGCGCTGTTCTATGGCGACGCTATCATCACGCCGGCGCTGTCGGTGCTCTCGGCGATCGAAGGCTTGAAAGTCGTAACGCCGGCGTTCGATGAATTTGTGGTGCCGCTCACGGTGGGGATCCTGATCGCGCTGTTCGCGGCGCAGTCGCGCGGCACGGCTAAGGTCGCCGCCTTGTTCGGTCCGATCACTTTGGTGTGGTTCGCCGCCATTACCGTCGCCGGACTTTGGCATATCGGGCAAAACCTCAACGTGCTGCTGGCGTTCAACCCGTATTACGGTGTGCACTTCCTGCTCCACCACGGCATCATCGCGTTCTATACGCTTGGTGCAGTGTTCCTGTGCGTGACAGGCTGCGAGGCGCTCTATGCCGATCTCGGTCATTTCGGCCGCGGGCCGATCCGCGTCGCCTGGACGGTCGTCGTTTTGCCGGCGCTTGTGATGAATTATCTCGGGCAGGGCGCGCTGGTGCTCGCCGATCCGAAGGCGATCGAGAACCCGTTCTTCCTGCTGTTTCCGGAATGGGCGCTGCTGCCGATGGTCATGCTGGCGACCGCGGCGACCGTGATCGCGAGCCAGGCGGTGATCACCGGGGCCTATTCTCTCACGCAACAGGCAATCCAGCTTGGCCTGCTGCCGCGCCTGGAGATCCGCCACACCTCGGAATCGCTGTTCGGGCAAATCTACATGCCGCGGGTGAACACGCTGCTGCTGGTCGGCGTCTTGCTGCTGGTGGGCCTGTTTCGTTCGTCGAGCGCGCTCGCTTCCGCCTACGGCATCGCCGTCACCGGCACCATGGTGGTCACCGCCATGATGGCGATCGTGGTGATCCGGCGGGTTTGGCAGTGGCGGTTGATTTGGGCGCTGGGGCTGATGCTGCCGTTCCTGTTCATCGATTTCACGTTCCTCGCCGCCAACCTGCTCAAGGTCGTGGAGGGCGGCTGGATGCCGCTCGCGCTCGGCGCCGTGGTGATGACGTTGATGTACACGTGGCGGCGCGGCAGCCGGCTGCTGTTCGAGAAGACGCGACGCCAGGAAATCCCGCTCGAGTCGCTGGTCGCCAACCTGGAAAAGAAGCCGCCAGTCCGCGTGCCCGGCACCGCCGTGTTCTTCACCAGCGATCCGCTGAGCGCGCCGACCGCGCTCTTGCATAGCCTCAAGCACTACAAGGTGCTGCACGAAAAGAACGTCATCCTCACCGTCGAGACGGCGGATACGCCGCGCGTCAATGCCGCCGAGCGGGTGCACGTCGAACCGGTGGGCAAGACCTTTTCGCGGGTGGTGATCCGCTTCGGGTTCATGGAGACGCCGAACGTGCCGAAGGCGCTGGCGGTCGCGCGCAAGCTCGGTTGGCAGTTCGACATCATGTCGACCTCCTTCTTCCTGTCGCGCCGCACGCTCAAGCCGGCGCCCCATTCCGGCATGCCGCGCTGGCAGGACCGGCTGTTCATCGGGCTCACCCGCGTCGCCAATGACGCCACCGACTATTTCCAGATCCCGACCGGACGGGTGGTGGAGGTGGGAACGCAGGTGACGGTGTAATTAATTCCGGTTAAAACTACGGCCATAGGGTCACCGGAGTTACGTCATGGTCGAGGAAATGCCGCGCGCCGACGAGGTACTGAATTTGACACCGGAGCAGGTGGCGGCGGGCTTAACTGAAGACCGTATGTTGCTGGTCGATGTGCGCGAGCCGAACGAGACGTCGGTGGAAAGCTATCCCGACGCGGTGATCGTGCCGCTCTCCGCCTTCGATCCGGCCGCCATCCCCGATCCGCAAGGGCGGCAGGTGGTGTTCGCCTGCCGCTCGGGCCGCCGCTCGGTGACGGCCTCGCTCGCCGCGCAGGACCAGGGCTATCCTTATCGCTCTCATCTTGCCGGCGGCATCATCGCTTGGAAGGCGGCCGGCCTTCCGACCAAGACCTAATCGCCATTTCAAGCCGGTGCGCCGGCCTTTTCGTCTTCCGGCCGCCAGCGGCGGTGCTGCCAGAGCCACTGCTCGGGGTGCTCGCGGATCCAGCCTTCGACCACACTGGTAATGATCTGCATGGTGCCGGCGACATCGATCTTGCCTTGCGCGTCGCGCGCTGGCGCAATCTGCTCGGTCATATCACCACGGAACGTGTGATCTGGCAGCCGCACGATGCGGACGCCGTGAATCGGGCAATCGAAATGCTGAGCAAGCCGCGCCAGCAGCGGATTGGCCATGGTGCGGCGGCCGAAGAAGGTCACCGGCACGCCACGCCTGTAATACTGATCGACCAACATGCCGACATGGGCGCCGCGTTCGAGCGCCTCGGCGAGCTTCAGGGGCGCATCCAGGCTGGCCGATATCAGTTCGCCCATGCTGGCGGTACGCGTCTCGCGCAGCCAGCGGTCAACGCCGGCGATATTGGGCTTCCTGTAAAGCACCGCGCTGTCGATTCCGTAGGTCGCCGCCGAAATTGCCGGCAATTCCCAATTGCCGAGATGGGCGGAGAAGATCAGCGCCGGCTTTCCGTCGTTCGCGAGCCGCAGGAAGCGATCGATATTCGCCTGGTTGCTCTTAATGCGCCCGCGCTCGGGATGTTCGAGGTCGAAATTCCACAGCCGGTCGAGATTGGCGAATTCGGCGCCCATGCGGCCGAGATTGTCCCAGCTCGCGCGCAGAATCCTTTCAATCTCCGCTGCTGATTTCTCCGGGAAGGCCGCCTTGAGGTTTGCGCGTGCGATGGGTTGCTCTGGCAGCAGCGGACCGACTGTGCGCATTACCCAGCCGGCGACATCCGCCATTCTGTCGGGATCGACCAAGCGCAATGCCTTGATCAGCCCCACCGCCAGCGCGCCGATCATTGAGCCGCTGGCGCGCTTTGCGGCGCGGCGCGCCCGCCGGGTCGTGCGCTTGAACGCATTGGGCATCAGAAATTCACGATCACCTTGCCGAACACCTGCCGGCTTTCGAGCCGCGCCAGGCCGCGTTCGAAATCGGCCAGCGCGACCTCGGTGTCAATGATCGGGGCCATACCGGCAGCGATCTTGGACAGACTGTCGCGGATATTGCGCATCGAGGCGCCGAACGAGCCGAAAATCTTATACTGCTGCTGAAACAGCTGCATCAAATTGATGGTAACGTTCGGCCCGGCGGTCGAACCGCAGGTGACCAACCGCCCGCCGCGCTTGAGGCAGAACAGGGAGGCGTTGAAGCCTTCGCCGCCGACGTGCTCGAACACCACGTCGACGCCCTTCTTGGCGGTAAGCTTGCGGGTGACTCCCTCGAAGCGCTCGGTCTTGTAGTTGATGACATGGTCGGCGCCGAGCGCCTTGGCTTTCTCCGCCTTGGAGTCGTCACCGACCGTGGTGATGACGGTGCAGCCGAGTGCCTTCGCCATCTTGATGGCGACCGAGCCGATGCCGGAGCCGCCGGCATGCACCAGGATCGTCTCGCCCGGCTTGAGCTTGGCATTGTCGAACAGCATGTGCTCGGTGGTGCCGAAAGCGATCGGCGCGCAGGCGGCGTCGCGTAGCGATACGCCGGCCGGCACCTGGATCACCAGCCGCGCCGGCAGATTGATCAGATCGCGGGCGAAACCGTCAATATGGAAGCCCATAATGCCGCCGACATTTTCGCACAGATTATCGCGGCCCTCGCGGCAGGCGGCGCAATGACCGCAGGTCATGGCGCCGTACATCACCACCTTGTCACCGGGTTTGAAACCCGTCACCCCGGCGCCCGCTTCCGCGATCTCGCCGGAGGCCTCGGCGCCGACTACCAGCGGCAGCTTGCGCTTAGCGAAAGCCATGCCGCGAAAGCCCCACAGATCGAGGTGGTTGATCGCGACCGCCTTGATGCGGATTTGCACCTCGCCTTCGCCGGGCGGCGGCGGGGCGGGCACGTCGGCAAGTTCGAGCTTGCGATCGGCGATGAGTCTTAAGGAGCGCATAGCGGAAGAGGGCGGCGTTACGCCGCCGGCTCCAGACCCATCACCAGCGAGACGTTCTGCCCGCCGAAGCCGAATGAATTCGAAATGGCGTGCGTCACCCGCGCATCGCGCGCCTTGTTCGGCACCACGTCGAGCGGGATCGCCGGGTCCGGCACGTCGTAGTTGATGGTAGGTGGAATCCGCTGGTGCTGCAGCGTCAGGATCGAGAATACCGCCTCGACCGCGCCGGCTGCCGACAGCGTATGGCCGATCATGGATTTGTTGGAAGAGATCGGAATGCTTTTCATGCGCTCGCCGAACACCGTGGAGCAACCGAGATATTCCATCTTGTCGTTTTCCGGCGTGCTGGTGCCGTGCGCGTTGACGTAGTCGATGTCGTCGGGCTTCAGGCCGGCATCCTTAATTGCATTGGCGATGCAGCCGATGATCGGCTTGCCGTCGGGGCTCGAGCGGGTGCGGTGGAAGGCGTCAGTCATCTCGCCGCAACCTTCGAGCACGCCGAGAATATTGGCGCCGCGGGCTTTGGCGGACTCGTAGCTCTCCAGCACCAGCGCGCCGGCGCCTTCCGCCATGACGAAGCCGTCGCGGTTCTTGGCGAACGGTCTGACCGCGCCTTGCGGGTTGTCGTTGCTGGTAGACAGCGCCGAAAGCAACGAAAAGCGGATCACCGCTTCTGGATTGATTGAGCCGTCGGTGCCGATGCACAGCGCCGCGTCGGTCTCGCCACGCCGGATGGCCTCAACGCCGAGCTGGATGGCGGTTGCGCCCGAGGCGCAGGCGGTCGACAGCGAGATCGGCGAGCCCTTGGTGCCGAATTTGTCGGCCAGGTGGTCGGCCACTGAGCCGAGCAGGAAACGGCGATGAAAGGCAGGAAACTGCGCGCTCACCCGCAGTAGGTCGCTATAGGTCACCTTGTCATTGGCACCCGACTTGGCGCTGACCTCGATCCGCTGCGGCCATTCCATTTCGATCGGCGGCACCGCCAGGAACAACGGGCCCGGAAATTCGCCAAGCGCGCCGATCCCGGATTCGGCGATCGCCTCTTCGGCGGCGAGACCGGCGAAGTTTTCCGACAATTGTGCCGAGCAGGGCTGCGTGCCGAGGAAGTCGATGGTGCCGGCGATGCGGGTCTTGAGGCCGTCGGTGGGAAAGCGGGTGATGGAGCGGATGCCCGACTCGCCGGCCGTGAGCTTGGCCCAGTTGTCGGCCTTGCCGGCACCGAGCGAGGTGACCACGCCAAGGCCGGTCACCACCACGATCGGCCGGCCCATTTTATCCTTGGTCGATGACATTTCGTGCTCTCCCTCAGCCGACCCGTTCGACCAGCGCAAGGGCTTCGCCTCGCCAATGTCCGACACCGGTCACCACGATTTGGCTCAAGTCCCCGCTCATCGGCCGTTCCAGGCCGGTCGAGTCGCAGGGTGGAAACAGGTTACCATGGCCGACCGCGATCGCCGCCAGGGCCACGTTCATGGGGAATTGCGGTTCCATTCCATGACCGAGATAGGAGCCCGTGGCGCGAACGGCAAGGTCGTCATGGGCGGAGAGAAATGCCCGTTCCTCGGCGGTCGCCGGCGCCGCCCCGGTGGCGCCCGAGAGAACGGCGGCGTGGCCGGCGCGGAGCCGCGGTTTGATTTTGTCCCACAGCCGTCCGAGCGCGGCGGTAACGCTGCCCGGCGTGCGTTTGGAGCGGTCGGAGAGGACCGCCGTGAGCCGCGCCAGCGGCTTGGCGCCGCGCTTCTCGGCGTGCTCGCGCGCCTCGATCACCAGGAAGGCGCCGAGCGAGCCGAGCGCGAAGCCGCCCTTGTCGCCGCGCTCCCAGATCGGCACATGGCGGTCTTTCAAGGGCAGGCCAGCGAATTCGTACAGCAATAGAACATCCGGCCGCTCGCCGTTCAACGAGCCGCCGACCAGGGCGATGTCGCTCTGTCCGGACACGATGCGCGACAGCGCGATGCGCACCGCATCCACACCCGCGGATTCCTCGCCCATGAAGGTGCGCGAGGATCCGGTCACACCATGCACGATGGAAATATTGCCGGCGAGCAGGTTGGAAAGCTGCGCCAGGAACAGCGTCGGCCGCAGGTCGCTCATCAGCCGCTCGTTGAGGTAGGCGCCCGGGTTTTTCGCGTGCTGGATACCGCTGAGGATGGTGCTGTCGACGGCAAGATCGCGCTCGCCGCCACCGGCGGCGACGATCATGTCCATGCGCGAGAGAATCTCGGTCTTGCCCTTGACGCCGGCGGAGTCGAGCGCGAGCCCGGCGGCATAGGTTCCGATGCGCTGCCAATTCTCCATCTGGCGCTGATCGCCCTTCTTCGGGATTTGCGCGTCGAAATTGATGGCGGCAAGCGGATGCACGATGAACGGCGCAAAAGTCGCCGCATCGGCGCTGGGATGCGCCTCCATCAGCTTCTGCCAATGCGCCTGCGGGCCTTCGCCAAGGCAGGAGACAATACCGACGCCGGTGATCCAGGCCTCGCGGGCAGCCTCAGCCATCAGCGAGCGCCTCGACGGTTAGTCCTATCGCTGCCGCCCTGTCGCGCATCTCCCGTTCCATTTCCGCATTGGGGAAATCGAGCACGCGCAGCGTCAGCGTGGCGTCGCAAATCAATTTGCTCTCGGCCCTGATTTTCGCCTCGACGATCGCGTAGCCGGACCCGTCATGCTCCAGATGGGCGTCGATCGACAGCAGCTCGCCGGGCTTGACGTAGGTGCGCAGCTTTGCCTCTTTCACCGCGGCGAGGAATGGCATGCGCTGGAAGCGGTTCATCGCCACCACCAGCCAGCCCGAAGTCTGCGCCATCGCCTCGATCAACAGCACGCCCGGCATCAGCGGATAGCCGGGGAAGTGGCCCTCGAATATCGTGCTTGACGTCGGAACCAGCGCCTCGCTGCTAATCTTGCGGTCGGCGAGATTGAGGTCGACGATCCGGTCGATTAGCTGGAAATACTCGATACGCATGTGGCTATAGCGCGGGTTAGGCCCCCTTGGCAGCGACGAGTTCGTCGATGCGGGCGCTCAGGTTTTTGAGCACGAAATACTGGTCGGTGGTGGCCTTGCCGTCATTGACTTCCTGCGTCCACTGCTCGAGCGGCAGCTTGATCCCGAACGCCTTGTCGATGGCAAAGGCGATATCGAGGAAATCCAGGCTGTCGATGCCAAGATCGTTGATGGCGTGGCTTTCGGGCTTGATGGAGTCGCGCGGAATATCGCACGTCTCAGCGATAATATTGGCGATGGTGTCAAATGTCGAAGACATCGGTAACTCTCTGATTGATTTGGGGTTCTAGCGATCTGACGGCCAAGGTGCCCGGTCCTGCGCGCTATCCCCCCGGCACGGCCATTCACTGGCATACGGTTGGCAGCCCGTATAGCGAAGCGCCGCCTTAAGTTCAATGGCGGCGGGCATTTGACGGAAAATGAGGCAAACGGCCAAAACGCGTGCCGGCTTGAACCGCTTTGCCCGTGCACAGGCTTCACCAGCGGTCCTTGGTCACCTCCACCGGCGAGCAGCCGCGCCGCCCCGACAACACGCAATCCTGGTTCTTGCGCATCTGCGCCATGGTGTCGGCCAGCCAAAGGCCGGCTCCGATCAAGGCGATCACAAACACGAAGACAACGATATTGACGGTCATGCGGTGGCGATAGTCATCGGTGCCTTCGCCGCGCTCGAATTTGGCGAGATCGTCCACTGGCGGTGGAACCGTCGCCGGCGTGCGTGCGCCGGCCCGGCCATGGGGGAACCTCACCACCCGCGGCTCGTTCTCGGACGATGACGATTCATCCCCGGTCATGACGAACAAGTCTATCACGGCGCGCACGGCTGTTCGACCGGGTCATGGCGCGCGGTTGCTTACGTAGACGCTCATCCGTCATCCGCCTAGACTGGCGGCCATGAGCGAATCCGCCCGATCCCGGCGAGTTATCGCGCTGGCCGCGGCCTATGTGGTCGCGTTGCAGGCTTTGCTGTTGCCGTTGGCGGTCGCGGCCGGTAGCCCGTTCGAGTTAACCCTGTGCGCCACGGCCGCCTCGGTCGATGGCTCGCCATCGCCGGCCGGTCACAACAGCGGCTGCCCGTGCGCCGCCGGCTGCGGGTCGCAATGCTGCGTGCAGACGCTGGCCGGCCCGCCGCAAGTTACTGTCGCTTATCGGCAGACCGGATTTAACGTCTTTGCGCCGCTGCCGTCGATCGAGGCCGCCATCCGGCCGGTCATTCGCGGCCCGCAGTTTCCGCGTGGGCCGCCCGCCGCCTGACGCCATTCGCAATCGCATCATCAATTCACAGGCCGCGCTTGATCCAGGCGCGCGCCCGCCATGTCAGGAGCAAGACTACGATGAACCGCACTGCTTTGATCATCGCCGCGCTGTTCGCCGCTTTGGCTAAGTCGCCGGCACTCGCTCACGATTATACCGTCGGCAGTTTGAAGATTGGCCACCCCTGGGCGCGCGCGACGCCGAAAGGCGCCAGCGTCGGCGGCGGCTATATGAAGATCACCAATACCGGAACCGCGTCCGACCGCCTGATCGGCGGCTCCACGGACATCTCCGACAGCTTCGAAGTCCATGAGATGAAGATGGAAGGCGACGTGATGAAGATGCGGCCGGTGGTCGGCGGCATCGAGATCAAGCCGGGACAGACTGTCACGTTCGACCCGAGCGGATATCATGTGATGTTCGTCGACCTGAAGAAGCAACTTGTGCAAGGCGAGCGTTTCAAAGCGACGCTTGAATTCGCCAAGGCCGGCAAGGTCGATGTCGATTTCGCCATCGAGGGGATCGGCGCCAAGAGCGGCGGCGGCGACATGCCGGGCATGGGCGGCATGCACATGAAGTGACGACCGTCACTTCGGCTCGGCGAACGGCAGTTCGGCATCCGCCGGCGGCATCATGCGGAACACGTTGAGCGTCATCGAGATCATCACGTAATAACCGAGGATACCGACCAGCTCGACCATGGCCGCGTCGCCGAGGAAGACGTGCACGCGCTTATAGACGCGGTCGCTCACGCGGTTGGTCTTGTAAAGCTCGCGGATGAAGGCATGGATTGCGCGCTCGTCCTTGGGCGCAGAGGTCGGTTCGCGACCGCTGCGCAGATCAGCGATCGTCTTGCGGCTAACGCCGGCTTTCTCCGCCATCGGCGCATGCGCGAACCATTCGTATTGCGCGCGCCACAGCCGCGCCGTGCAAAGAATGGCGAACTCCGAAAGCCGCGGCGGCAGCCCGGTCCGGTAACGGCAATGGCCGCCGAGCGCCTGCGCCAGATGGCCGAACTCCGGCGCATGCAGCCAGACCGCGAACGGCCCGCGCGGGGTGATCGATTTGCCGCGCGGCCCGGAGCGAATTGCCTCCAGCAGCGCGTGCTGGGCATCGTTCATGTGCGCTTCGTCGATCAGGGCAAGGCGGGGCGCCGGGCGCTTGGCGGGCATGGGATTTTCCTTGTGAGGCAGGGTGGCGGAAGGGGTAGGACATGACGGGGAACGCAAACTTTGAGTAGTATAGCGCATAGCGAGTTTAACATTCACAACGCGCGGGGGCACACACCATGGTTGGCCATCGACTTAAATTTCTCACCGCCGCGCTGGGACTGGCGATGCTGGCGAGCCCCGCCTTCGCCGACGCCATCGACGGCAACTGGTGCCACAGCGACGGCCGCCGCTTTACGATCCGCGGACCGGAAATCGTCACGCCCGGCGGCAAGCGCATGGAAGGCAATTACAGCCGGCACTGGTTCACCTACACGGCGCCGGCGCCGGAACCGGGCGCCGGACAAACGAT
>Ga0209890_10001567_pt1 | contig 10332 bp, 14 predicted proteins | sample OrgsoiDNA2013049_FD_185799 | JGI IMG/M metagenome (GOLD analysis project Ga0209890, IMG submission 185799) | Permafrost soil microbial communities from the Arctic, to analyse light accelerated degradation of dissolved organic matter (DOM) -... | ecosystem: Environmental > Terrestrial > Soil >... | reverse complement strand
TCCGGGACCCGCGCCAGCTTTCGCCGACGCGGGATTAGCTTCCAGAAGCAACAGACCTAGCCGCCAAGCAGGTCCAACACACGAGCGAGACCAATCGCCATGCGTGGCACCTTGAGTAAGCGCGCGTACGCCGTAGCGCAAGAGCCGGCTCCGAAAAATTATAGAGACGAGACGCCGAAACAGCAGGCCGATCATCGCGAGATCGAGCAGCGATATCGAAAACAGAATCGCAAGCACGGTCCGGTACCGTTTGCGAAGCTGCGCAAGAGCGAGCTTGAACGTCTTTTCGCCGATCGATGGGGCGACGTGCGGCCCGACGACGCCGACGATCTGCGCTTGATGGCCGATCACCTCGCGCTGATCGATGAGGTGGACCGCCCCGGAACGTATTGGAAGGCCGACGCTCTCGCCCGCGAGCTACGCCTCGACGATGCAACGCGAACCCGGCTCAAGATCAGGACGATCGGCGCGATCGATTGCACCAAGGCGCAGCGCGCGAAACGGTGCAGGGAACGACGGGCGGCAGCAGAGGCGGCACGTAGGGCGAAAGCCGGCGCGGTTCCGCGCGCCCTGTCGGAAGCACGCTTGAAACCGTGGCTCACGCTCGGCATCAGCGAGAGCACCTATCGGCGGAAAAAGCGCCGTGACAGTAATTCGTGCCCCATACTCTTATATTCTCAAGGCACGAAACGCTGTCAGGGGAGTCCGACGCCCGACGCGGCTCATGATCCAGCTCTCGACGCCGCCATCGCCGCACCGATGATCGATCCAGCACAAGACGCGGGACGGCTTTCGCCGCCCGCTTGGCAGAGACTCGGGGTTGTTCCCATCTTGGCGAGGTTTGAGCGTTCTAAGGCGTCCATGCCATGGGTGCGCCAGTTGGCGGACACGGTGCAGCGCGCCCAAGGCGCGCGTCTGCATGCCGCCTGATGCTTCCCACCACCCCGCGACGCCGCGAGCTAGGCGGTGCCACGCCGGTATGCTGGCGGTGGCATCTGGCGGGCGTCTACGCTCGCATTGTTCCGTTGGAACTCTTACATATGCAAGCACGCAAAGAGAGGCGTGCACAATGAACGACATCGAAAGTTTGACCGCCTACGCGCGCGAGAGCTTGGACTCGCCGCCGCTCTATCACGGAACCGCCGCTGTGCGGTGCCGTTTGAAGGGCGTCGTTCTGTGGTGCGGAAGCGAATGGGCCGCTACCACTTTCGGGCTCGAAAAAACCAACGGCGCATTTCGGATTCGCGCGCGCGATCTCTGGTTTGGTGAAGACACGATCGGTTGGATAGCGCACATGTCGGCGCTCGACGAGGTGACCGACATCAGCGATTTTTCCGAAGCGTTGCGGCTGGCGAGGGGCTTCGCCGCCGGCCGGCTCAAGCGGGCGTCGCTGCGGCCGAGCTTCGCCGACGCCGGGTGACCCGCGCCGGGCCGCAAAATTATTTTTGCGATGTTCAATTTTGAACAGACGGCCGGCTCGGACTGATCTAAATTGCTCACATGGTGATAGGCGACGGTCGACCTCGGTCGATCTTGTGCGCCGCGCCATTGGCGTGATGCACCACCTGCATCGTCATGGGCCCCAAGCCCGGAACAAGCGTTGCCGTCGTCTGCAACCCGCAGGCGAGGCGATTTTTGGAGCCGGGTTATGCCTAGAACGACCACTTCAATCATCCGAGATGGCATCAGCACGCGCAGCCCGGCGACGCCGCGCTCGGACGCGAACGCGCGCCGCCGTCGCCGGAGCGAACATCAGGAATGCGAGGGCAATAAAGAAACGGTTGGAATTACAACCGAGGAAATTATGCGCGAGCCTGCGTTTCGACGCGGCGTTGCGGACCTGCGTTCTGGTCGATCGCCACGATTCGATACCGAGACCGAAGGCGGCTGGCTTTATGAATGGGGACGGCAGTTTGCCGTTGTCGCGCCGCGTAACATGCAAATCGTGCTGCCGAAAAAACGGAAGCTCAATCCGCGAGCCCTCGAACTACTTCGCCGAACGTTGGGCGGAAACGGGGGCTTGATCCGATGACAACGAACAATCAAACCTTGGAGCTGATCGCCGAAAAGATCAGGACACACGAGAAGGGGAACATCAGCGGTGTGGTCGCCATCGGTCGCCTTCTGAGCGAGGCAGAGGACCAATGTGCCCACGGCGAATACATGTCATGGGTTGCCCGTCATTTTGGTTGGTCTCATGCCACAACCCTCAGATATCGCCGGGCTTTTGAGTTTGCCAACAGCATTGACGATTTTGAAAAATTGAACCTGACGCTCACCGCGCTCTATTTTGTCGCCAATCTTTCTCTTTCGGCAGCATCGATCGATACCTCCATGCTGAGAATGTCCGCGCAAAAAGCGATCATTAGAAAGGCGAGGAAGCATCGGGTCACTGTTGCGGTCGCTAAAGCCATATTTGAGAAGATCAAGAACCCACACCCAATCGACCCGGTTGAGGACGAGACACCGCCGCCGCCACCTGGGCCGGCGCAGCCGGCCCAGCCCGATGACCGCGATGACGATCATGATCCGGTCGACGATGAGCCCGACAACGTCGACGCCGTCGAGGATGACAGTGGCAATGTTCCTCAACATCAAATCGCAGCGGCGCTGCTGCGAACCTTGCTGCAAAAATTCCCTGCGGATAGCAGCGTGTGGCCGGGTGTCGTTCAAGACATCGGGCAGGTTGAGACGCGCCGATGCGCCGAACTGATGAACGCAGTTGTCGCGAACCATTGCGAAAATGATCCGGTGAAAGCGAAAGCGGACCGCGCCGAAGCAAAGTCGCGAGGTCAACTGTATCAGAACAGGACGGAAGCATGATCACACCGCAGGAAATCGAAGCGTTTGCTTTGAAGCTCACCGCGCCTGATTTCGTGGTTTCGGGTGCCAACATCGCGTTGTTGATCGGGCACCTCGATGACCACGACTACGAACTCGTGATGGGTCGTGCTCAGGAAATCCGGCGAGAGAGACACCCGCCACGAAGAAGGCCAGCAACGCCGGCAGAGCTGGCGCTCAGAGAGCGCGCCGCGCGGCTCGGCTTCAAATTGTCACGACGCGGACAGGAATATAGCCTGACAGACCCCGACGGCACCGGGGTTGGCGGCATGAGCCTCGACGGCATCAATGAGTGGCTCGATGTCATCGAGTACAAGCGCCGGTCCAAATTTCGAGCCCGTGCGGCATGCCGCTTTTCAAGATCAACGACCCCGACAAAGCGGCCGAGGCCGAGACCGACCACGGCGGCGAAGCTGCGCCCGGTGACGAACCATGATCACGCCGCAGGAACACACCAAGGGAGAGAGAAAAAAATGGGTGTCGATATCTATTTGCAGAGCATTTGGAAGCCGTTCGAGGAAACGTTTTCACCGCCGGAGCCAGCCGCGCCAATCATAGGAGTGGAGGGACTGATTGCACACACGACCAAGGGCTTCGACGCGATGCGCGCGAGCGGCGGCTACTTTCGCAACGGCTACAATTCCGGCGATGTCATGTGGGCGATGGGGCTGACGTGGCACGGCACGTTTTCGCCCATGCTGGACCAAGCTCATCTGCCGATCGAGCGCGCTCGCGAGCTGATCGCAATGATCGAGGCGAGGCCGCTCAACCGCGAACGGGTCGCGGCGCACATCTTCGAACACATGGACGATGGTGCCGAACCGGACCATCCGTTCGTCGGTCGGGGTCTGCAATGGGCGAGCGACGCTGCTGCTACTGCTGCCGGCAAACCGTTTGAGCCGCTGGGGCCGCCTGACCTCGACCAGTTGTTCCAGTTTCTAAACACGCGCCGCGATGAGCTGCTGGCGATCCTGCGCAAATCGGTCGAGTTGGATGAACCGCTATATTGTTCCCTTTAAGGGCACCATGATCGAGCAGCCAACTGAAACAGACAAAGCATATCGACGTTGATCGTTGTCATCGAGAGCACGTACGCGACAACATCGATCGACCGACGGAGAGGGAAGCGGCGATCGGATCGACAACGCGATCGGCCGATCCATCTGGCGACGGTGCGCTGATCGACCATCCGATCGCGCATCGCATAGGGGACCCAGCGGGTCCTAAGGAGGCCCCCGGCCATAAAGGGGGGTCGCGCCCGCGCGCTCCATATATCTAGTCACAGATTTTTTTGAGTTTGTACAACCGCCGCAGAAAGGGAACTTTTGAAATGCAGACATATTCGATCAACGCCGTGTCGTTAATGCTGGAAAATGATCGCCGGACCGTCACCAAGGCGATGCAAGGTGTCTCACCGGATGAGAAGGTGAACGGTCAGCCGCGTTGGAAACTGCGCAAGATCGTCGACGCCTTAGAACGGCATAGCCGCGCCAGCAACGGCGGCGGCAGCAATAGCAGTGTTCGGGCCGGTGAAATTTGCGACGAGCTGGAAAGACTCCACGGTGAAGTGGACGCAGCGATTAAGTTTGTCGAATCTCTGCCTGATCTGGCCGCGAAGCAGCCGCATAGCCGCGCCGCGATGAAGACGATCAACCGTATCGCTGAATTGTACGAGGAAGCCAACGCCATCGTGCTCGAACGCGATCCGACTTCGCTTCTGCGCTACGTCACCGACCCGATCGTCGGGTCGACGTTCCGTGAATTGTTGTCCGCGATCTATGGCCGCGATGTGGAAGTCGACGGCGTCAAGATGTTCCCCGACTACCACCTCGAGCAGCGCGCAGCGAAGTAATCCATCCATGCCAGAGCCTCGACGCGACGAGCCGATCGGACCGCAGGCCAATGAGGTCGAGGCGCTGCGGGCACAGATTGCCGAGCAGCCCGACGTTCCGGAACTGCTGAGGATCATCGCGGAGTTGACGGCCCGCAACGAACGCAACGAACGCCTGCTCGTCGAGCGCGCGGCATCGCCTATTACGTGGCTGACTATCAAGGTCGCCGCCCATCGCGCCCTGATCGGTGACGTGCAAATGCGTCGATGGGAAAAACGCGGCTGGGTCGATAGTAAGCGCGAGGGCAGGCTGATCAGCATCGATCAGGACTCGCTCGACGCGCGCCTCCGGCGCTTCGGGCGAAAGCCGTACCTCGGAAAGTAGTAACGAGGTCATATCGCGGCCCATCGATTTCCTCGCGAAATGGGCTAAATCTTCACGCGACCCCAATCCTATAATCATGTCCGCCGCGATCCCGTCGCCACGCGACGCATGTCATCACGAAAGGCAAACCGCCCATGGCGTTGTATACAAAATCAAATCCAGAGCAGAATCTACGGCGCGAAGTCGACGCCGCGCGCATCTCGCGCGACGCGGTAGCCAAGCGACTTGCAGCGGCTCAGGACAAGGTCACCGAGTGCGAAGTACATTGCAGCGGCTCGCCCGTGAAGGCGCACAGGACCCGGTGCTGGTCGCGGCCGAGATCGCTTTGGATACAGCGGAGCGTCGTGTCTCGACGTTGCAGCCGGCGCTCGCCGAAGCCGAAAAACTTTTGATGCTTCTCGAAAGCCAACTCGCCGAGACGCTCGACAAAACGGCGCGCAACAAAACCGCCAGCGAATGCGAGCAGATGGCGCTCGATCTCGAAACGATCGCGCAGGAAATCGACCCTATTCTTCAAAGGATGATCGCGGTCACCGGGCGCGCCTTCGCGGGCGAGATTTGGGATTCGAACGGCCTGCACATTTACGCCACGAGCAGCAAGATGCAAATCCCGTTGGCGGTCGAAATGCTGGCGCAGGCGATGAGAGAACATTCCGTCCGCGTTCTGGACGGCAGGGCCCGCGCGACGCTGTTGACGCCGGCCGCGCCCCGCGCGGCGGTCGAGACAACCCCCGCCGAGCCGACAACGGGGTCATCTGGCATCTATACATATCACACGCCAAATTCCAACGGCCCGAGCTTTGTCACGCCGAACGCTTTTGCAAAGGAGAAATTCTGATGACGAAAATTCTTGGCCCACGCGGCTGGACTCGCGACCAAATCACAACGCGGTTTTCAAACACCGCGCCGTCGCCGTCGAGCTATGACAAAATGAACCACACCGTTGATTGCGTGATCAGCGTGGGCAGTCCGGTCGTTCGGTTTTACGGCGTCGAGAAATTGCGCATCTCGCCGGAGGCGGTCGACCTTGAGCGCATGAAAAACGGCAGCATGATTCCGCTGCTCGACTCACACCAAAACGCCGGCATCGTCAACGCGCTCGGCCGGTTCCAGAACATTTGGATCAACGGCGGCAAGCTGATGGGAAAAATCCTTTTTAATCAGACGCTAAACGGCCAGCTCGCCGAAGGCATGGTCGAGCGCGGCGAGATCGCCGGCATCAGCGCAGGGTATCAGGTGCGCGAATGGGAAATTACGGACGCCGATGGTTCGGTGATTGATCCCGAATCGCAACAGGTGCGCTGGGAAGACGGTTTGACGTTCACCGCAACCCGATGGTCGCTGCACGAAGGCAGCTTGGTGAGCGTTCCCGCCGACCACCTCTCTGGAATTCGTTCGCTCAGAAGCGGCGCAAAGGTCAGCGTCCCCATCAGCGCGGGTGAACTCGCCAACGTCCGCGCTCGGATGCAGGCGAGGCAGCGCATGATCGACCGAATTCGATGAACAAACGGAATCCGGCGGCGGCGCGATCCTTGGCGTCGACCTTGTCGGGCGGGAGCGGGCGGCCCAAAAAGCCCGCTCCCGCAACAATCGACGCGGCATCGGCCCGATCCGAAGCCGACGACGTGCGGATATCGCTTCACGAATCCTCGCATGCGGTGATCGGTCGTTGGCTCACGGGCGAGGCGATCGGCGGCGTCACGGTCGTTGCATCCTCTACGTTCGGCGGCCTTTGCTGGGGACCGCATTATGCTCATCGGGCCAAGTTTTCCGAGGGCGAGGTCCCCGAACTTTGCTCGCAAATCGCCGCGTTGATGCCCGCCCCCGGCGAGAGCCGCGCGCATGTCGCGGATATTTTTCTGCATTGCTTCAATCGCGTCACGGAGCTAGTTGCCGGGACCCAAGGCGAGATGCTGTTTTTGGACGGTGAACCGTGGTTTGCCGCCGATGATGAGCGACAGGCGATCGCCTATGCGTCGATGGTAACCTCGTCGCCGGCATCGGCAGCGGCGTTCATTTCGGCGTGCCGTGTCGAGGCCACGACATTGCTCACGGCCTCGGCGCACATCGTGCGCGCGGTGGCAGCGGAGCTTCAAATCGCGCGAACCATGAACGGTGCCGAAGTCGATCGGTGCATCGAGCAGGCGGTAGCCGCGAAAACATTGTCCGATGCGCGCCAGCGTCGCGCCAATTGGGCACGGGTCGAGGCGAACGCCGCGTTGCTCTGGCTAAATCAAACGGCGAGGCGGTCGGCGTGATCCCCCGCCACGCGGCTGCGGAGCCCCGGCTGTACGTTCGTTGAGGGGTGTATCTGCGCGCATCTTCGGTGCACTATGTGCGGCAGTGTCGGTTTGGTTGATCCGCGCCCGAACTGGCCTGAAGTGATCGACTTCAACAAGGGTGTGGGAGGCTAGGGCGGCAGCGCAGCGTTTGCTCGGGCCGGCGCCGCCGAGCAGAAGCAGGACTGGTAAGCATAGTGCGCCCGGAGTCGCGTTTCCGTGATGCTACTCACATCAGGTGTCAGATAGATCATCAAACGGCGAGCAAACACACCTGCCGGCTGGCGTCCGTGATTTCTGTCACGGATAAAACGCCCACTGTGCTTTACGTTACACCAGAGTGAGGCACAGGCTCGCGCTGAGCCGGATGTTGTTCACATCAAGCAATGGAGAATGAAGGAGATTAGGACATGGGAATCGATAGCGACCTCCGTACAGAAGCGAAGGCTTGGGAGAAAGCCGGAAGTGACGCCCTCGCAAACGGTGATTTGAAGATTGCGGCGACTGATTTCAGAGAGGCCGCCAACAAACTGCGGACAGCTGGCGACTTCGACATGTCGGCCTTTGATTCCAAGAGGGCCGGTGACGCACTGGAAAGGGAGGGGCAGATCAAGCAGACCGAGGGTCATTCTGCCAAGAACCGGACTGAGCGTGAGAAGGACTATAAGGACGCTAAGAATGCCCACGAGGGCGCGGCGCGTAATTTCGAGGCAGCCGGGCGAACTGCTTTGCAAGGCAACAGTCCCTTTCGGTTCAGTGACGCGCAGGACCACTACGCGAACGCGGGGTACAATCGCGATGTCGCCGGAGTATTTTCCCAAGACGTGAATAAATTGGAAGCGCCAAAAAACTACCAATACGCGCATGACGATTATGAGTTAGCCAAGAAGCAAGGCAAGGATGCTGCCAAGGCAGGTGACAGAGACGATGCTGCCACGTGCGATCGCAGCGACGAACGCATGGATTATTCCAACAAGGCGGACTTGGCGCAGAAGGCAGCGGATGACGCTTCACGGGCTCTTAAAGACCCGAGGAATAAGCTCTGAGGCGGACGACGACCCTTGCGACTTAGACACAACGGAACGCCCACGTTGACACCCCAATGCTCGCTTTGGGTTAAAAGCGGTAATGTTAGCCGAAACAGATGCGTCCGTTTAGCGCGTGATAGCGGACATTGGTCTAGGTGAAGACCGGATATTCAAACGCCACGCCTTCGGGATCGTGCTCGGCAAACCAGCGTTCGGCCGCGTCTTCGGTGGCGAAGACTTTCAAGTGGTCTTCGTCGCCAACTTCCTTCGCGGTGTTGATGTAAACCCACACGGTCATTCGTGATCCTTCATCTGGACGAACATTTCCCTCACGTCGGTGAGGCGAAGCGTGCCGGGGTAGCCAGATCCGGGAGCACCCATCACGCCAACGCATCAGCAGGTACTCCGCAGACGCCGGGGAGCCATCGAAAGGCGGGACCGACCGCCATCGATGTCTATCTGATGTTCGGCCTTGCCGAAGCCAAGGCGCTGATCATTCGACATCGCGATGCGGTGCTGGCCATCGCGAACGCCCTGATGCTTCACCGCACGCTCGACGCTGTCATGATTCACGAGATCATCGCCAGCGCACCCGAGCACGCCCGCCGGGCTGATTGGGAACTTGTCGAGAAAAATGCGGCGGGTCTCCAAGGGTCGTGGGCTCCTTGTTCGCTTGCTCGAACATGAAGAAAGATTCCGATAAGGATCACCGAGGATGGTCCTGCCATTTGGGTGAGAATTCCGTTCACAGCTTGAAATCCGGGGTTGCCCGAAGCGGAATGGAAGCCCACACCATGGCATTTGGGACGAATGCGCGGAGTTGGGGGGGGTGAATTGGCCGATTTTTACGAACTTGATTCTTGCCCGTTCATACGTCAAAGAGCGGCGGCGACGTTATCGCAATCCGGTAACCAGTGCAGCAACCGTGCACGGTGGGTCGATGCACGGTCGGCTATGGGGGCATGCCATGGGTCGCGCGTATGAGGCGGATTGCGGTTCGCTATTCAAAGCTAATTAATAGACGAGGGGCGCGATGGATTCCAAATTAATACTGCCAGTCGAAGGGCACCAACTCGCAGAGTTCATTTATTCCTTGCTTGGACAACGAAGGACCATCGAGAAAATCTTCCGGGTGAAGAGCTTGTCGGTTACACATGAGCAACTCATCAACCTCGTTGAACTCGTAAACCAACGGGTGGCTCAGAACGCAAGCGAGCTCGTAACAACGAAATGTTCGATCTACTTCAAAAGCGGCCGAGCTATCACCGTATTCGATCAACAAAGCTTTGTTACGCTCAACGATCTATCAAATGAGCTGACAATTGGCGCGGACCTAAGATTAACCTATCTTGTTCGCTTTTCGGGTGCAAACACGCCCGAAAAGCAAGACGTCCGAATTGAGTTGTTTTCGGATTACCATCCCCGTAATTTTCCCGGCCTCCGACGCGGGAGAGGAGAGCCACTCCTAAAATTTACGATAGAGACGACAAACCTTACCTGGGGCGAGGATATTTCGAACCATTTGAATACGGCTTTAAGCCATTTGCTTATGGAAGACGTCTTTTCGCAGATCGGGAATTTCGTTTGGAAGTATACCGAAGCTCCTTTTGTGGCCTTGATCGGATTGTTGTTATCCTCGCTTTTGATACTTAGCTGGGCTGCTTCAGGTGTATTCGACCAAACTACAATAGATCTGAAAAAACGGCTCAGCGAGCTGACCAACGATTCGGGACTTTCCCTCATCGATAAAAAATTGGATCTTCTTCTCCAGAGGAACTATCCCGAACCTCTCTCGACGGTTTTTTACAACGTGGCCCACAGTCCTCGAGCCTACGGCCTTTTAGCGTCAATCGCGCTTGTAGTTTGTTCTATTCTTACTGCATCACAAATTTCGTCGGCTGTGTCTTGAAGCTTTGCTGCCGCAACAGGGACATCGCGGCAGGGTTTTGATGAGCGCGTTGATCAAGC
>Ga0209890_10001566_pt1 | contig 10333 bp, 9 predicted proteins | sample OrgsoiDNA2013049_FD_185799 | JGI IMG/M metagenome (GOLD analysis project Ga0209890, IMG submission 185799) | Permafrost soil microbial communities from the Arctic, to analyse light accelerated degradation of dissolved organic matter (DOM) -... | ecosystem: Environmental > Terrestrial > Soil >... | reverse complement strand
TTGGGGGTTTCCCTGAGCATACATTCAGGTCCGATGGTCAGCTAGCGCACAGACAAAAACTCACAGCGTCACTTACGGTGCGACCATGTACTACCGCGATCTCACCCGCGCAGCACCCATAGTGCAGCGTGAGATTGACTTGGTGCACACCGCGGCCACCGGCGATGCGCTCACGTTATACCTGTGGTTTGAGACGCGTTGCGCATCCACCCACACGCAATACATTCGCGGACGGTACGCGCCAGCGTTGGGATCATGGCGGCCCCCCGTGAGCGCGTCATTAAGCGTCGCCGTAAGCGCGACCCCACGAGGGACCTCGAAGTAGCCGGGAATTCAGAAGCGCTCGAATATCTGCCCTCGCTTCAGCTACAAGATAAATCCAACCTGTCTGCAGTGCCAGCGCGTAGGCCGCTAGTGCCAAGGATCCGCAATGTGCTCGTACACCTAGTTCGGGAGCAACTCATCATAGTTACGCGCGGAACTCGATGTTGAGCGTGGAAGAAATAGAAGGCGGCTCGATTCGAATCCGTCGCGGTCCGCGGTTCGATTGATCTCGCTGTTGCCCGTTGCGCGGTGCCTGGCAATTATCGATGGACGCTCTTCGCCAATAGCCTGAAATTATAGGGGTGTTGCCTCTGATTGGGTAGGGTAGATCTGCGTTAGCGGCCGCCGAGCATTCGTGAGTAAGTCTTAAGCGTCGCTGATAAAATCCACATGCGGACAGCCGGGCTATGATGTTTGGCATTGTTTATCCCTAGCAATAGCTTCAGTTAGAGGTGGTTATCCCGGCGACACTATTGGGTCCGTTCTTCTTGATCGAGACGAGTCCGGCATGGACGACCTCGTAGAATTCGCTGATCAAATCGAGCAGGTGCCGGGGCGGTCTTCTGCGATAGTCGTTAGCTACGTGAACGCTGCACCTCCCGGGCCCAACCAGTGGATCGGAAATTGGAGAGGATGTACAGGCAATCGCTATCCACGAGGAAATCTATGCATGAGTACCGATGGTGTCAATTGGTTGATTAGTGCGCTGAACGACCATTCGGTCCATTTCAGTACTTTCGTCCGTAACGAATCGTAGGACCGCATTTTGGATGGTGCAAATGCCGCACGGAGTACCAGCACCTTGGGTCTGGTGCTCGCGCCGAATCGGCCGCAATCGCCTGTAGAGGCATTTTCCGCGCGGCGGCTCCACGCACACTCGGATCGAGATCGCGGGCCAGGGCTATGCTGGATGGGTATTGGCCGATGGATGAAGAGACAGCGCGGGCGTTGTACCGCAGGGGGCCATATCGACTGAGATGTATAAGTCCAGACTCGATCGGACAGACATTGTCAGGCAGCTAGCGGGCCAGCTGCGGTCATACGGAGCGCCAAGTTCATTGGCGCAATGCCGACAGACATTGCGTTTCGCGGAAACAGCGCGTAGAAGTCTGCAGCAGGACACCAAAATCGCCAAGCAGGAAATCAGCGTTTACATTTCCGTCGAACAAAGGGAAAACTCCCTTTTGGCCGCACTGCCAGATCCTGAGTGGCAGCGTTGGGAACCGCTGCTCCAGCCAATCGACATGCCGTTAGGCGAAGTTTTGTACGAGTCCGGCGCCACGCTAACCCACGTCTACTTTCCGACCACTTCCATCGTCTCGCTGCTTTATGTAATGGAAAATGGCGCTTCGGCTGAGATTGCCGTCGTCGGGAATGAAGGAATTGTCGGTATCTCGTTGTTCATGGGGGGCGAATCCACTCCCAGCCGTGCTGTCGTGCAGAGTGCCGGCCACGGCTTCCGGTTGAAAGCGCAATTGATGAAAGATGAGTTCGAGCGAGGGGGCCCCGTGCTGCATCTGTTGCTGCGCTACACTCAGGCGTTAATCACGCAGATGTCGCAGACGGCGGTATGCAATCGCCACCATACGATAGACCAGCAATTGTGCCGATGGCTGCTCTTGAGCTTGGATCGTCTGCGGGTCAATGAACTCGTGATGACGCAGGAATTAATCTCCAACATGCTCGGGGTGCGCCGCGAGGGCGTCACGGAGGCGGCGAACAAGTTACAACAAGCCGGGTTGATCAGTTACGTGCGCGGCTGCATCACGGTGCTCGACCGCCCTGGGTTAGAGAAGCGCACTTGCGAATGTTATGCGGTCGTTAAACGCGAGTACGATCGCCTGCTCCCCGAGAAAGTGGCGACGTAGATTCGCCACCTCCGCCGGCCGCGTCTATTCAGCGTCGGCAAGGCTCAAACACTGTACGGCCATATCTCGACGATCGCGCCAGGTATGCGCGTGGCCGCGGCCCAGTCGCTAGCCCCACGCACACCGGCATGGTCAAAAAGCGGCAACCGGCCCTTTTATCGAGGGGGTGATGGAAGAAAAGCCACTGTATAAGCCGAGTTTGCAGACGTTCGCGGGCCCTCAGGAATACTCACAGCCCAATTCATCGCTGGTGATAAGTCCACTTCTCGCGATCCTGACGCCCTGGTCGTGGCAGCTTATCGCCTACGCGCGGCAGATCAACCGCGATGGTCAGCATTCATTTTCGGACACTGCAGGAGAGCAGGTGTTGGATTTCGTGAATCAGCCGCATTCTGGGTGACGCGTGCGCGAGCATATCGGTCGCGGTGCACTCCAATTGGTGCAATCGCATGACCAGCGAGACATCACCATTCATCGAACGGACGATTCCCGCGTACTGGCTAGGCCGCGATCGTTGCCGGTAGCAGCCTCTCGCATTCCTTCTTAACCACGGCGTAGCATTCACAGGTGCGCTTTTCCAAACGGTCGCGATCTAACACAAGGATACGGCCATAGTGGTAGTCGATAATTCCGGCTTTGTGCAACCGCCCGGCCGCCTCCGTGACGCCCTCACGCCGCACACCCAGCATGTTGGCGATGAGTTCCTGCGTCATCACCAATTCGTTCGAAGCCAGACGATCCAGGCTCAACAACAGCCATCTGCACAATTGCTGGTCGAGCGAATGGTGGCGATTGCATGCCGCCGTCTGCGCCATCTGGGTGATAAGACTCTGGGTATAGCGAAGCAGTAGATGCATCACGGGTCCGCCCCGCTCGAATTCTTGCAGCACGAGATCCGCTGCTAACCGGAAACCCTCGCCAGCGCTCTGGACGAGTGCCCGGTTCGGCGTCGAGCCACCGCCCATGATAAGGGGCACGCCGACAACGCCTTCGTGCCCGACGATCGCGATCTCCGTCGATGCGCCGCTTTTCATGACGTACAAGAGCGAAACAATAGACGTGGTTGGAAAGTACACATGCGTCATTTCGCAACCCGACTCGTAAATCACCGCGCCAAGAGGCATGTCCGCGGGTTCAAAATTCGGCAGCCAACGGGCGAGTTCCCCCTCCGGTAAAGCCGCAATCAATTGGTTGTGAAAGGCGTCGCTTAAAATCAACGTGGGTCATCGCCTCCATGCTTGATGACAAGTTACAGCTATACACCGATACACAGAATATGTCAAATCGTCACGATGCAAATAACCATGCAAACAGCGGCGCGTAATCGACACCATTCGCTTGACCAGCAGCTATGTCGCTGGCTGTTGCTAAGCCTGAATCGGTTACAGGGTACGGAAATGGTGATGACGCAGTAACTGATTGCCAACATGCTTGGCGTATCCCGGGTGAGAGTGACCGCGTGTCACGGATGGTGTGGGGAGAAGGATGATCGACAAGTGGCTGAAAGCAGGAGTGCTGGAGCCGGCTCCTGGCCGACTGTCGCCGGTGGCGATCCTACTTCCGAAATCGGACCCGGTCCGGCCTACACTCTTCGTGGCTCTTAGGACAGCCGAGCGATTCCAGGATGTCCGTCGAAGCCAGTATCGAAGCTCACGATGCGGCCAATCGAATGTTGTTCCATGACCGCTAGATGTAATGCATCACGAGCCGAAAGGCGAGTCGATCCGAGGACGATCGATTTTGCGCGCTCCGCAGCAACTAAGTCGACCGACAATACTTGATCAACGATTCCCAGAATGGCGTCGAAAGCAGGTTGGATGGCATCGCGGCGGTCGATAGCGACATAGCGATGCAAGATTTCTTGAAGGACCTCCACATCCGTAACGAGCCGAAGGCGCTCGCTTAGCAGGTTTTCCAGGAGTCGTTGGGCGTCAACCTTATGCGGGTGCGGAGCTCCCACGAGATACATCGGGATGTTCGAGTCGATAAAGATCATCGACGGTCGGATACGCCGTAGCCGCGCTCAATCTCGGCCAACATGTCGTTGATATCCGCAGTTGGATAGGAATGTCGGGCAGCCGCGCGTACCGTATCCAGCTTCTTGCCAACATTACCCACGGGTTCGCGACGGCGCGCGGCAGCCAGTGCCTGTCGGACCCATGCAGCGATCGACAACCGCTGCGCGTCGGCCGCCCGCTGTATTTCTCGATACTCAAGATCCTGAAGGATGACCTGCAGTCGTTTAGCCATTCGTGGAGCTTAAATGACTCATGGCCATGAGTCAACGTCTGATTGTCTTGCGGGACTTTTGCGTGAGTTCGGTTGTGCTTTGTTGTGCTTCGTCGTGCTCTGGGGGTGAATTTGCAACGGACATCCCGCGAGCGTGGTTGTTGAGAATCAAACAATTACAAACGACAAAAATCCAATTTCGATAGTGCTGCGAGCGACTTGTAACGCCATCGTTCAGGGGCGCGCATCATTTGCTGCGGCCGGTGCGCTGCTAACGGAAAGATCAACAAAGTTAGCCCGTACACGATGTAAGTCGACGTAGTAGATTCTCTCGACCCCGCGCACCACTGCCCTACCGCCAACTTTGATTTTGATAATGGCTGGTGGGCTGCTATGAACCGCTGCGGTGACTGCGCGCTCGTTCGCTGCGATCACATCTTCATGTCAGACATGTCTGATTTCTCGGCAGGCGCATACAGTCCTGGGATGGTCGTGGGCGCGACGGCGATCCGCATATCGGCATGGAGAAATACAGTTGCGGGCTTCTTGGCTGTTCACGCGAGCGGATGTGGTTGCGATTGGCGTCTACGTGCTTAGAGAAGCGTTTGAGATCCTCAGAGAAACGCGCGCGTGATAGAATAACGTACCGAAATCACGCGAACCAGGCGAACCAAGTACGCTGCATTCGGTAGGTGGGTCGCTGGTTATGATTCGAAGTGAGCGCGGCTTTGCAATATTCAAACCTAATCACCGGTATACTACGTAAGGAACTAGTGTAATTGCCGATCGATTGCTACAGAACGTATGTTGCGCCACATCATTGCCCTACCGATCCTGCTACTTTGCCTGCTCTCTGCGGGCGTGCCGGCATTCGCATGTGGGGAAGTTGTACCTACGCGCGACTGCTGTCCGAATGGACCGAACGCTCCCTGCGCGCCTGAGCACGCTAGAACGGCTGAGGCAAACCGGTTGGATTCTTGTTGTATCGCCGGCGATGCGATCGCGACCACGACTGCGATGGCCATCCCGTCAAAGGAGAACGGTAAGCATTGGGATGGTGTTTCTCCCCCGGCGCTCCTCGTCCCATTGACCACTCTGGCCACGGCTTACGTTCAATCGCTGCTGGTCGACGATTTCCGCTTTGTTTCGCAACCTCTTTCCAACTCCACGCTTTACTTAAGAACCGGGCGCCTGCGCCTCTAGTTCTCCTCCCGCGTTGTTTGGGCCACCTGTTGGCCCTCATCCGAAAGCAGACCACAACGTCTGCGGACGTTATTTCGCGTGGAGATCGCCGTGAGTTTTTCTCAATCTGCCTTGTCAAAGCGTGCGCCCTATTGGGCTCTTATCTTCGTTGCTGCCCAGATCCCGCAATTGGCGAATGCCGAGCAGGCCGTCCCGCTCGCCGATGCTCGCCCGTCCGCTGCTATCGCCGCGGAGGCAGATACGCCGTTGACGATGGAAGAGGCCGCCCGGCTCTCGCTCATCGACCAGCCATTGCTCACCGGACGCGTGGCGAAGATTCAAGCGGAGGAACAGCAGGCCGTCGCCGCGGCGCAGTTACCGGACCCGAAGCTATCCGGCGGACTCAAAGAGCTGCCGATCGATACCCCAGAGGCGTTTAGCGTCCGCCGCGATAATTTCACCGAATTTACGATCGGGTTGAGTCAGGAATTTCCGCGTGCCGCCAAACGTCGGCTGCAAAGCGCTCGCAAGCAACTCGATGCCGATGCGGACCGTGCCGCGCTCAATAACGAGCAACGCATGGTGCGTCGCGATGCATCCCTGGCATGGCTCGATGTGTATGAGGCAGAGCAGGCGCTCAAGCTCACGCGGCGGCTAGCCGGCGAAGCGGCGCTTCAAGTGCAATCGCTGGCAAAGGATTACAGCAACGCCAAGGCGTCGCAGGCCGACTGGCTTGCGGCGAAAGTCGATACCGGTCTTGTCGAGGACAAAGCGCATGACTGGCTGCACCACGCACTGCGACTGCGCGAAGGCCTCGCGCGCTGGATCGGCGATGACGCGCGCCGGCCGCTCGCCGAGGCACTCACGATGCCCGGATTCTTGAGTCCTTTGCCGAGCTTGATCGCAAGCTCCGAGCATCATCCGGTGATCGGGAGTCTAGACAAACAGATCGAGGCCTCAGCTACCGATGTCGCCCTCGCGCGCCAATCCTACAAGCCGGATTATTCGGTTGAAGTGTATTACGCATATCGCCGCGACTTCGCCGACTTCGTCGGCGTCCAATTCACCGTCGGATTGCCGTACTTTACCAAGGATCGCCAGGATCGCGGGCTCTCCGCGGCGCTTCAACAATCGCGCGCCAGCGAAGACCGCAAGCGTGACCTGCTGCGCGAGTTGCACTCGCAGATCAGTCAGGACTATGTCGATCGGCGGCATTACGAGGAGCGCGTGGCTGATTTCGATGCATCGATTATTCCCAATGCTTCGCGGCGCGTTGAGGCGGCGCGAAGCGCGTACCAGAGCGGTCGCGGCAGCTTCGACGCGGTCCTGCTGGCGCGCCGCAGCCTGCTTGATGTGCAGCTGCAACGTCTCGCACTCGCCGTGGAATCGGCGCGGGCGCAGGTGCGCCTCGACTATTGGAGCGCATCGCAAACGTCGCCCGGAGAATCGCCATGAGACGCAGTTACCGGATTGTCCTGCTCGTTTGTTTGGCGGTTGTGATTGCCATCCTCGGTTTGCTGTTCATGGGTCATCGAGGTACACCGACTGCCAGGCTTACCGAGTCTCACAATGCGCCCGCTGCTCAAGGCGCGAGTGCCGCGGCCGACAAGCGCAAGCCGCAGTATTGGTACGATCCGATGCACCCCAGCGAGCACTTCGACAAGCCGGGTAAATCACCGTTCATGGATACGCAGCTGGCGCCGAAGTATGCCGATCCGGTACCGACCGACGTCGGGGGCACCCCTCCGGCCGGCGTTGCACCCCCCGGCAGTATTGCGGTCGATTCGCGGGTTGTTGAGAACTTGGGCGTGCGTCTCGCGAAGGTCGAGCAGGGAAGTTTTACTCGCCTGGTTGATACCGTCGGCTTGGTGGGTGTCGATGAACACCGTATCGAGGCGATTCAGGTGCGAGCGCCCGGATGGGTCGAACGTCTCGATGTGCGCGCGGTCGGCGATGCGGTGCGCCGCGGCCAGCTGCTCGCGGGAGTTTATTCGCCGGACCTGTTGGCGACACAACAGGAGCTGATGATCGCGCGCAGTTCCAAGGATCCCACCCTCATAGAGGCTGCACGGCAGCGACTGGCGCTGTTCGGGTTGTCGGGAGCGCAGATCGCCCGCATTGAGAAATCTGGAGAGGTCGAACGACGGGTGGACTACTACGCCCCGTTCGATGGCTACGTGATGGACCTTGGCGTGCGCCAGGGGGATGCCGTGCAGCCTGGCACGACGTTGTTCAAACTCGCCGATTTGACCAGTGTTTGGATCACGGCGGAAGTGCCGGAAACACAGGCCGCCTGGCTCAAGCCCGGTGATCCGGCCGAAATCGAAGTACCGGCACGCCCCGGCGAACGCTTTGCCGGCCAGGTCGATTATCTGTATCCGGAGCTCACGCAAGCGACCCGTACCCTCAAAGTGCGGGTGGTGGTCAAAAATCCGAGCAAGCATTTGCAGCCCGGCATGTTTGCGGCGGCGCATTTTCACGGGGCCGCGCAACAGCAGGTGCTGACGGTGCCCAGTGAGGCGGTCATCAAGACCGGTACGCGCAGCGTCATCATCGTTGCCGATGATGTTGCGCATTTTCGCCCCGTCCTGGTGCGGGTCGGTGCCGAACAAGGCGGCCGCTCGGAGATACTGGAGGGCCTCACTCTGGGACAAAGCGTTGTCGCGTCAGGGCAGTTCCTGATCGACTCAGAGGCGAATCTGCGCGGCGCGTTTGACAACCTCGCCGGATCAAACGAAACGAGGACCGAGCGCGCGCAACCGGACTTGATGCCGGCGCCTGCGGCGCAGCCCCAAGACAGGGTGCACTGACATGCTCGCATCGCTCATCCGCTGGTCGATCCAGAACCGCTTCCTGGTGCTCATGGCGACTGCTCTGCTGGTCGCCTGGGGCGTACACGCGACACTCTCAACCCCGCTCGATGCGCTGCCTGACCTGTCCGACACGCAAGTAATTATCCGCACCGAATACCCAGGGCAGGCGCCGCAGGTCGTCGAGGATCAAGTGACCTATCCGCTTACCACCACGATGCTGTCGGTGCCTGGTGCGCGCACGGTGCGCGGCTATTCATTTTTCGGCGATTCGTATGTGTACATCATCTTCGACGACAAAACCGACCTCTACTGGGCGCGCTCACGGGTACTCGAATACTTGAGCCAAGTGACCGGACGACTGCCACCCTCGGCCAAGCCGACGCTGGGCCCCGATGGCACGGGGGTTGGCTGGATTTACGAGTACGCACTGGTTGATCACAGTGGCAAATACGATATTTCCGAGCTTCGGGCGCTGCAAGACTGGTTTCTGCGGTACGAGATCAAGAGCGTGCCGGATGTGGCCGAGGTCGCGAGTGTCGGTGGTCTCGTGAAGCAGTATCAGGTCGTGCTGAACCCGGATCGAATGCGCGCCCTTGGCGTTCCTATCGGGCGGGTCAAACAAGCCTTGCGCGATTCGAACAACGAGACCGGCGGTTCGGTGCTGGAACTCGGAGAGGCGGAGTATGCGGTACGCGCCACCGGGTATCTTAAGAATCTCGAGGATTTTCGCAATGTACCCGTGGGATTGGGGGCCGGGGGTACGCCGATCCTGTTGGGTGATGTCGCCCGCATTCAGATCGGACCGGAAATCCGCCGCGGCATTTCGGAATTGGACGGCACAGGCGAGGTGGTCGGCGGCGTCATCGTGATGCGAGCCGGCAAGAATGCGCTGGAAACGATCGAAGCGGTCAAGACAAAGATCGCGAGCTTGCAGCAAGGTCTGCCGAAAGGCGTTGAGATCATTCCCACCTACGATCGTTCGGAGCTCATTCAGAAATCGGTGGCGACCCTGCGCGATCGACTGATCGAAGAGTTCATCGTCGTCACATTGGTCTGCGCCCTGTTCCTCTTTCATTTGCGTTCCGCGTTCGTCGCCATCATTAGTTTGCCGCTCGGCATTCTGGCCGCGTTCACGGTGATGAATTGGCAGGGCGTCAACGCCAATATCATGTCCTTAGGCGGCATCGCCATCGCAATCGGCGCGATGGTGGATGCGGCAGTGGTGATGATCGAGAATGCACACAAACACCTCGAATCCTGGAGCCACGAGAATCCGGGCCGGCGCCCAAGTGCTGCCGAACAAGCGCGGCTGATCAGCGAGGCCGCTGCCGAGGTAGGACCGGCTTTGTTCTTTAGTCTTCTGATCATCACCTTGAGCTTCGTGCCGGTGTTCACGCTCGAGGCGCAGGAGGGCAAGTTATTCGGCCCGTTGGCATTCACCAAAACCTACTCCATGGCCGCCGCCGCCGGCCTCTCCGTGACGCTGATACCGGTCTTGATGTTTTATTTCATTCGAGGTCGGATCCCCAACGAGCGCAGCAATCCGCTCAATCGATTTCTGATCTTTTTGTACCGACCGCTCCTGGATTTCGTGCTCCGACATCCTAAGACAATGCTCGTCGCATCGGTGGTGCTGATCGTGGCGACGATCGTGCCACTGACCCAAATCGGCAGCGAATTCATGCCGCCGCTGGTCGAGGGCGATCTGCTGTACATGCCGTCCGCGCTGCCGGGATTGTCCGCAGACAAGGCGTCGCAACTTCTGCAGCAAACTGACAAGGTGCTCATGCAGTTTCCGGAAGTCGAGCGTGTCTTTGGCAAGGTTGGCCGCGCCGAGACCGCGACCGACCCTGCCGGCCTCGAGATGTTCGAAACGACGATCCGCTTCAAGCCCCGATCTACCTGGCCGAACGGCAA
>Ga0209890_10001565_pt1 | contig 10336 bp, 8 predicted proteins | sample OrgsoiDNA2013049_FD_185799 | JGI IMG/M metagenome (GOLD analysis project Ga0209890, IMG submission 185799) | Permafrost soil microbial communities from the Arctic, to analyse light accelerated degradation of dissolved organic matter (DOM) -... | ecosystem: Environmental > Terrestrial > Soil >... | reverse complement strand
CCGGTTCGATGATGATGCGGGCATACAGTTTGCGCGCCGTCACTTGTTCGATGTCGAGTCGGTCGGGGTTGTGCTGGAAGTTTATCCCCGACACATCCAAACGGTCCCAATTGATAAAGTCGTCGTGCAACGCGTTGTCGACCGTGTGCACGCCGGCAATGCTGATATTGGACGATATCTGCAGCGTGGGTTTATCTCCGCCGTAGCGTACTTTGGCGTCGCCGCTCAATCGCCCGGAGAGCAGGGTCATCGAGGTGCGCTGCGCCAGGTATGGCTGCACCGGCTTGAGGTCGACGCCGTCCACCTTCAGCGCCACATGGGCGGACAAGGGTTGCGGCGTGACCTCGCCGCTCGCGCTCAAAGAACCCGCATCATTGACGTGCGTATCGAGTCTCACGGTGACCGGCTTGGCGAGATCCAAACTCGCACCGCCGACGGTGAGGGAAAACGGCGCCAACAATACCTTGACCGGCGGCGATGCGCTGCGGTCCTCGGCCGAAATGTTGGCCTCCCGCATGGCGAATTCGCGTAATTCGAATTTCCACGGCGCAGCGGCCGCGGACGGCGCGGCAGCGGCCGGGGGCGAGGCCACAGCGCTCGCCGCGGATCCTGCCGGTGCCGCGGCGCCGCTCGACGCCGGTGGCTCCGAAAGCTTGAGCAAATTGAACGAACCGTCCGCTTCCAGCCAGGTCACGAGCTTCGCCCCCGTGAGTGTCAGCGAATCGGAGTGAGCCTGCCGTTGCAAAAGATCCACGGTGGTGCCGCTCAGCAGCAGCGACGGAACCGAAATCCAGTCGACGTCCGATGTCTTGGGCCGGACGGTAAGATCTTTGACGAGGATCCTCGACACTGTCGCCTTGAAATCGACGGCATCCCGCAAGGAGAACTTGTAGGTCGCATTGAGGTCGATGGTGCCGGTATTGACCGCGAAATTAAGGCGATCCTCGAGATATTCCCAAATCGTGTGCGCGTGCAGCCCATCGATCTGAAATTCGCCGTCCGATTCGATCGGTTGCACCGCAACGTGCCCGTGCCACTCCACTCGCTCGCCGAGCTTGCTGGATCCGGTGAAGGTAAAGCGGCCGCCGTCGCCTCCGGTGGTGAAGCGCACCAGCTCGAAGTTGATCGGATCCAGTCGCGCCGCGAAGGCGGACGGACGGCTGCGATCTTCGTACGTCACCACGCCGTTGCTGACTTTGAACGAACCGATCAGGAGCGCCGGCAGCGGCGCCTTTTTCTCCTGCGCCTTTGCCGGGGCGGCCTTGGGGCTCATTTCCAATAGATTGAGCCTTCCATCGTGCGCCACCACGGCGTTCACGGCGGGTGCATCGATGTCGATGTTGGCGAACGAATATGCGCGGTGCCAGATGGAGGACAGCTCGAATTCGACGAACAAGCGCCGAAAGCCGACCAATTTTTCACCGTTCGGTGCGGCCAACGAAAAGTCTCTGATCTCGAGCCGGAACAGAAACGGATTGACGCGGATCTCGCCGACCGTCGGCGTCACGCCCAGAGTCTTCGGGATGTCTTCGAGCAGCGCCGAGCGCAGCAGTCTCGGCGCGAGGACGAAACCAGCCAGCGCGTACAGCGCCACCAGCAACGTCACCACGGCCGCAATACGGAAGGCTTTTGTTTTTGTGAATTGCAGCACAGGGCTTCCCCGTCAACACGCCGGCCGTCTGAAGGATCCTGTCATAGCATTCCACGTGAGCGCGGTATGTCAGACAGGCTCCCATTCTAACGCTTGTTACGCTGAATCAGCCGCTTGCGCTTGCGCACTTGACGTGGTGTCAGGAGATTTCGCTTGCCCGCGAAAGGGTTCTCGTCGCCGCGGAACGCGACACGCACCGGCGTACCCATCAGGTCGAACGCCTTGCGGTACACATTGACCAGGAAGCGCCGGTAGGCGTCCGGCACATGATCGGTCTGATTGCCGTGGATCACGATCACGGGCGGGTTTCGGCCGCCCTGGTGGGCGTAGCGCAGCTTGATGCGGCGTCCGCTGACCAGCGGCGGCTGATGGCTTTCGATGGCTGCTTCGAGCACCCGGGTCAATTCCGGCGTGCTCATGTCGCGAGTGGCGGCGGCGTACACCTTGCGCACCGCGGCGAACAGTTCTCCCACACCGCTGCCATGCCGTGCCGAGATGAAATGCAGGGGCGCAAAATCGGCGAATTGCAGGCGTTGTTCGATTTGCTGCCGGATCAGGTCGCGCTGTTCCGTGGGAATGTTGTCCCATTTGTTGACGGCGAGCACCACGGCCCGGCCTTGCTCGATGACCGTGCCCAACAGGCTCGCGTCCTGTTCGGCGACATTGTCGTGCGCATCCATCACCACGACGACCACGTGAGCGGTTTCAATCGCCTGCAAAGTCTTGATGACGCTGAATTTCTCGACTGCCTCTTCGACGCGGGATCGGCGCCGCAGACCGGCAGTGTCGATCAATGTGTAGCGCTCGCCGTCGCGTTCGAACGGCACCAGCACGGCGTCGCGCGTGGTGCCGGGCTGGTCGAACGCCACCATGCGATTCTCACCGAGCAGGCGGTTGATCAATGTGCTCTTGCCGACATTCGGGCGGCCGATGACGGCCACTTTGATTCCGGTCATTTCAGGGCCGTCGTGCGGGTCGGGTGTCAACCCCGCGAGAGCCGCCTCGAGCAGCGAAATCACGCCCTGGTCGTGCGCGGCGGCGATCGGATGCGGCTCGCCCAATCCCAGCTGATGAAAATCGGCCACGGCGATGTCGTGGTCGAAGCCTTCGGTTTTGTTGACTGCCAGGAACAGCGGCTTGCCGCTGCGCCGAGCGAGTTGCGCCACGAATTGATCCCGTGGGGTAACGCCCGCACGGCCATCTACCATTACGATGAGCCGATCCGCCTCGCTGATCGCGCGTTCGGTTTGCGCGATCATCAGGCTTTCAATGACGTCGGCATTCTCGACCAGGCCGCCGGTGTCCACCACGATGCACGGGACATCTGTGCGCCGCGCGAATCCGTATTGGCGGTCGCGGGTGAGTCCCGGCAGATCGGCCACCAATGCGTCGCGGGTGCCCGTCATGGCATTGAACAAGGTCGATTTACCTACATTCGGCCGACCGATCAATGCGACTACCGGCAGCATGTTGACTACGGTGTCGGTGGGGGCGTCGCTGGGGTTGACGGATCCTCGGCAGGCTTGGGAGCCGCGGCCGGCATCACGGCATCCGCGGGGGTTTCGTGCACCGTTGCCGCGGCAGGCGCCGCGGGCGTCGGGGGCGTCGCGCGAAATGCGGCCAACTTGCCGCCATCAGTCAGTACAACGACCGTATCGCCGACCGCCACCGGTGAATTGGTTACACGCTCCTTGGCGATGCGCTCCCGGGCGACGAGTTCACCCGAAACCTTGTCAAGCCAATGAACATAGCCCTGGAAGTCGGCAACCGCGACCGCCGTGCTGGTCAATACCGGCGTGCTCAGGCGCCGGAGCTTCAATTTCTGCGTGCGCCATAGCTCGGAACCGTCACGCTGGCGCAGCGCAACCACGATGCCATCGGACTGTGTCACATAGAGATTGTCGGCATCGACCGCCAAGCCCCTATAGCTCGACATGTCGTGTGACCACCAGACCTGCCCCGAATCGAGTGCCAGCATCGCAGTGCGTCCCTGGAAGCCCGTGGCGAACACGTTGTCACCCACCGTGTGCACCGCCGAATCGATGTCGACCAGCCGATCGAGCTCCGTACGGCCGTGCGGCGAAGCCAGGGCCGTGTCCCAGACCGTGTCGCCGGAGTGCAGCGAGACTGCCATGACTTTGCCGTTGTCGAAGCCGCTGATCGCTATTTCCTTGGCGATGATCGGCGTCGCCGTGCCGCGCAGACTCAAGCGCGGCACCTGCTGTTCCACCGACCACAGTTCCTTGCCGGTGTGCGCATCGAGGCCATGGAGCCTGCCGTCAACCGACCGGATCACGACGACCTCGTCGCCGATCGCCGGAGCGGACAGCAGCTCCGAATTCAAGCGCGCGCGCCACAGCTCGCGCCCGGTGGCCCCGTCCATGGCCACGACGGCGCCCTTGCTGCTGCCTACCACCACCAGCCCCGCGCCCGCGCTGGGCCCGGCTGACAAGGGGATTTTCAGATTCTTGATCCAGATGTGGCGCCCGGTGTCGAGCGACGCGGCGAGCACCTCGCCCTTGTGCGAGGCTGCAAACACCACACCGTTGTCGACCGCGGGCCCCAACCCCAAGCGCAGCACCAATTGCTTCTTGCCGCCGCCGACGCCCTCGCCCCAGAGCTTCTTGACGGGGAGCGTCGCCGGAAAGTTGACCAAAACCGCGGGCGGCTCGACGTCTTTGTCTTTGCTGCAACCGGCCGCCATCAGCAGCGCCGCCAGACCCAAAAGAAGCAATAAGCGCATCAGCGTTTGGCCTTGGGTTGAGTGTCTGCGGAATTGGCTTTCGCCATCGGCGCCGGCACGGCGCCTATATCCTCAATCTTAAGTTCCAGCAACGCGCCATTGATACCGCTTGCCTCGGCGGCCCCGAGCGCTGCCTGGTACTCGGTGACCGCGTCGGGGATATCCTTCTTCGCCAAGTACGCGTCGCCGCGCACCTCGTGATAAGGGATCGCGAACGCGGCCGGCATGGGTTCAGCCAGCAACTTGATCGCTTCGTCTGCTTTGCCCTGGTCGGTCAGAATTCGCGCCAGGCGCAGGCGGGCGATCTGGCGAAGTTCCGTGTCCTTCGATCCGTTCATGACCTGAGTCAGGGGCGCGATGGCTTTGTCGAGCTGACCGTCGTCGACGTCGAGCCGCGCCAGCGTCAGTTGGGCCTGGTCCGCATAGGGCGAACTTGCGTAGTCCTTGATGAGTCCATCGGCAAGTTGCCGGGACTTGGGCTTGTCATTGGCCTGCAGCGCGGCAGTCATCGCGCTGAATTGGGCCGCAGCCTTCAACGCCCGCTCGTTCATGGTGCTCTGGTAATACCGAATCCCGAAAAACGCGGCTGCGCCGATCAGTACGCCGCCGACAATCCACGGCGCGTACTCCGTGAAAGCGTGCTTGACGGCTTCCAATTGTTCGTCATCGGTCAAATATTCTTCTGGCATGACTTCTCCGCTACCCGCACTTAAGACCCAACAAGACACCCAAGCGTTCACTGATTTGGCCGACGGGGCATTCCTCCTGCGCCGACTCCTGGCGCAAGGCCTTCACGGCAACCACGCCCCGCGCCGCTTCGTCCTCCCCCAGGAGAATTGCAAACTGCGCGCCGCTCTTGTCCGCACGCTTCAATTGTGTCTTGAAGCTCCCGCCGCCGAGATTGACTTGCAATGCGAGATCCGGCCAGGCATCGCGCAATTGCTCCGCCAGTTTGAAACCCGCGATCTCCGTCTGTTCCCCCGCCAACACCAAATAGACGTGCGGCCGGTCGCGTTGCCGGCCCAATCCCTGTTTCTCGAGGAGCATGACGATCCGCTCCTGCCCCATGGCCCAGCCGATCCCCGGCGTACCGGCACCCCCCAATTGGGCCACCAAGCCGTCGTAGCGTCCTCCGGCGCATATTGTGCTCTGCGAACCGAGCGCGTCCGTGGTCCACTCGAAAACGGTGCGGGTGTAGTAGTCGAGCCCGCGCACCAGATGCGGTTCGACATGATACTCGATGCCGGCGCTGCGCAGTTGAGCGCACACGGACTCGAAATGCGCCCGCGACTCCGCATCGAGGGAGTCGAGCAGCAGCGGCGCTCCGGCGATGAGGCGTTGCATGTCCGGATTCTTGCTGTCGAGTATTCGCAGCGGATTGCCCCTGAGCCGCCGTTTGCTGTCCTCATCCAGCGCCGCCTCGTGGGCGCCGAAATAGGTGGTGAGCTCATCGCGATACGCCGCGCGCGATGCCGGGGTTCCCAGCGAATTGACCAGCAGCTTCGTGCGCGTCACGCCGAGACGCCGCAGCAAGCGGGCGGACAGCAAAATGATTTCGGCATCGACATCCGGTCCCTCGAATCCGAATGCCTCTGCGTCGATTTGATGAAATTGGCGGTAGCGCCCCGCCTGCGGCCGTTCGCGCCGGAACATCGGACCCATGCACCACACCCGCAAGCGGCCCTCGCGCAGCATGCCGTTCGAGATGACTGCGCGCACGATGCCGGCGGTCGCTTCGGGGCGCAGCGTGATGTGATCCTCGCCCTGATCGACGAAGCTGAACATCTCCTTCTCGACGATATCGGTAAAGTCGCCGATCGAGCGCTTGAACAATTGTGTCTGCTCGATTACCGGAACACGGAATTCCTCATAGCCGTAAGCTCTGAAGTTCTCCCGGGTGACGCGCTCCAAATGCTGCCAGGCCGCCATTTGCGCGGGCAACACATCGTGTACGCCGCGCAGGGGCTCGATAATCTTGCTCAAGATCCGCTCCGATCAGCCGTTTGGGCGCGCGTCGCGCGATTGCACGCTGGGGGCGTTTGCGCCTTGCGGCGCGACGCCGGGCGGCGCCGCACCGGGCGCCGCTGCAGCGGGCGCCGCTGCGGCGTGAGAATCGCGCCGCAGAACACCGTCGGCCCCCGCTTCGAAGCGCGCCACATCGCCGGACACGAATTGCGGCCCGATCGCGACCGCCCGGTTGTTGATCTCGAGCTGCACACCGCTCGCGTAGCCCAAGTACACGCGCATGGGCGCGATACCGGCAACGGTCCTGACACTGTTGGCGCGGCCATTGCCCGCGAAGGCGCGCCGTCCCGCCGCATCATGCACATCCACCCACGAGTCCGCGGAAAAGCTCAAGCGAAGGCGTGCATGGCCCACCCCTGCCGCATTTTGTTCCGGCGCGCCCGCCTGCGCGGAGTTCGCCGCGGCTGCGGCCGGCGGTGTTGACGGCAATGACGGCGCGGACGTCGGTGACGGGCGCGACGCGGGAGCGGAGGCAGCGTCGGCTCCCGCCGAATTCGCTGCGCTGTCCGCGTCTGATGCGCTGGGTGTCGCCGCCCGGGGTTGGCTCTGCAATGCAGCCGTCCCGCGCTGGTGCCAGGGCTTCCACAAGAGCACGCCGAGGACCAGCAGTACGGCCGCGACCGAACCCACGATCTGCGGCAAGGGTAAATTGCTCACGGCCGGCGCATCATCGGTGCGCAGCCTCACGTTGGCCTGCTGCGCGGCCGGCGGCTTCGGCGCATGCACACGGGTTTCGTAACCGGCCATGATTTCGGCGGTGGGCAATCCCAAAAACGCCGCGTATCTCTTCAAATGACCCTTCGCGAAGACCGACGGACCCACGCGCTCGTAGTCTTCGGTTTCGAGCGCATCGATGATCCAGCCGTCGAGACGCAACTCATCGGCCACCTTTTGCGCACTTAATCCACGGCGCTCGCGCTCGGCCTTGAGCCGGGGACCCACGGGGGTGATGAGGTCGGTCATCGATCGACGCCGGCACGCATCATTTGCGCCTGTTCCGAATTGGGAAAATCAGTTTGCACGCGGCGCGCGTAGCCCGCGGCCGCAGTTTTATCGCCGAGCTTGCGCTCCGCGCGAAACCCGAGCCAGAGCACCTCCGACGTCGGCGGATTCACCGCCAGGTAGCGCTTCACCATATCGCGCGCCTGCGCAGCATCGCCGCGATTAAGTGCGATATTTCCGAGTTGCACCATGGCCTCGGGCAAATTCGGGTGAACGGCCAGGGCGCGATTGAAGTACCGCTCGGCATCAACCATGTCGCCCGCGCCGAGCACGCAAACACCGGCGTTCATCAGCGCCACTTCCGGCGTCTGATACAGCGGATTGCGCGCGACCTCGGCGAACAGCTTTTCGCCCGCGACGGCTTTGCCGGTCCGGCACAGGAATCCGGCGTAGGTGTTTTGAATATTTGGGTCGGTCTTTCCGAGTCGGTAGCCGGTGGAATAGGCGCGTTCGGCCTTCGACTTTTCATTCAGCCGTTCGTAGACCAGGCCCGCCGTCATTTGCACGTCCGGGTTGCCGGGATCCTCGCTGAGCGCCCGCTCCATGAAATCGCGCGAGTTCACCAGATTGCCGAGCTTCAAGTATTCGATTGCGAGCTGCATATTGGTGGCGGCCGTGACAGCAGGCGACGCCTTTTTGAACTGCGGTTCGGTCGAGCAGGCAGCCAACCCGAGGCCGGTAATGATCGCAAGCGGCAACACCATGCCGGGTCTCATCGAACTTCCGCCGGGGCCCGTACGAGAGGATTCAATTTCGCGCCGAGCCGCACCGATGTCCGGTCTGTGACCCGGCCCGCCAGTTGGCCGCAGGCGGCATCGATGTCATCGCCGCGCGTCCTGCGAATCGTGGCGATGACGCCGTGCTCATTGAGAATGTCGCGAAACTTGAGGATGGCCGCCGCGGGCGAGCGGCGGTAGCGCGTGCCGGGAAACATGTTGAACGGAATCAGATTGAGCTTGGCCGGCCTACCGGCGAGCAGTCGGGCAAGCTGCCGGGCGTGCTCGGGTTTGTCGTTCACAGCATCGAGCATGACGTACTCGAAAGTCACGCTGCGGCCGTTTTGCGCATCAAGGTAGTGCCAGCACGCCGCCAACAATTCGTCGATAGGATGTATCCGGTTGATGGGCACGAGTTCGTTGCGCAATGCGTCGTTCGGGGCGTGCAGCGACACCGCCAGGGCAACGTTGCACTCTTCCGCCAATTTGTATATCTGCGGCACCAGCCCCGAGGTGCTCAACGTCACCCTGCGCCGCGACAGGTCATAGCCCAAATCGTCGAGAAATGTCCGCATCGCCGGCACGACATTGCGGTAATTGGCGAGCGGTTCGCCCATGCCCATGAACACGATGTTCGTGATGTTCGCGCGGGCGTCGCCGGCGCGGCCGTCGCCGTGACCGGGACGCAGCTTCGACAATTCACGGTGCGCGAGCCACACCTGCCCGACGATCTCCGCCACGCTCAAGTTGCGGTTGAAGCCCTGCTGCGCGGTCGAGCAAAAAGAACAATCCATGGCGCAACCCACCTGGCTCGAGATGCACAATGTGCCGCGATCCGGCTCGGGTATATAGACGGTCTCGATTCCCTGCACCTCGTCCATGCGCAGCATCCATTTGCGCGTGCCGTCGCTCGATACTTGTTCGGTCACGATTTCCGGAACCGTGATCCTCGCAACCTCGCTTAAGCGAGCACGAAAGTCCTGCGCGAGATCGGTCATCGCCGAGAAATCCGCCGCGCCGCGCCGGTAGATCCACTTCATCAGCTGGCGGGCGCGAAACGGCTTCGCGCCAAGGCGTTCGGCCACGAACGCCTCCAGTTCCGCGCGCGGCAAGCCGAGTAAGTTCACACGTTCGCCGGCCAACTGGTTTCTCCTATGTTTAGCGCCGCTACGCTAGCGCGTACGCGGACAGAGCTCAATTTCGCGGAAGAAATAGCCGATCTCCCGGGCCGCAGTATCCGGCGCGTCCGAGCCATGGACGATGTTCTCGTCGATGCTCGTCGCAAGATCGGCGCGAATCGTTCCCCTGGCCGCCTTCTTCGGATCGGTGGCGCCCATCACCTCGCGATTGCGTGCGATCGCGCCCTCGCCCTCGAGGACTTGCACCATGACCGGACCCGACGTCATGAAGCGCACCAGATCCTTGAAGAACGGGCGCTCGCGGTGCACCGCATAAAACCCCTCCGCTTCCGCCTGCGAGAGCTGCATCATGCGCGCCGCCACCACTCGCAAGCCCGCCTGCTCAAAACGGCGATACACATCGCCGATCAGGTTGCGGCCGACGCCGTCGGGTTTGACGATGGATAGAGTACGCTCGATTGGCATGAGGACCTCGGGTAAGAAATTGGGGACCGCGAAGTGTACTGGAGAGGGCGCGCCCAGGCAATCCGGGTAACCACCGAAGTCCCTGTATTACTTGGAAAAAAAGCTGGGCTTGCGCCAGGGATTGCGTAGCGCAATGGATCCGGGACAGGCTCCTGGCCATTGTTACTTGCCCGCGCAACCCCATATATCAGGCGTTGGGAAAAACGCGCCCTGGTTCCGTGCGTGGGGGTGCTCGGCGTGTTATTTATAGGCCAACGGCCACATATTGGGTCGTATCAGAGAGGGCGGCGCGGTATGGCGATATTGTTGACGGAATCGGCGGCTGATCGGGTTCGATCTCACTTGGCGCAACGCGGAGCCGGCGTCGGACTGCGTGTCGGAATCAAGAAGACCGGCTGCTCGGGATTCGCCTATGTCGTGAATTATGCGGACGAAATTCATCCGGAAGACGCGGTTTTCGAAGCGCGCGGCGTGAAAGTGGTGGTCGATCCCTTGAGTCTGCCGCTGATCGACGGCACTTTGGTTGATTTCGTCAAGCAGGGCTTGAATGAGGCCTTCAAGTTCCAAAACCCGAAAGCCAAGGGCGAATGCGGCT